>Ga0182021_10007763_pt1 | contig 12720 bp, 17 predicted proteins | sample 612E3MmetaG_FD_120493 | JGI IMG/M metagenome (GOLD analysis project Ga0182021, IMG submission 120493) | Permafrost microbial communities from Stordalen Mire, Sweden - 612E3M metaG (Illumina Assembly) | ecosystem: Environmental > Terrestrial > Soil > Wetlands > Permafrost | place: Sweden... | reverse complement strand
GGACAGGAGGAGGTTATGCTCGTTCCTGACCGTTGCCGCATTGTCATAGACCGATGCCTAGTACCAGGTTATAGCTCAAAGCAAGCTCTCGCCGATCTGAGAACGTTGATACGCGATTTGGAGATCGATGCCGAAGCCAAGTTTATTGATCGTGAAACACCGTTCTGTGAACCATTCGAAATACCCCGCGACAATCCTCACGTAGAATTGATTATGAACGCTGCAAGTCGAGTTCTCGGACGGAAACCTGAAATCGCATACCACGAGGGCCCCTGCGACTCATGCATACTAGTAAGCGAAGGAAAGATTCCAACAATCGAATTCGGCCCAACCGGAGGCAAGCTACACGAATATGAGGAATATGTGGAAATCGAATCCGTCCGGAAGGCGGCCGAGGTCTACGTAGAAATAATGAAATCCGCATTGGGATAAAGCTCGATAACTATCATATCGTGACCTTTGCTAAAGAGGGACCATCGTTTATTAGCTGGGTTAATGGTTGTGATTATTGTGATTCTTAATGGTTTCAGAGAAAGTTTTGCGGTTTCAAGGAAAGAATAAAGATCTAGCCCAATTGTCGCAACAAATAGTTCAGCAACTGCAGGCTGAGGGATACAAGGTCCAGTCGACTACGGCTCCGTTGGGACAAGTGATTCAAGCGGCGAAGGCAGGAATACTGCGCGACATTATCGCCGCCGACAGATGTTTCACAATCGTGCTCTCAGGACAACCAAATGACTTCACGGTGCATGTTGGAATTGGTAAGTTGATACAGAACCTTGCGGTGGCAGCTGCCGAAGCGCTACTACTCTCGGTCCTCTTCCTTGCAGTCGACGTGCCCGAAATGCTCTGGACACGTCACGTCGAAGGCGAAATCATCAAGGAAATAACCCGAATAATAGGCTGACCCACCCACACCGACGCACACGAGAACAAACCCATTGTGGCGCTCCACTCGCTATCTGTTCCATGCGTGGAACCTGCCACGATGGGGATCTCCAGTGACAACCTAAACTTCTTACTGGCACAAGAGCATGAGGCCGGGAGGGTTCGTCTTTGCCCAAATCAGTGCTCCTTCTATTCATCGTTTTTTTATTCCTCTCCTTTCCTAGCCCCGTTGGGGCCGCAACCAGCGCAGTCATCCAAAACGATTCCACTTATCTCGATGCCTTCCAACACTATCACGTTGTGGGAGAAGTCAAGAATACAGGCGATGTGTGGTTACAATCCATCCTGGTCTCCGTCACGCTAAAGGATCAGACCGGAGCGATCGTGGACAATAGGCAAGGGAGCCCTTGGCTCAAACATCTTCCCCCCCAGGCCGCTATCGGTTTCGACGTGATCGAACCTGACCCAGCTAAGTCGGCATTGATTCGAAGCTACTCAATAGCTTTGACCTATTCATCTGGACCACAAAGACCCACCTCGTTGGATATTGATGACGTTACTTCCTCAAGGAACAGTGTGGGGTGGCTTCAGGTTCAGGGCGTGGTGGCGAACGGGGGAGACTTTGCAAGCGACAACACTAGCGTAACTGGAACCTTCTATGGTTCTGACGGCAAAGTCGTTTTCGTCACGTTCACGACCCCCACAACATCCACGATCGCGCCAGGTACGAGCGAACCATTCACATTGACCATTGTAGAGTCGACCAGAAGTAAGCTGGTCACTCGATACTCGGTCGCCGCTGAAAGCACCGAGTACACAAGCGCCCTTACGTACACAAATATCCCAGAATTTCCATGGCAATCAACAATCATAACAGGGTTCGCGCTAGCCTCGGTTCTCATTATGATGAGAAAGAGGCATAGCACCAAGAATGGAGCAAGTTTCCGCTCATTCACTCTCTGTTCTTTCTCCTAAGACAAAATTCCCTCATTCGAGGGAGAACTCCACCGGAGCAGCGCGATTTCCACCAGGTGGAATCAACCTTAACCATTCCGGACACTGCGAGGGGTTTGAGGTTAGAGAATGAGTCGAGATTCGGCGCTTCAAGTTGGCTTTGTGGATATCGCGGCGGTACTCTTTGTAGTCGGGGGTGTCGCCAGTTTGGTGATGAGCCTTCTGACCATTCCTGTGGTCAGCGCTCAACTTCCGGTCACTTTCATTACAGTGTTTTTCGTGATTTTAGCGATCGACCTGATCTGCTCCCTAGGAGCACTCCACTGCTACACGCTAGCGACTAAGCGTATGCTATCGGAGGCGGGCATGAGGGGATTGATCTTCGGAGCACTATTACTAATCTTCAGTCTGGGTTTTGTCGCAAACTTCATCGCGGCAACATCTACAGTGATACTGGCTGAGCTAAGTGCAACCCTAGTTCTCATCGGAGGCATAATCTGCTTCACACTCCGCTACACAACGCTCTCTTCATCTCCCCAATTGCAACAACCGATCCGTCAACCAGCCAGAGCAGTCAAAAAGCAAGAGAAAAATCCCAACAATCAAATTCAGCCCAACCGGCAGCAAGCCACAAGAATATGAGGAGCACGTGGAAAAGTGTGTGTGCACCACTAGAACCACGCACGCTAAACGATCCGGTATCATGGTATTGTTCGGTCCTGCCGTTGGATTTGTGTGCGCCCTAATGGTGCGTAATCAGAATCGGTTACTAATTCCACTTTTTGCATCACGATTCCACCCTTTCTACCTAGTTTGATTACGAAATAGCGCATCTTGGTGACTGAGATAAAACGAGTGAACTCATCTTCAGATCTCTTGTCAGACTCGATAGAGGAGGTCCTGGGCGAGCTCCTAGGGGAGCGTGCCAAACAGGCAATTTATGCGTGCCTGGAAAGACAGGGTCTACCGCAACATCAGATCCCTGAGCATCTGCCTAGATTTGATGCTTTTCTGGAGGACACGTTCGGAAGAGGTGGTAGAGCGATAGAGACGCGGATCGCGGAACGACTTCACACTCAACTAGGATTGGAACTCATCGCAGTGCCGCATTACGGTCTAACTGACTACGCCGATATGGTTTCCCGACGACTGTCTAGGGTTGAGCGACTGGATGATTGAAGATATCAGCGTTTAGTGTGTGTGCGCACCACTAGACCCACCAACAGTATGGATCGTGGTATAAGACCCGGTCCAGCGTTATCGTTTTGTGTTCTCGATTTGGCTTCAACTGTCAAGCAACCTCTTTTCTTGTATTTTCATGGAAGAAGAACATGGAATAAAGACTGATGGCAAAAACGAGACTGTACTTTTTTGTGACGTAGACAAAGTTCTTCGGTTCCACGATAGTAGGGTTCAGTTGCTGATTGAGTGAATCAAGCGGCAGATTTGGGTTGATAATATGGGCACTAGTCCACATCAGAAAATTCCAGATGACCTCGTAGCCGAACACAAGAGCAACCACACAGAACGAAATGAATGTCAGACGTTTTAGTGCGGTAGGTAACCCCACTATCTTTTCACGTAGGGCTTCTAAAGCACACAACCAGCAAACGAATGTTGAAACCATCATCATTGTGATTGGTTTGAAGTAAATGCCGCCAAGGATGGGAAGAACTTGAATCTCGTCTTTTACGAATCTTTCACCTTGAGCTTGTTCGAATGGATACTTGGTAAACGCCCAGATCGTGATCGTTAACGTAACAAGTCCTGCAATAATCGAAATGGCTGCAAAAAGCTTCTCTTCATTCTTCATTAAAACCCATATCCAGTAACGACGAACAAGAAATCACAATTACCATTCGAAGTTACCTCTTCTGCAAGTATTTGTCAATGCTGTTTATGGCATGCTGTTTCCAAGAGCGTAGAAGCCCCCCTCTACTACTCACACGAATTCACCGCATTCACCATTTTGAAGCAGGAAGATTGGTTGAGTATACGTGCATGGCTAGACATGGGCTTTGTGTGTGTGGTATCAAAAGTGCGCACGCACTTTTCTTGACGACGAACTAGCGGTTCACATTTGGTTGCCCGCAACAGCCGTACCACACACATTTTCTACCGACTAACGGCACGATTCAAATTCCGCCTCCGGCGATTTTCCCCCTAGCAGTCTTCAAGTGTCGGCTTTGCGCATGACACCGGCATTTGACAGGGACCGTCGTCTGCTGTTAACTCGTCAGCGCTATTGACTTGTACCGGCTCTTGTCGAGCCAGTAATAACAGATACCTGTCAGAATAGCTCTTACCCTTGCAAAGTATGTGCTCTCATGCATTGTGAAGAGCTTGGGCCTATCACCTAGTCAACAGGCACGCTTCGGCAGTACAGGCATACTTGTTTTGCAGCTGATAGTAGGAACGTTGAATTTGACGATAGGTATCCTTGCGATTACTTTCTACGCATTGGATCCTGGGTCAATTGGGAGAACCGCCTCTTCTGGAACGTTCTTACAGATTTCGCTCCTCACCTTCATTTTTGGGATCCTTTCATTTGTCGTTGCCTGCTTGGGAGCAGCACTCAACACGAGAATCCCGATCTACGCCACGGAAAGGCGCGAGCCCCAAGGCTACCCAGCACAAACTACCACGAGGGAATATGTTACGCAGGAACGGCAAACAATCCTCGAGCAAACATATGTAGGGCTAGCCTGCCCGAACTGTGACCGAGAGGTGTCGAAGAATGACAAGTTCTGCGACCAATGTGGAGCACGGTTCGAGTCCGCAGATCAGACAGCGGGACCCGAACTGTGGCAAAGCTTAGGCAAAGCTTAGGAACATTTGTGTTCTGTTTTCAAAACATTAATATGCCATTGTTATGCGTTTCGCGTGGAAGAGCACATGACGGAGTTTCAGAACTATCCAATCGGTCAACCCAACGTCGTGCGAACCCTTTATTGTCGTCGCAAACGATCTATCGAGAGTTATGTGAAGACCGTGACAGAGGTCTGGGTTGGAGACCGCCTGAGCAGAATCATAGTCAGCGACTTGACTCGGCGTCTAGAAACGGAAGAAGAACTGATGCCTAATTTCAGTATTGAAAATCATTGCATAGGCAAGATGACCGCAACAGTGAATGCAACCCAACACGAATACGTTTGTCCAGAAGTCGAAACCCAGACCGCGAGGGTTGACGGAGTCCAGAGCAACGTGGGATCCTGGGAGCTGGTAAAAACTGAGGCAGGCTTTCCCCCTATCTGCGTTCCTCTCTGTCGGTCTTATTGATGAGCCTAAAGTAGCATTGGTCAGGTAGTTCTTCGATATTGTGGGGGCTCCTACGAGAGCGCAAAGTTCCATTGGAGTAGCGATCCGTGACTCAGCACAAGCGATTTCATATCAGCCTTCTTCTAGGCTTGATTCTGCTGGGATTCGTTCCAATCTTCAGTGTCGGCATTCTATCCGCCGCCGCATCCCCTAGAGGGACTTCCACCGATGCTTTTGCATTGTCGGGCGATGTTTCTCTTAATTATCAAATCCCCTTCGAAGGAATGAGGCTCGACTACTTTTCCGAGACAACATCGATTCTACAGCAGGAAATGGGGCTAACGGGGTCTGGGTTGATTACTTTAACATTTCATGACCTGACACCCACATCGTCAACGATGGACATCAGGGTGAACGGGACTGCTACACAAAGCGGTCGACAACTTCCGGTGAAAGTGAACACCTCCGTCGAGTTTCCAACAAATCAGGACACCATACTCTTCCTGAGGAATGGCGGCCAACAGAATCTGCAGATCTTCGCTGGAGCTGCAGGGCAGGCGATTCAGATTGTCCCAGGGTACAGTTTTCAGCTCACGCGTCCGTGGGACCTACATGATCAGACCTTTGTCAAGACTTCTCTAGGCAGCTTCTCAGTCTACCGATACCACACATCAATCAGTATTGGAAACACGGTTCTAGATTTCTACGCATCCTACGAGAAATCGACGCAAGTCCTGGTCTACGGGGAAGTATACGCAACACAGGGCGCAGGCACTGCCGTAATCGAGAAGATAGAACTACAACAAACCAACGCGCAATTAACCAACAGCACCGGCCAATCACCACAATGCATCATAGCCACCGCCGCTTATGGGAGTGAAGTCGCGGCACCGGTTCAGTTCCTGCGCAACTTCAGAGACAACGATGTGGATCAAACCAACCTTGGGCACCATTTTCTCTCCGCCTTCAACGCATGGTACTACTCCTGGGCACCATCAATAGCTAGAGTAGAGGCTGGAAACTCTGAGCTGCGAGCTGGAGTACGAGCAGCGATAATCCCCCTGCTAGGAGCACTATTCGTTAGCTCCACGATCTTCAATTTGGGGCGCTCTCTCAACCCCGAAGTAGCAATCCTCATGACCGGTCTCGCAGCCAGCACAATCCTCGGACTAGTGTACCTCACCCCGATCGCATTTATCACCCAACGCGTGCTCAAGCGGAGGATCACCGCAAGAACAATACTCTACGTATCGATCCTAGGAATTGCGCTAGCCCTGATGGGAACTTTGACTCATGGAAGCATCGACATCGTGGAAAACCTGACGGCAATCATTGTCTTAGAGACAATTCTTCTCGCCCCAACCTTACTGGTCCGAAGCATAACGCATGAATTGAAGGACGCACGATGAGCCCAACCGGCGGCAAGCTTCACGAATCTGAAGAATGCGTGGAAATCGAATCCGTCCGGAAGACGGTCGAAGTCTACTTGGAGATACTGAAAACAGCGCTGGGATAGAGGCATAGCACACTAATGCCAATCTTCTTGAGTTTGAGCTTATTTTCGATCCCAGGTACGATGTAACCACCCCACCCTAAAACACCGAAGACCACGAAGAACGTTACCGGAAGCTGCAGCACTAACCTAGGAATCGAGATGCCTTTGGAAATCCTATCCTGGTCCACCAAAGGTCCAAAATGTTTAGTGCAAGTCACATCTATCTGATTCGCGAGGACGCATGCATAAGGTCTTCAACGACATATGGAAGATTTATCCCAAAAACAGTCTCAAGAACCGCACTTGGCACTGGTGGTGGTGGATCCATTTTCTCGAAAACCCAGATAGACCCGAATTCCCAAAGCAGCTCATGATCCTTTGGGGCACCAGAAACTGCAGAAATGTTCGCGTGAACAATTTTTCATGGGCACCCAGAATCCCAATGGAGATTCATGAAAATCGCGCCGCTTTCGAATCCATTGTCGCGTCCTGGTACTATGACGGAAACAAGATGCATGACCCTTTCATCCTCGACCACGGCAAGACGGAAACCGTATGGGATGATCACTCTGGACGAATCAAAATGGAAGGCGATGAAGGGGTCTATTCATTCGGTGGTAGCTCCGCAGATTTCTGGATGAACATAAACAGCGAGAAAGTCGGAATCGAACTGTCGATGCAGCGATGGAAGGACCCGATGGCAGAACTGATATCGACAGGAAAGAATTACTTCAGAAGCATGGGGTACTCCATGCTGAAATACAGGGGACTCACGTCTTCGGGAAAGATCCGAGTAGGCGATGCCGAGACTTCCGTAAAGGGCAGGTCCTATTTCCAGAAAGTTCGGATATCCTCGATAACGCCCTGCTGGTACTGGGGTACAGTACAGTGGGATAATGGTGCTTACTTGCAGTACTTCCTGCCGCATGTCGGAATACCGATGCTCAGGCACTCGCTATCACACGAGAGCCTGATGGACTGGGGGGAAAAGTCGGTTTCAAAGACCCTCAACTTTTTCGACCCTGAGGAGGGACGGGAATATCTCATGGACGATGTTAGAATTACCAAACGTTACGACAACGACTTACCCATATTCACTGTGAACGCATCATCCAAGGAAAGCGAGCTCAGCATTGAGATGGCAACCTATGCAAGGTGCTGCTGGAACATATCGCAACCCCTCATGGGACCGATTTGGCAGGGAATATTCTACAACGAGTATCCTGCAAGGGTCACGGATTTTAAGTTCAAGAGTGGCAACCGCAGGATAAGCAACGACGATTTTGGCAATAGCTACTGCAACTGCGAGCACACCTGGGGGACCGTCTGAAGCATCTTTTCTGCGCGTGGGGCTCTGGTGGTGTGTGCGCATCAGCAAACCACACAACACGCGACAACGAATGACAGGTCACAATCCTACGAATTGTTGTTAGCGTGTGTGCGGGTACCATTGACACCACACACAACGACGGTTCAAATCACGCTGTTCGCACCATGATACCCACACACACAATAAACCGACCAGAACTACGGTTCAAATTCAGGTGCTCGCACCGCTATACCCGCACACACATAACGCCTGAACCGACGGTTCAATTTCCAGTGCTCGCACGCTCCAATTCGTGTGGACTTTGGCAAACCGTATAGAGACATATATTCTAGTTTCTAGACTATTTATTCTCGTGCGCCTGCTTGGAAGCCAGAAAGGTCCAGAGAGTTGGATATTCTACCTTAACCGTCTCTCTGCCCAGAGGCTGGGTTCAGGAGGTGAAACTGAATGCCGGCGACATCGTTTCACTCAAGCGCGAAGACGACGACTCATTGAAACTCATACCCGGGACAGAGCACAAACGGGAGGAAGTCAGGAATTGCGTAATCAACTCGGACCTGTGTAATTCACCCAACCTTCTTACTCGAGTAATAAAAGCGAACTACATCCTCGGCCATGACACGATCCAGGTCGTCGCTAGAGACAAGCTGGAGAAAGTTCACCTCGAAGAGATCCGGGAAACAACACAGCATTTGAACGGTATCAGTATTGTCGAACAGACTCTCAAGCAAGTAGTCCTGCAAAGCTTCGTCGACCCTACGAGATTTCCAATCAATGGCCTACTGCGCAGGCTGCACATCATAGTCTCGTCAATGGTGGATGCTTCGATCAAGGCCCTGTTGGTAGCGAGACCTGAACTCGCGGTGGAAGTTATTCACATGGAGGAAGAGTCGGACAAAATCTACTGGCTCATAGTGAGACAACTACTACTTGCAGTACGCGATCGAAGCACGGCCTCCAAGATCGGCATTGAATCTCCACTTCACATTCTGGGCAACAGAGTGGTCGCCAAGACTCTGGAAGAGATGGCGGACTCCGCGAAGAACATAGCAAACGAAATCTTGGCAATGGAAGATATGGAAATAACTAGTGAGAATATTCTGAAGGATATCTCCAAGTTTGCAGGTCAGGTTAACCAAATTTCCAAGCAAAGCATCGAGGCACTGTTCGCCGGCGAGATTAGACGCGCTAATGAAGCGGTGGAAATGGTTCTTAGCGCAGAGAACGATGAGCGAAGGTTGACCGAGAAGATCTTGTCACATGTGAAAGATGTGAGTCGTGCAACGAGTCTCCGAATCATAATTCGGAACCTCGGTCAGATCGCCAAATATTGTAAAATAATTGGCGAAATTACGATCAATCGTGTCATGGAGAATCCCTCAGAAATCTGCGGGTACCTCTCAGATAGCGAACCCAGACCAACGTAGGCGGTTAGTAGGAAATTTCGCCGCGGCTGACCTCACTATCATGACAATTGTTGAACTTGAGAAAATTGTTATGACCAACCTAGGGATAATCTAAACAATCTTCTAAGACGTCGTTCTGGTGTTTTGCTTGTCTCTGGTACTAGTGGTGCGGGGCAACGGAATCTGAACCATGAGTTTTTGGTGTGTCTGCTCTCGCTACGAGCGCCAGGACGACTCTGACTTTATCCCATACGCACGGCAAGTGTCAGCTCATGTCGTTAGATCCTTTCCTGCAGCCCCATTCGGCATTCTTTGGATCATCCACGATCTTATACCAGAAGGTGTAATCTCCATGCTTGCCGAGGTCGTTATGGCCATGTTCGACTTCCACAAGCCACGCGCTCCCTGTTTTCTTGCTTAACGGATGAGGGTGTGGAGTGATGGCTTGAGGACACTGATGGCCCATTTTCATAAGCGCATAGAAAACTGCATCATCTTTCTCCAAGAGAGACCACAATCATAACTGCGTCTAAGCGCTTACTATTTCGCATCTATCTCAGCAATAAACGAAGGCTTAGGCCCTGACCTTGTCGACATTAGATCTTGTGTGCGCACCGCTAGACCGAACACATGCGCAAACAACCGAACAAAACTCAACCCAACAAAACACACCGCAACAAAAGAGTCGTTATCCGAGCGTAGCGAGCATTCGGTTGAAAGTGTGTGTGGTATCACTGGTGCGCGCGCACACACACTTCCAACGACGAACGACGATGGTTCAAATTCCACCGGTCGAACCACTAGTACCACACACAACCATTGATGGAGTACAATTCTACCGTCCGCACCGAGAGATACACTGACAAGAAATCGATTTGTTAGGGGCGATCCAGAATCTGCTGACTGCGCTTTTGCCTTACTCTTCTTGGATTTCAGAGATACGGTTATTGGTTTAGACTACAGAATGACTAAGGATCAAAGCGGGAAAATGAAATGAGAAGAATAACACCATGTCTTTGGTTTGACAATGAAGCAGAACAAGCGGCAAAATTCTATGTCTCGGTCTTTCCAAGCTCAAAGATAAAGCATGTTGAAAGATACAGTGTTGATACTCCGTCAAACAAGCCGATAGGAAGCGTGATGACAGTCACCTTTCAATTGGATGGCAACAAATTCATGGCTTTGAACGGAGGCCCCTATTTCACATTCAACGAAGCCGTATCGTTAATGATCCCCTGTGAAAACCAGAAAGAGATCAACTATTACTACAAGAAACTCTCCGCAGATCCCAAGGCTGAGATGTGCGGCTGGCTGAAAGACAAGTTTGGATTGTCATGGCAGCTCATTCCAAAAGAGTTTGACAAGATCATGAGATCCACGGGCTCAGAAAAAAAGAAGCGGGCGATGAAGGCTCTTTTGAAGATGAAGAGAATTGATGTTAAGAAATTGAGGATCGCGGCTGCTGGAAAATGAAGCCAAGAGAATCAAAAGTACTTGCTACTAAAGTAGGAAGTACTTTTAGTGATGAAGAAGTCTTTGCAGAAGGCACTAAATGGAGCCAAAGAACTTTCTTCTACAAAAATGCTACTGAGAGCATAACGGCTGGAAGGCCGCTGGCCGCGAGCATCTACTACCACAGGAACGGCAGGGGCATGGTTAGCGTCTTTTCGAACTTCTGGAGCGGTCGTGCTCGGGTGGTGCTGGTTGACGAAGCGGGAAATTTGAGCTTTGCAAAGAGTAAGGTAAAGTCAACGGATTCCATAAAAGTTGAAAATGTCGTAGACAAGGGCAAAAGGCTTGCAGATGCGTCTGAAGTGCTTGCAAACACTGATTTCATAGAAGCTAATCGCGGAGAACTTATTGTATTCGGCTCCAAAAATGCAACATCATTGACTGGAGGGAAAGAGATTGAAAAAGGATATTATTTGGTTGACGGTTCAAAAATAGGGCAAACTAAAAGTCCTGCAGAAAGGCTTGCCGAACAACTAACAGAAAAAAGAAAAGAAGTTGCTGAGTTAGAAAGGAAACTAGAAGAAGCAATAAGAGCCGAAAAGGGCAAAAAATAATGGATGGACAACAAAGGCATTTGTGATTTGTAGAAGCATTAATGAGAATGCAAAGAAGGAATCAAAACACAAACCACGCAGAACGGTATCAGCAGTGCGAGCATCGTAGTTTGACCTTTAGGTTGGTCGTTGATGTGTGTGTGGTATCACTGGTGCGGGCACCTGAAATTGAACCGTCGTCGCGCAACATTAGAACCACACACCGCTCAATCCCAGATCTCACACTTTTCCTTAAGACAACGACCAATACGACAATCAGAACGGCAGCTGTTCTCCAAATCCAATTTTCCGAAGAGTCTGACGACTTCGCGTGAAATGCTTGGGCTCCATTGAAACTTTCCGCGATGTGAGCAGTACGAATCGAGAACAACCTCTTTCATGTCCACATCGAAAATAGCCGGATACAGTCGACAACCCTCAGGCCGATAATTGTAGATCGTACATCGCTGACCATTGTGAAAGACGCATCTCCCCGACAGATTCTTGAGCTGCCGATTCCCATTCTCCTTCACAATGAAGAAATCCTCTAAGAAACCAAGGCCCCCTATCCGGAAGATATCTGAACTGCTCAGCAGCATCTCCGTATTCAAGCAGCACTTGATGCATCCGTACTGCAGGCAAATATCCCTCACGTTGTTCATCACCTAGCCTCCCAAAACAGTTCTAAACTCGACGGTAACGCGAAACTGCCGCCTTACTAAACTACACGCCCTAGATGAAGCCAGCGAAGAAGACTCCGACAGTGAAGCGACTTCCTTTCACATATGTAAGTAGATTGGACCGTTGATTTCTTGATTAGTTTTCGTCAATGGTGGAGGCAAGCAAATACGAACCGTTGATTTGGTGGTAGGTGCGCACCATTAGACACACACCCCCAAAAAAATAGTGACGGGTCGTTGTTTGTGGTTTTATTGCTGAGTGGTCAGTCCGGTTGTTGTGAGTTCCGTATCAAAGAAGCTGAGTTTGTAGGGTGAGTTTGTATTAACGGCATTTCTTCTCTAAACCTAGCCTGAGCGGAGAGCTTACATATGTGTACGTACACATATGCACATAGGTATAGACTCATGCAATATACACGGCACTATGAAATTGCACTTGCGGGGGCCGTTATGGTACTTGTTGGCTTTATTCTGCTCCTCTATTTGACTGGAGGTATTGCGATTGTCAGCATTCTACCAGCCTTCCTGATTGGTGTTGGACTCATATTTACTGCACTAGGGTTCGTTAGACTTGGCCAGCATGATCCAGTTGGGAAAATGTATCTTGCGTATGGTGTTTTGGCCGTCGCGATAGGTGTGATTTGGCTTTCCTGGGCGATTCAAT
>Ga0182021_10007762_pt1 | contig 12720 bp, 8 predicted proteins | sample 612E3MmetaG_FD_120493 | JGI IMG/M metagenome (GOLD analysis project Ga0182021, IMG submission 120493) | Permafrost microbial communities from Stordalen Mire, Sweden - 612E3M metaG (Illumina Assembly) | ecosystem: Environmental > Terrestrial > Soil > Wetlands > Permafrost | place: Sweden... | reverse complement strand
TTTGCTCCGCGCTTCTTTCAGACCCTCCGTCGCCGGAACGCCCTTGCGCTTCGCTACTACTTCACCTCCATCAGGTTGTAGAGGGGACTTTCACCCCCGAGCTGTCGAACATGCTCGGCACACAAAACAGAACGGGCCGACCCATTAGGGCCGGCCCGTCGCTAGGAGAGACTTGACTTGAAGGAAACGGTTACGCGCTACGCCCGCTTGCGCCGCAGGGCGCCGAGGCCCAACAGCCCCGCGCCGATCAGTAGCAAGGTGGCCGGCTCGGGAACGGTGGGCCCGCAATCCGTGCACGTCTGATAGAAGATGTTCGCAGCGCTGGTTAGCACCGCTGTGGGAGTAGCGCCGCCACTGCCGGTAACAGTAGGACCGACAAGATTGATAACGTCGAGGGTTCCGAACGACGAGCCCGCAGACACCAGGGCTTTGCCGATGTCGTTGTACCCGACAGTACCCGGGACCGCGTAGTAGAAGCCAACGCTGCCAAAAGTAGAATCCTCACTAGGGCAATCGGAAGCATCGCCCGCGAACAGGTCGTCCCCGCCGGGCGTCACAAGCTGCTCGCCGTAGCAGTAATTCTTGGCGAAGGTGATGCGCTGAGTGCCGCCCCAACCGTCAGCCACAGTCCCGGTTATAGCTCCATCGATGCCATTAATGACATAGCTCGAATCATTTACCGTCACCAGGTATCCAATCTGGATCGTCATGCTTTGGCCAAGATTGACCTGAGGCGACGTCCCAAAGCCGAAAGACAATGTGGCGATCGGGTTAATTGGATCGGTGGTGTCGTAGGTGCCCGTGAGGGTGATAGTGGACGCTGCGGGCGCATTCGCGCTCCCGAGCACCAGGAAATTCGAAAACTGCTTGTCCCCGAGCGTGCACGTGCCACCAGTAAGGGCCGATATCGCAATGCCGGAACAAGTGTCGATGTAGGCTGCCGAGGCGCTGATGGAAGCCAACGCGAGTATCGCGGCCGCAACCAGGAATCTCCGAATGAGTGAAGTCATTTTCGTTCTCCTTCTCAAGTCAAGCGTTCGCGAGGGAGGCCCGTTTCGGACAACCCGACACGGACCTAGACTCCGAACTCTTGAATCGTATCACATGCCCCCAGGGAATTGGAAGGAATAAAGCACATTGCAATCCGAAAATAGTACTAGCTCCCGCGGGCTGCCGGAGCAGGCCCGGTTCGAGCCGGATGTATTCAAGTAACTCCCTTATTAGCAAGTAGATCCACGCAATTGATGGGAACCGCGGCAAAATCGGTTTTGGGGCCCGGGCGGGGGTCGGAGACGGGTGTTTGCCGACTGTAACAGCCGGGGTACTACGGGCGTTAGTACCATCGTGTGGCGATCTCCCTGGGGCAGGCTGCGCCGAACGCGCTCCGGCGCCAAATGACGGTGGCAGCTTCCGAGGGATATGATTTCAAGTATGTTGAAGGCTTTCGCAATGGTCGTGATGGCCGCTTTCCCGCTCCTCGCCCAGGACGGCTCGATTTCGGCGGAGCGCATTCGCGAGCACACCAGATTTCTGTCCCTCGATTTGCTGGAGGGCCGCGGCGTCGGCCAGCGCGGCGGCGATATCGCCACCGAGTACATCGCCACGCAATTGGCGCTGGCGGGGGCCAAGCCGGCGGGCGACCACGGAAGCTATTTCCAGAAAGTGCCGTTGGTGGGGATTGAGACCACGCCCGACGCGCAGCTTTCGGCCGCGGCTGGCGGCAGGAACGTGGACTTCCGCTGGCTGGAGGATTTCGTGGGCGTCAGCCAGCGGCAAACGCCGCAGACGCGCTTCGAAGGCGAGGCCATCTTTGTGGGCCACGGCATCGCCGCGCCCGAATGGAAATGGGACGACTTCAAAGGTATCGACGTGAAAGGCAAGGTGCTGGTGCTGTTCACTGGCGAGCCCGCCTCGAACGACGCGTCGTTCTTCGAGGGCCGCGCGCTCACCTACTACGGCCGCTGGAGCTACAAGTACGAAGAAGCCGTGCGGCGCGGCGCGGTGGGCGCTATCCTTATTCATACCACTCCCACCGCGGGCTACGGCTGGGAGGTGGTGCGCAACTCCTGGGGCCGCGAGGTGCCCTTCGTGAAACTGGCGGCTGGCCAGGCGTCGCTGGCTTTTCAGGGATGGGTCACGCGTGAAGCCGGGGAGAAGTTGCTGGCCCTGGCGGGCAAGACCGTGGACGAGCTTCTGGCGGCTTCCGGGAAGCGCGACTTCCAGCCCGTTCCGTTGGGAATCCGGATCCGCGGCGGGATGCCGGCGAAAATACGCGAGCTGGATACGCGCAATGTGGCGGCCATCGTGCCGGGCAGCGACGCCAGGCTGAAGGACGAAGTGGTGGTCTTCAGCGCGCATTGGGACCACCTGGGGATCGGCACGCCCGTCAACGGCGACGCCATCTACAACGGCGCCATCGATAACGGCACGGGCTGCGGCATTCTGCTCGAGCTGGCGCGCGCGTGGGCCGCGCTGCCGCGCAAGCCGCGGCGCTCCGCGCTGTTCCTCTCGGTGACCGCGGAAGAAGGCGGGCTGCGCGGCTCCGAGTACTACGCCGCGCATCCCCTGTACGCGCCCGGCAAGACGGCCATCGATCTGAATTACGACGCGCTGTATCCCTTTGGCCGCGCCCGGGACGTAGTGCTGACGGGCGCCGAGCGCACCACGGTTTGGCCCATGGCGCAGCAGATCGCCAAACGGCTGAACCTCGAGATTTCCACCGATGCCCAGCCGGAGCAGGGCCACTACTTCCGTTCCGACCACTTCTCGTTCGCGCACGCGGGAATGCCGGCGTTTTCCATCGGCCACGCCACCGAATTTCCGGGGAAGCCGGCGGGCTACGGCGAGAAGGTGTGGGAAGAGTACAACAGCAAGCACTACCACCAGCCCTCGGACGAATTCCAGGCGGATTGGGATTTCACCGCGGTCCAGCAGGCGGCCGAGTACGGCTTCGTGCTGGGCATGGAGATCGCCAACCGGGAGAAGCTGCCGGACTGGCGGCCCGGGGACCAGTTCCACCGATAGATGTCGCTTTCTTAAGAAGCGCGCATCGCCGGCGGCCGCCTGCACCACCAAAACAGATCCTGGGTTTGCAGTGGTGGGGCAGGCGGTTCCGCCTGCCGATCCCGTTGACGAATGCTTTCCGAGCCGCGAACGTAAGAGAGCGATTGCCAAAGCCGGTCCGCGAAGAGCTGCGGCTGCGGGCGGGCGACGCTCTGGAACTCGATCGCGAAGGGGAGACTCTCCATCTGCGGCCAAGCGGAAAGCCGGGGCCGAGGTGGTCCATACGCTGAATGCCAGGTAGATCCGGCGGCAGGAAGCCGCGAAACTCTACCCTCTAACGGGACGCCCGCTTTGGGGAACTCTTACGACGGACAGCAATAATGAAAAAGGCCGGGGTGCTGTCGCACCCCGGCCTTTTTCGCAGGTTAATTCTGGCGGTTAGCGTTGAAAGTGTTTGCGCCCGATCAGGCCCAAGCCGATCAGCGCGGAGCCCAACAGGGACATCGTGCCAGGCTCGGGAACGCCGCCGTTGCTGGTGTAGTTGTAGATAACTTCGGCAACCGCCGCGGCGTTGGTCTCCGAATGGAAATTCAGACCGCCGCCGCCGCCGGCCCCCGAGGTACCGGCTGCGCTGGCGTTCAAAGAGATAGTGCTCGTTCCTAGGAACGAGCTGAAATATGTGTCACCCGGGTGCAGCGTCGTATAGCAATAGTGATGCAAGCAGGCTGTAGTATCCCAATAGGTACCCGTGTGGGTGGCGCTGTCGGTCCCGGCCCAGTCGGTGATTCCGTCATACGCGGAAAGGCTGTCGGAGCTGTTAATAGTCGGGAGTGAATCGACCAAATAGCTGCTGCCATCTGGATTGGCAAGTTCAACGTTCGCGCTGAGATGGCTGGTGAAAATTCCGCTGCTACCACCGAGATTCTCGATTCTCGTAAGGCCCTCTACCTCGCCGAGGATCTGGACGTAGACCGAATTCAGAGTGCGAGCGCCCCCCAATATGTCGAATTGGGCGAAGGTGAGCGCAGTCGGCCCCCAGTCCGTTTCATGAAGAACGACAGTTTGTGTTTGTGTAATAACCCCGGCCCAGCCCGTGCCTGCCAACAACACACACGCGACGGCCATAATGGCGAAGCTTCTAAAGGTTCTCATATAGCGCTGCTCCTTGGGCCTCAATCAATCAAGATCCGGCCACATTTGAAATCCTAGCACAGCCAGAGTGGGAGTCAAGGCCCTGATCAAAAAAACAGATGCTGTCATGCCTATTTGGTACTACAGGTACTAGAAACAGGCACCGTGAAGGCGTTCAACCCAGGGCCGATCTTTGAAATTGAAGCCGCTCGCAGACCAAAGAGTTCCACCCCAAAGCGGCCCGAGCAATCGGGCCGCTCTTCTTTTGGCTGGCGGTGCTCTACGGGAACCGCACCACGGTGTAGTTCCCCAGCGTGAGTGTGTCGCCGGTCTGCGCCAGCATGCCTCGAAAATCGACGGTCAAACCGTTGGTGTAGGCGTCCGCGGCGCCGGCCACGGTGGCGCTGAAGGGGAGCAGCGTGCCCCACGATTGAGAGTCCAACTGGGCGCCTGCCGCCAGAATGGCCGCGTTGGCCCGCCCCGTTACCAGGGCGTCCGAGGCGCCGGCGTTGCGTTGCAGGATGGTGGTGGCGCCCCAGAGGATCTGGAAGGTGAAGCCCGAAACCGTACCCTGGTGCGCGAAATCGAAGCGGATCTCCACGCGGTCGCCGGGCGCCAGGAGCCCCGACGGAATGGCGCAGGTTCCGATGCTCGCGAGGGTGACGCCAGTGGTGGCCGCGCCCGTCCCGCTGCACAGCACCTGCGGGCTCGTGAACATTTGCGGGATGGCCGACCCCGCCCCCACCAGGCGGTAGCCGGCCAGCAGGGTGTCGCCCGGCTGCGGCACGGCGGCGGGCGCAAACTGAAGGGTGCTGCCGGTAAGGGTGTAGTCCTGAACGATCTTCTGGAGCATGCCGTTGCGGTAGACCGCCAGACTGGAGGCGGGGCTGGGAACGGCTGAGAGGGTGAAGAAGATGTTGGAGCCGTCCACCATGCCGGCCGGGGAGTCGCCATCCACGAAGGATGGTTGTGCGCCGCCGCACGGCCCCGAAGAGCCGTCCACGCGAACGCAATCCGTGGCGCTTCCCACGGCCGACTCCAGCGCGCCCATCGGATTCACCACGGCCACGCGCCCGGCGGCGTAGCCCGGTCCCTTGAGCGGCCGCGCGCCCAGATCGGCGATCAGCCCCACGACGTCGCTTTCCTGAACCGGCGTGGTCAGGGCCCCGACGGTTCCGGCCGCGACATTGGAAGGCGCCTCCACGCGAACGTCCCGCACGCGCAGCGGCTGCGCGCTGGAGGGCACCGACCAGGTCTCTTCGAACTGCGTGCGCCCATTGCTGTTGTACTTGACCGAGTAGTAGGTCGCCGGGGTACTGGTGGTGGTGGGGACAAGCTGCACGCGAAGATTGCCGTCCACAATTTTCACGGTGGTGCTCTGGGTGGCGATGGTGGAATTGTCCATGGCTTGGAAGCTGGTCCAACTGATGGTCGCGGTGCCATTGAAACGCGTGCCATCGGCCTTGTAGAGCACATCCTGAATGGTGGTGAGCGGCGGCCCCGGGAGCGCGGACGAAGCCAGCCACAGAGTCGTGAAGAACAAACGCGAAGTCATGATCCCTCCGCAAGAAGAACCCTTCTTGCCGACTTCAGTCTACCCGGCGGACCCGCGCCGAGACCCCCGTCCCGGCGCTGGCGCACGCGCCAACCCGCAGCAATGGTTACACTTAGATAAGTCTAGATTTCTGTAAATAGTTGTGACTAGATCTCGAAGCAGGACAGTTCCCTATCTTCCCCTGGCCCCTGGCCCGCGGCCCGCGGCCCCCGACGCCCGGCCCGGCCCCCGGCCCCTCTATTGCAGCGGGATCTCGAAGTAGAACAGTTCCTTGCCCGTGCCGGCCTCGGTGAGGCCGTTCAAATAAATGGTGGCACCGCGCTGCAGGCCGGTCTGGAAATACAGGAATCCGCTGGCCGACTGGCCCGCCGGCAGCATCTGGGCCGCCAACGCGCGGCCTTCGATCTCCCAGGCATCCAGCGGGTTCTTCTTGGAGAGAATCTTGGGCTTGCCGCCCGGCCCGGTGATCACCCCGGGACGTTCCGGCCCGCGCAGGTAGCGGACGTCCCTGGCGGGCGTCGCATCCACGCGGTCGCGGTTGGGGCCCACGTATTCGGCCTTCAACCGGTCGAGCCGGATGGCCTTGCCGCTATCGTTCTGAATCACCACCAGCACCGGCAGAATGCCGAACTGGTAGGGGTCCAGTTTTCCGAACGCGGCCTTCATCTGGTCGTGCGAAACGTACGCGTCCACGCCGATGGTGACCTGGGCGTTGGTCTGGCGATGCTCCAGAGCGGTGGCCGGTGGAGGGCGGAAGGTGGCCACATCCTTGTCCGCGGCGAATGCAGCAGCTATACTCGTCAAAAGAGCCAAACGTTTGAAAATACGGGGCATCTATTTCCTCTACCGGGTCCTGCAGGCCGTCGCGCTGCCCATCCTGATATTGTATTTCCTGTTCCGCGGTTTGCGAAACCCCGGGTACTGGCGGAGCCTGCCGCAGCGCTTCGGCTTCCTCCCGCGCTCTTATAGACAGACCGGCCCGGGGGCCATCTGGTTGCATGCGGTTTCGGTGGGCGAGGTGCTGTCGTGCGTGGAATTCCTGCGCCGCTTGCGGGCGGAGTTTCCCCATACCCGGCTTTTCGTTTCCACTTCGACCCTGGCGGGCCGCGCCACCGCCGGCGACAAGCTGCGCGGTCTGGCCGATGGCGTATTCTTCGCGCCGGTGGATTACGTGTGGGCCGTGCGGCGGGTGCTGCGCGCGCTGCAACCCTCCGCCGTGGTGGTTGCGGAGACCGAGATCTGGCCCAATCTCTTTCGCGAGGTGCACCGCACGGGCGCCGGGCTGGCGATTGTCAACGGCCGCATCTCCGACCGCGCGTTTCCACGCTACCTGCCCTTTCGATGGTTGTTTCGGGCGGTGCTCTCCGCGGTGGATTGCATCCTGGCGCAAACCGATGCCATGGGCGAGCGATTTGTGGCGCTGGGGGCGTTTCCCGAGCGCACCCGCGGCTCCGGCAATTTCAAGTACGACTTCGAGGCGCGCGCGGCGGCGCCCGGCTCCCCGGTGCTCGCTCTGCTGGAGCGCACGCAGCCCGGCCAGGTGTGGATCGCCGCCAGCACCATGCCGCCCGCCGGGCCCAGAGGGCGCCCCGGCGACGTGGATGAAGACGATGTCGCCATCGCGGCCTTCCGGGAACTTGCCGCGCGGCATCCCGGCCTGCTGCTGATTCTGGCGCCGCGCAAACCCGAGCGTTTCGACGCGGCGGCGGCCAAGCTGGAGGCGGCCGGGATTCCCTACCTGCGCCGCTCGCGCCTGGGCGCTTCCGACACGCTGGCGCTTCCGGCGGTGCTGCTGCTCGATACCATCGGCGAGCTGAGCGGACTGTTTTCCGTGGCCGACGCGGTGTTCATGGGCGGAACGCTGGCCCGGCGCGGCGGGCACAACATTCTGGAGCCGGCGCTCTTTTCGAAACCGGTGATCGCCGGCCCGCACATGGAGAACTTTCAGGCCATTGCGGACGAATTCCGGGAGTCGGGCGCGTACGTCGAGATCGGAGACGCCGCGGCACTGGCCGGCGCGGTGGCGCGGCTGCTGGAGGCGCCCGAACAAGCCGCCCGGATTGGGCAGCGTGCGCGCCTGGCGGCGGAGGCGCGCCGCGGGGCCACGGCCCGTGCCGTGGCGCTGGTGCGCGAGTTGTACCGGGTGCCGCGCTACCGCCCCGCGCAGCCGTGGTTCACGGCGGCCTCGCTGCTGGCCAGACTGTGGCGATGGGGCGCCCGGAAGAAGCAGCGGCGCGATTACAACCGCCGCCGCAAGCTTCGTGGGGCGGACGCCCTCGTCCGCGCCGGACCCCCTGGTCCGGCTCTTCCTGCGTTCGAGCAAGCCGACCAGGGGGTCGGCTGCGGGCCAGGGGGCCCGCCCCACGAAGATCGTCGCGGGCTGCGACAAGACCGGATAGCGGTGCCGGTGGTCAGCGTCGGCAACATCACCATGGGCGGCACCGGCAAGACGCCCTGCGTGCTGCTGCTGGCGGAGATCTTCAAGCGGCAGGGGCGCCGTCCGGGAATCCTGACGCGCGGCTACGGCCGCAACTCTCCCCACAAGCACCTGGCGCTCGAGGCGGGAGCTGTTTTGAACCCCGAACATTCCGGCGACGAGCCGCAGATTTTCGTCCGCTCCGGCCTGGCGCCGGTGGGCATTGGAGCGGACCGTTTCCAGACCGGCACGCTGCTGGTGCGCGATTTCGGCGCCGACGTGCTGCTGCTCGACGACGGGTTCCAGCACCAGCGCCTGGCGCGCAACGTGGACGTGGTGCTGATCGACGCCCTGGACCCGTTTGGCGGAGGCCAGGTCTTTCCGTTGGGCCGCCTGCGCGAGGCGCCCGCGGGCCTGGCGCGCGCCCACCTGGTCCTGATTACGCGCAGCGAGCTCTCCGACCTGAACGCCGCCATCGAGCGCCAGGTGCGCCGATGGAACGTGCGCGCGCCAGTCTTCCGCGCCACCGTCGAGCCTCAGGCGTGGGTGGAACACCGCACGGGCCGGCGTCACAACCCGGCCGAGAGGCCCTTCGAACGCGTGGGCGTGTTCTGCGGGCTGGGCAATCCCGAAGCCTTTCGCCGCACGCTGGAGCGCATGGGCGTCGAACCGGTTGCCTGGGTGGATTTCGAAGACCACCACCGCTACCGCCCGCGCGAGCTGCGGCGCATCTCGCAGCAGATGTCAGCCCAGGGAGCCGCCGCGCTGGTGACCACCGAGAAAGACGTCATGAACCTCGGCGAAGGGTCCGGCGACCTGCTGGCGCCGTTGCCGCTCTACTGGCTCAAAGTCGGCATGTCGATCGAACGCGAGGCCGAGTTCGTGAGCGAGATCGAGCGGCGGCTGTAGGCAGCACCGGGCCAAATTCTAGAAGTTCACGATGGAGGCGAACGACACCGGGTCCAGACTGGCGCCGCCCACCAGCACGCCGTCGATTTCCGGTTGCGCCATCAGCGTCGCGATGTTGTCCGGCTTGACGCTGCCGCCATAGAGAATGCGGATGGCGTCGGCCGCCTCATCGCCGAACCTGGCGCGAACCTGGCCGCGGATCGCGCGATGCGCGGCAGCCGCCATCTCCGGAGTCGCGGTCTTCCCGGTTCCGATGGCCCACACCGGCTCGTAAGCGATCGCAATCTTGGCGAACTGCCGCTCCGACAGGCCGGCGATTCCCTGCTGGAACTGGCTCGCCAGCACGGCTTCGGTGCGGCCGCTTTCACGTTCCTCGAGGCGCTCTCCCACGCACACGATGGGGGTGAGGCCGAATTCCAGCGCGGCCTGGGTGCGCTTGAGAACGGTCTCGTCGGTTTCCCCAAAATACTGGCGCCGCTCGCTGTGCCCGACCAGGACGCAGGTGGCGCCGGTGGCCGCGATCATGGGGCCGGAGATCTCACCGGTGAAGGCGCCTTCCTTTTTCCAGGCGATGTTCTGCGCGCCGATGTGTATGCTCGATCCCTTCACTGCCTCCACGGCCGCGGCGAGACTGGTGAACGGGGGACAAATTACGGTTTCGCAGTGTTTCGACGATTCCGCCAAGGGCCGGAATTTCTCGAAAAATGCGGTGGTTTCCGCGGGCGTCTTGTACATCTTCCAATTGCCCGCCATGATTGGTTTTCTCATAGGATTCCCGTAAGAAAGCTGGCGCCATGATCGATGCTGGCGCCAAAGTTCGCGGCCACGGTCTGGCCGATATCCGATAGCGAGCCGCGCAACCCCAGGTTGACGGCGCGGACCCGCGGACCGAACGCCAGCAGCGGCACGTACTCGCGGGTGTGGTCGGTGCCCGGAGTGGTGGGGTCGCAGCCGTGGTCGGCGGTGAAGATGGCGGCGTCGTCCGGGCGCAAGGCGGTCTGGAGTTGCGGCAGCCAGGCATCCAACTGTTCGAGCGCCGCGCCGTAGCCCTCGATATCGTTGCGGTGGCCGTACTGCTGGTCGAAATCCACCAGGTTGACGAAGATCAGGCCGGCCTCGAAGGAGTTCATGGCCTCAATGATCTTGACCATGCCATCGGCGTTGTTCCTGGTCTTCACCGATTCCCGGATGCCCCGTCCCAGAAACACGTCGAAGATCTTGCCCACGCCGTAGACCTCGACGCCGCGCTCCTCGAGCCGGTCGAGCAGCATGCCCTTGGGCGGCGGCACGGCGTAATCGTGGCGGTTGGTGGTGCGCGTGAAACTGCCCGGCGCGCCCACGAACGGCCGCGCGATGACCCGCCCCACTTCGTACGGCCCGCGCAGAATCTCACGGGCGGTTTCGCAGATCCTGTATAGCTCCGGGATCGGGATGACCTCTTCGTGCGCGGCCACCTGAAACACGCTGTCGGCGGAGGTGTACACGATGGGCGAGCCGGTGCGCATGTGCTCGGGTCCCAGGTCCTTGATGATTTCGGTGCCGGACGCCGCCACGTTGCCGAGAGACTTGCGGCCGATGCGCCGCTCGAACTCGGTCATGATCTCGGGCGGGAACCCGTGCGGATAGAGCGGGAAGGGACTCGCCAGGTGGATGCCCACCATTTCCCAGTGCCCGGTGGTGGTGTCCTTGCCCGGCGAGGCCAGCGTGCAGCGCCCGTAGGCGCCCGCGGGGGATTCGGCCGGCGCGATGCCCGCCAGCGGCTTGATATTGCCGATCCCCAGCCGGGCCAGGTTGGGCAGCTTGAGGCCGCGGATGCGGGCGATATTGCCCAGCGTGTCGGCGCCCGGGGGGTCGCCATATTCGGCGGCATCCGGCATGGCGCCGATGCCTACACTGTCGATTACGATCCAGATTATGCGGCGGAACACTACCTCCGAGGGTAACATGCGCGTGCCGTGCCCATCTTCCCCTAACCCCACGTTCTCCGCCGCCAAATGGAAGCGTTCTCAAAAGACCGAAATATCCGGTTGACTTTGTCTCTGGTCCATGTTATAAAACTCCAAACGCAATTATACTGTAACGGGCTTCTTCTTGGCCTCTATTTAGTTTCGAGTACGTAAGCAACGACTGACGTGGGCACGGGAGCACCTCTTCTTTTGGGGGTGGCTGAGCGATCGCTATTGTTGTGTCTGGCGTAGCTCAGTGACAATACGCGCCCAGGTAAAGAGTTTGCATTGTCGAAACGGGGAATTTGTCTTCAGGAGAGTCTATGCGTTCCTTCGTGAGGTTATGTCTATTCGTGTGCTTTGCCCTAGCCGCGTTCGCTCAGGGCGAGCGCGGCACAATTACTGGTACTGTCTCCGACCCGGCCGGCGCCGTCGTGCCCGCGGCCGCTGTCAATGCCAAGAACACCGAAACCGGAGCTACCTACGACACCGTAGCCACCGCCACCGGAAACTACACCCTGAATTCTCTGCCGCCCGGTCTCTATGACGTGACTGTGTCGGCCGCGGGGTTCAGCAAGTCTGTTGAACAAGGCTTGCGCGTCAATGTGGCCATGACCATTCGTGTCGATGTGATCCTCAAGATCGGCTCCGCCACCGAGTCCATCACCATCACTGGCGGTGCGGAGATGCTACGCACGGAAAGCGCGGAGCAAAGCCAGACCATCAGCGGGCTCACCATCAACACACTCCCTATCAACTTCAGCGTCATTGCCGGCGGCTATCTTCGCAGTCCGTTCGCGTTCATGAATTTGACGCCCGGCGCGCTTCAGTCCGGCCAGAATAACATGATCGTCAACGGCTTCAGCAATAACGTCACCATGCGCGTGGATGGTCAGGATTCGACCAACGCCAACGGCAACCAGCGCATCGACGAGCTACAGCCGTCCGTGGAAGCAGTGCAGGAGTTCACCCTCCAGACCAGTAACTTCTCCGCCGAGTACGGCCAGGTGGGCGGCGGTATTTTCAACTTCGCCATCCGAAGCGGAACCAACGAGTTTCACGGCAGCGCTTACGAGAACTACTCGAACGCGGTCTTCAACGCCGGCCAAGCCTGGAGCAACGACGGCCAGAACCACAAAGTGGTGCCCTACGCCACCAAGAGCGATTACGGCTTCAGCCTCGGCGGCCCGGTCCGCATACCCAAGGTTTACAACGGCAAGAACCGCACCTTCTTCTTCGCCAACCTGGAGCTCTATTACAGTAAGGCGACCGCCGGCGGCACCTACCAGACGGTCCCCACCGCCGCCATGCGCCTGGGCGACTTCTCCGGCCAGCTCACGGGCCGGCAACTCACCGCCGGCGGCAAACCCGCCGTCGATCCGCTCGGCAACAATATCATGGAGAACGTGGTCTACGATCCCGCCAGCACTTATAACGGGACCGGCGCGGCCAGCGGGTTCGTCCTGCGCAATCCCTTCCCCGGCAACATCATTCCGCAGACCCGGCTGGACCCCACCGCCGTGGCTATCCAGAAGCTGATCCCGGCGCCCCAGAATAATCTTCTGATCAACAACTGGCAGCAGATTTATCCCAATAACAAGACCATGGACAACCCCGGCATCAAGGTCGACCACAGTATCAACGACAAGATGAAGGTGTCGTTCTACTTCAGCCGCTTCGCCACCAACCAGTACGTCAATCCGGACGGTCTGCCGATTCCTCTCACCCACCTGCGCATTCTCTACGAGCGCAACGACACC
>Ga0182021_10007761_pt1 | contig 12723 bp, 11 predicted proteins | sample 612E3MmetaG_FD_120493 | JGI IMG/M metagenome (GOLD analysis project Ga0182021, IMG submission 120493) | Permafrost microbial communities from Stordalen Mire, Sweden - 612E3M metaG (Illumina Assembly) | ecosystem: Environmental > Terrestrial > Soil > Wetlands > Permafrost | place: Sweden... | reverse complement strand
GGCCGGCCAGGAAAGAGCGCTCCACGGGGTTGGTCGCCCGTCGGACGGCAACATCATCGGGCTGTTGCAGCCCAACGAGAACGCCGGGAAGGCCGGCGACGCAGGCGGCCCGAGAAGCGAAAGAGGCGAGGAGGTGCTGTCATGGCAAGAGGTCTGATCGCCGAGGCGGCCACGACCATCGACGCCCCCAGGGAGAAGGTGTGGGACGCGCTCGTGAATCCGCTGGTCATCAAGCAGTACATGTTCGGCACGGAGGTCGAATCCGCGTGGGAGGTCGGCAGTCCGATCGTCTGGAAGGGTGAGTGGCAGGGCAAGCCCTACGAGGACAAGGGAGTGATCCTGCAGCTCGAGACGGCGCGGAGGATCCAGTACAGTCATTTCAGTCCGCTGTCTGGGCATCCCGACGTGCCGGAGAACTACCACACGGTGACCGTCGAGCTGTCCGACGACGGCGCGCTGACGCTGGTGGAGCTGTCGCAGGACAACAACAGCAGCGAAGAGGCGCGAGAACAGTCGCGGACGAACTGGAAGCAGATGCTCGGCGCGTTGAAGCACCATTTGGAGGACGCCGAAGATGCTGGCTGAGGCGGCTGAGGACGCGGCCTGAGACGGCGTTGGCACGAGTGGCCGTCCGCCTGAGCCTCCGGCCGTCTTCAAAGATTCCTGCGCGCTGGCCTATCGTGCCATCGACAGACTGACCGGGTCTCGGGACTGAGCTGGTCGCCGGCGTGCAGACGAGCCTGGGCGACCCGGATGGGCCGCGCGGGTGGTCAGGTAGCGGCGCGCAGCCCGAGCAGGTCGCGCGGCCGGTCGAGCACGACGACGGCGCCGTTCTCGATAAGCTCGGCCTTATCGCGAAATCCCCACGAGACGCCGACGCCGACCATGCCGGCCGCCGCCGCGGTGAGCATGTCGACCCGCGAGTCGCCGACGTAGATCATGCGGCTCGGCGAGATGCCCATGCCCTGGCTGATCTGCAGGGCGGCCGTAGGGTCGGGCTTCAGGGGAACGTCGGGCCGGGCACCCATGACAACCTCGAAGGTGCCCGGCGGGATCAGAGCATCGACGATGCGGCGTGTGGGCCCGTCTGGCTTATTGGAGTTCACGGCCAGACGGACGGCTGCGGCGCGCAGGTCGACGAGCGTCTGGGCGACACCGTCGTAGAGGCGAGTACGGACCAGGCAGTGCTGGTCGTAGTCGGCCATCATCCGCTGCACGTAGTCGCTGATCGTCTCCTCTGTCTGCTTCTCCGCGGGGATCGCGACGGTGATCAGCTGCCGCACGCCGTTGCCGATTGCCTGCCGGTACCACGTGTAGCCACGGGCGGGCAGGCGCTCCGCGATCAGCAGACGGTTGGTCGCATCGGCCAGGTCTTCGAGCGTGTCGGCCAACGTGCCGTCGAGGTCGAAGATGGCTGCATCGAACTGCACGTCGGGCGCCTCCGCGTCTCGTACTGTCCCCAGTTCTGTATATCACGCGGCCGCGCAACGCGGGCATCTGGAAACGCGAGCCGGCGTCTGGGTGAGGCAACTGGAAGCGGCGAAACAGACGCCTGTCGCGGCGGTCGACTAGGATTATCAAAAGGTGACGGTGCTCCTGCAAGCGCAGGCAGCGACCGAGAGTGAAGGGACGTCCCGTGGGCGGACGCCTGGATGGCAAAGTGACCATCGACTCGTTCCAGCCGGTCGGCCGCCCGGGCGAGCCGCGCGAGATCGCCAGCGTGTCTATCTTTCTGGCCTCGGACGAATCCTCGTTCGTGACCGGCACCGTGATCGTGGCCGACGGGGGGCATGACGGCCAAATGAGCGAGGACGGGAGGCGTTGATGGAACCGCGCAGGTTGGGGCAGACCGACATCGAGCTGTCGCCCATAGGTCTGGGGTGCTGGCAGTTCTCGCAGGGCAAGGGCTTCACCGGCAGCGTGTGGGCCGTCCTCGATCAGGCGCAGGTGGATTCCGTGGTGCGGGCTGCGCTGGACGGCGGCGTCACCTGGTTCGACACCGCGGCGGCGTACGGCAACGGCCAGTCTGAGCGCGCCCTTTCCACGGCGCTGCGCGGCTGCGGCGTGCGGCCCGGCGAGGTGACGGTAGCCACCAAGTGGCTCCCTATCCTGAAGACCGCGGCCAACATCTCCAGGACGATCGATCAGCGGCTGGACTGCTTGCAGGGCTACCCGATCGACCTTCACCAGGTGCACCTGCCCTGGAGCGTCTCGTCGATCGCCGCCCAGATGCGGCAGATGGCCGGCCTGGTGCGGCAGGGCAAGATCCGCTCGGTCGGCGTCAGCAACTTCTCCGCCATCCAGATGCGCGGGGCGCACGCAGCGCTTGCCGCCCAAGGTCTGCCGCTGGCCTCAAACCAGGTCCTGATGAGCCTGCTGGACCGTCGCGTGGAGCGCAACGGCGTTCTGCAGGCCGCCAGGGAGCTGGGCGTGACGCTGATCGCCTACTCGCCACTGGCCCAGGGGGTCCTCACGGGCCGGTTCCACGACGATCCGCAAGCCGTGCTGGCGCTGCCTCGCGGGCGGCGGTCTCGCTTTGTGCCGGCCAGCCGGGCCCACTCGGCGGCGGCTCTGGCCCGTTCGGCGCCGCTCATCGACCTGCTGCGCACCATCGGCACTGCGCACAGTGCCACCGTGGCGCAGGTGGCGCTGGCGTGGTTGCTCGCCTACTATGGCAAGACCGTAGTGGCCATACCGGGAGCCACGCGTCCGCAACAGGCTGGCGAGAACGCACGATCCATGGAGCTAGACCTTACAGACCACGAGATGGCGCAGATCGACGCGCTGTCCCGGATTGCCGCGCGGTTCTAGGGTCGCCGGCCGAGCACCGGCGGCCGGTCTGCCGGGCGCCCAGGATGCGGGTCGGCACTGCCGCCACCCCGTACAGCTCGTTGGCGGCGAGTCGTCCAGCTCCAGCGCCGGGGTCCGGTCGCCGCTTTACGGGCACCTTACCGAGTCCCTGCTAGTGTTTGGCACTGCTCGCCTCCCTCGTCCCGGCCACGTCACGGCTGAGCGTCGACGCCCGGTCGAGCCAACGGGGGAATCTCGCTTTTGTGTGAGAATGAAGACAAGAAGGATGTGCTCTTTTTGGGAGCGCGGGTAACGCCGTCGACAGGTGTGGTGAGCAGTGGGTCTAGGGTCACAGCGCGGTAGCGCGCGTATCATCATCGTTCTCGTGTTCTCGCTGGTTGTGGTCGGCGCGGCAGTGGTGGCCGCCGGCTACGTCGCATTCGCCCGTCGCGCCTCCGCGACTGCCGCGACGGTGCAATCGCCGACGCCCTCGCCCAGCCCCAAGCCCGCACCGGCCATCCGGGTGGTCACCGTGTGGCCCACCCGTGGCGCCAAAGCGATCTCTCCCTCGGCCGCCATCGAAGTGCGGTTCTCCGCGCCGCTGGCGGCGGATTCCCCCAACCCGCGACTCACGCCCAACATTCCGGGCAGCTGGCAGACGGTGGGTCCCTACGTACGGCGTTTCCTCCCGACCGGCCACATGCCGTTGTCGGCCAAGGTTCACCTGAGCGTCCCAGCGGGCTCGGCTGGTGCCCACGGTCGCGACGGCGGTCGTCTGGCGCATCGCTACTCGATCTCGTTCTCGGTCGGCACTCCCACATCGGTGCTGCGCCTGCAGCAGCTGCTGGCCGAGCTCGGCTACCTGCCTCTCAGCTTCCAGCCAAAGCTTTCGGCGACGGTGCCCGCTGGCGCTGCTTCTGGTGCCTCGAGCACGGCCACGGCCAGCCCGTCCGCAAGCGCGGGCACTGCGGGGCAGCCGAGCGGGGCCGCACAAGGTTCGGCGGTCTCATCTCCGTCCACGTCGGCCTCAAGCGGTACGCCGCAGGCTCTGGAAAGTCCTTCCACATCCGCCGGCCCCGCGGCGTCGAGCGGCGCAGCGACGGGCTCGCCGAGCCCCTCTCCATCCGCCTCCTCGACTGTCTCAGCCGATGCCACTGCGGCGGCGGGCCTTGCGGAGCCGAGCGATCCGGCGCTGATCTCGCTCGAGCCGCTGGCCGGCGCGTTCCGCTGGCGTTACCACCACATCCCACAGTCACTGGCCGAGCTGTGGCAGCGCGGCCAGTACTCCACGCTGACCAGGGGGGCCGTCATGGCGTTCGAAGCCGACCACGGCCTGGCCGATGACGGCGTCGTCGGCCCCCAGGTGTGGGTCGCCTTGCTCCGGGCGGCAGCCAGGCACCAGATCGGGCGCAAGCATTACGACTTCATCGAAGTCTCGGAGAGCGTTCCCGAGATGCTGCGGGTCTGGCAGGACGGCAAGGTCATCTATCGCTGCCCGGCGAACACCGGCATCGCCTCGCGGCCTACCGAGCCCGGCACGTTCCCCGTGTTCGAGCGGTTCGTCTCGACCACTATGAGTGGCACCAACCCGGACGGCAGTAAGTACTCGGACCCCGGCGTGCCATACGTGGCCTACTTCAACGGTGGCGACGCCGTGCACGGCTTCCTCCGCAGCCAGTACGGCTATCCGCAGAGCCTGGGCTGCGTGGAGCTCTCCTACGCGACCGCGGCGATCGTCTTCCGCTACGATCTCATCGGCACGCTGGTGAGCGTCTCGTAAGCACGCGCCCGGTGTGTTGTGCGCGCCAGCATGGCGCGCGCTGCGTCGTGTCGGCGAACGTGATATGAGCGCGACACGGCGGTGCGTGCAGGCGGAGCTGCCACGTCTGCGCGAAGGGCGAGAGGGGGTCCGCGCATACGGGCATGGCCCGAGGCGGCCGCGCTGGCGCCCTTGCCCTGTGCGGCAGCTACCTTGCCCGGGCCGGCGAAGTGATAGAGGGTTCCTGGCTGCGTCGCGCCGGTCGAGTCATGATGTGCGGCGCCAGGGCCTCTGCTGCGCCGGCCGGGCACGACGTGCCGTGCCAAGGGCCCCTGCGGCGCTGGTCGAGCCACGATGCACCGCGCCGATGCCGCTCTGGCCATCCCCCGCCCCAGAAAGAAGGCGGCCATCGCCCGGAAGACGGGCGGTGGCCGCCTGGTGTCAGGCACGCGCGGTCGTCAGTCGGAGCCGCGTGCCCATTGAGGCGCGGCGTTGGTGCGCCTCAAGCTGCTGGTCTGGTCGCCAGGGTCACCGTCGCGGTGTGGGTCTTGCCGGACTGGTCGGTCCAGACCACCTGGACGCGGTCTCCCGGCCGGCGACGGCCGACAAGCGACGTGAGCGTGCTGGCCGAATCGACGCGCCGGCCGTCCAGCGAAGTGATCACGTCGCCGGCCTGCAGACCGGCCTTGGCAGCCGGCGCGCCGGGGAGCACGCCGGCGACCGTGGCACCGGAAGTGCTGCCGCCCTGACCTCCGAGGCCGTTGGCGCCCTGGACCTGCGAGGTGGCCAGTGCGACTCCGAGGAAGGCCGTGGGCCCGACGTGGACGGTCGCCGAGGAAGCACCGCTCTCGATCTGCTTGGCTATTGCCAGCGCCTGGTCGATGGGCACGGCGTACCCACGACCGCTGCCGGTGCCGCGGAACGCGAAGCGGGCGGAGGCGGCCGTGTCGATACCGACGGCCTTGCCGGAGCTGTCCACTAGCGGGCCGCCGGAGTCGCCGGGCTGAACGGCAGCGTTGACCTCGATGAGACCGGAGAGCGGCTCGGAGCCGCCGACTCCGTCGGCTACGATATGCCGGTCCAGCGCGATGACCGAGCCGCCGGCGGCGCTCGGCGTTCCGCCGGTGCCGCCGGCGTTGCCGATGGCCACCACGGCGTCACCAACCGACACCGTGGACGAGTCGCCGATCGACACGGTTTGTAGTCCAGAGGCGCCGCTCAGCTGCAGCACGGCGATGTCGTGGCTGCGGTCGTAGCCGACGACGGTAGCCTTGTAAGTCTTGCCGTTGCCGACGTCGGTGGCACTGATGCCGCTCGCTCTCTCGACCACGTGGTTGTTGGTGAGTACTTCGCCGGAGGAGGTGAGCACGATGCCCGTGGCGGACGCCTGCCCGTTCTGGTAGGCGACAGTGACGTTGAGATCGACGAGGCCGGGATTCACCCCGGAGGCGATACCGGAGATGTTGGAGGGAGCTCCCGAGCCGCTAGAACCCGAGCCGCTGGCGCCCGAGCCGTTCTGGCCCGATCCGCTGGACCCGCCACCGTAGCCGAACGGCGTGCCACTGCCGTTGCCGTAGGGCATTCCGCCGTTGCCGTTATCCGTGCCGCCGCTGTTGCCGTTCGGCATGCCGAAGCCGAAGTTGCCTCGATGCTGCCCCGGGAAGACGATCTGTCTGCCTGAGCCGCCCCACACGCCGTAGCCGATAGCCACGCCGACGAGTACTGCGCCGATGACGATGCAGGTGAACAGTGTCGCCCAGTGCCAGCGCGGCCGGTGCCCCCAGAGACGCGCCGTACGGGGCGGGCGGGCGGCCGGCGGCAGGGGCGGCACAGCGCCGCTGTGGGTCGGCCGATCCATGACTGCCGTGGGCTCCTCCGACCCATGGGTCGGCGCCATCTGTGTCGTTGCGGCCGCCGGGTCCATCTGTCCGGTCTCGGCGGGGCTGGGGTCGTCGTTCATGGGTCCTCCTTGTTCGGGACCCGCGTCGCACGTGTAGAACGCGCGCGGCGGTCATCACCTGTTGTGTGGGGCCACCCTCGAGACTACACGTTGCGCGTAAGGAGGGCGTAAGAATGCGGGACCGGCTCAGCGGCCGCCGGGACCAGCTCCAGCAACCGGCCCGCACCTTCCAGGCGGACGTGCGAGTGCAGTTGGCCGGCGGCCACCTCGACCGTGCCCTGCAGGAGCCTGCCTTGCGTATCCACCAGGGAGGCGACGTGACGCCCCGCCAGTTGGTCGAGGTCGCGGTCCGCGACGCCCAGCAAGGCGATGAGCCAACTGCTGGGCGCGGCTTCGCTGAGGAGCACCGCATGCTCGCAACGCACGGGACGACCGTCGACGGCCACTGAGGCCAGCAATATCACGCTCTCGGCCATGCGGTCCTCCTCGCTACCTGTAGGGGCGGCACAAGTATCGGGCGGCAGTGTTGAGCGGCGATTAAGCGGGCGGGAAGTCTCATTGCGGGCCGGCGCGGCGCCGCGCTGGCCCGGGCCCGCCGAAATCTCAGAATGCCCACAGAGAGCCCACAGGAAGTTCACAGACGCCTAGGCGACGATGGATGCGTACAGCGATGGCGTACATCGGAGGAACTATCATGCGAGGTCGTCTCATCACACTCGGAGTGGTCGTCTGCGTGCTGGCCGCGTCACCGGCCCTGGCCGCCTGCGGTTCGAGCGCTGGCGGCGCGGCCGCGGCCGCTGCGACGAGCACGGCCAGCGCATCGCCGGCCGCGCAGACGTCCGGCGGCGGCACCGCCCCGAGTGCGCCGCCGAGTGGGACCGCTCCGGCAGGTCAGGGCGGCGTTCCCCCGGAAGGCGGCGCTGCTCCGGGCGCTTCGACGGCCAAATACACAGCCACCGGTGCGTACACGCTGAAGAGCGGCTCTGCCAGCAAGGCGAACGCGAGGTACACCGCCGGTGCCGCCGACCAGTCCGGCGTCCTGGCGACGGGGTCTGCCGTCCTGACGTTGACGCGCCCCACGGTCAGCACCAGCGGCGACTCCAAGTCGCTTGACGAGAGCAGTTTCTACGGTCTGAACGCCGGCGTGCTGGCCAAGTCGGGTGCCAAGATCACGATCTCCGGTGGCACAGTGAGTACCACCGGCACGGGCGCAAACGGCGTCTTCGCCTATGGCACCGGTTCGTCGATCACCATGTCGAACGCCGCTATCAAAGCGACTTCGCAGGGCGGTCACGGCGCCATGGCCAGCGGCGGCGGCTCGGTGACGCTCAAGAACGTGGACATCGACACCGCCGGTGCCAACTCCGCTCCTTTAGCCACCGACCGAGGCGGCGGCACGATCACCGCCTCGGGCGGCACCATCGTCTCCTCCGGCACGGACTCGCCCGGCATCTACTCGACCGGCGCGATCAGCGTCAGCGGTGCCCAGATCAAGGCGACGGGCGCTGAGGCCGTGGTGATCGAAGGGTCCAACTCGGTGGCGCTGAAGGACACCTCCCTCGCGACCGCCAAGAAGAGCGGTGTGATGATCTACCAGAGCATGTCGGGCGACGCCCAGGGCGCCAAAGGCACCTTCACCATGACCGGCGGATCACTTGCCGCCGCCGCAGGTCCTCTGTTCTACGTCACCAACTCGACCGGGGTCATCAGCGTGAAAGGGGTCACCCTCGGGGAGGCCTCGGGGACTCTCATCCAGGCTGCCGCCGGCAACTGGGGGACCAAAGGGTCGAACGGCGGGGTCGCCCGGTTCACCGCCGACGCAGAGATACTCAGGGGCGACGTGGTCACGGACAAGATCAGCTCGGTCTCGCTGACTCTCAAGAATGGCACCACCCTGACGGGCAAGATCGACACGGCCGCCCTGACCCTCGACTCCTCTAGCACATGGACGGTGACGGCCGACTCGGTGCTGACCAGCCTGATCGACGTGAGCGGCATCTCCGGCACCTCGATCACCAACATCATCGGTAACGGGCACGACGTCACCTACGATGCCGGCCTGGCCGCCAATAGCGCACTGGGCGGCAGGACGTACACACTGGTCGGCGGGGGGCATCTGCTCCCGAAGTGAATTTCAGCCTTCTCCAAGGCGGCACGAGCGGCGGCCGGGCCTTTCGGCCCGGCCGCCGCTCGTCGCCGTCTCCGTCCCACACCACAGTAGCGGCGCCGCGCGCTGAACGCGGCCTGCCGCCGACGATAGACTTGTCGCATGTCCGAGGCCGATGCCATCGCCCGCTCACAACGACCGGTCAGCTTCGACTCGCTGTCGGCCGACCTCACCGCTCTTGGGCTCCTATCCGGCGACATCGCCCTCGTGCACACGTCGTTGAGTGCCCTGGGCTGGGTCTGCGGCGGGCCGCTGACCGTCATCCAGGCTCTGCTCGCCATCCTTGGGCCCCGGGGGACGCTGGTGATGCCGGCTTTCTCGGGCGGGCTCTCCGAACCCTCCCTGTGGCAGCATCCGCCAGTGCCCGCCGAGTGGTGGCCGGCCATCCGGGCGACCATGCCGGCTTTCGACAGGTCCGCGACGCCGACGCGGGGCATAGGGGCGATCGCGGAGCTGTTCCGTACCTGGCCGGGCGCGCGAAGAAGCGATCACCCGACGTCGTCCATGGCCGTTCTGGGCCCACATGCTGAAGAGCTCGTGGCAGCGCAACCGCTCGGCGATCCGCTCGGAGATGGTTCGCCGCTAGGCCGGCTCTACACGCTGAACGCCAAAGTGCTGCTTCTCGGCGTGGGCCACGACCACAACACGTCGCTGCATCTCGCGGAGCGAAGGGCTTTCGGCGACCATCAGGAGCTGGCGCACACCGGCTCGCCGGTCATGCGGGACGGCGAGCGGCGCTGGGTGGCATACACCGAGCCGCTCGCCCTCACCGACGACTTCGAAGCCCTCGGCGCCGCCTTCGAGGCCATCCCAGGCCAGGTCGTCTGCGGGCATGTCGGCGCCGGACTGGGGCGCCTCATGGACCAGCGGGCCTTGGTGGACTTCGGCGCCGAGTGGCTTGCCCGGCATCGGGACGCAAGCGGCCGTCCGGCGTCAGCATAGCGACGGCTGGGGCCGGGCGACGTGGCGGCCGAGCGATCCGGTTCCGGGGCCGATCAGGAGGACAAAGCTCACATGTGCATCCGTGATCCGCAAACGCCTTCAGGAGAACCCATGAACGAGACGACTCCGCCGATAGCCCCCGCACGCAGCGTCCTGCTGGTGATGGATTACCAAGCTGCCATCCTCGGCTCGTTCTCCGGCTCGGAGGAGCTCCTCGCGCACGTGGCGGCAGCCGTCTCTACCGCCCGGGATCGAGGCGTGCAGATCGGCTACGTGCGCGTGGCCTTCGAAGACGCCGACTACGCGGCGATCCCGCGAACGAACAAGAGCTTCAGCGCGGCGGCCGCCGAGCGCCGCATGTGCAGTACTGCGCCCGAGAGCGCGATACACCCCGCGGTCGGACCCCAGCCAGGCGACCTGGAGGTGCGCAAGACTCGCGTGGGTGCCTTCTCGACGACCGACCTGGACCAGCAGCTGCGCGCCCGGAAGATCGACACGCTGATCCTCGCCGGCATCAGTACCAGCGGCGTCGTCCTCTCTACCGTTCGCGACGCAGCCGACAAGGACTACCGGGTGTACGTGCTCCATGACGCGTGTGCGGATCGCGATTGCGAAGTCCACGACTTTCTTATGCGGAAGGTCTTCCCTCGCCAGGCCTATGTTGTTTCGACGGCCGCCCTGCCGGGCCTGCTGGGGGCTGCCGAATGAGCTCGGGTCCGCCCGACGCCCTCCCCGAGGCCCCGCTTGGCCGGACCCGGCTCAGCGGGGCGCTGAGAAGGACCTTCCTCTCCCTGCGAAACCGCAACTTCCGCCTGTACTTCATCGGCCAACTGATCTCCAACACAGGCAACTGGCTGACCAATGTCGCCCTCACCTTGCTGGTGCTCAAGATCACGGCAAGTGGCATTGCCGTGGGCATACTGGCTGCTTGCCTGTGGGGCCCGATCCTCCTCCTGGGGGCGTGGGCGGGAGCCGTCGCCGACCGCTCGGACAAGCGGCGCCTGCTGCTGCTGACGCAGAGCCTGGAGATGCTCCAGTCGATCGCCCTGGCCGTCATGGCGTTCCTGCCGCATCCGCCGCTTGCGGGGTTGTACGCACTCGCGGTCGGGGGAGGCATGCTGCTCGCGTTCGACAACCCGCTGCGGCGGTCTTTCGTCACCGAGATGGTTCCGACGGCGGATATCCCAAACGCCGTCGTGCTCTACAGCGTCATCGTGAATCTCTCCCGCATCTTCGGGCCCGCGCTGGCCGGTCTGCTGGTGGTGACCCTGGGGTACGGCTGGTGCTTCACGATCGACGCCGGAACCTATCTGGCCGTCTTGTTCTGTATCGTCATCATGCGGCCGGCCGAGCTGTACCGCCGGCCGCCAAAGACACGCACCAAAGGTGAAGTGCGTGAGGGGCTGCGCTATGTGCTCTCCATGCCGTCGCTGTGGGTCAGCTTCGCGATGCTGGTGGCCATCGGCATGCTGGCCTATAACTTCAACGTCACGCTGCCGTTGTTTGTCATCGATGCCCTTCACAGCACCGGTGGCGTCTTCACGATCCTGTATTCGGTCTTCAGCTTCGGGGCCGTTGTCAGTGCTTTGATCGTTGCCCACAGAAGTCTGGTTCGGCTGCGTCACGTGGTGCTCGGTGCCGGCGCACTCGGCCTCGCAATGCTCCTGCTCGCCCTCATGCCCGGGGTCGTGGCCGCTGTCCCCACAGTGTTCCTGGTCGGCATGGCGAGCATCCTCTACATGACTGCGACGACTGCCATAGTGCAGGTCGAAGCGAGGCCCGAGATGCATGGACGGGTCTTGTCGCTGCAGATCGTGGTCATGGGCGGAGCGGCGCTCGTCGGCGGCCCCATCCTCGGCTGGATGGCCGACACGTTCGGGGGGCGGGTGCCGATCCTTGTCGGCGGCTCGGTGTGCCTGGTGGCCGGCGCCTTCGGTCTCTGCGCATCTCGGCGCTGCGCACACCACACGCCGGCTCGGAGCGAACTGCCGGCCGGCTCGTAGAAAGGAGAGCCTCCGATCATCCGTTCGAAGGTCGGGTACGCCTCGTCGTGGGCGGCCGCCTCGGGGACAAGTACGGCCAGCGCCGTGTCTTTCTCGTCGGTATTGCCGGCTTCACCCTGGCGTGCCTCGCCTGCGGTGTGTCCGTCACTCCTTCCATGCTCATCGTCGCCCGCCTCGCGCGGGGGGGCGTTCGTGGCCCCGCTCATTCCACCGCCACCAGCATCGGGTCTGCCTTGGTGACCACGGTCTACTTCCGCAGCCTGGCCACCGGCGGTCATGCCCACTCAATATCGACGAGTCTGGATCGTCGTCATCCGAGGCGGTCTGGTCTGTTGCGGCCTCGTCTGGCCGCTGCCCAAAGCAGCCCAGCCGCAGCCCGAGCTGCTTTCGCTACCGCAGCCGCAGGAAGGCTGACGCCGGCGCGCCACAAGCCCGCCGTGCGCCGGCCGCCCGGGAGGAGTGAAGAAGCACACCTGCGTCGTCGCCGGCCCGCGTACATCTGAGGATGCGCTCCCGATCTGTCGAGCGCTCGGCGTGCACGCCCTGAAGGGCGCGGTTCGCCGAGAAGTCCTTCCGTGGATAGCACCCGGGCTGGGGCGCTGGGCGGGCGTCTTTACGCCACACCCTCCTCGGCAGGCCCTTCGCCCTTGAGCTCGGCGATGAGGTCCCGGATCGCTTCTAGGTCCACCAGCAAGTAGCCCTTGGTGATCTTGAGGACGCCACGGTAGAACCGGGTCTCGATGATCTTGTTTGCGAGATCGGCCAGGTCGTCGAACCAGGACAGGACATGGTCCAGCATGAAGATCCGCTGAGCCTCGAGCAGCGTGACGGCGCGCTCGCCGTCGTCGGCGGTCAGCGCCTCGACGATGCGGTCGCCGAGGATGGCGAGGAACTCGAGCTCAAAGGAAAGGTGGTCTTCCGGCAGGTCGATCCCCTCACGCAGCTTGATGGCCGCCTGCTTGTAGGTGCGATACACCTCGTTGCGCGGCTCCTGCATGAGCAGGCCGGACTCGCTGCGGAAGACCGACTCGAACGGCGTTGCCACCCGCCCCAGGTACGCCTGCGTCCCCAGGAACGACGACGTGAAGTCGATGGCCAGCTCCTGCCGCGTGCCGGTGTTCCGCTTGCGCAGGTAGCGCCGGATGTCGTCGAAGCCCTCCGT
>Ga0182021_10007760_pt1 | contig 12724 bp, 4 predicted proteins | sample 612E3MmetaG_FD_120493 | JGI IMG/M metagenome (GOLD analysis project Ga0182021, IMG submission 120493) | Permafrost microbial communities from Stordalen Mire, Sweden - 612E3M metaG (Illumina Assembly) | ecosystem: Environmental > Terrestrial > Soil > Wetlands > Permafrost | place: Sweden... | reverse complement strand
GCGACCGGCTCCTGATGATCCCCACCGCCAATATTCGCAGCGCCGAAATTTTCCCCTGTCCCGGCAAGTTGCCCGACATCGTCATGCGCGACGCTCAGCGTTTGCCCAAAACATAGGCAAACCCAGGGCGCCTGGCCAGTCGTGCCAGCCAGCGCCGGAAAGCCGTCTCGGAGTTGTGCTGGCCGTCCGGCGTGGCTGCACTCTTTGTTAATCAGCCTCCCTCCCAATTTCCTCCGGGAAACCGGAGCGACCGCCGGCGGCGCGAGCTCTCGCTCACCAGACCGCCGCCGCCGCTCGCCCCGCTCACCCGACAAAGCCCAACTCTCGAGAGTGCAGAATCCAGGCCACCCGCTGTCCCCGTCCGCCTGTTTTTTCGTCCGGTTTTGCCGGGGGTGGCGATATACTTGTGAACATGAGCGACAGCGACCTGGAATTGCTCGAGCGATATACCCGGCAACATGCTGAGGATGCGTTCGCCGAAATCGTCCGGCGCCATCTCGATCTGGTCTTTTCTGCTGCGCTGCGCCAGGTCCGGTCCCCGCAACTGGCCGAGGAAGTCGCCCAATCCGCTTTTACCGACCTCGCCCGCCAGGCGCACCGCCTCGCGCCCGACACGATCCTCACGGCGTGGTTGTATCAAGTCGCCCGCCGCACCGCGATTGATGTCGTCCGCCGCGAGACGCGCCGCCAGGTCCGCGAGCAAGTCGCCTGCGAACTCAACGCCATGAACACCACCGCCTCTGACTGGACGCACATCGAACCCCTCCTCGACGAAGCCATGCAGGCGCTCGAGGACACCGACCGCACCGCCGTCCTGTTGCGCTATTTCGAGAACAAGTCACTCCGCGAAGTCGGCCAGACGCTCGGCACGACCGAAGACGCGGCCAGAAAACGCGTCAGCCGGGCCGTCGAACGCCTGCGCGAATTCTTCGCCCGACGCGGCGTCACCGTCGGCGCGAGCGGACTCGTGGTCGTCATCTCCGCCAATGCCGTCCAGGCCGCGCCCGCCGGATTGGCCCTCACCATTTCCACCGCTGCCGCCCTCGTCGGAACCAGCCTCATCACCACCGCAACTGCCACCACCGCCAAAGCCATTGCCATGACCACGATGCAGAAAACTCTCATCGCCTCGGCGCTCGCCGTCGCTGCCGGAACCGGAATTTACGAGGCGCATGTAGCCTCACGCCTGCGTGACGAGGTGCAAACCCTCCGGCAACAGCAGGCACCGCTGACCAAACAGATCGCGCGGTTCAAGTCCGACAACGAAAGCCTTTCCAACCAGCTCATCCGGGCGAACGGCTCGCCTGCCTTGGGCAGCGAACGGTTGAGAGAATTGCTTAGGCTTCGCGGAGAGGTCGGAACGCTCCGACGACGACAGCGTGAACTTGAGCGAACCGTTGCCGCAGCGCAGTCGAAAGCACCTGACCTGGCGGGTCAGCCCGCGTCCGGTGAGGCCCTGCAACCGAAAGTGCCGGCTCCCTTCCAAGTGCAGCTTGTCCTCGATGAACCCGGGGAAAACACCGAGCCAATCACCAACAATGCCAGCGGGGAAACCCTCCAGGTGCAGAAAACCCCGTTGTTGGACCACACGGCGATCCGTTCAGTCACCGTCACGAAGAACGCGTCATCTGGCGCCCCAGAAATAGATGTCGAGTTCAGTCAGGAAGGGGGGGAGCTGTTCGCTGCCGTTACCAAGGAGAACCTCAACAAACGCCTCGCCATTGTGTTGAACGGCCAGTTGTATTCCGCGCCCGTGATCCGGTCGGAAATATCCAAAGCAAGAGCCAAGATCACCGGCCACTTCACCGAGGCGGAGGCGAGCGAGCTTGCGGCCAAGATCAACGACGCGATCCGCGGTCAGTGACCGCTCAAGAGCTTTTGCCGCCCACTTCAGACTCCGGGTCGTTTTGGATAGGGGGGCCGCTTGGCCTCGCGCGGCGGATGCTGGTGCAACTGTTTCAGCAGCTCCGCCACGGCGCGCTCGAGCTGCGGGTCGCCGCCCCGCGCCATCGCCGCCGGGTCGTCCACGACCTCGATGTCCGGGTCCACGCCGTGACCCTCGATGATCCATTGACTGTTAGTGCTGTAAATGGCGAAGGCCGGCACGGTCACGCCGCCACCATCCATCAGCGGGGGTGAGCCGGTGATGCCGACCAACCCGCCCCAGGTGCGCATGCCGATTAGCGGGCCGAGACCGGACTGTTTGAAGTAGAAGGGGAAGCAATCGCCGCCCGAGCCGCTCCAGCCGTTGATAAGCATCGCCTTGGGGCCAAGGTGGGTGACAAATGGCGCCAACCAGTCTTTGCCATCGCGCACCGCCCAGTAGTTGCGCAGGTGACGGTTCAGCAGCTCGATGAACCGGTCCGGTATCTGGCCGCCGCTGTTGAACCGCTCGTCAATCACCAAGCCCGGCTTGGTCACCTGCGCGCGCCACATGCGCACCAGCTCGTTCTGTCCGTTGATGCCGGTGTCCGGCACATACACATACCCGAGCTGCCCCTGGCTGAGCTGTTCGACGCGCTTCCGGTTCTCCTCGATCCACGCCAGATTGCGCAACCGTTCTTCGCTGCCGAGCGTTTGGACCAGCACCTCGCGAGCGCCCGACTTGACCGGCTTGTCGTTGACCGTTAGGAACACCGGCTTGTCCGCCAATCCCTGGAAAGCGGCCCAGGGATCCTCTTTCACGTCCATCGGCTCGCCGTTCACGGCCAGCAGATAGTCGCCTTCATGCACATTCGTCAGCCCCGGCTGTAGCAACGGCGAGCGCACTTCGCTGTCCCAGTCCGCAACCTTCACGATGTGCTTGATGCGGTAGGCCCCGTTTTCCAGCGAGAAATCACACCCCAGGTAACCCACGCCGAGCGACGGGCCTCTCTCAACGTCACCGCCGCTGCGATAAGTGTGAGAGCAATTCAGCTCGGCGATCAGCTCGCCGATAACGTAGTTGACATCCCAGCGCGTCACGGCGTCCTCGAGCAGCCTGCCATAGCGCTGGCGCATCTCATCCCAGTTTACCCCGTGCAGGCCCGGGTCGTAGAAATAATCGCGCTCCAGGCGCCAGGCGTCACTGAAGATTTGCCGCCACTCGGCAACCGGATCAATCTGGGCCTCAAAATCACCTGTGTTGATTTTCTTGTCCAGCTTCTGGCCTTCCTTGGGCTCGATGATGGCGTAATCGCTGCCTTTGCGGACCAGCAGCTTCTCGCGGTTGGCCGAGAGTTCGACAAAATCCACATCCTCGATCACGGTCTTCTCCTCGCGCTTTTCCAGGTCGTAAAAGATGACGGGCTTCTTTTCCTCGGCGGAACCAATGCGCGGCAGGCGGTGGAACAGCAATTTGTCCGAAACCGCCGCCAGGCTGTCGTAACGGCCCGCCTTGGGCGGCAGAATCACCACGCGCTCTTCGAAGCCCGCCAGGTCAATCTCCACTGGCTTGGGCTTGTCCTCTTTCTTCTTCTCGTCCTTCTTTTCTTCCTTCTTCTTGTCTTTTTTGTCCCCGTCGCTGGCGTTGTCCTTGCTCTTGTCCGCGTCGGCGGATTTCTTCTCATCGGACTTCTTGTCGTTGTCTTTCTTGTTGTCGTCCTTCTTTTCGTCGTCCTTCTTGTCTTTGGACTTGTCGCCTTCCTCGTCATTGCGCGGGGCGAGGGGGGAGAGAACATCCTTGCGGAGCGGCACCGCGGCCAGCACGGATGAGTTGGCGTAAATCCAGGTCGAGTCCAGTTCGCTGTAGCTGGGCGCGAAGGTGCGGCCCGTGCGGAAAAAGAGGTATTTGCCGTCGGGATCGAACACGGGCAGCTCATCGTTGTAGAAACCGGACGTGACCTGGTGCAGCTTGTTGGATTTGCAGTCGAAGAGGGCAATGGCCGAGTTGCGGGTATCCAGGTCCTGCGCCCAGGCGATCCAGCGGCTGTCCGGCGACCATCCCAGGCTGAAGCGGCTCAATTCGTCGTGATACATCCAGAGCTGGCGGCCGATAATCTGGTTGGTCTTGGCCTGAAAGTCGAAGAGGTTGATGCACATCGCCTTGTCAATGAAGGCGATCTTCTTGCTGTCGGGCGACCATTGCGGGCCATAGCGGAAGCCCGGGCCGAGCTTCGTGAGGGTCTGCACCCCAACCTGGTTTGTGCTGCTGCCCGTTTCCGCGCTGAGGACCGTCAGCTCGTACTCGCCAGTGAGGTCGCTGAAAAAAGCGATCCATTTGCCGTCGGGCGACCACGCGGGGTAGCGGTTTGCAACGCCAGAAGTGCGGGTAAGGTCGCGGACCACACCATGCTCGGCGGGGGCGGAGAAAATTTCGCCGCGCGCCGCGAACAGGGCCCGCTTGCCGCTCGGAGAGATGGTCGCGCTCTGGATGTAACCGGAGACGTTTTCATGGCGCGGCTTGAGCGTGGCCCGGTCGGTCACAACGCGGATTTCCACCTCGTGAGACTTTTCGGTCTGGAGATCGAGCAAGTAGAGCCGCCCAGCGTTTTCAAAGACGATGTCGCTCGGCCCGATGCTGGGGAAGTGAACATCGAACTCCTTGAAGAACGTGACCTGACGGAACTTATCATGTTTGAGGTCGCAGGACCAGAGGTTGGCGCGCTTGTTGTCGTCGCGGTCGGAAAGGAAGTAGAGGGTATTGTTGCCGTGCCACATCGGGACGGAATCGGCGGCAGGCGAGCGCGTGAGGTTGCGGGCGGTCAGCTTCTCCAGGTCGAAGAGCCAGATGTCCGGGTTCATGCCGCCCCGGTAACGTTTCCAGGTGCGGAAATCAACGCTGATGGGCACATAGGCGAGGGTCTTGCCGTCGGGCGAAATGGCCCCGAACTCCCCGTAGGGCATAGGGAGCTTCTCCGGCAAGCCGCCTTCGGCCGAAACCTTATAGAGCTGGTTGAAGCGGTTCTTGGGGCTGGTCATCGAGGTGGCGTAGAGGATGGTCTTCCCATCCGGATACCATCCCAGCATGCGGTCGGGCGCCCCGTGGTGCGTGATGCGCTGGGGCAGCCCGCCGGTCACGGGCATGATGTAAATGTCCTCATTTCCGTCGTAGTCGCCGGTAAAGGCCAGCAGCGAACCGTCTGGCGAAAAGCGCGGGAAAGATTCTTCGCCTTTGGGAGAACTGAGGCGGACGGCGATGCCGCCTTGCTTGTCGGCAACCCAAATGTCGCCGGCATAGACGAACGCAATTTGCGTCGCCGACACCGCCGGTTGCCGCATCATGCGCGCGTCCAGGCGGGCGGGCACATTTGAAGGCTCTTGCGCTGCGGGCGCGAGCGGGCGAGCAACGAGTCCAAGGACAAGCGGCACAGCAAAGCGTGGGAATCGGCGGTTCATGATGTGTTGTAAACTAATTCAATGGCGACAAACAATCACTTGCCGGCACAGGCCGGCGAATAATGGCGGGGAATCTGCATGATAACTGTCCGCAGCGCCAGCCAATCGTGCCGAATGCCGCCGCGACCGTTGCCCCGGAGCCGGGCCTTGAATTCCTGCCGTCGAAACCGTAGGATAACAGTGACTTGCACGACGAGAGACCATACCGCATTTTGACCCCGGCCCTGACACATGCGCGGACATAGCAACAAACTGAGCGCGACGCCGGAAATCCGGGTGGTTATTCGTAATGCCGGGGGAAAGTACCTCGCCCAAGACGCCAACGGCTTGTTTTTTACCGAAGACCGCTCCGCGGCGGTCGTTCTCAATTATCATCTCGACCAGGTCCAGGAACAACTCAAAAAGATCGAGCAGAAATACGGTCTGGTCCTGGTTGCCGACCCAGTGCCCGCTGAGGAGATTTATGAAACCTGCGACCGGTGCAAGGAGCTGTTTATGCCCTTCATGACCTTCTTCGACGGAAAACGGTTCCTTTGTGCGGATTGTCGCAAACGTTCCTCGGCCCGCGCTAAACGCCTCTGAGACTTTCCCAAGACTCCGTTTCCCGCTCCGTAACTCGCGAAAACAAAGGTTTACCCCGCTCCGTCAGGCAAACCAGTGCCGACCGTTTGTGGGCTGGGTTGGCGGATGAAAAGGGCTTACACAGCCTCGGCCACCAGATCGCCCACTTGAGAAGTGCTGTAGCCCATCTTGCCGGCGGCGAGGCTCTTTATCTTCTCGCGGGTGACTTTAACGACCGCATCCTCGATGGCCCTGGCCGCCTTGGTCTCGCCCAGGAAATCCAGCATCATCTGACCGGCGCAGATGGCTGCCAGGGGGTTGATGACGCCTTTTCCGGTGTATTTCGGCGCACTGCCGCCAATCGGTTCAAACATGCTCGTGCCTTGGGGGTTGATGTTGCCGCCAGCGGCGATTCCCATGCCGCCCTGCAGCATCGCCCCCAAGTCAGTGATAATGTCGCCGAACATGTTGTCCGTGACGATGACGTCGAACCATTCGGGGTTCTTGACGAACCACATGGTCGTGGCGTCCACGTGGGCATAGTCGCGTTTGATGTCGGGGTAATCCTTCTGCCCGACTTCGTGGAAAGCGCGTTCCCAGAGGTCGAACGCATAGGTCAGCACGTTGGTCTTGCCGGAGAGGGTCAGCTTCTTTTCCTTGTTCCGCTTGCGGGTGAACTCGAAGGCGAACCGCAAACACCGCTCAACTCCGCGCCGCGTATTGACGCTTTCCTGCAGGGCGATCTCGTTGGGCGTGCCTTTGAAAACGAATCCGCCGGCGCCCGTGTAAAGCCCCTCGTTGTTCTCGCGGACGACGACGAAGTCAATCTGCTCGGGCTTCTTGTCTTTGAGGGGGCAGAAGCGCTCGTCGTAGAGTTTAACGGGGCGCAGATTGATGTACTGCTCCAGCTCAAAGCGGGTGCGGAGCAGGATGCCCTTTTCGAGAATGCCCGGTTTCACGTCAGGATGGCCGATGGCGCCGAGCAAAATGGCCGGGAACTTCCGCAATTCCGCCAGCACGCTGTCCGGCAGCACCTCGCCCGTGCGCAAATAGCGTTTGCCGCCCAGGTCGTAGTCCGTATAGTTGAGCTTGAGCTTGAATCTCTTCGCGGCGACGTTGAGAACCTTGACCGCCTCGCGGACCACTTCCGGCCCGGTGCCGTCGCCGCCAATGACGGCGATATCGTAACTCTTCATATCAAAACGCTTTTTTCTGCCCTGCGCCTTTCGCAGGAAGCGCGGATGCTAACTATTCCCCAGTGAGTCGCAAGGATTTCCGGTCCGTCTGTTCCGTCACTCCACTCCCGACCCGCAGGGCTGACACCGGCGGTGATTATGCGCTTGCAAAAGCCGCCCCGGAGCAGAAACCATCCCCTGCCGTCTAATGAAGAGGAAAGTGTGCTTGAAACTCGAAACGACATGAGCCGACCGCTCAAAGTCCTTGAAGCCTTATGTATAGACTCTTTGCCCGCATGGCAGCCAACCGCGCTCAACTACGGAGCGCGCGACCCGCTGCCATCTTCCATCTCCCATCTTCCATCCTCGCTGCCGGCGTCAGCGCCCTGCTCCTTATGAACTTCTCGCTCCAGGCCAGCCCGCGCGACGCGCAATGGAAACAAGTCGAGGAGGCCATCCGCAAGGGCCTGCCCAAGACCGCCATCACCAACCTTGAACCCATTATTCAGAGCGCGCTTAAAGACAGAGCCTATGCTGAAGCCGTGAAGGCCATCGGCCAGAAAATCGCGCTGGAAGGCAATATCCAAGGCAATAAGCCGGAAGAAAAGATCACGCGCCTGGAGGCGGAGATCGCCAAGGCGCCGAAGGAGATGGTGCCGCTGATGGATACGTTGCTGGCCGAGTGGTATTGGCATTACTTCCAGCAGAACAAGTGGCGGTTCATGCAGCGCACCGCCACCGCGGAGCAGCCGGGCAAGGACTTCACCACGTGGGACCTGCCCCGCCTTTTTGCGGAGATTGACCGGCAGTTCCAGAAGGCGCTCGCCGCGGAGAAGATCCTCAAGGCCACACCCATCGGCGCCTGGGATGACCTGCTGCAAAAGGGGACCATGCCGGACAGTTACCGGCCTACGCTCTACGATTTTATCGTCCATGAAGCCCTGGAGTTTTACACTTCCGGCGAGCAGGCCGCGGCCAAACCGGAGGAAGCCTTCGAGTTATCGGCGGACAGCCCGATCCTCGACGCGGCGGAGAAGTTCCTGGCCTGGAAGCCCGAGACCACCGACGCGGAGTCGCCCAAGTTGAAGGCGATTCGCCTCTACCAGGACCTGCTCCGCTTCCATCAGAGTGATCCGGCGCCGCAACTGGCGCTTGCAGAAGCTGACCTGGGGCGGTTGACGTGGGGCTGGAACACCGCTTTCGGCGAGGACAAGAACGCTCGTTACCAGGCGGTCCTGGAGGCTTTCATTCGCATGTACGCGGACTACGACATCTCCGCCCTCGCCATCGAGCGGGAGGCGCGGCTGCTGGAGCAGGAAGGCGACTTGGTCGCGGCGCGCAAGCTCGCATTGCGGGGCGCAGAGCTGTTCCCGCAATCACCGGGTGGCAAGCTCTGCCGCAACGTGGTCACCGAGATCGAGGCGAAGTCAGCCAGCATCACGACTGAGCGAGTTTGGAATTGTAGGACAGGCGTCGCGCCTGCCACGGAAACCGGGCAGGACAGGCGAGACGCCTGTCCCAAGTTGAACGTCCGCTACCGAAACGTCGCGGCGGCCTATTTTCGAGCCATTCCGGTCGAGTGGGAGATGTTTCTGGAGAAGCGCCGCCATCGGCCTGAGAACTTGAGCGACAAGGAGCGCCGGGAAATCCTGGCCCGCAAACCGGCGCTGGAATGGTCGTCGAAATTGCCACCTGCCAGCGATTACAAGGAGAAGACCTTCGAGACGCCTGCGCCTGACAGCCTCAAGCCCGGCTACTATTTCCTCGCCGCCAGCCATGACCCGAAGTTCGGCGAGGCGGATAACATCGTTTCCATGACGGATGTCTGGGTGAGCAACGTGGCGCTGGTAACGCGCACGCACGACGGAAGGATCGAAGGCTTCGTTCTGAAGGCCGACTCGGGTGATCCGGTGACGGGTGCGGAGGTTTCGGTCTGGCACCTCGACAACCAGGGCAATCGAGTTGCCGACCCGGTCCTGACCACAGATGAGAACGGGTTCTTCTCCCTGAAGCCCTCGCCCAACCGGGGCTACCTGTTCCAGGCGCGTCATAACGGCGAGGAACTGGCCACGGCGGGGGACATCTGGTCCTACGATTGGCAGAACCAGCAAGCCCCACGCCCGGGGGCGCTAACCGTCTTTTTCACCGATCGCGCGATCTATCGCCCCGGCCAGATGATGCAATACAAAGGCGTATGCCTCTGGGTGGACCAGACCAAAGACAATTACGAGGTGCTTAAGGGCGAGCAGTTGACGGTCGTGTTCAAGGACGTCAACGGCAAGGAGGTTGCGCGCCAGAAGCAGCGGGCCAACGACTACGGCTCGTTCGCCGGCAGCTTTACCGCGCCGCGGGATCGGCTCATGGGCGAGATGTCCATCCAGGCTGAGGGACGGGCCCTGGGCACTGCCCAGTTCCGGGTTGAGGAATACAAGCGGCCGAAGTTCGAGGTGACGCTCGATGCCCCGAAGACGGCGGCGAAGCTCAACGAGAAGGTCAGCCTCACCGGCCATGCCATGAACTACACCGGCGCCGCCGTGGACAGCGCGGTGGTCAAATACCGTATCGTGCGTGAGGTGCGGATGCCGTGGTGGTGGTGGGGTTGGTGGCGCGGCGGCTCGCCTCAGAGTCAAAGCCAGGAAATCGCCCACGGCACAGCCAGGACCGGCACCGACGGCGCTTTCAAAATCGAGTTCACTGCCAAGCCGGACCCCAAGGTGCCGGAGAAAGACGAGCCGACTTTTGTGTTCCAGATCAACGCCGATGTGACCGACAGCGCGGGCGAGACGCGCTCGGCTGACCGCGCTATCCGCGTCGGTTACACCGCCCTCGAAGCGATGATCAGCGCCAAGGACTGGCAGACCGACGGCCAGCCGGTCGAGTTGAAGTTGGAGACCAAGACCCTCGATGGCGAACCGCAGGTGGCTGAGGGCAGCTTGAAGGTGTATGCGTTGCAAGCGCCAGACAATGTGCACCGGCCGCCGCTGGCCGCCTACGAACCGTGGCGGCGCCGAGGGGAGTTTGGCGGTAGCGGCGGGGAGGACGCGGCCGGCAAGGACCTGTCCAACCCCAACAACTGGCCGTTGGGCAAGGTGGTGGCGGAAAAGGGGTTTACCACCGACACGAACGGCCTTGCCAAGCTGTCGTTCAAGTTAACCACGGGCACCTATCGGGCGGTCCTGGAGACGCAAGATCGGTTTGGCAAGCGAGTCACCGGCAAGCTCCCGCTCCAGGTCCTGCAACCCGAGGCGACGAAGCTGGCCATTAAGATTCCGCAACTGCTGGCCGCGCCGGACTGGGAGGCGCAGCCGGGCCAGGAGTTCACGGCGTTGTGGGGGACGGGCTATGAAACAGGGCGAGCGTTCATCGAGATCGAGCACCGCCACCAGATGATCCAGCGCTATTGGACCAAGGCCGGCGCAACCCAGCAAGAGATCAAACTGGCCGTCACCGAGGCGATGCGCGGCGGCTTCTCTGTCCACGTGACCTATGTTCGCGAAGACCGCGCATATCTCGATTCCCGCAAGGTCAATGTGCCATGGAAGAATAAAGACCTGGACATCAAATGGGAGCATTTCATCTCCAAGCTCCAGCCGAACCAGAAGGAGACGTGGACGCTGGCAGTCCACAGTCCACAGTCCACAGTCCACAGTCCCAATGCTGGTGTCCGAAGTGCGGAGAAGGCCGTGGCCGAATTGGTGGCGACGCTCTACGACGAGTCGCTGGATGCCTTCGCTGCGCTGAATTGGCCGCAGCGATTCTCGGTGTTCTACGAGGATAACTCTTTCATTCAGCCGCAGTTCGCCAATACGCCGATGGGCTTCCAGCAGGTCTTCGGTCGCTGGGACCGGCCATACGAGAGCGTAAGCATCACCTATCGCTCCTTCCCGCCAGACTTGACACAGAATCTATGGCACTACCGCTATTTCGCCAGAAACAAGGCTGTTAACGTGACGCCTCTTTCCGGTGCGCCGGTGGAAGCTCCGGCGCCAATGGCGATGGCAGCCCCGCCACCAGGGGCCGCCGGGTTTGCGATGAAGGCAGCCGCGAGTGACCGGTTGTTGACGTCGGGGCTGCGTGAGGAAGCTGGGGCGGCTTCCATGGACAAGATGTCAGTTGGCGGGGCGGCTGGGGCGGCCAAAGAGCCTGCGGCGCCGAAGCCCGATTTGAGCAAAGTTGCCGCCCGCAAGAACCTGAACGAGACGGCGTTCTTCTTCCCGCAGTTGACCTCGGATTCCAATGGGGTGGTGCGGATGACCTTCGCCATGCCCGAGGCGCTGACGAAGTGGCGGTTCGTGGGCTTCGCGCACGACCGGTCAGTCCGCAGCGGGCTTCTCGAAGACCACGCCGTCACTTCCAAAGACCTCATGGTCCAGCCCAACCCGCCTCGCTTCCTGCGCGAGGGGGACACCGTCGAGTTCACAGTCAAGGTGTCGAACCAGACCGACAAGCGCTTGCGGGGCAAAGTGCAGCTCACTTTCAACCAGGCGCTCAACAACCAGCCGGCAGATAAGCTGCTCGGCAATACCAGTCCCGAGCAGGATTTCGACATCCCGGCCAAGGAATCGCGCAGTTGCGCCTGGCGCATCCACGTGCCCGACGGCTGCGGTTTCCTCACCTACAAAGCCGTCGGCGCGGCGGCCAATGTGTCGGACGGCGAGGAAGGGTTTCTGCCGGTGCTCTCCAGCCGCATCCTGGTCACCGAGTCGCTGCCGCTGCCGATTCGCGGTCCGGCGACGAAGAAGTTCGAATTCACCAAGCTGCTCAACTCGGGCGGCTCGAAGACGCTCCAGAACCAGAGCCTGGTGGTGCAGATGGTATCGCACCCGGCGTGGTATGCGGTGCTGGCGCTGCCTTACCTCATGGAGTACCCCTACGAGTGCAGCGAGCAGACCTTCAACCGGCTCTACGCCAATGCGCTGGCGCGCAGCATCGCCAACAGCGACCCGAAAATTCGGCGCGTGTTTGACCAGTGGAAGAACACCCCGGCGCTCGAAAGTCCGTTGCAGAAGAATCAGGACCTCAAAGCGGTGATGATCGAGGAAACGCCCTGGCTGCGGCAGGCCGACAGCGAAAGCCAGGCGCGCAGGAACGTCGGCATCCTCTTCGATGACAACCGCCTCAACTACGAGATGGAGGCCACCCTGCGCAAGCTGACCGAGATGCAACTGGGCGACGGCCGCTGGCCGTGGTTCCCCGGCGGGCCGGGCAACGATTACATCACGCTCTACATTACGACGGGCTTCGGCCGGCTGCGGCATCTGGGCGTGGACATCAGCGTTGACCCGGCCCTGCGCTCACTGCAGCGGCTCGATGCGTGGATGACCGAGGAATACGAGCGAATCCAGAAGTGGCCGGAGCCGGAGAAATATGTGCCGAGCTCGACCGACGCGCTGTATTTATATGGGCGGAGTTTCTTTCTTAAGGACCTGCCGATTGGGCCGCAGCACAAAACGGCGATTGATTTCTTCCTCAAGCAAGCGCGCAAGTTCTGGCTCAAGACCGATTGCCGCCAGACCCAGGGCCACCTGGCCATCGCCCTCCACCGCTTCAACTCCTTTAACTCCTTTAACGATTCATCGCCCACCGACATCATGAAGTCCATCAAGGAGCGGAGCGTGTCCAACGAGGAGATGGGCATGTTCTGGCGCGACACCGAGCTAAGCTGGTGGTGG
>Ga0182021_10007759_pt1 | contig 12725 bp, 11 predicted proteins | sample 612E3MmetaG_FD_120493 | JGI IMG/M metagenome (GOLD analysis project Ga0182021, IMG submission 120493) | Permafrost microbial communities from Stordalen Mire, Sweden - 612E3M metaG (Illumina Assembly) | ecosystem: Environmental > Terrestrial > Soil > Wetlands > Permafrost | place: Sweden... | reverse complement strand
CGGTTCCCGTGAGCGCGACGGGCGAGCGCGAAGCGCGAGGGGTGGGTGGGGTGGGTTGTCCGTCCCGAAGCCCTTTAGGGTGAGCGGCCCGCGACCCGCTCTTCGTCTTCCCGCCAAACGCCCACGAATTCGCTCACGCCCTCGCTCACGCGAGCCGCGGTCCGCTCTTCGCGGGCCGGCCCTGCGGGAGGCCCGCAATTACCCGACAAGCCGTAGCTACTGCTTCTCGGTACCCTTCGGCTTGTTGAAGAACATCTTGCGCAGGTCCTCGTTCTCCTTCGGGTCGACGTAGCGGAAGCCCGCCGGTATCTTGAAGCGCTGCCCGTCGTCGAAGTCCAAGATCACGTCCACCGGCCCCTTGTCCCCGCTCGGGGTGACGAGGTTGATCTTGTCTTTGGATGAGATTACGACCTGCTCGGACACGTGCCTGCCGAATGCAACACGGACCCCGGTCTTGCCTGGCTGCAGCCCTGCCGCGATGATGTTAACCTGATCACCACCCGCGGTGATGCCTTCGGCCGGCTCCACCCGATCAATGCGGAGACTGGTCTCATCGCACGCTGCCAGGAATGTCAGCACCAGAACAGCCAATGACAGCTCCAAGAAGCGTTTCATGTGCGCTCCTCCTTTGTTGGATGGCACCTTAGCCCACTCGAATCTGCGCGCGCTGCCCAAAATGCCTCAGCGCGACAGCAAGCATATAGATATGTCTTAACCCGAACGGTGGCAAGCAGTTTTCACCGCTGGCACTTAATCATTCGGCGCGCGTGGCGCGCATGGCGGCCAGGTGGCCAAGCAGGTCCTGGGCCGCCTCCTGCTTTCCGTTCGAGAGGAAGTCGCGCACTCCAAGGATCGTGGCTTCGCGGTCAAGGGCGAAGGCGCGCGCAAAGGCCTGGCGCGCATCCTCATGCCGACCGAAGGCGTCGTAGCACACGCTGAGATTCAGCCACGCCTCTGCATAGTCGGGCTTGCTGGCCACTGCCGATTCAAACAGCGTGGCGGCCTGCTTGAGCTGGCCCTTTTCGCCCAGTTTGACGGCGAGGCTGTACTCGGCGTCGGCGTTCATCTGGCTGGGCATGCGGCCTTGGCCCAGGTTGGCGACGAGAAAGAGCGCGGCAACGGCCACGGCGGCGATCAGGCGTGGCCGTCGCAAGGGCTGGCCGACGAGCCATGCGACGGCCTGACTGGCGAATACGAGGAGAAAGGGAACGATCACCACGCGGTAGCGCGCGGTGACGAAGAACGCGACGACGGACAATGACAGCGCCGCAGTAAGCGCTGCCAGCAGGCGCGCGCGGCGTGCCCCAACCCACAGTCCCAGCGCCGACAGAGGCAAGAGCAGGCCGAAGGGGAACGCCAGGCCGGGGAATTTCCACAGCAGCGCCCGCAGCACGGGCGAATCAATGCGTGCGGGATAGATGGCGTGATTGCGGTAGATTTCGTCGCCGCCGACAAACAGGCGCAACTTGTGCAATTGCAGGCGCACGAAGGCGAGTGGATTGTGCGCCCCCCACGCCAACGCCTTGTTCACGAAGTAGCGCGACGAATTGGCCATGCCCCGAATACCCGCGCGGCTTGGCTCCCCTACCAGGCGTCTCCAATCCGCGTCCGGCCGCAGGTCGACCATCTTCTGGTACTGCGGATTGTTGCCGATCCAGAAGTTCGTCCCGCCATTGCCCGAGATGAGAACGAACTCGTGGCCGCGCACGGCGTTGCGGAGTGTGACGGGCGCGACGGCCAGGGCCGCACCCAGCAACACCCAGCCCGCCTTGCGACGGGCGAAGCCGGCGATGACCAGCGGCACCGTGAGCAAGGTGGCGACTACGGTGGCCGCCAGGCCGCCCGCCGCCCCGGCGGCGAGCCAGTGCCAGCGGCTGGGGTGGTCGCGGCTCGAGAGCACGATCTCCACCGCGAGCAGAAGAAGAAAGACCGCCAGCGTGGGTGGCAACAACTCGCCGTCGAAGTAGATGAGCATGCCGTAGCCGGCTGCCGCCAGACCAGCAGCCAGACCCACACGCGGGCCGAATACCCGCGACCCGATGCGGGCGGTCAGCGCGACCGTCAGCGCGCCGAGCAGGGCCTGCACAAGGCGCGCCCCGAGAAACGACTTGCCCAACCCAAACCAAATCAGTCCGAGGAAATATGGATAGCCCGGTGGGTGCCAGAACACGGTCTCGGGGTGGCCACGGCCGGCCGCGATCGAGGTCGCCAGATTCTCGTAGGTGCCGGCGTCGACGATGGGGTTGTCGAAGTAGGGGCTTCCGGTCATGGCCAGCACGTGCGCCAGGCGCAGCGCCAGGGCCAGGCAGAAGACCATCCCAAGGGTGCGCAGCGACAGGCCCGCCGCCGCTTGCGGCTTCGATGTCGATAGCTCACTGCTCTGCATCGAGTTCTTCTACGGCAGCCATGCCGAGTTGCCCAGGATTCCCGGACAGTCGGAGCCACACAGGGTTCGTCCTGTCAGTCGAACTGGACCGATCGCTTGGTGAACGCCCCCTCCAGCCAGAAGCCGGTGATGGCGAACGTCGTCGTGGGTGGCTGGTTGCCGACCGCTCCGGCAGCCACCAGTAGGGGCGCATAGTGCTCCCAGGTCGGAAGCGCCATCTGGGCCGCCGGGGCGCGGGCTTGGAAATTCAGCAACGCGTCCACGTCGAAACGCAAGAGCGCCTCGGCTGCCCAAGCGTCGAATTCCTTCGCCCATTGGGGGATGCCCGGGCGGAACGCGTACCGCATGTTGTGCGTGATGAAGCCGCTGCCGGCGAGCAGGGTTACTAGGTGGCGCGGCTGAACCGCACGTTGCAGTAGGCCTACTTGCTGCCTCGGCGGACCATCAGGTCAAGGTCCTCGCGCAGGCTCTGCAGATCCTCCTCGTGCTCGACCTCCTGCTCAAGGATGGTGAGCGCCATGTTGTAGGTCACCATGTCCTTGTCTTTGGTGGCGTCCATCAGCCCCTTGTAGGTCGTTATGGCACACTGCTCGCCGGCAATGTTCTGGTCCAGCAGCACGGCCACGTAGGGGTCCGCGGGTGCGTCGTACTTGCACGGGCTGACCGCGCCCCAGCCCTGGGGCGAAAGCACGGGCGTGCCGCCGAGCTGGATGATGCGGTTTGAAACCAGGACCGCGTGGTTGAGTTCCTCGGTTGCGTGCAGGGTAAGCTCAGCCGCGACTGCGTCCTTCATCGGACCCTTGATGAGCTTGGCGCCCAGCCAGTACTGGTAATAGGCGAGCCACTCGCTCGCGTACGCCTGGTTGAGCAACTTGAGCAGATGCTCGACGTCCATTCCGACGATCTCGCGGCCCCTGGTTCCCATGGCAACCTCCGATGCTTCGGTTTGGTCTCAGGTATACACCCACTACCCGATGCCTTCGAAGAGAACCGTCGACAGGTAGCGCTCGCCAGAGTCAGGCAGAATGGCCACGATGGTCTTCCCCGCGAACGCATCCAGGCGCGCCAGGCGCACCGCCACCGCGGCGGCAGCCCCGCTGGAAATGCCCGAGAGAATGCCTTCCTCGCGCGCCAGTCGGCGCGCTGTCTCGACCGCCTCCTCGTCGGAAACCTGTTCCACCCGATCGACCAGGCTAAGGTCGAGCGTGTCAGGGATGAAGCCGGCACCGATACCCTGGATCTTGTGCGGCGAGGGCTTGAGCGGGGCACCGCTGCGCATCTGCGTAATGACCGGGCTCTTGGCCGGCTCGACCGCCACGGAATGCAACGGCTTGCCCTTGACCTTCTCCCAGAAGCGCGAGATCCCGGAGAGGGTGCCGCCCGTGCCCACACCGCACACCAGCACGTCAACTTTCCCGTCGGTGTCGTGCCAGATCTCAGGCCCGGTGGTCTGTTCGTGTATGCGCGGGTTGGCCGGGTTCTTGAACTGTTGGGGCAGAAAATAGCGGGCGGGATCGGAGGCCGCCAAGGCTTCGGCACGTTTGATGGCGCCGGGCATGCCTTCCGAGCCTGGCGTCAACATCAGATTGGCGCCGAAAGCGGCCAGCACGCGGCGGCGTTCTTGGCTGAAAGTTTCGGGCATGCACAGGGTCAACTTGTAGCCGCGGACCGCGCAAACGAAAGCCAGAGCGATTCCGGTGTTCCCGCTGGTGGGCTCGACAACCTCCACGCCGGGCTTTAGCACGCCCCGTTCCTCCCCGTCTCGAATCATGGACGCCCCGATGCGGCACTTGACGGAATAGGCTGGGTTACGTCCCTCAATTTTGCAAAGGACGGTGGCTTTGGCTCCGGCGGCGAGGCGGTTCAATTTGACAAGGGGAGTTCGACCGATCGAGAGGGCGTTGTCGGCGAAGATGTTCGACATGGGACCTACCTCCATTTCGTGACGATGTGCGACTTGAGCGTCTTCACCCGAGGGCGAGGGCCCGATCCAGCGCCTCGACCAGATCGTCGGGATGCTCGAGCCCGACCGAGAGTCGGATGAGGTCGGGAGTCAGGCCGGACTCCCGCTGCTGCTGCTCAGTGAGCTGTGAATGGGACGTGCTCGACGGGTGTAGAATGAGGCTCTTGGCGTCTCCCACGTTGGCCAGATGGGAGAAGAGCTTGATGCTGTCGATGAGCTTGACCGCCGCCTGGTAGCCGCCCTTGTGGCCGAAAACCACCATCCCACCGAAGCCGCGCTGGAGGTACCGACTGGCCAGGGCGTGGCTCGGGTCCTGCTTGAGACCTGGGTAGCGGACCCAGGCCACCTTGGGGTGACGCTGGAGGAACTCGGCGACCTTGAGTGCGTTCTCGCAATGGCGGTCCATGCGTACCGGCAAAGTCTCGATGCCTTGCAGGAAGATCCACGAATTGTCGGGCGCGATGCAGGCGCCCAGGTTGCGCAGTGGCACGGTGCGCACGCGCAGGGCAAATGCGATGGGGGCCAGCGGTTCGGGCAGATCGTGGGCCCAGCGCAGGCCGTGGTAGTTGCTGTCGGGCTGGTTGAAGAGCGCGAAGCGAGGATTCTTCCAGTTGAACTTCCCTGCATCGGTGACGATGCCACCGATGGCGGCGCCGTGGCCGCCCAGCCACTTGGTCAATGAGTTGATGACGATGTCAGCGCCGTGGTCGATGGCACGCAAGAGGTACGGCGTGGTGAAGGTGGCGTCCACGATAAGGGGAAGGCCGCGCCGGTGCGCCACCTCGGCCACCGCGGCGACGTCGGTGAAATCCAGCACCGGGTTGCCGATGGTTTCGATGAACAGGGCGCGGGTTCTGTCGTTGATGGCGCGCTCGAAGTTCCTCGGATCCTTCGGGTCGACAAAATGGGTTCTGATCCCCAACTGCGGCAGGATGGCATCGAACTGGGTGTAGGTGCCGCCGTAGAGGTTGTTGGCCGCCACAATCTCGTCGCCCGCCTGGGCGAGCGTGATCACGGCGTAGAAGACCGCTGCAGTGCCGGAGGCCAGCGCAACCGACGCCGCGCCGCCCTCGAGTTGGGACACGCGCTGTTCAAGCGTGTCGGTCGTGGGGTTTTGCAGGCGGGTGTAGATGTTGCCCAGTTCCTTGAGTGCAAACAGGTTGGCCGCGTGCTCGGTATTCTTGAAGAGGTAGGAAGTCGTTCGATAGACGGGCACCCCGCGCGACAGGGTGGCATCAACTGGCTGCCCCGCGTGCAGCGCCAGGGTCTCGAATCGATAGGGGGTAGAACTCATCGGGCTTCCTTTCGTGCGGGCTTGATGAAGGCTGTCAAGACGAACTGGTCTTGATTCTTCCTACGACAGTCACGGGTGGCTGTCAAGGTGAAGTTCAGTCAAAAAGACAGGAGTTCACTAGAACGCCGCTCGACTACCTGGCATAGATGATGACGTCGTGGCGGCGAATCTCCGAACCGGCCGGATTCTCATAGGCATGGCGCTGGTCAGCCAAGAACGAGACGGTGTCGCCGGCAGCCAGTTCATGCGCCTCGCTGCCCACCCGCATGCGCAACTGGCCACTGAGCACGACCAGAATCTCGCGTGCGCCAGCCGCGTGGGCCTCCGGCCTGTGGGCCGCGCGCGCTGCCAGACGCAGTTCGTAGGCCTCGACCCAGGCGCATGCTCCGGCCGGGGTGAGGGGACGGCTCTCCATGCGGCCGTCGGAGGAGCGCAAAACCTGCGCGTCCCCACGGCGCAGCTCAGCCGCCCCGCGCAAGTTTCCGCCGATGAGTTCGGCAAACGGGACACCCAGACCCACGGCGATTTTCCACAGCACGCCCAGCGAGGGATTGCTTTTCATGGTCTCGATCTGTGAAGGAGGCGCGCGGCTGACGCCCGCGGCTGACGCCAATTGATCGAGGGAAAGGCTACGTACCTTGCGCTTTTCGCGCAGATTGGTCGCCACCCGGCGGCCAAGATCGGCGGCCGCGATGTCATCCCCTGGGGGCAGGGGAGCCTTGCGCATGGCTGCGACGGAAGCGGGCCCGGGGTTCTGTGCAGATGACCTTCTGTCTTTCTTCATAGCCATGGGGACAACAATAGCAGAAATCGGGAAGGCCTTCGAAAAGGCGCGCTGTAGAGGTCTTGGGGTTGGATGCTACGGGCCAGGGTTCGTCACAGGCGGGCCGGCCTCAACCGGCGTGGCGGAAGGGACGCGCTTCTCCATGCGAATGCGGGCGGGACATCTGCGGACCCCGTGGTAAAAGCTGCCCTCGATTCGCCATGCGCCCGAGTATCGTACGCAGCCCCGTGGCCTCCGAGGGTGACGTCAGTGTGGGCCTATGGTCGGATGGCGAGCGGGCGCGGCGCTACGACTCTGTCGGCAACCGCCAGTTCTATGGGACGCTGTTGACGAGATTGCTTTCGGGCGCTGGGCCGTTTTCTCGGGGGTGCGGGCTCGACCTGGGTTGTGGCAGTGGTTTTGCCACGGAAGGACTCTTGCAGGCGTTTCCTGGTGTCGCCTGGCAGGGGGTGGACGTGTCGGCGCCGATGCTCGCGCGGGCGGCGCGCAAGCCAACCCTTGCGGCAGTTTCGCTGCGCCACGCCGCTGCCGAGGCGTTGCCCTATGCCGCAGGCTCGTTTGATGTGGTGGTCTGCAATTTCGCCTGGCACTGGTTCCAGCGTGCCGCGCGAGACGAAGTGCTGCGGGTATTGCGGCCTGGGGGTTGGCTTCTGGTGAGCGCACCCCTGCGCCATTTCAGCAGCGCGGAGGGCAACCGCTGGCTGGCCCGGCAGTTGCACGCGCGGCGGGCCAGCTTCCGTCGGCTTGCCAGCCAGGGTCTGCGGATCGAGGAAATGGCGAGCCTGTTGCCGGGTGACCTGCGTGCCAACCGTCTGGAGGCGGTGGTGCTCGAGGAGAGTTTTCCAGATGCCAAAGCGCTGCTTGCCACCCTGGAAAGCCGCGGGTCGCTGCACGCCATCTTCGGTGCCGACGGATTGGAGGCATCCAGTCGAGTGGGGAGCCGGCCGGTTTTGTCGGCGGCGCACCATCGCGGGAGGGTTTGGGAACCCTTCCAGGGTTCCCATTTGAGCGACCAGTCCGAGGGTCACTTGCGGTTCGAGTGGCACGTGGGGTTGTTGCAGGCGCAGGTCAGGCCGTGACCCGCGATCCGGGTCGGGTCGTGATCATCAGGGCCGGCATGGCCGGGGTGGCAACCGCTTTTGCCCTGAGTATATTGCCTTGCAAGGACTCATGAAACGCGTCGTCGTCGCCGGGGCGGGAATCTCCGGCCTGTCGCTCGCTTTCGAGCTGGAACGCCTGGGCGTCTCGGTTTTGGTCCTAGAGAGCGAGCGACGCGCAGGCGGCAAGATCGAGACCGATCGGCGAGACGGCTACATATGTGAGCGCGGTCCGGCCAGCTACCTCGACCGGCAGAACAGCATCACGCCCTTGGCGCGCAGGCTAGGCATCGAAGGCCGCGTGCTGCCGGCCTTTGACGCCGGGGAGCGCCGGCTGGTGGTGGCGAACGGCCGTTTGCACGACACGCCCCTCGATGCGGAGGCGTTCTTCCGTTCGCGGCTCTTGCCCCTTTCCGCCAAGCTGCGCATGCTGGCTGACTTGGTTCTGCCGCGTGGCCCCTCGGCGCGTGGCCTGGAGGAATCGGTCACCGCGTTTGCCAGCCGGCGTCTGGGCGAGCTGGCCGGCGAACGTTTGCTGCAGCCGTTGGTGTCGGGCCTCTACGCGGGCGATCCAGATGCGGTCAGCCTGCCGGCCGCGTTTCCGCTCATGGCTGCTATGGAGCGCGAACATCGGAGCTTGGTTCTGGGCATGCGCGCTGACCTGAGGAAGCAACGGGGGAAGGGGCTCGCGGGCAGCGACACGCCCCGGCTGTCGTCGTTCGTGACCGGCCTCGACGAGTTGACCACGGCGTTGGCCAGCAGACTTGGCGACCGGCTTCGGCTGGGTGTGCGCATCGTGCAGGTGGAGCGCGTTGCCAGCAGCTTTCACCTGGCGGTCGACGAAAATGGGCACAGCAGTACCTTGGACGCGGACGCGCTGGTATTGGCGATCCCCGCTCACCAAGCCTGCCAGGTGGTCCGGCGGCTGGATTCCGACCTGTCAGAGATCCTCGCGCGCATTCCCTATGTCCCGGTTGCACTCGTGCACCTGGGCTACTCCGCCTCGGCGCTGGCGCAGCCCGCGGACGCCTACGGGTTCTTCGTGCCTGCATCTGAGCATCTGAAGATCCTCGGCGCGGTTTTTGCCTCGGCCATCTTTCCCGGGCGCGCGCCGGCCCGGTTTCTGCTGTTTTCGGTACGCACGGGCGGCGCGCGCCATCCCGAGACGGCAAGCCTGCCTGACCAGGAATTGACGGCACTGGCCCACGCGGAGCTTCGGGGCCTGCTGGGCCTGACCGCGCCACCCGCTTTCGCGCATGTCGTCCGTCACGAGCGCGCTTTGCCTCAGTACATCCTCGGGCACATGGATCGCGTGGCAGACCTGGAGGCAGGCGAGCGGCGCTACCCCGGTCTTTGCTTTCACGGCAACGCCTATCACAACGCCGGCGTGCCCGAACTGGTCAGCCGATCGGGCAAGCTGGCGCGCAGGCTGGCTGAGGAACTTCCACGATGAGAGAGATTCTGGAAGCGGCCCTCCTGCGCGAGCTGGGTTCCACCTGGCGAGAGATCAGCGGCAACCATTTCCGCGGCCGGTTGCGGCCGCCGGTACTTGCCCTGCACGACGCGGGCGCGCGCCTGGGATTCTGGGACCGCCGCAGCCGCACCCTCTCGCTCGCGCGTAGGCTGGTGTATGACCAGCCCTGGGGCGTGGTGCGCGAGGTGTTGAAGCACGAGATCGCGCACCAGTTCGTCGACGAGGTCATGGGCATCGACGACGAAACCGCGCATGGCCCGGCATTCGAGAATCTGTGCCGGCAGCATGGCTTTGATCCGTCAGCGCGCGGGCTGCCCCAGACTGCAGGAGGCGAGGGCAATCCCGTGCTGCGCCGGATCGCGCGCCTGCTCGCCCTGGCCGAGAGCCCGAACTTGCACGAGGCCGAGGCCGCCATGAACACGGCGCAACGGCTGATGCTGAAGCACAACATCGATCAGACGGTGACCCGGGCTGCCGAGGGCTTCGCCTTCCGGCACCTGGGCAAGCCCAGCGGCCGCATCGAGGCGGCAGAGCATGTGTTGGCGGGCATACTGTCGCGCCACTTCTTCGTCGAGGTGATCTGGGTGCCGTCCTACCTACCCGGCGAAGGTCGGCGCGGCCGCGTGCTGGAGATCTGTGGCACCCTGTCCAATCTGGAAGTGGCGGCATATGTGCACGGCTTCCTGCTCGAGACGGCGGAACGACTGTGGCATGAGCACAAGCGCCGGCATCGCATCGCCAGCAACCGCGAGCGGCGGCGCTTCATGACCGGCGTGATGATAGGGTTCGATGAGAAGCTGAAGACGGGCGCCGCCGAGAGCCGGCGCGAGGGCCTGGTCTGGGTGGGGGATCCCGCGCTGCACGGCTATCTGCGCCAGCGCTATCCGCGTACCACCCGCGGTGGCGGCATCGGCCTGTATCACACCGAGGCCTATGAGCACGGCCGCAAGGCTGGGCGCGAGATCGTGTTGCACCGGCCGGTCCAGGGGAGTAGCGAGAGGGGGCATTTGCTGGGCCCGGTGCGCTGACACGGCGTTGTCAGGTTGGCGGGATTCCCTACCACCCCGGGCGTCACCGTGTCGTAGGTGCCGTGCGACCAAAATCAATCGCTCGCCACGCACCTTCTTCTTGCGACTTCCGATAAACTCACATGGTGCAATTGGTGATCGCCGAAAAGCCCTCGGTCGCGCGCGATCTCGCCCGCGTGCTGGGGGTGCGGCCGGCGGGCAAACACTGCTTCGAGGCCAAGGACCGCGTGATCACCTGGTGCGTGGGTCACCTGGTCGAGCTGGAAGAGCCGGCCTCCTACGACGGCCGCTGGAAGGCCTGGCGGCTCGACACGCTGCCCATGATCCCGTCGGAGTTCAAGCTGCGGCCGGTGCCGAACACGCGCGAGCAGCTCCGTGAGGTGTGCCGGCTGCTGGGCGACAAGCGATTCTCCGAGGTGGTCAACGCCTGCGACGCGGGCCGCGAGGGCGAGCTCATATTTCGCTACGTTTTCCAGCTCGCCGGCAGCCGGTTGCCCATCCGGCGGCTCTGGATCTCTTCGTTGACCGATGAGGCCATTCGGCAGGGCTTCTCCGCGCTCAAACCCGGGGCCGAGTTGGAGAAGCTGGCAGACGCTGCGCGCTGCCGATCCGAGGCGGACTGGCTGGTGGGGCTGAACGCCACGCGCGCGGTGACCGTCCGCCACCGCACCGGCCCGGATTCGATGCTCTACTCCATCGGCCGCGTGCAGACGCCCACCCTGGCCATCCTGGTGGAACGCGAAAAGGCCATCCAGGACTTCGTGCCGCAAGACTACTGGCAACTGAAGGCCGAGCTGACCACGACGGGCGGCGCGCATTTCGCGGCGACTTGGTCGCTGGACAAGGCCACCCGCTTCGCCAGCGCGCCGGTGGCCACCGAAGTACGCGATCGCTGTCGCGCGCATGGCACGGCCGTCGATCCCGACGGTCCGGTGGTGGAGAGCCTGAAGCAGAGCAAGACACGCGAGCCGCCGCCGTTGCTTTTCGATCTGACGTCGCTGCAGCGTACCGCCAACCGGCGCTTCGGCCTGTCGGCGCAGGCCACCCTGGATGCGGCGCAGGCGTTGTACGAACGGCACAAGATTCTGACCTATCCGCGCACCGATTCGCGCCACCTGTCGAGCGACATGGCGGGGACCTTGCCGAGGATCTTTGCCGGCCTGGCCGAACTTGACGAATACGCGCCCTTCGCGCGGCCGTTTCTGGCGAATCAGCCACGGCCCAGCAAGCGTTTCTTCGACGACAGCAAGATCCAGGACCACCACGCCATCGTGCCCACGGGCAAGTCCAGCAAGCTGGACGCCCTGGAGCGAAATGAGCGCCGGATCTTCGATCTGGTGGTGCGGCGATTCCTCGGGGCTTTCTATCCCGATGCCGAGTTCGCCCAGACCGAGGTGGTGGTGCGAGTGGGGCCGGGCGTGCCGGGCGCGGTTTCCGACAACGATTGGCGTGTGGCACAGGCGGACAAGTCAGGCGCCGCGTCCGCGGAGGAGGTGCCGTTGGTCACGGCCCGACCCCCGGCGCCCGACCGCTTTCTGGCACGGGGCCGGGTACGTTTGGTTGCCGGGTGGCAAGATGTGGCCGGCTTCGGCGGAGAGGACGCGGAGGACAAGGTAGGGGGAAAGAAGGGCAAGAAAAAGGAGGGCGACGATGATGAGCCTGCCGTGCTGCCACCGCTGGCCCAGGGCCAGCGGGTGGACGGCAGCTTCGAGACGCTGGCCAAGAAGACCAAGCCGCCCGCGCGGCACAGCGAGGCGACTCTGCTGTCAGCTATGGAAAACGCGGGCAAGATCATCGCGCGAGCAGAGGCAGGCTCGGCCGGCCGCAATTCCTCGCCCGACGGACGTGGCGGAGACGGACGTGACGGAATAGAAGACTTGCGCGGCTTTTCGGACACGGTGGACGATGACGAGCTGAGAGCGGCGATGAAGGACAGCGGTCTGGGCACCCCGGCCACGCGCGCGGCCACCATCGAAACCCTGCTCAAGCGCGGTTTCGCGGCCCGCGAAGGCAAGCATCTCATCTCCACGCCGGTGGGAATCGCGCTCATCGACGGGTTGCCGGTGCCCAGCCTGGCCTCGCCTGAGCTGACCGGAACCTGGGAGGCGCGCCTGGCCCGCATGGCGCGCGGTGAAGACAAGCGCGACACCTTCATGGCCGACATCGCCCGCTATGTACACGAGATCGTCGACGCCATTCGGGCCGCTGCTCCCATGCGTGCCGTGCCGCCGCCGGCTGCGAGCGCAGGCAAGGGAAAGAAGTGGGCGCGAGCACGCGGCGCTGGGCGGGGCCACAAGTCTGAGCCCACCCGCCCTCCGGCGACCGAGGCACAGTCGACTCGTACCGCTGCAAAGAGCGAGGCCGGCGCAGCCCCGCGCGACAGCGTCGGCGATCTCTTCTGTCCGCGGTGTCGGCAGGGGCATCTGATGACCGGCAAACGCGGGTGGGGCTGCTCGCGATGGCGGCAAGGATGCGACTTCGTGATCTGGTTCGAAGATGGCGGCGTCCGTCGCAGCGAAGCCGACCTGCGCGAGTTGGTCTCCAAGCCGTAGCGGCAGAGCCTGTGGGATGCTCCCGGGGCAGTGCACACCGGCCAGCGGAACGCGGCTAGCGTGGGCGGCTGGCGTGAGCGCGACGGGCGAGCGCGAAGCGCGAGGGGTGGGTGGGGTGGGTTGTCTGTCCCGAAGCCCTTTAGGGTG
>Ga0182021_10007758_pt1 | contig 12726 bp, 11 predicted proteins | sample 612E3MmetaG_FD_120493 | JGI IMG/M metagenome (GOLD analysis project Ga0182021, IMG submission 120493) | Permafrost microbial communities from Stordalen Mire, Sweden - 612E3M metaG (Illumina Assembly) | ecosystem: Environmental > Terrestrial > Soil > Wetlands > Permafrost | place: Sweden... | reverse complement strand
CAGCCCCCTCTGTAACCACACCAGCCCCCTCTGTAACCACACCAGCCCCCTCTGTAACAGCAGCACCACCCTCCTCTGTAACAGCAGCACCACCCTCCTCTGTAACAACAGCACCACCCTCCTCTGTAACAGCACCGGTATCCGTAACTTCCCCAACTTCCCCGGTTTCCCCAAGTTCTTCTCCTTCAAGTTCCTCTCCCTCAAGTTCTTCTCCTTCGGGTTCCTCTCCCTCAAAGTCCTCATCTTCAAACCCCTCCTCTTCTTCAAACTCTTCTTCCCCCTCAAACTCTTCCTCACCTTCAAGATCCTCTTCATAATCCCCGGGCTCCTTGGGTTGCTCCTCAGACACTTCTTTAGCTTTGTCGTAAGCATCCTTAGCCTTATCGTATTTATCTTTAATGTTATTTAAAGGATTTTGATCATTATCTTCTTGGTCTTTCTTTTCTTGAGGTGTGGAGGCCATATTATAATAAGCCTTATTTTTTTCAGGGTTATTCTGGTCAAAATCTTGCCAATGTTTTTTTGTTACGTTTAAAGCGATTTCCTTTTTATATTTCTCAACTTCCTCTTTGGATAGATTTATTTGGGATGAGTTTTTTGATTTTTTTTCAAATAGTTCGGTGCGAGCCCGAATCTCTTCTTGCGTTTTGTTTCTGACCGCTAATATTCTCGGGTCATCGTCGGGTTTTTTGTAAATTTTTTTCTTTTCTTTATCATATCTTTCCACTCTCTGTGCAAGTTTGGGATCATTTCTGAAAACTTCTTCCGCCTCTTTACCTAAAGATGGCTTTGTTTTGTCGTCCGAGCCGTAGAGATAATCAAGACCTTCTTTTGATGAAAAATCCTTTGCGTTATTTTTTTTAAGCCATTCTTTTTTCAAGCCATCCTCAATTTTTTGATACTTTCTGTCCTCTTCCATAATTTTTGGTTTTTGTAAAAAAGTAGCTGCCAAAAAAGTAGTACCAACAAGAGCGTTCGGTATGCTTGAGTGATCAACAACCCCATTTTTACTCATCTGATAATCCTCATCCCGCCTCCGTAGGTAATAATAAGCTTCAGATATTTCCTTTCCAACCCATACGGATGTGTTAATATTTTTTTCGGGGTGCTCGGATGCCCATCTGTAAAAATCCTCGGAGCTTTTCATTGAATAGAGCTCCGGAGAAGACTGGGCGTTTGTTTTTAAAAACTGATGCCATTCGAAAGCCTGGGCATCAGCCAATCGGGGATTTTCTTTTATTAGTTTTTCGATCTGGGAAAAATTTCTAATATCAGAACTCATAAGTCATTAAAATATTTCCGGTTCCTGTATGTTTGGTCCGGAAACATTTCCTAATTTGGCGGACGAAACAGGTTGTGTAATTGGGGCAATATTTTGTTGTGGCAGGAGGGATGGAGACGATTGGTAGGGCGGTCCGAGTGGGTTAACTTGAGCGGTGGTTGGGGATTTCGGGACAGCAGCTGGTCGATATGTAGCACTTCTGTCTTGCGCTTCTTTAACCTCCTGTGGGTTAGTTGTCGCGAGCTGTTTCTCAAACGGAGCAGCAACAATTCTCACAACAACATGGCTTTGTCCGGCAAAGAATAATCCCTCACCGACACCGACGGAAGTCAGCAGGTCTTTTTCTCCCTGAGAAAGATAAAATATTTTAGAGACAGTATCTATTTCGGTTGGGCTTTGTTTTAAAAGTATTTGTATGGACGAATTGGAGAGAATGGCCTTTCCGTAGTCGGTTGACAAGAAGTCTTGAACATCCTGGGTGGCAGTTGTCAGGGCAAGATAATATTTTCTGGCTCTTTTTGCGATACCGTAAACAAAAGATGCGGAGTCTTCGTATTTCATCAAATACCAGGCCTCATCCAAAACCAGAAGACGCTTTTTTAAACTTCTTCTGACCCTGGTCCAAACAAAGTCAAGAATGATATGCATGGCAATCGGCCTTAGTTCATCCTCCAAAGCCTTGACGGAAAAAGCGGTAAAAGGGTTTCTGATATCAAAGTTTGACTGTTGATTAAATAGTCCGCTTAAACTTCCCTTGATAAATTTTTCCAGCCTTAAGGCCAGTTCGTTGGCGGTTGCATCCTCCATGCCAAGAAGCACTTTGTAAAGGTCTTCCATTAGTGGCGGTTGTTTTGTTTGGGTCGTGGGGTCGGTAGTTATTCCTTTTTGTCTGTAGGTTTCAACCAGCGCCCTGTCCAGAATAGCATCGTGGGTTGCGTCCAGCTCCCCCAGAACAATTCTTAGTAATCCATGCAGAGAGAGTATTTTTAGCCCCAGTTCGTTTTCTCCTTCAACGTACATTCCCGACAAGTCAAAGGGATTAATCTTGATTGGAGAGTTGGCCGTAAAAGAAATATATTCTCCCCCCAGCGTCTCGGTAATTCCCTCATATTCCCCCTCGGGATCGATTATTACCACTTCGGTTCCGAACATAAACTGACGCATTGCCTCCAGTTTTATCAAAAAAGATTTTCCCGACCCCGATTTTCCGAAAATAACCTCATTGGCGTTTTCCAAAGAGTATCTGTCAAAAATAATCAGCGATCCGTTCTGCTGGTTTAATCCGTAAACAATTCCCTTATCCTGCGTTAACGTAGCGGAGGTAAAAGGAAAAGTTGACGCAAGGGAGGTGGTATCCATGTTTCTGGTTATGAAAAGATCGTCCATTGCCAGGGGTATCGTAGACTTAAATCCTTCTTCTGCCTGTAGTGTTGCAAGCTTTGGAAGCATTAGGAGGGAAGATAGTGTTGACTCAAGCCTCTTTGAAGCTTGCTCCAGCTCTGCAAGAGACTCCGAATATAGGGTTATGTAAAGGCTCATTTGGAAAAACCTTTCCATTCCTTTGGCAAGCTCTTCCGTTAGCCCCTGAGCGTCTTCTAGGGCGGCCTGAACTTTAGCGTCAACGACAAGCCCTTGATCAATCTGTGAGGCAATGGTTGCTTCCATTTCTGCTGTTTTCCGCCTTAAGTCAGACAATATATCTGATGAAGACGTAGGGTAGATAAACATAGACACATTAAGAGAGTGACTGAAATCGATAACCGGAGATAGCCAATTTGGGGAAACATAACGCGGATAACCGACAACAAAAAAGGTTTTATAAAATCTTTCTCCCACTCGGATAAAATTAAAATCAACCTCAATAGAAGACGGAGCGAGCACATCAACCAGGGAGACCATGCCCCTTTGGAGGGTTTCCGTAGGAGAAAGTATTCCCGCTTGGCTCGGATTTTTTTTATCAGGAAACATATTAGACAACTCCTCTTTTTACCATCGGATATTTTATATTTTCGGCAATCTGATCTATCTGCTCAATATCTCCATTGTAAATTTCGTGAAACAGTTTTACCAGTTCTTCTTTGCCTAATGTTTTTGCCGCCAAATTCATTCTGCGAAGCATTGCGTGCAAACCTTCGGCTTTTGTGGCCAATTTTGCCTTGGCAGACAGGTAAAATTCATTCTGGCTCATGCCGATTCCGCCCTCAAGACCCGAATATGGAATTGCTATATAAAATTTTTTGTCCAAAACTGCGTTTGCTCTTACTAAATCCTGAACAAAGGCAGCATATAACTTAATGTGGTTTTTCAAAAGCTCATTTTGACTTTTCTTAAACTCATCATCTAGGAGCCTTAGGTATGAAGAAATATCAATTTTTTTGCTGCGGATGAATACTTGAATCGGAAAAGACAAAGAATTCAGCAATGAAGAATATGAGAGAACTCTGACGTTTTGTTCCTCCGCAGACAAGAGGGCAAAGTTAGTTGCTTTTACTTCAATAATTGAGCAGGCATAGCCGGACGCAAGCAAAACAACATCGTCAACGATATCCAAAATTTCAATAAATTTCTGAGTCGTAGCCTTAGTTTTTTGAGCAGAATTTTTCATGTCAATTTGTCGAGAAAAGGGATTTTCTTAATTCTTCCCTGGCATCGATAGAACTTGCTTCAATCGGCATTATGATTTGGCCCGCAACGTTAATTGTAATTTTTTCAAATCTATTTTGAGCTTTTGGATCTTCAAATTCAACAGTGTATGTTCCGTTTGCCAGGGGAGTGGCCGAGGCGAATCTGCCGAATTCATTTGTTTTAAATGCCCTGACGGGATTATTGTCCTTGTCTTTTACCTCAACCAAAATATTGGACAGGGCGTTGCCTCGGGCATCTTTTGTTATGCCGGTTATCAGGCTCGGAGAATCGGGCACACTTGGAGCATTGGGAACTCTGCCGAAGCCCTTTATTAATGGTCTTATGGTTTTTGTCGGTTCTTGGGGGGCAGGTGTCGGCTTGGCAACCTCTTCGGTAAAAGATATGGGTTGAGCGGCGATATCCGGCTTTGCAGGCGACATTGCCTGTTGAATAATTTGGGGTGCCGGTGCCAAATGTAATGCCATAGTTAATTCTTTTTGATCGTCAAAAGTAGGTTGAGGATTGATATTTTCGGTCGGCGCAGTAACGGGTTGGTAGGATGGCAGCGGAGTAGGGCTACCGGTTGACAGATCCGATACGGACATTAAAAAATTATTTTCTTTTTCATCAAGCTTATTTTTCGGTTGAGTATCCAAAGACTCAAGATAAGCTTTTAGCTTGTCTTTCGGAAACGGGCTGAAACTGCTTGTGTATTGCTTTACCCCTTTACCGACGTTAATTGGCGTATTGCCCGGGAAATAAATTTTGCCTCCGCTTTTCTGATATACAAATTCTGTCGGACTGATTAAGGCTTTAATGTAGTTTCCGATCATCTGGTCCATTGGGCGTCCGCTGATTGGAAAATATGCGAGCCCGACTCCCAAAACAGCAAAAAACGTACAAAACGGGAATTTTATTAGAAAATATATAGGAAGTTTCCACAAAATTCCTGCCAAAATAACTCCCGAAGCAAGATAGGCAAACTGCTTTACCGTCATGTTGCCGATGAGTTTGAACTGGAATCCGGTTACGTCCTGCGGAATTGGATGATTTTCCATATAAAAGGAAGTTTTACCTCCTTGAATCAGCATATATCGTGAAAAATTACAATGCAAGATAATCAAAATAGGTCAAGAAATATGAATTTTAGCCTCCTGTGTGAAAAGTGATAAGATAAAGGGGTGATATATATTATTCTACTTTTTACAGAAACATTTGTTTTATTTTTGCTTTCAAGATTAATGAGCAAAACTCTTTCCGGATTTATGTCCATAAATTTCTTGTTCTTTCTTTTTTTACCCGGAATTATTATCCACGAATTGTCTCATTTTCTTGTGGCAATAATTTTATTTGTCCCGGTAGGAGCTATGGAATTTACACCAAAAGTAACCGGTAATAAGGTTAAGCTTGGAAGCGTTGAAATAGGTAAAACAGACCCAATCAGGAGAAGTCTGATCGGATTCGCGCCGGTTTTTACGGGGCTTTTAATTATTCCGACCGTAATCTATCTTTTTAGTTCTAATTTTCCATTTTTTCAAAATATAAACATTTATCTCTACGTTGCCATAATTTTAGTCTTAACTTACTTCTTGTTTGCGGTAAGTAATACTATGTTTTCCAGCAGCAGGGACATGGAGGGAACATTAGAAATTTTAATTACCCTTTTTATAATTTTTGTCGCAGCCTACACTCTTGGTTTCCGTCCTAATTTTTCGTTTTTGGAAAAAATCTTAACTAAAGAGCTTAATGTAGGCATTCAAAATTCATTAATTTTTTTACTGGTACCGATATCTCTGGACTTATTTATTTTAGCACTTATAAAATTGTTTAAGGACAAACGGTAAAACCGAAACCGGTTATACAGCCTACTCCAGTAACCGTAGAGATAAGCTTAATTATTGCAATTGCAAATACGACAACTGCAAGTCCAAGCAACCCGTAAGTAAAATTATTTTTCGCACCCTGAACTTTTTTAAGATCTCCTCTTGAGCTGATAAGTTTATAGCTTCCCAAAATAAACATTATTAAGGCAGTTATTCCCGCAAATGCGAATAAAGCGCCAAGAAGATTTAAAAATAATGAAGGAATACAAGCCAAAGTCGCAACGTCACCATTAATAATACAGCCTGGGCTCATTATATCCCACGTTTTAAACATAAGTATAGTTAAAGAATAACAAAGAAAAGCTTAAAAAACAATATGGACGGAATCTTATGCAGATAATCTTAGAGTGATGGAAGAATTAATCCGGTATTCAAGTTTATGCCGAAAAGTGTGGCAATAAGGAATATTATAAAAATTGCAAGAAAAACAACTATAAGTCCGGTAATGGCTGCGGTAATATGGTTTCTGGCTGACTCAACCTCAGTCTTGTCTCCCTTAGACATAATCCATTTTATGCCACCATAAAGTAGATAAATAAGAGCAATAATAACTGCTACTATTACAATAAGAACAACAACACCCTGTATAATTGGTCCAACACCGGCAGCTGAAATAGCGCAAAGGGGTATTTCAAGGCCAGTAGGAGCACTACAAGGACTTACGTTAACACCTCCGCCAGTGGCAAGGGCAATAAAAGGAAGAGATAAATAGGCAACTAAACTCGATGCTACAATTAATGTCTTTTTCACTATATATAATTATACTAAACAGGTTTTTTTTCTTTGTCAAGTAGCAAAAAATTATTTAACCAAGTACGGCAAATTATGCTTGAATGAATTCTTTTCAATCCGAGCGATTATTTCTTTTGAATTTGGGAATGTTTTAAGAATTTTCTTATTTTTTAAATAAAGATCCAAAACCCTGTCGGCCTCTTTATAGGAAAATCCAAAATCTTTTTCATCGGTTTGATTTTCCCACAAGCCGGCGGTCGGAATCTGATTAATTATTTCTTTTGGAACATTCAGGTATTCGGCGAGCCGATAAACCTGTGTTTTATAAAGATGGTGTATCGGTTCAAAATCAGATGCCTCATCCCCGAATCTGGTAAAATAACCCAAATTCAATTCCGATTTGTTTTCCGTACCGCAAACAAGACATTCATGTTTTTTGGCCAAATCATATAGTGCTATCATCCTTACGCGGGCCATAATGTTGCCGAGTCTTATTTTGTAATCCTTTGAGGGTTTTTTTATCCCTGTCATTTTTTGGATTTGATCAACGGCATTTTTTATGGGGACATTGTAGATATTTTTTTGCGGAATATTTATTTTTTTCAAAAAGGAATTAAGGAAACTAATTTGAGATTTAAAATAATACAGGTGGGCGACAAAAATATTCTCCGGTTTAACAGCTTTTCTAAGAAGAGAAAGACTAACTGCGGAATCTATGCCCCCGGACAACCCGATAACAACATTTTTAAAACCCTGTTCTTTAAGAATGGTTTTGATAAATGAGACAATTTTCTTTGTTTCCGAAGCGCAATTAACGCTCAACGAATCAGTCATAATTTACAATTTACCGATATAGTTTATTCCGTATTATATACTCTTCAACTTTTTTTGGCAGCATAAATTTCAGAGATTTTCCTTCTTTGATTTTCCGGCGGGTAAGCGTTGAGGAGATGTATATAGGCGGGAATTTTTTTCTATTAAGCAGGATAATATTTTTGTTGGCAATAACTTGTTTTGCAATATTTTTAAGTTCTTTTTCGGCTTTCTTGAAACCCACCCTGGGAACTATAATTAACTTAAAATTATTTATAATTTCTTTCCAGTTTTTCCATCTGGTAAAATCTTCGATCTGATCGGTCCCGATAACCCAAGAAAATGTATTACGAGGATTATTCTTGCTTAAAAATCTAAGCGTATCAATGGTATAGCTAATTGTTTTTTTTCTAATTTCAATATCCGAAACCTTGACGTTGCCGCTTTCCAAAAACATTATCATTTCCAGGCGTTTTGAAGGATGTGACAAATTCTTGTTGAATGGGTGACTGAATAAAGGCATGAGCCAAACCTCATCAAAATTAGTTAATTTTAACAATCTTTTGGCGATAATTACATGTCCCCTGTGGGGAGGATCAAAACTTCCGCCCAGAATTGCAATATTCATATTTATGGATTAGATTCTATATCTACAGAAGAATATATACAAGATTACTTGGAAAAGAAAAGATCAAGGAGGTTATACCCAACAAAAGTTCCGAGGAAATTTATAAAGAAAAAAGACAGGAAAATCAGAAATAAACCAAGGATTGCAAAAACTAGAGCATCTCTGTTATTTTTAATGTTCTCTTTATGCCCTCTGGACGTAATTAAGTTCAGTCCGGCAATCAGTATATAATAAAGAGCCACAAAAATGGCAGCTAGGACAAGAAATATCACAATAAGACGTACAACGTTTGCTCCGGTTGTAGAAAGTCCTCCGGTCGGTACGGGTACGCCCGTATCAATCTGTCCATAGAAAGGAATTTTTAATGCAATTTTCATGTCTTATGAGAATCCGGGAATTTTCAGAATATCAACACCTATTACCTGTAATATAACAAAAGCAAATATAATGAACAAAAGTCCGACAACCGCCGAGGTCAGCTGTTCGGTAGCGGCTTTGACCCCCTCAGGATTCCCCTGGGAAGACATATATCTGTAGCCGGAAAGTATAATTAAGATTAGAGCAATTCCTCCGCCAAGACCCAGAACAACTTTAAAAATAAATGTTACAAAAACCGCCGGATTAGTGTCAATAGTTCCAATAGCAGTCTCTACGGCGGCACAAGTATGATTTGGACCCTGTGTTTTGCAGACAGAGGTGAAGGCGGGAGCATCGACAGGTTCCGGTGTGTCTGTAGGTATTATCTCTTCGCAGTCACCGTAACAGGCGTAAGGATAATCCTTATTGCCCGAGCAAAGGTCAGTAGTGGCACAGTCTGAATATTGACTGCACGGTTTATCGAAGTCATTGGTATATGCACTGTCATCTTTTGAGCAGTCAGTGAAACCGCCGGGGGTGGGCACTACTGCGGTACACACATTGATTGAACAGCTTATCCAATTCCATTGTGATCCTCCGACCGGACAAGTAGAAGTACCGGCTAGGCAAGATGATCCATCCCATCCACAGGCGCTAGTATTGTAGGCACCCGAACTATCGGGAGCAAGACTAAGACATTGTTCGCAGGAACCGGAAAATGAACTGCATGAATTGCCATCATCCAATATCATCAAAGCTATAGCTTTTTTCTGATTTACCGGAGTCCAGAAGGAAAATATAAGAAGTGCAATAATAAAAATTAACAGTTTTGTTTTCATGATATAACAGGTAGTCTACATTTCAATTTGGCACCATCACTAGAAATTTCTATCCGTAAAAACCTTATTACTTTTTCGGAGCCAATGTCGATAAGCCTCCCCATAAAAATTCCCTTATTTGGTCTCACATATTTATATTAATAGATGTAATGGGGGATTGCAACATGTCCACTTTTTGTCAGACTTAATGTCAAGATTTATTAGTTGCTTAAGGAGTAAACTGCTGGCGCTATGAAAGAAATAGAAGGACAGACACATATCAAAGGATTGACAAGTCAAGCTGCAAAAATGTATTCTTATGTTAGTGTTGGAGATAATTCTATGGCAGAAGCAAAAGGCGAAGTAAACACCAGAACGGGGCCGATCGGAACAGCCCGGGAATCCCAAGTATTTCAAAATCCGCTTACTCATTCTCATGAGTCGATAAGAAATCCTCAACTAAAGCAATATGTCTCGGGGTTTGAGCAAAAAATGCAACAAAAACCAATATCTGATTGGAATACGGAAGAACTAAAGGCTGCTTATTTTGACACGAGTCGGTTTACGTCTCGATTGGGAACACCTATGGAGTTTGGGGAAAGAGAAGGACTATATGCGGATATTCAGCCGCTTAACAATCTCATTGCCGGTGAATTGGAGAGAAAAGGAGTAGATTTAAAAAAACTTTTTCTGGAAAATCAAACGCAATTAAGAAGAGAAGGTTTGCCAAAGGGAGGGGTCGGAGCACCAGGTCCAACAGATAATAAGGAGCCAGATAAAGGGCCGGCTTTTAAGGATAAAGTTGCGGCAGAAATATGGGCGAGATTCAGAATGGAACACGGAGAAAGTGATCCCAGAACAAATCAGCAATTAAGAAACGATCTTTCAAAAAGAATAGAGGATTTAACAAGAGAGCAGTGGGATTTAGGAGACAGTGACGAAATTAAAACTCCTGAAGGGAAAGCAAAAGTCGATGCAAAAATAGACGAATTAAATGACAGGATAAGTGAAATATATGGATTTTTTGGCAGTCAAGAAGTAGGCAGGCGGGGAGATCCTGTAGCGAATGAATTGATTACGAGATCCAGGGAATTTGTCAGAGGAATTCGTGCCCGTGGTCTCAGTTTAGACCAAATAAACAATTTGACCGAATCAACAAAGCTTACTCCGGGAGAACAGACTACAAGAGAAAATATAGTCCGCGAGATTAAAGAATATATTGAAAAATCTCCATCCCTGGAATCCAGTGATTTCAATTCGGATATACTGCTTGCCGTTCGTTATTTTAAGGAATTAAGAGAAGAGCTTGTATCGGAAATCATGTTTAAGTCATTTGAAGATAGATCGGAAACAAATGATTATGAGGTTAATCTGTATGCGGATTCTAATCTAAACACGCTTCTTGGATTTATGAATAAAGATGATAATAAAAGATATAAAGATTTTTATAGCCTCAGAACGGCTACCCGTTTTTTTCAATCAATGAATGCGACTGTTCTAAAAGGCACTTTTGATTCTTTTGGTCAGGCTGCGGAAAACATCAATTACCAGCATTTTGAAAATATGCGGGATATCCGTGGGTCCGGTCTTGCCATGAGGCTTTACGAGCAAGCATATAAAGATGTTCTGGCAAGCGATCAAAGAGTCCAGCAAGAGAAGATTGCGGGAATTAAAGCATTTGTTGAGGAAAGGTTTAAAGAAATAAATGATGCGGGGTTAATAAAAAGTGAGTTTTCTCAATATAGAAAAGATTCTAGAATGGAAGATTGGGAAATAAAAAGAGCATTGGCAGCCGGAAGATCATTTTTTAACATAACCCTAAGAGCTGCGGAAAACATAGCTACAGGACAGATCGGAGAAGATGGGATAAGATTAACTTCTCCCCCCCAGGAAGACATGGTTAGAATACTTAACTGGAATCAATGGTTCTTAACCAGATTTCGTTTTGGAGAAGCCAGACACGGACAGGATTTTTTAGAAATGTCAACCGAGAGATATCAGGAATTTTTAAGATATAAAGGAGCAAAGCTTGATGTAAATAAAATTGTTGAGTTCGGCGGAGTCGATGTCAAAAAAATGGAAGACGGAAGTCAATACAGAACATCAGGAGTTTTTAGCGGATGGCGTTTGGAAAACATAGCTTTTAAGGAAATTAAATTTAAAGATGAAAATGGCAAGATGATCAGCATTCAAGAGTTCAGAAACAGAGAAGATATAAAAAAAAAGAAAATAGGTGCAATTACTGAGCATATTAAAGAACTTAAAAAAAGTTACCCCGATAAGGATCCGGCAGAATATGTTACAGAAGAAGATCAACGGAATTATGCGAAGTATTTAATGCCTGTCGTCAATGGATTGGATTACGGATTAAGCATGCTTATTAAAAATCAAGACTTTGGGGCCCAAGACAACAAGTTAGGCTATTTATTCAGAACCGAAATATGGAAAAAAATTGCCAAAACAAATACTCCTCTGATGATAGATTACTTAACAAAAATAAAGTATAAGCCTGGCACTTCACCTGTGGCAGAAAGCATGGAAGAATTGAGAGACCACATGGGTTCTGAGTGGATTGATAAAAACGATGAAAAAGCGGAAAAGGTAAAGTGGGAAGATTTTAAAAAGAAAATTTTAATAAAATTCGAGAGAACAATAAGGCAAGGAATGGGAGATGATTTGCCGCCGCTTCCCAAAGAGTATGAACTTGACGCAGATGAACAAAAATTAGAAAATTCAATTAAGGTAGAAGGGGAAAAGCTTGCTCCGCACCTGGCAGACATAATATTTCCATATACACCCTTTATGAACGATATCCCGTTTGAAGAACTCCAATATAAATTCGCGGGTCAGACGTTCTATAAAAGAAGAACTACGGGGGATCTTGGAGGATACAATAAGGGACAACAGGCTCTTATGAAAATAGTGAATAATCCCGGAGGAATACATCCCAAAGAAGCTATTGAAGCAATGGCCGAAATAGTGGAGGGAATTGGGGGCCCTGAAGGCGTAGGTGCAGGAATGGAAGCTAACTTTCCCACATTCAGTGCCTTAATGGACGTAGTAATTACCGAAAAGGGAGTACGCCAGGGGGCAATTAAAATGTTGTTGGAGGCTGCCCGTAAACCTACATCCAAAGCTCAATTATGGAACGGTATAAAAGCTGATTCATTTACCGAACCGGAGGCGGCGAATATGATAGACGATACATTAAGGGCAGGCTTATTAACTCCTGAATTGGCAAGATATCTTAAGAAGAAAAAAAACTTAGCGCTGTGGGGCATCTTATGGGCGCTTTTCAGAGATGTTTTTCCGATGATTGTCGCCGCTAATCTAAAAGATTTTGTCGATGCTTCTCTGGTGGATTTAAAAGCAAAATAAAAATATTATAGAGGGATTACTCGTTAATTAGTTTCTTCTCCCTGCGGCTCAGGCGGAAGAAATTCCTCTCCCCCGTTATCGGTTTTCTGAGGATAATCGCTTGCTTTAAGCCATTGAATATATGTGCAACCGGTCGCAACCCTGTTTTTGCTGTCCCATCCGGCAGTGCTGCATTTTTTCATTTTCTTGCCTGCGTTGGTGGTAAATAAT
>Ga0182021_10007757_pt1 | contig 12727 bp, 8 predicted proteins | sample 612E3MmetaG_FD_120493 | JGI IMG/M metagenome (GOLD analysis project Ga0182021, IMG submission 120493) | Permafrost microbial communities from Stordalen Mire, Sweden - 612E3M metaG (Illumina Assembly) | ecosystem: Environmental > Terrestrial > Soil > Wetlands > Permafrost | place: Sweden... | reverse complement strand
GGCATCGACCAGCGCGATGGTCACGTCATCGAACTGTTCGTTGGCGAAATCAATGCTTCCTTTGAGGGCGACCCGGTTCTTTTTGGTCGCCATGGCCACGTCCCCGGCCTGCGCCACGCCGCGTTCGACCTTCCAGTCGGAGAAGAGCTCCCCGATGCTGCTGCTGCCTCCCTTTCCCTGGAAGATGCTCCCGAAGTTGTACCCCTTCGTGACCGCAAGGCCGATGGGACCGGCGAAAAAGAAGGCGCCGGCATCAATGAGGTTGAAGTTCTGGCTGGACGCAAACCGGGCAAACTCCCGGTCGAGGTCGTGGCCGTGGAGCACAAGATTCTCGCCGCGCAAGGAGACCTCTCCCTGGGCCGACTGCTTGATCTCCTGCACGGTCTTCCCCTGCAGCGACAGGCGGGCTGTGAAATCCATCGATCCCTCCGCGGCCTGCTTGGAATAAAGGGTCTTGAGGTACTCCTCGATCCGGAACTGCGACAGGACGGCGCGGACGGTATAACGGGGAACGGGATCAGAAAAATCGACCCCGATGCTCCCGGCTCCCTGCCCGCCGAAAAAACGCAGCGTGACCGGATCGAGCATCAAGAGGCCATCCTTGCCCAGGCAGGTAAGCTTCACCTCGGAAAACACGAGACGCTTCGTCCGGATCTCCCGGCAGGCGAATTCTGCGGTGAGGCAAAGATTCTTCAAACGCTCCGCGCCGGTCCCTCCGGCAGTCCGCAGGCGGTGTGCGTCCACGTTGAAGTTTTCCACCGTGAATCCTTCCCCCGATTGTTCGTCCCCATAAAGCAAAGTCCCGTCGGAGAGGGAAAGATAGTCGAGGGCCAGGGCGGCCGACGTCCTGGGAGCCTTCTCCCGTTGCGTGAAATTGTACCTGCCGTCGCGGTCCCGCTTAAGGTAGATCCTGGGGCGCAGCAGCCTGATCCCCCGGATCCGGACCTGCCGGTGGAGCAGGGGAAGGAGGGCGAGTTCAAGGCGGGCTTCGCTCGCAGCCGCCACGTCCACTCCCTGATTCCCGATGTGCACATCAGCCAGCCGGAGTTGCAGGCCCGGGAAGAAGGCGATACCCAGCGGGCCGCCAACGCGGACTTCCATCCCCAAGGCCTTGGAGGCGGCCCGTTCCAATCGGGGTTTGTAGACATTGGTGTCCACAAACCAGAGCAGCACCACCGGGATGAGGATGAGCAGTCCCAGGAGCCCGGCGATGGTGAAGAGGATGTTTTTCAGTGGTTTTGTCATGCGCGCTCCGGTTGCAGGCGGCCATCAGTCCTTCTCCCTGGCCCACGCGATTGGAGCAGTTCGCACCGCCGCGACGAAGCGGCTTCATGGACTCAAACGCTGAGCAAATACCTTTTTCGTCACATGCGCACTCCCCAATCACCATTGTTTAGACCAGATTCCTTCCGACTGCTCCCATAGGGTTACACCCCATATCATCCGGCTGGGGATCGGTGTAGTTTCACTTACCTATGCCCAATGTCCCGGTCCCCACTCCCGAGAAACCCGCTGCTTCTGTCCCCAACGCCGCGGATGCTGCCGCAACGATCCCCAATCCCAAGAACACGGCCGCTCCGGTCCCAACTCCCGTGCAGACGGCTGCTCCGGCCACCGGCCTCACGATGACTCCGGCGCCTGCTCCTGACTACCGCCCCGCGGACATCGACGCTTCGGTCCCCCCTCCGGCGAAGAAACACACTTTGACCATCGCGCTCGGGGTGCTTTGCGGCGTCTTTTTCATCATCATTGCCGTCATCTGGAGCCAGGTCGGCGCCCGGAACACGACCATCGAGGAAATCCAAAATCGGTCGAATCAGCTTCAGTCCGGCACGAACCAGTTGCTCGCGCAGGTGGATGAGGCCAAGGCCGCCACGGCGGGACTGCAGAAACAACTGGATGCGGCCAAGGCTGAATTGGTTCAGCTCAAGGCCGAATCAACCAAGGCCAAGGCCGGCGCCGCCGAGCTTCAAACCCAGTTGGAGAAGGCCCGGTTGGCCGCCACCGGTTTCCAAACGCAGATGGAGGAATCCAAGGTGGCCTCCCTCAAGCATCAGGGGGAAGTGGAGGTCGCCCACGCCCAGACCGCCGTGATGCAGACGGATCTGAACAAGGCCCAGGCCGACGCGGTCCAACTCCGGGCGCAGCTGGCCGCCGCCAAGACCCTGACCACCGATTTGCAGGCGAAACTGGACAAGGCCGAAAGCCAGCTCGCCCTGCTGCAAAAGCCGGCGAAGAAATAGTCGCCAGCCCGCGCGGCGGATCAGCACACAGCCTGCCGGCGGGAGAACTTACAGGCGGGTGAAGTCGACGACTTCGATCGGCTTGCCGGGTTTTTGTTCGGTGATGACTTCGAACGAATCGGTGGTGCGGTTAAAGCTGCCGCCCTTGCTGTCGTAAAACTCCAGGTAGGCCTTGCCCTTGGTCCGATAGCGGCCCAGCCATCCCGTGATCGCCTCGGGCTGTTCCGTATCGATGTCCAGCGCGGTGATGCTGATCGCGTTGGAGCCGGCCTGGTATTCATACTGATAGTATCTTCGCGCCCGGGTCTGTGCCGCCTTCTTGTGACCGGCGAGCTGTTGATCGGAGACAGTGGCGCTGGCGGGTTCCTCCACCTGAGCCGCGGGAGTGGCAGTGGATTTTACGGGGGAGACAACCATGGCGTCTGTCTGGGGCGCGACGACTGAGGTGGTGGAGCCGGCCGCGGGCACACCCGTCTTGAGCCGCGCCGCAAAGGGCGGCGGAATGAGGCTTACCGGAACGAGCATGGCCTTGCCGTCCGCCACAAGCAGCAGCTTTCCGGTGGCGGCATCGTATGATTTGATGACCACGTTCGTCAGAATCCGGCCATCCGTCAGGTCCAGCCGCACGTACTGCCGGGGTACCTCGGCCGCCCAGGCCGCCGCGACGGTGGCCAGGCAGAGCAGCACGGTTTGCATCCAGAAACGTTTAAGGGCGCTCATAGCTTAACCTTTCAGGTCGTTTTCGACATCGGGTGACTGTTCAGGGCGGATTAGAGAATGGCGATCATGTCAGCGGCGGGCCATCCGACAGATGATAGGTCACCTTGCCTTTGGAGTCGATGCTGATGACCCGGCGTCCGACCAGCGCCTCCACGATCTCACCCGCCTCGCTGTCCTTGAGCCGTCCCTGGAACTGGGCATTGATATGCGAGAGCAGCGTGGATTTCCGCTTCGGCCGGTTGGTGGTGCTTTTCCTGAGACGATGAGCCACGATCTCGACTTTATCGGCCGCCGCGGCCGGCTGTTTCTCCGGCAAGATGGCCTGAAGGGAAAACGTGTCGTGGCGCCAGATTTTGATGTTGGCCTGCTGGAGATGTGCGATCAACGGATCAAAGTCCCTGTCCTTGGAAATAATGTGAAAGCAGCCCGACGGGTCGTCGGCCGCGGCCTTCCCGAGGTGATAGGCGAGGGCCAGATCGAGGGCATTTTTCCCGGACACACCCATTTCAATCAGCCGGACCCCGGCCGGGCGCTGCAAGAGCTGCTTGACCAAGCCGACCTCCAGCCGCTTTTGCATCCGGCCCAAGAGCAGGGTCACCTCGACGGGTTTCCCGGTGAACGGAGCCAGGTCGATTTCCTGGACGTTCTCGAAGTCGACAAAGACGTGATGCAAGGGGTCGCTGGGTTCCCCGCTTCCGGGTCTGCTTTGTGATGTCATCGCCATGGTCGGACAAGGATGATGCCGGCGGCAGCGAACGCGTGCAATCGGGAATCAACGTGCGATTTCACCTGCCCCTGCTGGCGTCGATTCAACGGCTCGGGTGACCCGGCTGGCCGGGACTACGGTGAGGCAGGGGCGCGGCTGCGCGAAGCGCCGCTTTACGGAGCTGGGTCGGCGGAGGCGTACCAGGTCTGCGGACGGTTGGGATTCGGGCCGGGATCCGCCTCCTGATAGGTCAGGGTCGTGGGATTCACCGCGCCCGCGGCGCAGTCCGTGATCGTGTTCCCGTAAACCCAGTTCGGAAACGCGCCCGGACCGTTCTGATAGTCGTTGAACTCAATGCCGTACTGCTGGCAGTCGTGGATGCGGTTGTGCACGATCTTCGCCCCCATGGTCGACGCCTGGATGCCGTTGGCCCACCGGCCGAACGTCACGCGGTCGACTTCGTTGCCCTCGATCCAGATGTCGGGGTCGACCCCCGGACGGAAGGTCAGGTCCGCGGCCTCGAGGCTGATCCCGGCCTCGTTGTACTGGGTGGCGGTGCCCGGGGCGATGTCATGCACCCGGTTGCCGCGAATGGTGATGTGATAACTGCGCGCCTTGAGGTTGATCCCCTCGGCATGGCCGGTGTGGTGGATGTCGTTGCCCTCGATCCAGACGTTTTCCACGGACTCGAACGGCGGCTGGCCCGTGCCGACGTAGATGCCCTCGCACCACTGGTCGCGATAATGGCCCGTGTCGTAGATCCGGCAGTGGCGGATGTCGATGTCGTGCGAGGCGCCCCGCAGGTGGATGGCCTCCTGGCCGGTGTTGTGGATCTCCAGGTTGAGGAAGAGGCAGTGGTCGATGCTGGTGCAGTAGAACGGCTGGTTGCTGTTCTCCAGCGTCAGCCCGTCGAACACGAGGTAGCTGGAATCGCTAAGGCGGCCGAGGTAGCCGGAGTAGTCTTTGCCGAGGATAAGCGGCCGGGCGCCGGGCGCGGCCTTGATGACGAGCGGCCGGGCGGCGGTGAAATGCCGGTTGGCGATGTGAAAGCCGCGATAGGTGCCGGTGGCGAGGAGCAGGACGTCGCCGCCGGCCGCGGCGTCGATTTTCGCCTGCAGGTCATCGCCCGGAGCCACGGCGATCGTGGTCGCGCGGGGCGCGGATGCGGCGCTGCCGCGATTTAAGATTAAAGAAGAAAGAAGCAAGAACAGGCAAAGTGCGCGGCACGGTTGCGCGGCGCGCCGCGCTGCGGCGCGAAGGAAGATTGAAGAAGAAAGATTCAAGAACAGGCACAGTGCGCCGCGAGGAGCACCGATTCAAGATGGAAGACCAAAGCCGATGCAGCTCACGCGAAGGCGCGAAGCCGTGAAGGTCAACATCACGACTGATGGCTCCTTCATCTTCAGGTTTTTTGGGATCCCTGCTTTTTCGCGTCCCTCGCGGCTTCGCGTGAGGTGATCACAGTTTGTGATTACCTCGCTCGACATTTGGAGGAGACCTGATTTCGACTGAGGCGCCCCCACTATGAGCCCGCCGGCTACTCCCGTGAATTCACCCCGAACCTCGAGCCGTTTGCAGACGGCGGCGGTCGCCGTGGTGATCGCCGTAGCGGCGCTCGCGGCGTATCACAATACCTTCCGCGTACCGTTCCTGTTCGATGACGCAAGGGCGATCCCGGAGAATCCCGGCATCCGGCAGCTGTGGCCGCTTTGGCGGTCCTTCTGGCCGCAGTCGACGACTCTCACGGTCAGCGGCCGGCCGGTGGCCAATTTCACGCTCGCCATCAACTACGCGCTGAGCGGGTCCGAAGTCTGGAGTTATCATGCGCTCAACCTGCTGATTCATGTGCTCAGCGGACTGACGCTGTTCGGCATCGTGCGGAGGACGCTGGTGCGGGCGATGGGCGAGAGGTTAAGGGAGGATGGCTGGTTGTTGGCCGGTGCCGTGGCCCTGCTGTGGACGCTGCACCCGCTGCAGACAGAAGCGGTGACATATGTCATCCAGCGCGTCGAATCGTTGATGGGTCTGTTCTACTTGCTGACGCTGTACAGTTTCATCCGCGCGGTGGAGTCGCCGCGACCGGTTCGCTGGCAGGTGGTCACGGTCGCAGCCTGCCTGCTGGGCATGGGGACGAAGGAGGTGATGGCGACGGCTCCGCTGCTGGTGCTGCTTTATGACCGGACGTTCGTGGCGGGGACCTTTCGCGAAGCCTGGGGCCGTCGTCGGTGGCTGCATCTGAGCCTGGCAGCCACATGGCTGCCATTGGCCGGGCTGGTGGCGAGCACGGGATGGAATCGCGGGGCGACGACGGGATTCAACGCGGGAGTGGCGCCGTGGGCGTACTGGCCGACGCAGTTCGAGGCAGTGGCCCGCTATTTGTGGCTCTCGGTGTGGCCGCATCCGCTCGTGTTTGAATACGGCACTTTCTGGGTGCACCACACCGGCGACGTGGCGCCTTACGCCCTCGTCGTCGTTCCGCTGGCGGCGGCCACGGGATGGGCGCTCTGGCGCAAGCCGGAATGGGGTTTTCTGGGCGCGTGGTTTTTCGCGATCCTGGCTTTGACCTGCGTCGTACCCAGCAAGATCCAGATGATCGTCGAACACCGGATGTACCTGCCGCTGGCGGCGATCGTCACGTCGGCCGTGCTGGTGATTCACGCGGCGGCGGGCCGGCGAAGCTGGGTGGTGTTCGCGGCGCTGGCGCTCGGGCTGGGCATGCTCACGGCGCGACGCAACGAAGACTATCGCAGCGAACTGACGATCTGGAGCGACACGGTCGCCAAGCGGCCGGATAATACCCGGGCGCGGAGCGGCATGGCGATAGCGCTTGATCATGTCGGACGTACGGCGGAGGCCGTCCAACAGTACGAAGCGGCGCTGCCCCTTGCACCCGATGACTTTGATGTGCACGACAACCTGGGCGTCACCCTGGAGCACAACGGACGGGTCACTGAGGCGATCGAGCAGTATAAAGCCGCCATGCTGCTCAAACCGGACTCCCCGGAGGTGCGCAGCAACCTGGGCAACGCGTTGCTGCGCTTGGGACGGATCCCGGAGGCGATCCGGCAGTACCAGATGGCGCTGTTCCTCCGGCCGGATTATGCCGAGGCGCACTACAACCTCGGCGGAGCCCTGGATCAGACCGGGCGGACCGACGAGGCGATCCAGCATTTTGAAGCCGCGGTGCGCCTCAAGCCAGAGTATGCCGACGCGCACAATAATCTCGGCAACCTGCTGCACCGGATCGGGCGCACGCCCGAGGCAATTCAACAGTACGAGGCGGCGTTACGGATCGAACCGGACCTGGCAAGGGCGCACCATAACCTGGGCGTGGCCTTTGAGGAGACCGGCCGAAGGCCCGAGGCGGTTCAGCAGTACGAGGCGGCTGTGCGGATCCAGCCGGATCTGGTGGAGGCGCGCAACAACCTGGGAGTGGCCCTCTGCCGGAGCGACCGGCTGCCGGAGGCGATCGCGCAGTTCAAGGAGGCGCTGCGACTGCGTCCGGCCTACGTCGAGGCGCATGACAATCTGGGCAACGCGCTGCTGCAGGCCGGACGGGTGGACGAGGCAATCGTCGAGTATGAGGAGGTCCTGCGACTGCGCCCGAACGATGCCGTGGCGCGCAGAAACCTGGATTTAATTCGCGCCGGACAGCCGGCGGACAAAGCGGCTCCCTGAGGATCGGCGCCCGGGCGAGCGCACGGCGCGACTGCGTCGCGTTTCAAGAGGGAAGATCAAAGAGGACGCCACGGAGGAGTGGGTTTTCGGAGCGATTACTGTTCCGGTGAATCAAGGCTGACGAAGAGCACGAGGGCAGAAAGTACGATGACAACAACGAGCATGGGCTTGGGTGGAGGGGCGTCTTCCCGGGCGCGGACAGGGGGAGATCATGTCGGGCCGCAAGCGAAGAGGTGGACATCACGGAGGTGATCAGGCCTTGGCCGCACAATGGACGATGATCGGGCGGCGGCTGGTGTCGGTGAATCCGACGAGCATCAGACCGATGACGGCGAACAGGAGAAAGGCGACTTCACCGCTGAAGAACGCCGAGGGCGAAACGATCCCGACGAGACTGGAAAACATGACGCACGGATAACCGGCGCCGAAGAGCAGCATGAGGAATTTGAGGGTGGTTTTCATTCTGGCTGTCTCTATTGCAGGCGTCGTGCCAAGCCGTGCCGGGATTTCTAAGTCGATGATCCACCGGGGAATAAATTATTCAGCGGCCAGAGATGATCCCGGGTGACGGCTGGTTCCGTTCGCTCGCGGGAAGCATGATTCCCGGAAGCGGGAAAAGGGCAGGGGGGTAGTTGTCTTGTTTCGGGAGGAGCACAGTTTGGATGATGGAGCCCGCATTCCGTGCGGGCTTTGCGACGACGTTTTGATCAACCTGCACGGAGTGCAGGTTCCACCTGATGTCTGATCAACCTCACGCGAAGGACGCAAAGGCGGCGAAGGGATAGTGATTCGATCACTGCGCGAGCCTACAGCAGGCCGGCTTCGCGAAAGCTGTAATAGCCGCGCCCCGCGGGATCGGCGGATTTCGTTCCCAAGATGAGATGATCCGTCAATTCGATGTCGACGGCCAGCGCCGCCTCCCGCAGCCGCCGGGTCACCTGGAGATCGGCCGAACTCGGCGCCGGGTCGCCGCTGGGGTGATTGTGCACGCAAATGACCGCGGTGGCTGCCTCGCGGATGGCGGTGCGGAAGACTTCGCGGGGATGCACCAGGCTGCCGGTCGCGGTGCCGGAGGTCACCTCGACGCGCTTGATGAGCCGGTTCTTGCGGTTGAGGCACAGCACCCAGAGCTTTTCCACCGCCAGGCCCGAGACGACCGGCTGGAAGTAGGCGAAAATGAGTTCGGGCCGGTTGAGCAGCGGCGCCTCTCCCTGGTTCTGCCCGAGCACGCGGCGGGCGACCTCCATCACGGTCACGAGCTGCAACGCCTTCACGTGGCCGATGCCAGGCAGCCGGCGGAAATCGGCCTCGGTCCACGAAATCAGGCCGGCCAGCGAGCCCGTCTCGGCGATCAGCCGCGAGGCGAGCGCGAGAACGTCCATGCCGCGGCTGCCGCTGCGCAGGAGCATGGCCAGCAGCTCGGTGTCGCTCAGCGCGGCCGCGCCGAAACGCTCGAGCCGTTCCTGCGGGCGCTCACCCAGGGCGAGATCGCGCAACCGGAGGGAGGAATAGCTTCCGCGGGCGTCCATCCCGGCAGTATGACCCAGGATGAAATTCCAAGAAAAGGAAAATCCGTCGAAGCCATCGGCTCCCTGGACCAGTCGACCGGCGATGGACCGCCGTTCGGCGGTCACGCTCAGAACATCTTCACGTAACCGTTGCGGCGGAGGCGTTCGAGCCAGCGCTCCTGCGACATCCGGGTCATCTGCTGGGCAAGGATGCGCTCGATCTCGTCGCGCACCTCGTCAATCGGCTGGATGCCGGCGAATTTGCGGTCCTCGACGTAGAGCAGGAAGCAGCCCTCGGGGATGGTGATCGGCTGGCTGACTTCGCCCTTCTTCAAGTTGAAGAGGGTATCGCTGAACTCCTTGCGGATGTCGGAGCGCTTGGTCCAGCCCCAGTCGCCACCCTTGTTACGGCGCGTGTCCTGGCTGTACTGCCGCGCCAGCTCGGCAAAGGGCTCGCCGTCATGGAACTTCTTGATCACGTCCTCCGCCTTGGTGCGGAGCACGGCATCGGTCTCGCCGCCGGGGCGGGTGAACTGGATGACGCGCAGCAGGGCGGCGTCCTCCTGGTAAAAGCGATCCTTGTTCTCCTTGTAGTAGGTTTCGACCTTGACGGGACTGACGACGCTCTGCGACTTGTGCTGCTCCTGCCGCATGTAGTTGTAGATGATGTCCTCCTCGACCTCCTTGCGATATTCCTTGAGGGTCATGCCGCGCGAATGGAGGTAGGCGAGGAACTTGGAGCGGTCGCCGTCGAACTGGGTGATTTGGGTCTCGGCGATCTGGTTGTCGATATAACTGGCCGGAACCGTGCGTTTCTTTGACTCGTCGCCATCCTTGGCCTTGCTGAACTCCTTGACGATCAGGACGCGGTCGATGAGGTTTTGGATGACGTCGTCCTGCAGGGCCTCGAGCTTTTGGTTGAATTCCTGCTCGTTGCGGGACTCCTTCTGCAGCGTGGGCACGAGCGGGGCGATCTCCCGACGGATGTCGTCCACGGTGATGATCTTGTCCTCCACGATGGCGGCGATGCCATTGGCGAAGCGCAGATCGAGTCCGTCGTTCACGGACGGGGCCTTCTGCTGGGCGCGCAGGGCGAGCGTGGCGGCGACAAGGAGCGATGCGCTGGCGACAGCGACGCGGAAATAGGTCATGAGTCCGGCAGGTTGTTCAAAAAGGCGACGATCTCGCGTAACCTTAGGAGCGGCCGGAGGGCGGTCAAGCGGGGAAACCTCTTTCCCGGCATGATGAGATTGTCGTGTGATCCGGAGCGGCGCAGGCATTTGAGGCGGTTGCCTTCCGTTTCGACGGATAACACCTGCTTTTGTTCCGCCCGCAGGCGGATTTCGGTGACCAGCAACAACGCCCGCACTTCGTCGCCAAATTTCCCGAAGCGGTCGCGCAGCTCGGCGGCGATGGCCCGGAGCCGGGCGGGGTTCTCGACAAGGGCGAGGCGGCGGTAGACATCGATGCGCAGGCGGGTCTCGCCGATGTAGGCGGACGGGATCCGGGCCTGGATCTTCGGACATCCGCCGTCGGCCAGCTCGGCGTCGCGCAGCACGGTATAGCCGTCCTCGTAGCGGCGGCGGTCGGCGGCGGCCTCGCCTTCGCCGACGAACACGAAGTCGAGCTTCACGCTGGCGCGGATGGCGGCGGCGGTGCGGTCGCCCTTGAGGCGGGCGATGCTCTGGCGCAGGAGCTGGCAGTAGAGTTCGAAGCCTACGCCCACGATGTGGCCGCTCTGCTCGGCCCCGAGGAGGTTGCCGGCGCCGCGCAGCTCGAGATCGCGCATGGCGATGCGGAACCCGGCGCCGAGCTGGTTGTGCTGGCGGACGGCGTTGAGCCGCTGGCGGGCGAGATCCATGAGCCGCGTGTGGCGGTGCAGCAGGAGGTAGGCGTAGGCCTGGTGCCGGAACCGGCCGACGCGGCCGCGGAGCTGGTAAAGCTGCGAGAGGCCGAAGCGATCGGCGCCCTCGATGAGGATCGTGTTGCAGTTGGGGATATCGAGTCCGCTCTCGATAATCGTCGTGCACACGAGCACCTGGTGGCGGCCCGCCACGAACTCGGTCATAATCCGCTCGAGCTCGCCCTCGTCCATCTGCCCGTGGCCGACGGCGATGCTGAGATCGGGCAGGAGTTCGCGCAGGCGCGACGCCACCGCGGCGATCGTCAGGACGCGGTTGTGCAGGTAAAAGACCTGGCCGCCGCGGCGGATCTCGTGACGGACGGCGTCGATCACGAGCTTCTCGTCGTAGGTTTTGACGATGGTCTGGATGGGGTGGCGGTCCGCCGGCGGGGTTTCGATGACGCTGAGGTCGCGCGCCCCGGTCAGCGCCAGGTAGAGGGTGCGGGGGATGGGCGTGGCGCTCATCGAGAGCATGTCGACATGGGCGCGCCACTGCTTGAACACCTCCTTGTGCTTCACGCCAAAGCGCTGCTCCTCGTCGATGACCACGAGGCCGAGGTCCTTGAAGGCGACGTCGCGCTGAATGAGGCGGTGCGTGCCGATGAGGATGTCGATCCCGCCCCGCGCGGCCGCCGCGAGGATCGAGCGCTGCTCCTGCCGCGAGCGGAAGCGGCTGAGCATCTCGATGGCGACGGGGTAGCCCGCCATCCGTTCGCGAAAGGTGTTGAGATGCTGCTGGGCCAGCACGGTGGTGGGCACGAGCACCGCCACCTGCCGGCCGTCCATCACCGCCTTGAACGCGGCGCGGATGGCGACCTCGGTCTTGCCAAAGCCGACGTCGCCGCAGATGAGGCGGTCCATGGGGCGCGCCTGCTCCATGTCGCCCTTGGTCTCGGTGATGGCGCGGAGCTGGTCGGGCGTCTCCGTGAACTCAAACGACGACTCGAATTCGCGCTGCCAGGCCGTGTCAGACGCAAAGCCGTGGCCGGGCTGGGCGGCGCGGCGCGCCTGGACTTCGAGCAGCTGGGCGGCGAGATCGAGCGTGGCGCGCTCGGCGGAGGCGCGGGTTTTTTCCCAGCGGCCAGTGCCGATGCGGCCGAGTTGCGGGCGGGTTTTGGCGAGACCAACGTAGCGCGAGATGAGGTGCGACTCCTGCAGGGGGACGTGCAGCGTCACCTGGTCGTCGAACTCCAGCGAGATGACCTCGCGCACGCCGTCGGTGGTTTCGATCTTGGTGAGGCCGCGGTAAAGGGCGATGCCGTGCTGCAGGTGCACGACGAAGTCGCCCTCGACCAGCTCGGAGAAATCGAGCAGCTGGTCGATTTGCGACGGCGTGGCCACCGCGCGCCGGTGGAGGCCGGGCCGGCGCTGGCGCTGGCGGCCGAAGATTTCGGTCTCGGTGATCAGGACGAGGCCGGCCGGCCCGGGAGCCACGGCGAGCTCCGCCGGAGCGGCGCAAGCGAGCAGGTTCTGGCAGGAGGCTCCTTCGCGGAAGGTGATTTTGAAGCCCTCGTTGACCGTGCCGCGCAGAAACTGCGGGCGCAGTTCCTTGAGCGACGGGTCGGCGCGGAGAATCTCCCGCGTCCGCTGTTCCTCGCCGTCTTTCGCCACGGCGATGACCAGGGCGTAGCCCTCCCGCTGCCAGCGCGCCGCTTGCTGCAGAAACTGGCGCCGGGCCTCCTCTTCGGCCTGCAGTCGTTCCTGGGCGACCAGGGCGTCCTCCGGATAGCGGCGGTGGTGCACCAGGCTTTCCGTGTCCCAGGTCTGCTCGCTCCTGGCCCCGTCGAACAGCGCCGAGGCTTCGTCGAGGTCGCTCACGCCGAAGGCGGCGGCGGCGCGGGCGAGAATGGGTTCGAGGACGGAGGCCGGTTGCGCCGGCGACTCGCGGGCGACCAGGCTGAAGGTTTCCTCCAGCACCGCCGGCTCGATGAACACAAGATGCGTGAGCGGACCGAGGTATTCGGCCAGT
>Ga0182021_10007756_pt1 | contig 12727 bp, 12 predicted proteins | sample 612E3MmetaG_FD_120493 | JGI IMG/M metagenome (GOLD analysis project Ga0182021, IMG submission 120493) | Permafrost microbial communities from Stordalen Mire, Sweden - 612E3M metaG (Illumina Assembly) | ecosystem: Environmental > Terrestrial > Soil > Wetlands > Permafrost | place: Sweden... | reverse complement strand
CGGGCCCTGGTCGCAAAACAGCGGCGTGGCCAGCGGAATCTGCACGCCCGTCATGTCGCCGCCCCCGATCCGGCTCACCACCGCAACCAGCGACTGACGCGTCAGTTCATGCACCCCGTCCGGCGTCTCGCTCAAAAGCCGGCGATAAGTTTTGTCCATATGTTTGCGGTTTGCTCCCTTTCTTCGCAGTTGAAGCAGCGGCCATTATGCACGAGTCTTGTTCCATTTCAAGGAAGCAGGATTCGGGTTTTGTCTGCATCAAGGGCCTGACCAGCGGGAAGGGATCGAACATGACAAAGGCGGCGGGTCGGAAATTGCGGTGTGGCGTGATTGGGCTCGGCATGGGGCGCGGACACGTGCAAGGGTACCAGAGCCATCCCGCGTGCGAGGTGGTGGCGGTGGCGGATACGGACGAAGGACGGTTGGCGCAGGCCAGGACCGAGTTCAAGGTGCCGCAGACGTACACGGACGCGCAGGACATGTTGAAGCACGCCGAGTTGGATGTGGTCAGCGTGGCCACTCCGAACAAGTTCCATGCCCCGCTCACCATTGCGGCGCTGAAGGCCGGATGCCACGTGCTGTGCGAAAAGCCCATGGCCATGACGCTGCCCGAGGCGCTGGCCATGCAGCGGACGGCCGTGGCCTGCCGCAAGAAGCTGGCGATCAATTTCTCCTACCGGTTCAGCGCCATGAGCTTTGCGCTCAAGCAGCAGGTGGATGCCGGGCTGATCGGCAAGATCTACTTCGGCCGTACGGTGTGGCACCGTCGGCGCGGCATGCCGGGGTTTGGCGGCTGGTTCGGCAACAAGGAACTGGCCGGCGGCGGGCCGCTGATCGACCTCGGCGTGCACCGGATTGACCTCGCCCTGTGGCTGATGGGACACCCCCGTCCGGTCTCCGTCAGCGGCAGCACGTACAACGTCATTGCCGCGCGCAAGGCCCGTGAGGAGAAGAAGCACTACTCGGTGGAAGACCTGGCCGCCGGGATCGTGAAGTTCGACAATGGCGCTACGCTGCTGGTGGAGGCCTCATGGGCGCTGAACAATAACGAAAACGAACACATGATCACCTCGCTCTTCGGGGACAAGGGCGGCCTGGTGCAGAAGAACCGGAATGGCACGTACGAGTTCACGGCGGAAATCTACACCGAGGAGGGCGGCAACCTCTACACCAAGGTGCTGGATCAGGCGGTGACACAACCGCCCAGCCCCTATCACGACTTCATTGACAGCATCCTGCAGAACCGCCAGCCGCTGGCCAAGGCGGAGGACGGCATCCGGGTGCAGATGATTCTCGACGGCCTCTACCGCAGCGCCGCCGAGGGCCGGGAAATCCGTTTCGACAAGTAACCCTCAACCGACAGGAGCAACGACCATGGGCACGAACACGATCCGCGTCACGCTGTGGAACGAATTTCGCCACGAGCGGAGCCACGAGCATATCAAGAAGATCTACCCCGACGGCATGCACAAGACCATCGCCGACGCGCTGCAGCGGCAGGGCTTCAGCACCCGGCTGGCCGCGCTGGACGACGCCGAGCACGGCCTGACAGAAGACGTGCTGGCCAACACCGACGTCCTGACCTGGTGGGGGCATTGCGCCCACGGGGACGTGCGCGACGAGATCGTGGAGCGGGTCCATCGGCACGTGGTGGAACGCGGCATGGGGCTGATCGTGCTGCATTCCGGCCACCACTCCAAGATCTTCCGCAAGCTGATGGGAACCACCGGCAACCTGCGCTGGCGCGAAGCAGGCGAGAAGGAACGCCTGTGGGTGATTACCCCCGGACATCCCATTGTCGAGGGGATCGGCGACTGCTTCGAACTGCCGCAGACGGAGATGTATGGCGAGTTCTTCGACATCCCCACGCCGGACGAAGTGGTTTTCATCAGTTGGTTTGCGGGTGGCGAAGTCTTCCGCAGCGGCTGCTGCTGGCAGCGCGGCAAGGGGAAGGTCTTCTACTTTCGCCCGGGACACGAGACCTATCCGATCTACCATGATGCGAATGTGCAGAAGGTGATCGGCAACGCCGTGCGCTGGGCCCGGTACGCCGGCAACGCCACGCCCAACACCTGCATCTGGGCGAAGGATCCGCTGGAAAAACTCGATCATGGCCCTTCGGCCATCCGATAGACTTCCTCGAAGTCCAGCTTCTGGAATTCGGGGTCGCCCAGCGGCATCATCAGGGCCTGCCACTTGACCTGCACTTCGTTCTTGTCCAGCCAAGCCCCGGAGGCGGGGTAGATCGCCTCGTCGTATTCCAGATAGATCAGCAGCAGGTCATCGTGCAGGAAGCAGCTCAGGTCGGTGAAGCCCGCCTTCCGGTAAACCGCCTCGAGTTCCGGCCAGACATGGCGGTGGTATTCCTTGTACTCTTCCAGACGCTCGGGCTTGATCCGGGCCATGTGCATCGTGCGTTTCTTCATGGGTTCTGTTATCCTCCGTCTCCGTTGTCCGTTCGACCGTTCTTCGGGTGTTACGCCAGGAGTTGCTGCCCCTCGACCAGGTCGCGGAACAGGCCGGGCTGAGCGGCCAGATCGGCATAGGTCCCGTCCTGCGCGATGCGGCCGTCCTTGATGACGATGATCCGGTCGCAGTCTCTCACCGTGGAGAGGCGGTGGGCGATGATGATCGCGGTGCGACCGGCGCAGAGCTTGCCGAGGGTTTGTTGGACGAGCCTCTCGCCGATTGTGTCAAGCGCGCTGGTCGCCTCGTCGAACAGCAGGAAAGGCGCATCGGCAAGGAGGGCCCGGGCAATCGCCAGGCGTTGGCGCTGGCCTCCGGAGAGGTTCGCCCCGCCTTCTCCGAGTTTGGTGCCCAAGCCTTCGGGAAGCTGGCTGATGAATTCCCAGGCGTTGGCCTGGCGGCAGGCGCGTTCCAAAAGGGCATCGTCGGCGTCGGGCCGGGCCACCTTGAGGTTCTGCCGCAGGGTCGTGCGGAAGATGAACGGGTCCTGGGGCACGACGCCGAAGCGGCGTCGGATCTCGGCGCCGATGCAGTGGCGCAAATCCACGCCCCCCAGCGAGACGCGGCCTTGGTCCGGATCGTACATGCGGAGCATGAGCAGCGCAATCGTGCTCTTGCCGCTTCCCGACGGCCCCACCAGCGCGACGCGCTGGCCGTAGGGGATCCGGAAGTCCATCCCGCTCAGCACCCGCTTCTCTTCGTAGGCGAAATGGACGCCGCGGAATTCCAGATCGCCGGCCGGCGGCACGTCCTGCTCCGTGCCGACGGGATCCGGCGTGGTGCTGGCGGCCCGCATCACCTCGCCGATGCGCTCGATCGAGGTCTGCGCCCCGCCGAACAGCATGAACGCCTGGCTGATCGCGGACAACGGTCCCTGGAGCTGGGAGTAGGCCAGCATGAACCCCGTGACCTGGCCGATGGTGATGTGGCCGCCGATGTGACGCCAGGCGCAGGCCGCCATGAGCAGGGCGAAGCACAGGTAGTCGACCGTTTCCTGCTTCATGTACTCGACGTGGAACCGCACGTCGCGCTCGTAGCTCTTGTCCGCGATCATCCGCACTTGCGCGCCGAATTCCTGAGCGGCGCTGTCCTCCATGGCGTGCAGTTTCACGGCGCGAGTTCCGCGCAGAAGGTCGGCCACGGACCCCGACACGCCGGTTTCGATCTGCTGGAACTCGCGCTGAAGGGCGCGGTTGCGGCGCCGGGCTCTCTCCATCAGCGTGACCTTGACCATGACCATAACCGCCAGCACCGCCGTCAACACCCAGTCCCATCCGAGGGTGATCGCCACCGCCGATATGACCGTGATGATCGCGCCCGCAATTTGCATGGAGCAATGCTGGTAGAACTGCACGATCTGGCCCAGCGGCGAACCGAAGAGGTAGCTGAACAGCTCGCCGGAAGAACGCTTGATGTGGAAACGCAGGCAGAGGTGGTTGATCTGGCGAAAGAACTGCTCGCGCATCGCGGTGAGAATCTGCTCGCGCACCCAGGTGAAGATGCGGTAGCCGACATGCCAGGTGAGCATGCGGCCGAAAACGGATACGATGAAGTAGGTCACCGCGAGCACGGCCAACCGCAGCGGCAGGGTATCTTCCATGCGCAACTCGCGTATGACCAAGCGGAGAAACCACGGGCCCTGTTCATGCCGCAACACCCAGTCCACCAACCAGGCGGCGGCGAAGATCTGGAAGGTGATCGCGAAACCATGCAGCGCATTGAGCGTGGTGGCGGCGGCTATGTGCCAGCCGTAGGGCCGCAGGAGCGGACCGATCACGCTCCATACGCCGGGCGGGGGCGGGGTGGGGCCCGGGGCCTGCGATCCGGATGGCTGGGTCACGGCGCTGCTCCTGAGCCGTTCAGCGACCGAAGCCCAGTCGGGCCTTTTTCAGGTAGTTGAGACTGTCACGGACGGCCTGCGTCATGTCCGAGGCGCATTCATCGAGTTCCACGACGAGCCAGGTTGTGTCCCTTCCCGCCGCCTTCACGATGGCGGGGATGTTCATCTTCCCCTGGCCCACGGCGGTGTGGGGCTGGCCTTGGACCAGCGGCCCATCCTTGATATGGAGGAGTTTGATCTGTTTCTTATGCGCCCTGACGACTATGGACACGTCGACACGGTTGAAGTTACTCGCCCAGTACACGTCAAGCTCGCTGAAAACGTCGGGGCAGAGCTCCAGGAAACGGCTGTAGCCGCAGCGGCCTTCGACAAGATCGAACTCCCACCAGTGGTTGTGATAGCCCATCTGGAGGCCCTGGGGCTTGAGCAGTTCGGCGGCAACCTGAAACTTCTCGGCGCTTGCCTTGATCTCATCCATCGTCCTGAAAGCGTCACCGCCGAGCCCGGAAATGATGTACTCGTAGCCCAGAGTCTTGGCGGTGTCCACGATTTCGGTGACGTTGTCCTTCGTGGGCAGGTGGCTGTGGGCGGACGACACGACAAGGCCCAGATCGTCCACCATGCGGCGGACTTCCCTGGCGGTCTTTCCCGCCAGGCCGGCAAGTTCGACCCCCTTGTATCCCATTTCGGAAAGATCCTTGAGGACGCCGGCAAAATCCGCGGCGACGCGGTCGCGGAGCGAATAAAGTTGAACGCTGATCGGTCTTTTCATGGTTCCCCTGTCGGTCAGTTAAAGTCGTTGCCCGTCCGTGCCCGGACGGGCTTGTTCATTTCCACACAGTATCGCATGCGAACAACTCCGGTCAATGCATGCTGCGCATTTTTTGTGCCTCTCGTCCCCCGTGAATCTGGTAGTCTTTGGCGCGTGATATCGCGAACTGCCCCTCTAACTGTCTTTCTGGCCGGACTATGCGTTTCCTTCGCGTGTCTGGCCGGATCGCCTCCTTCCGCCCGGGAACAGAAGGCGCGGGAACCGTCGGAACAGATGGGGGCCCTGCGGGAACTCCTGCGCCGGTCCCCGAATGACAGGCAAGCGCTGATGCGTCTTGAGGCGCTCAAGATCGCGGCCTGGCGTGAAGCGCCCACCGGGCTTCTCAGGAAACAGACCGTGCCCGGCTACACCAACCAGACCGCCTGGTTTCATATTTCGGTGCCGGACGAATACAAGTCCGGCAAGCCGCTGCCGCTCTTTATCTTCCTGCACGGCGGGGCGCACGGGGAGGGAACCGCCGATAATATCGTGAGCCTCGCCCAGGTCCTGCCGCCTTTCAAGAAGGCCATTGTTGTGTTCCCGAACCACTTGCGGACCTGGTGGGCGCACCCTCGAGAGATGACGTACTTGGCCGATACCCTCGACATTGTGATGCTGCGCTGGCGGGTGGACCCGAAACGGATCTATCTCATGGGGTGCTCCATGGGCGGGAACGGCGTGTGGGGGGTGGGGAGCCGGTGCCCGGAACTCTTCGCCGCGGTGGCGCCTGTATCCGGTTTCTATGCCGGCTTCCTCGAGTTCCCGATCCAGAACCTTGCGGCAAAACCGATCTATATTCTGCACGGCACAAAAGACGCGACCGTGCCGATAACCGGAGCCCGTGAGGCGTTCGGGATACTCAAGAAGCTGAGCGCGCCCGTTGAGATGAGGGAAGCGAACTGCGATCACCAGGTGCCCATGGACGAACTCACCCGCGCCGCGGACTGGTTGCTGAGGAAGACGAACACTCAGACCTTCGACCTTCCCGCCATCCGGGACCGCGTTGCCAAAGTGCCTGTGGCCGGTTGGCTGAAACAGTACCCGGGGAACTGAGCCACCGACAGCAGTCCACACGCCCATTCCCGTGCGCGCTCATGCGGGTCAAACGACTCGGAATACGCATACACGAGGATGTTGGCGTCAACCAACCGGGGGTGTGGTCTTCTACCGTGCCGCCGTGAACTCGAGTTTTCGGCATCTTGACGGCACCGGCGGTCCGTGCGACACTCTTCTCATGACAACAGTGAGCGTCATGGAATTTGAGCGAGATTTCAAAGGCACCTTGCGGCGCATGGAGTCCGGCCACGAGGCGGTTATCGTGAAGCGCGGCCGCAAAGCGGTTGCCGTCATGATGACGCCCGACATGGCCGAAGCCCTGGAAGACCTGGAAGATATCCGGGAGGCGGACGCCGCCTATGCCGCCCACCTTAAAGACCCTTCCAAGGCTGTTACCCTTGACGAGTACGAACGCCGCCGCCGGGGCAAAGAATGCGCTACACGGTAAGGCTTGAACGGCAACCCCAACGAACGCTTGACGCGGCAACAGGCGTTCTTTTGGATCGTCTTCTATCTGCATTGCACATCCTTTCCGACAATCCACGACCACCCGGCGTGAAGATGCTAAAAGGGCAGCGGGATCACTGGCGAATGCGCGTTGGGGATTGGCGCATTATCTACACGATTCAAGACCAGGAACTGATCGTCATGGTGTTGCGCATTGCCCACCGCCGGGAAGTCTACCGATAACCCGCCCCCTGGCGGCGGCACTGGGGCCAAAACGACGCCATACCCAGTACCCGGCAGCAGGCATGGTTTCTCTCTCCCTCCACGTTCACCGGGCAAACCGGTTTTCAGCGCCACGCCAAGGCCCTGCCGTCGCCGTATGCCGTCAAAATCCGTTTCGAGGGGAAGATATGGGCGGAGCGGCGGGTTGCGGGCTCCATACGTGACGTTACCAGTTACCGTTACTAGTGGCCATTTCTCACGGCACCGAATACGCACGAAACCCTTGATTCTATTGGCTTTCATGCGTGTTGGCACCCCCTAGGGGAGTCGAACCCCTCTTACCAGGATGAGAACCTGGTGTCCTAACCGATAGACGAAGGGGGCGTACCGGAAAAAGAACGGGCCGCACTCTATAGGGTCCAATCCGCTCGGGTCAACCGCTTTTTTAAGATCCCACCTACCCGATCAGGCGGCGAATCGCGTCCAGGATCCGGTCGAGCGGAATCGGCTTCTCAAGCACCGACTTGACCGGCAACCAATTCTCGTCGGGCGAAGGCGCGAACGGCAAACTTCTGGCCGTCCGGATGCCGGTCAGAAGAATCACGGGCGTTCCGCGCAGTTCCGGAGTTTCCGCGATCTTGCGGCTGACCTCGATCCCTTCGGTATCCGTCGTCATCATCACATCCAGGAGAATCACGTCCGGCCTCGCCTGCTTCGCGACGTCAATCGCGCTGGCCCCCTCTGCGGCCGTCGAAACGCGATAGCCCTTCGCCTTGAAGCACGCCTCCAAGGACGCCACAAAGTCGCCGTCATCGTCCACGATCAGGATGTGCTTGCCTTTCATGCCGTCTTCCCCGCCCTTCTTCCCCGCTGTCTTCGTCTCTCACGCCGCTCCGGCGCTCCTAGAACCTCGGCTCGATCATCCTTACCGCATAAGCCAGTTCCCGCAGACTGGCCAGTACCCGGGCGTCCACAACCGCCACCGTTCTGGGGACCTTCAGGTGCGTCGTCGTCAGATTCAGAATCCCCCGCACACCGGCCAGGACGAAATGGTCGGCCACTTGCTGCGCGGCGGCCTGGGGAACGGCGATGATTCCCAGATCCACGTCTTGCCCGCACACGACGTCCGGCAACGCGGACATCGGCTGAACGCGAAGTTTCCCGACTTTCTTTCCAATCACCGGCGCGCCGTTGTCGAAAATCCCGCAGATCCTGAATCCCTGCCGCGCGAACTCCCCGTGGAGAACCAGTGCCCGGCCGAAATTACCGGCGCCCACGACCACCACACAGATATCCTGGTCAGCGCCCAGCGTGCGGGCGAGCGTGGACTCCAAACCGGCTGTCGCGTAGCCCCTTTTGGATATCCCGGAGAAGTCTATGTGCGTAATGTCCTGGCGGACCGTCGAAGGGGTCAGCCCCAGCGCCTCGGCGAGGGCCTTTGAAGAAACCCACTGCACCCCCGCCTGCCGCAGTTTCTGCGCCTGCGCCAGATACTTGGGCAATCGGCGCACCACGGTCGCCGGAATGGACGTTGCCGGAGCCGAAGACGCGCTCATATCCCCCTGTTCCTTCGAAAACACCCGGCCCTCCTACCGGACGCGTTCTAATCTGTCAACTATTTAACGTTATCTTCTCGACGTTTTTGCGAGAGGCTTCCCGGACGCGCCGGGGGGGGGCAATGGCGGCGACGTCGAGTCCGTTTGCCTGGGCGCGAACAAACTCGGTTTCCCGTTCCGGGGATCAGGCCTCGCGTAGGCCGGGGCTGGCCGGATCGAAGGCGAAAGTGAAGAGGGCTTCCCCTGTCCGCGCCTCCACACAAACTGACGCAGCGGAATCGCCTTCGCCGGTCCCGGTCAACCCGCGGCGAGCCGCGTCTTCAGCCCCTCAAGTTCCTTGCGCAACGCCGCGGGAAGGCGGGCGCCAAACTTGTCGTAGTGCGCGGAGATGTCTTCGGCTTCCTTCTTCCAGCCTTCGGCATCCACGGACAAGAGCATTTTCAGGTCCTCCGCGCCGATCTTGAGGCCGCTCAGGTCCAGGGCGTCCGCCGTCGGCAGGTTGCCGATGGCGGTCTTGACCGACTTGCCCGTTCCGTCCACGCGCTCGCAGATCCATTTCAGCACGCGGCTGTTGTCGCCGTACCCCGGCCACAGCCACTTGCCATCGGGGCTCTTGCGGAACCAGTTGACGAAAAAAACCTTGGGCAGCTTGCTCTGATCCGTCTTGCCCGCCATGGCCAGCCAATGGGCGAAGTAGTCGCCCATGTGGTAGCCGCAGAACGGCAGCATGGCGAACGGATCACGCCGCAACACGCCCGCCTTTCCGAGCGCCGCTGTCGTGGTCTCCGATCCGGCGATCGAGCCCATGAATACGCCGTGCTCCCAGCCGAACGCCTCGTTGACCAGGGGAATCGTCGAGGGACGCCGCCCGCCGAACAGAAACGCGGAGATCGGGACGCCCCTGGCGCTTTCCCAATCGGGATCGATGACCGGACACTGCGCCGCCGGCGCCGTGAAGCGCGCGTTCGGATGCGCCGCCTTGCGGCCGCAGTCCGGGGTCCAGTCCTTGCCTTCCCAGTCAATGGCTTTCGCCGGGGCGGGGACGCCCATATCCTCCCACCAGATGTCTCTGTCCGGCGTCAACGCCACGTTGGTGAAGATCGTATTCCGGACCACGGTCTTCATGGCGTTGGGATTCGATTGGTTCGACGTTCCGGGCGCAACGCCGAAGAAGCCCGACTCCGGGTTCATGGCATAGAGCCGGCCATCCTCGCCGACGCGAATCCAGGCGATATCGTCGCCCAGGCACCGCACGGTCCAACCCGGAAGGCTGGGTTGCATCATCGCCAGGTTGGTCTTGCCGCAGGCGCTGGGGAAGGCCGCACAGAGGTAGTACTTCTTCCCGGCGGGCGACGTGAGCGCGAGAATGACCATGTGCTCCGCCATCCAGCCCTCCTTGCAGGCGATAGACGAGGCGATTCGGAGCGCCAGACATTTCTTGCCGAGCAACGCATTGCCGCCATAGCCGGAGCCGTAGGACCAGATCGCCTGCTCTTCGGGAAAGTGTACGATATACTTCTTGGCCGGGTCCGGCTCGCACGGCCACGGCACGTCCTTTTGCCCCGGCTTCAGGGGCGCGCCAACGGAATGCAGACAGGGAATGAAGTCGCCCTTTTCGCCCAGCGATTCGAGCACCTTGGCGCCCATGCGGGTCATGATCCGCATATTGACGACGACGTAGGGGGAATCCGTAATCTCGATCCCGATCTTCCGGATCGGCGAAGCCAGGGGGCCCATCGAGAACGGAATGACGTAGAGCGTACGGCCTTCCATGCTGCCGGCAAACAGACCCATGAGTTTTTTCTTCATCTCGGCGGGATCGGCCCAATTGTTCGTCGGCCCCGCCTCTTCCTTGGTCTTGGAACAGATGTAGGTGCGCTCCTCGACGCGCGCCACGTCGCTGACGTGGGAGCGGGCCAGATAGCAGCCGGGCCGGGTCTTCTCGTTGAGAGGCGTGAACGTGCCGTGCGCGACCATCTCGTTGCACAACGCCTTGTACTCGGCGTCCGACCCGTCGCACCAATGCACCTTGGCCGGCTTGCACAGTTTAACGACCTCGTCCACCCAGGCGATCAATTTACGATTCTTTGTCGGCGCAGTAGTCATGGGAACTCCCTTTCTTTTCAGGCCGTCTTGACCCGAATGAGGCGGCGGAGTCTACCGGCCCGCCCCTATCCGAGACAAGCCGAAAAACAGCCGAAAAAAACTATGGAAGGGATGCCAGGCGTAGAGGAACGGAAGCAGCCACCTCCGCTCCACCCGGTAGTAGCCGAGCAGCCGGGCGGGCGACGGAAAAACGAGCTGGCCCAGGGTGAGCAGCCGGACCGGACGGATGAGAAGCGCCGGATTCGTCGTGTTGGCACGTTCGAGAAAACGCTGTCCCCTCTCCCCGCGGAGCCCTCGAGCCCATAGGCCTGTGTCTTCGCGTGGCCGGGGTTCGGCCGTCTCTTCGCCAAGGCGAGCCAGAACCGTCAATGCCGGCGATTCCGGAATCAGGCGCCCGACGACGCGGAGAGTGTCGATCACGTCGCCCCGCACGTTCCACAAGCGCAGCGTCCGCGCGTGCCGGTTCCAGTCAATCTGATCGCCCTTGTCCTTGAGGAACAGCGCGATATCGGTGAACCAAAGCAAACGATTTCCCGTGCCGATCCGGCAGAACCACTCGGACGGGAAGGCGTGTCGAAGGCCCAGCGAATTGAGCGACCCATGCTTGGCCGCATGCAGACAGAGATAGATGAACTCGTCCTCCGGCGCGAGCGCGCCGAACGACGAGCCGCCGGCGTTCCATTTTTCAAGCCGCGCCATGATCTCGCGGTCGGGAAGGCGGTACAGATTGAAACGATCCACGAGCGCCCAATGCAACTCGACCGGCGGTTGCCCCGGCTCGGACGGCTCCAGCACCACGTGAAAATGCAGATAACGAAGAAATGCGCGGCTCAAACGCGATCCTCTCAGCCGGTAGCCGGACGCGAGCAAGGCCTTGATGGCGTCGCCGACCCGCTCGCGCGGGACAAGAAGATCCAAATCGGAATACGGGCGGGGAAAGCGGCCCGCATAAAGCGTCTCGCACAGATAGGGGCCCTTGAGGACGGCGTAGGGGATCCCGGCGGCGGACAAGGAACGGCCGATCCGCCCGAGTGTATTCAGGGCCGCGGCGTGATTCAGAACCGCGCGTCCCGCGGCGTGACGGATCCGGTCCCGCGCGCCCGGCGGCAGAATACCGTGGGGATCGTCCAGAGGGAGGACGCCCAGAAGCGGAAGCAGCCCGTGCGCGGCGGCGTCGAACACAAGCTCGTCCCCGTCCAGGCCGGCCGGCAGCCGCGTCGCCTCCGGAACGTTTCCCGAGAACAAGGCCCGGACGCATCCGGCCAGGAAACGACCCGCGGAGGTGGCAACCCCGTCCGCCAGGGAAGAAGGAGCGGCATCGTCATCTCTCATGGGCGCATGGTAGCCGACGGCGACGGACAGTAGCAAGCTCCCCGCCCGGCAAAAAAACGAAACTGGCAATTGGCGAGGTCTTTCGGTATCTTGCCCCTTCAATCGTCAACCGGATGTCGAGAGCCGGCCCATTACGGAGAGGTGGCTGAGTGGCCGAAAGCGACGGTTTGCTAAACCGTTATACTGGCTTAAACCGGTATCGAGGGTTCGAATCCCTCCCTCTCCGCCAAACCCCACAAAACAAGGTGTTTTGGCCTATTTTGCGGGTTTTAGGCGTTTAGAACCTAAACAAAACCCTTTGCTGATAAGTGCGGAAGAATGCCGGTTTATTCCTTCTATCTTGGCACAACCTTGGCACACGGGCTGGACCTGAAAAATGTGTAATTGTGCCGTGGGTATCCGCTCGGGGTGTCTTGTGCCAAGATTCCGGCGGGCCTGGAAGGAAATGCCAACCGCCGAATTCACCCCACAAGAGCACCAGCGGGTCCGGCCATGTCTTCACCCTCACAAACGCTCTTGACGGCGTACGGCGGCGGCAGGACGGTAACGTTCGCGAAAAAAGGGACGCCAAGCGGGGCGGGCTATCGGTAGACTTCCCGGCGGTTTCCGATCCGGATGACCAGGACGATCAATTCCCGGTCCTGAATCGTGTAGACAATGCGCCAATCCCCGACGCGGATGCGTCAGTGACCCCGCTGGCCTTTCAGCATCTTCACGCCGGGCGGCCGTGGATTGTCGGCCAAGGCGTCAATGTGGGGTTGAAGGCGGGCTTGAAGTTGAGGAGTGAGCCCGAGGAACTGGCGGCGTGCGGCGGGTAACAGGTGAACCGCAAATCTCATGCAAGCCCGGCCTCGCGCTTGACCTGCTCCCATGACACAGCCTTGGAAGGGT
>Ga0182021_10007755_pt1 | contig 12727 bp, 10 predicted proteins | sample 612E3MmetaG_FD_120493 | JGI IMG/M metagenome (GOLD analysis project Ga0182021, IMG submission 120493) | Permafrost microbial communities from Stordalen Mire, Sweden - 612E3M metaG (Illumina Assembly) | ecosystem: Environmental > Terrestrial > Soil > Wetlands > Permafrost | place: Sweden... | reverse complement strand
TCGCCCGGCCGCGGTTCAACGCCCAGCACGCCGTAGGCTTCCTCGACCTTCAGGTACGAACGCGACGGCGCCGCCGCATGGTCGGCCATGCGCCGCTGTCCGCCGAGCACCGCGGCGCGCGCCGCAAAGGCGCGGTCGAAATCCGTAAAGAAAACAAACAGCCCCCGGACCGAGCCGATACCATGCGGCGTCCCGGACACCGCCAGCCTGGCAACCCGTGAAAACCGGCGGCGCAACCGATCATGAAATGTCTTTTCTCCGGCGATGACCCGCCGCGACAGGCCGGCGGGGTTTGCTGAACCACTCCACACGCATGGCCAGGCGGCCTCGACGCGTTCCGTGCGCAGCGACTCTGCAAAATAATCGACGGCCTGTTGCACCAAGGCGTTGATCGTCCCGGCCCGGAGTTCGCGTGGAGCCGGCAGCACGAGATGGGCAAAGGCAAGGTCGGGCGGTTCACGGCCGGTTTCACGGCTGCAAAGCACCCACCCGGAGCCCTGCTCGCGCAGATCGAAGCCCGCCCCGGCGAGTTCGCCGGCGAGATGCCTTTCGTAGCCAGACTGACACGTTGCCTGCATCCCGTCCATTGCGGCGGGCGGGGCGCGGCGATGCAAGCGTGCGCTGGCGGGCGTCTACGCCAGCTCGCAGGCACCGCCCGCGCAGGCGACGACCTGCTTGAGCTCGGTGAGGTCCTCCTCCTCGCGCAGCTGGGTATAGTCCACCGGCTGGTAGACGAGCGCGTTCCACCTCGTGATGTCCTCGCGCGTGGTCACCGACTCGCGCGGCGCCTGGGCATAGGCCTTGTCACCCTGGTCCTGCAGCAACGCCACGCCGGTGAAATGCTGGCGGTTATCCCAGATGAAATCGGCCACGGCCGGCCACTCGTCGCCGCGCACGGAGATTGTGCAGGAAACGTTGTGGTGGAGGCCGGGCGAGAATTTCTCGACGCGGCGGCCCGCCTGCACCCAATGCAGCTGCACGAGCCGCACATACTCGAGGTGCTTCACGGCCGAGAGATCTTCGCGGTAGATGCCGAAGGTCGGTCCTTCCACCGGGAAGGTGATGACCTCCGTGCGGCCGTTCAAATCGTAGACGCTCGATTCGACCATGTGGGGATTGACGCGCTTGAAATGCTGGAAAATCGGGTCGTAAACATTGGTCTGCACGCGGCGGAAGTAGCGCAGGGAGTGGTGCGGGTGCAGGCCGCTGCTGGTGCCCAGGAGCAGGCTCGCCGTCCCCTCGGGTTTCACGCAGGTGGTGCGGGCCGCGGGATTGATGCCCAGCGCGCGGGCCACGACGGCGTTGACCGCCTTCACGACCGCCGCCCCGTTGCGCAGCACCGCCGAGTCGAGCAGCACATCGGGCCGGTCGAGCACGCCGCAGATCGACACTCCAAGCAGCGCCTCGCGCTCCGTGATCAGGCGCGAGACGGGAGAGAGGTAGTTGAAGCTGGTGTAGCCCGCCTGCAGTGTGCCGATGACGGCGGCGTGCGCACAGAGTTCGTAAAACCGCTCCGGGGTTTCAGAAGCCGCGGCCGAGACGGTGGTGAGGTTGCAAAACTGAACGCCACTGAGCACATCGCCTTCGTGAAGCTCGCCCTCGTGCCCGAGCTCGCGCAGGCGCGCGATGGCCGCGGCGTCGAGCTTGAGGCGCGGATGCAGGCCGATCTCCACACAGGGATTGGCGCCGTATTCCGGGTCCTCCACGAAATAGAAGCCCGGCTCGCCAAATTGTTTCTGCGCCTCAAACAGCTTGTCGAACTGGGCGCGGGTGGCCTGGCCGCGCACGATGATCGCGGAGTTGTTGCTCGCCGTACGCTGGGGATTGTCCTGGAACCAGTTGCCCGTCTTCGCGGCGGTCATCTCCTCGTCATCGGCGGAAAAAAGGCAGATGGTTGCCGAGCGCCGCACTCCGCCCGAAAGCACCGCCTTGGCGGCCCACATGAGGATGTCGTAAGTCTCGACGGGGCGCAGGCGGCGGCCGGCGGCGCGTTGCACCATGTGCTCAATGCGCGTCAACGAATGGAAGAGCGGCTCGGGACCGGGCGCCTTGCCACCGGAGGTGCGCAGCGGGGCGCCCGCCGGCCGGATCGCCGAATAGTCGAAGATCACCCGGCGACCCTCAACCGCGGCCAGCATCAATTGATGCAATGCGTCGGCCCAGCCTTCGATCGTGTCGGGCACGACAAAGGTCGAGACGGGGGCGTTGGCGTGAAGCGGGGCGAGTGGCGGGAGCTTGGCCACATGATGGCGCTGGACGGAGAATCCTACGCCGCAGCCGCAGAGCAGGAGGTAAAGCGTTTCGCGGAATGCCTCCAGCCGGTCAATATAGGTGAAGGCGCAGTTGTAGATGCGTGCGTGCTTGTTGAAGATTGCCTCGCCGCCAAACTGCAAGCTGCGCATTGAAGGCAGCACTTCACGCCGCTCCACCGCGGCGAAGGCGGCATGAATAACCTCATGCAGCCGGCCCAGCCGGCCGATGCGCGTGAGATCCTCGGCGGCAACGTCTCCGGCCGAAAGCGCCGTGAGGGCAGCATCGCCCAGAGACGTGTCAGCATAATGGGTGAGATGCATATCCCGGACGCGGCCGACAGCCTCCGCCCACGTCTCGCGACGCCGAAGTTCGGACGAGTAACGGGCATAGCGGGAGATGGCTATGAAGTCCTGCAGTCCATTGGCGGGATGGGAAATGGGCATAGCAGAGCTATCCATGGTGTAAAATGGGTATGGGAAAGAGTTGAGGATCTGGCCTGCCGCTAAGCGGCATGGGCTATATGAGCCCCAAGAAGCCTACTACCTGTTGTGGTTTGCGATATGGTCAACCACAACGTATAGCGTAAAATGCATTATTACGCTTCCTGATAGCCACATGGAAATAGCCGATAACGGCATTCTGAACCCACCTAGGAGTTTTTAATCTATGTTAGATAAGTTCCACTACTCGCAAAAATCCTGGCTGTTTTAGGGGGGATTTTCGCAAAAAAGTACTACAAGAAAATCGTTTTATTTAGAAACCGCGAATACCGCGATCGGAAACCATCCGAGTCGACGCCCGCACAACCGGTGGTAAATGAAAACAAATTTGCGCACGGCATGACCTGTGTTGGTGGATGGAGGCGACAGTCAATTATCATGAAACGGTGTTTGTGCTCTGCTCGTTGATTTCATTTTCAGGTTGCTGGTCCTTTCGCAGTGGCCGCCCCTATGCAGGGATTGGAAGATTGGGGACATCCCGCGAGGCATTCGGGACGAGTGCCTGCTTTCATGGTATCGCCGGCTGGATCGACCAAGGCAGCTTGCACTGGACGACGCGCAAGCGTCCGTTTTGTCTCCCGCCTGCTTGAAACCCATTGGCGACAAAAGCCTGCGACTGACACCAGCTGTAACAAAAGCGGCCTGGGAGGTTAATGGAGCGTTCGGTTGGAGCGGCGATACTCGCGCAGCTGGCGCGGCGAGACGCCGTGTATCGCTTTAAAACATCGCGAGAAGTGATAGGGATCGGCAAAACCAACGCGCTGCGCCGCCTCCTTTACCAGTCCACCGGTCTCAACAAGATATTCCGCCGCCTGGATCATTTTCCTTCGAAGAAGGTATTGGTAGGGACTGGTTCCCTGAAACCGTCGGAACAGCCGGCAGACACTCGTCGGCTTAATGCCGATGGCAGCAGCGATATCTCCCAGCGCCACCAATTTCTCCGCGCGGACATCGATCAACGCCTTGCAGCGCAAAAAAAGTTCCTCGGCGGCATCGCCGTGTGGCGCCGGGTGCATCGTGAGGTCTTCGATCTTCAGCAGGAGCACTTCAAGACGCGCGGCACACAGCCGGGCAACAAGTCGCCCATGATGCTGACCCTCGCGAATCAAATCTTCGAATCCGTTGCGCACCTCGGCGTGCGCGGCAAGCGTGCGTGCTTTCCCAAGTGCCACCCCGGCCCGCGTCAGGCGCATCGGCACGTCAGCTCCGGCCAGACATAGGAAATATTTAACCATCGGTCTGGCCGGGTCGGTACTGATCACGCAATCTGTCTCCGGCGTATAAGCAAAAACCGTTCCGGGCGCCAGCCCGGCCTCGCGGCCATTCAGGCGCACCCGGCCCGCTCCCTCGGCAACGTATTCGAGGCCGTAATAGACAAAAGCTGATCGGCGTACGAGGTAATCGACGTTGCAGGTTTCGCAACCCCCCAAAATCAACGTGAAGCGGGAGGCCCGGGCCGGCGCGAGCTTCAGAAAAAAATAGCGCCCCCCGGAGACCTGCTGGGACAGCAGGCCGGCGCGCTCGCGGGAAGATTCCATATTCGCCACGTCCTCATGGACCCTGCGGCCGGCTGTTCCTTGAAGCAAGCCATGTCGGGACAATAATCTCCATCATGTTGCCTGGATTCTCCATTCCAGTTCGCGCTGTTCTGTTGGTATAATCACCGCCTCGGTTTGTTTATTACCCAGCAATGATAGATAATTTTCTCTAGGCTTGGGAAGACTGGCCTTCACCCAACCGTTTGTCGCCACCATTACCCCGATGAAAAAGCATCCGAAGAAAACCGTCCTTCTCATCGCCAATGGCGATCTGCGTCAGTCCGCCAACGAGGTCTGCTGGCCTGCCCAACAGGCCATGGAGCGGAAGCTCACCGTCGCCGTTGCCCGGTTTGGACACCGTCTCGTTCGTGCCCATCCTTATAAGCCCAAGCTCAAGCACGGATTCATCGGTTCGCAGCGGGAAGGCATGGAGGTGTTCGCCTCCCTCGATTCCCGGACTCCGCTGATTGTCGCCGAAGCGGTGTGGCAATACTCGCACCACCTCCTGCATGGTCTCATTTCGCATCAAGCGCCGATTCTTACCGTGGCCAACTGGTCCGGCACCTGGCCCGGCCTCGTCGGCATGCTCAACCTCAACGGCTCCCTGACCAAGGCCGGCGTGAAATATTCCTCGGTCTGGAGCGAAGATTTTACCGATGAGTTCTTCCTTAAGGGCCTCGCCGCCTGGCTAAAGACCGGCGTCGTGACACACAAGACCGCGCATGTGCAGCCGCTGGCCGCAGCCCGTGTGCCGGCGAAGGCCAAGTCGGTCGCGGCAAGGATCGCCGCCGTCCTCCGCCACCGAAAAGCGATCCTGGGGGTGTTCGACGAGGGCTGCATGGGTATGTTCAACGCCATCATCCCCGATGATCTTCTGTTCTCCACCGGCGTCTACAAGGAGCGCCTCTCGCAATCGGCGCTTTACTATGGCGCCACCCAGGTTCGCGATGAAGAGGCGCGCGCCGTTTACGCATGGTATCTCTCCAGGGGATTCCAATTTCATCTCGGCAAGGACGAGGCTACTGAGCTAACCAAACGTCAGGTGCTCTGGCAGTGCAGGACCTACATCGCCGCCTGCCGCATCGCCGACGAATTCGGCTGCGACACCCTTGGCATCCAGTACCAGCAGGGCTTGAAGGATCTGCTCCCCGCCTCCGATCTCGTCGAGGGCACGCTCAACAGTTCCGACCGGCCGCCGGTGAGGAATGCGCGGGGCAAAGTCATCCGCGCCGGCGAACCCATCCCGCATTTCAACGAAGTCGACGAATGCGCCGGGCTTGACGGTTTATTCACCAACCGCGTTCACCGGGCGCTCGGTCAGCCGGTTGAAAACACCCTGCATGATTTGCGCTGGGGCGATTGGGACAAGAGCGGCAGCACGAACGAATACGTCTGGGTTTTCCTCATTTCGGGCAGCGCGCCGGCTGAGCATCATGTGGGAGGCTGGGCGGGCAGTGACTCGCTGCGGCAGCCACCAATGTATTTCCGCCTTGGCGGCGGCACGCTGCGCGGCATTGCGAAACCCGGCGAAATTGTGTGGTCGCGCGTGTTCGTCGAGAGCGGCCGGCTTAAAATGGACCTCGGCCGTGCCAAGGTCGTCTCGCTTCCGCGCGAAGAGACCGAGCGCCGCTGGCGGGAGACCACGATACAATGGCCGATCATGCATGCCGTGACTTACGGTGTTACGCGCGACCAGATGATGGCCCGCCACAAGGCCAATCACATCCAAGTCGCCTATGCCCATGGTGCAACGGAAGCCGACCTGGCCCTGTACACCAAGGCGGCGCTTGCCGCCGAGCTGGGCCTAGAGGTCCACCTTTGCGGCACCAAGGCCAGCGGCGAGTCATTCTAACCGGCGGTGTGCTGGCAGGAACGTGCCTTTTCCGGTTGCCTTTCATCACCGGGGCCAGCGGCAGGCCAGACTCGCTGCTCCGGCGGTGAAACCCTTGGAAAATCTGCCGCCTTCTGGTCTTGTTGATCGACTTCAGTATCGTCGCTGGTTTGAACCCGCCCAAAAAATCGAACCGATGCTGGTTTTGCTGTCCCTGGAATTTATTTTGCAACTGGTAAATTCGCAGAAGCGTGCTACGGTATGATTAAGATGAATAAAAAACTATTTCCAGGGTTGCTGGATGCGGTAATGCAGAAAAACGGCATCAATCAGGTGCAACTGCACAAACTTACTGGCATCGCAGTTTCCCGGATTAACAACTATCTTCAGGCCAAGTATCGCACCATCAAGCCGGCCCACATTCAGGCGATTTGCGAGAAGGTCACTGGAGATAATGCCGAGCGTGCCGAGCTCGTAAAAACTTATCTCCTCGACCTGCTGCCCGACGCCATGAAGAACGTCATCGAAATCAAGGCGCTTACCAGCGTCCGGGATTTCGAGGATTGGTATCTTCGCCGCAACCGCCTGCCGCGCGATTTTGCCGGCGAGTTCGAGGATCTCTACAAGATGTGTGTCTCTTTCCCGCGGGTCCGTACGCGCACCTCCGATTGGATCCAGCTCATGAAGGAGTGCTCATCGAAGTAGACCGTCACGCCTGCCGCGGTTCCTGGATGGCGACTGATTGAACCCGGGCCGTTTTGTTTAAGTCTTTTCAGCCTTTCCCTAGGCGCACAGCCTGAGCGGGTGCGTGTTCTCATTGCTTTTGACAAGTTTAAAGGCTCCCTGAGTGCGCCGCAGGCCTGCGACCTCGCGGCCCGGGCGCTCCACGAACAGCACCGCGACTGGCAGTTCGATCTCTGCCCGCTCACCGACGGGGGTGAAGGTTTCGCAGACATCCTGACGAAAGCGGCGGGCAGCCAGTGCCTGTCGTTCAAGGTGTCCGGGCCGCGGGGCGGATTTGTTGACGCCAACCTGGGAATGGTGCCCGCGCACAAGATTCCCGCTTCCGCCGGACATTGGCTTCAACTGCCGGATCCGGCGCCAAGATCCGAGAAGCCGATCGCCATCATCGAAATGGCCGCCGCCAGTGGCCTCAATCTGCTGCCACCGGAGCAATACGATCCATGGCAGACTACAACCTATGGCACCGGCCAGCTCGTTCGCGCCGCGACGGAACTGGGCGCCGCCGCCATTCTCCTCGGAGCGGGCGGCAGCGCCACCAATGATCTTGGGCTGGGTGCGCTGGCCGCGCTCGGCTTGGAATTTCGTGGCGTCGATGGTGGAAAAATCCGGCCGCCGGTGCCTGCCTCCTGGGAACGAATCCGCTGTCTTGATGGCGGTGTGTTTCCCTCGATTCCTCCGATTTTCATCGCCTGTGATGTGACGAATCCGCTGCTGGGCCCGCGTGGGGCCGCGGCAGTCTATGGTCAGCAAAAAGGACTGCGACCCACGGACCTGCCTCGCATGGAGGCCGCCATGGAACGCATGGCCCATCTCCTGTGTGCCTACTGCGGCCAGCCAGCCGGCCTGACAGAGATGCCGGGAGTGGGGGCGGCAGGTGGTCTCCCCTTCGGCCTGCTGGCAGGTGCGCAAGCCCGCCTGATACCGGGTTTTGACCTGGTGGCGTCATGGCTTGATTTGAAGGCGCGCATTGCGGCCGCAGACGTCATCGTGACGGGTGAAGGCTGCTTCGACGAAAGCTCCCTCTCCGGCAAAGGCCCCGGCGCCGTGGCGGCACAGGCGGGATCGCTCGGAAAAACCGTTCATGTGTTCGCGGGAAGATGCACCGCCGCCACATCCGGCAAAGACTGGCATCTTCACGCCATCACGCCGGCCGGTCATCCCTGGGAACAGGCGAGTCGTGAAGCACCCGAGCTGCTGACGCGCGCCCTTCGTAGCGTGTTTTGAAAAAGTGCGGCGGGCCTCGGAATTTTCCAAGCAAACTATCCAACGACCCATCTGGGGCCATCACCGAACGGCTTGCAGCCCAAACTTGGTTCCGACTCGACGCGTTGTCGCTTCCCGGCAAAGTAATGCTGCACATGGCCGTGTCGTCCCGACCGCGAGTACTCTCCTGCCTCACTGCGACTTTGTCGCTTTTGTTTGGTTTTCTCGGCTGCTCGTCGGCGGCGTCGCGCGCCTCCTCGTCAACTCCACCGGGTCAGCCCACGTCTGCAGTGACGGTCGCAACCAAGCCGCCGGCTCCGCCGGTGAGGCCAGCCGAGAACCCCTTTCCGGTCATGCTTGGCATCGACGTGCTCGAGAGCCGGGGCTTCGCCGACGTCAAGGGCAAGCGCATCGGCCTGCTCACGCATGCGGCCGGTGTGAATCGCCGCGGTGTAAGCACCATCGAGGTGCTGCGGCGCGCACCCGGCGTGAAACTGGTGGCGCTTTTTGCCCCTGAGAACGGACTCTATAGCGACGAGGAAAGCGGCAAAAACCTGCCTGATTCAGTCGACCGTCGCACGGGTCTCCCCGTCTATTCACTTTACGGCAAAACCCGCAAACCCACCAAGGAAATGCTCAAGGGCCTTAATGCTTTGGTGATCGACCTCCAAGATATCGGGGTGCGCAGCTATACTTACGCAAGTGCGATGCGCTACGCCATGGAGGCGTGTTTTGAAAATAACGTCGAGGTGATCGTCCTTGATCGGCCGAACCCGCTGGGAGGCCTCAAGGTGGACGGTCCGTCACTCGACAGCGACTTGACGAGTTACGTCGGTGCGTTTCGCGTGCCTTATGTGCATGGCCTGACCATGGGCGAACTTGCCCGCATGGCTGCCGCGGCACCCAACGTGCTCGCTGTGTCGGAAGCTGTGCGACTGAAGGGCCGTGTCACGGTCGTGCCCATGCGCGGTTGGCGGCGCTCCATGCGCTGGCCCGACACGGGCCTGACCTTTGTGCCAACGTCGCCCAGAATCCAGGACTTTGCCTCGACGGTAGGCTATGCCATGACCGGCCTTGGCTGCGAAATCGGCGGTTTTTCTCATGGTGTCGGCCGTGCATATCCGTTCCGTGGCCTTTCCTTCAAAGGCAAGACGGCCGAGCAGCTGGAGAAGGAACTCGAGTCGCTCAGGCTGCCCGGTCTTAATTTCACCAGGGCTTCGGCTCCCGACCCTGCCGGCAAGCCGTCCCTGGGGGTTTACATTGAAGTGACGGACTGGGATGCCTGGCAGCCGACGGAGCTGAGTTTTTTCCTGATGCGGCTGGCATGCAAATGGAGCCCGGTGAATCCCTTCGCCAGCGCCCCGGCAGACAAGGTCGCCTTGTTCAAGAAGCTGGTTGGCTCCGCCAGCTGGTGGAACGCGCTCCGGCGCGACGGTGCCAGGATTGATGTCGAGAGCTTCCTTGCCGACTGGCGCAGGCGGGCGCTGATCTACCAGCAGCAGACCCGGCGCTACTGGCTCTATCCTGAATGAAGCTGCCCGTCCGGGCTGGCGGGTTCTTTGCGGCGTTTTTCCGCAGGCCCGCGCCTACGGGCTAACCATGGCCTGATCACGGAAATGCGTGAGGAATTGATTTGAAGGGCTTTTCGAGTCGTTGGTGTTATGCTGTCTGCCATCGGCACCCTTGTGTGCCCTGACATCGTCGGTCAATCGTGCCAGCCCTGTAATTGTCTCCGCTCCGGCGAAGGCGGTGCAGGATGGCAAACATCATCATGCATCCTCCCTCCGATCCGCTTGATCCCCTGCTCGACCGCTTGCGTGAAACCCCGGAGCCGCCGCCGTACATGGCGGCAGAGGTCTGGCGTCGGATCGCCGCCGTTGAAAGCCGTGTGGAACGGCCCGGTCTTTTCGCCCGCATGGAGGCCGCCTTTGCGCGGCCTTCCTTCGTCGTCGCATTTGTCGCGGCGTGCATGCTGCTCGGCCTTTTCCTCGCCGAGATGCGTCTCTCGCGCCTGCATGCCGAGCGGGGCGTGCAGATTGCCCAGAGCTACCTTCGCCTGATCGACCCCCTGATGGACACAACCGCGGTCAAGGTCGCCGCCCGCCATCCATGAAACGCATCCTCTTGACCATCCTTCTCGGGCTCGCGTCCGGCGTGCTGGCGCACGTGGGCTGGTTTATTTCGCAGCGGCCGTGCAGCGCGAACGATCTCGATTGCCAGCTCGACTGGATGAAGACCGAACTGAAACTCTCCGACGAGCAATTCGCCCGCATCAAGACCATCCACGAGCAATCAAGCCCCCGCCTGCTGGCGCTGGCCGCCCAGGTGGTGCGCATGCGCGAAGAATACGACGCCTTCGAGCATGAACGGACCACTTCGGGACAGGTCGACTTCATCGAGTTCGCCCATTTTGTCGAACAACGCCGCACCATCGACCGCGAGTGCCTCACCTCCACCCAACAGCTGGTCGCCGATGCCGCCCGCGTGATGACGACCCAGCAGCGCGAACGCTATCTTGGCCTGCTTGGTCCGGTGCTCACGGCCGAAGGTCGTTCCTTCCTGAATTAAGCTCCACCCCGCGGGTCCTCCCGTGAATTCCGAACCTGCCAGCGATCTGGTCTGTCTGCAGGCTTTACAGCAGGGGCGGGATACCGCGCTCAACCAGTTGATCGCCCGGTGGCAGCGGCCCTTGTTTGCCTTCGCCTGGCGCTATGTGCAGAACCAGGCCGATGCGCATGACCTCGTCGCTGAGACGTTCGTGCGGCTCCATCAACAGCGCGCGCGGATTCGGCCCGATACGAAGGTTTCCGCCTGGCTCTTCACCACGCTCTCCAACCTCTGTCACAATCACTACCGCTGGCGGCGACGCCATCCCAGCGTGAGCCTGGACGCGCCGATCGATGATGCCGCGACCACGGCACACGAAGCCGTGCCGTCCGACGCCCTCCTGCCCAACGTTGCCATGGAGCACGACGAGGCCTTCGCCGCCGTCCGTGCCGCCGTTGAGCGTCTGCCGCACGACCTGAAGACCACGATTCTGCTCCACCACTTCGAGCGGCTTTCCTACCGCGAGATTGGCGCCATCACCGGCTGCTCGGAACGCGGGGTGGAAACCCGCTTGTATCGTGCGCGGCAGCGTCTGCGCGAGGAACTGGCTGGTTTCTTGCACGAGACCGTGGAGCCCTGAGTCAATCTTCGGCGCCACTCCGGGGCCGGCCCGTGATTATCGCCGGCCTTCGGACTAAAAGACCATGACACCACAGTGCCATGGTCTTTTGCCTTTCAAATCCTCGATCGCCATCCGGCTACTTACTGGGACCAAAATTAAACACCTGGCTCGCCTTGACGAGCACGGGACGGCCATTGCGTGTCGGTGGTTCGAATTTCCACTGGCGCAAGGCCGTAACGGCCAAGGCGGTCAACTCGATGTCATCCTTCACTGACACGGCCGGCATCCGGACCGTCCCGGTTTCATCGATATAAAAATCGACCGTCACCATGCCTTTAACGCCCTTGGCGGCCTGCTTGTCAGAATACTGCGGCGTGACGGTGACGATCGGCGTGGGGATCCGGTCCAATTCCCGCAAGGTACTGGGTCGATACTTGTAACTGCCCTCTGTCAACCGCAGGAACGCCGCTTCGAACTGTTCATCCAGTCGCGCGGTGCTCACCACGACTCCCTTGGCCTCATAGGAAAAGATGAGTTCGATGGTGGTGCCAACCGGATCGCCTCGCCACCGCGCCGGCTCGTATCGCCACTGTTTGATGGCCGCCACGGCTGCATCTGCAAACTCCGGCAGGGTGTAGCCCACCACCAGCCATTCCACGAGCTTGCCCTTCGCATCCGTGTTGATGGCCACTCGCGCCTCGCCGGACCCCACGGCCAATTGCTCGAGACGGTAAGGAAAGATGGGGTTCACCGTCTGCTGGATGCTCATGGACTGCCATTCAGGCTGGAGTTGCAGAAACTGCGCGAAGATTGGTTCAGCCAAGAGCAGTCCGCCGCAGACAATCCAAATGACACGGGTCTTCATAAGATAAATGGTACGATGAATATAACACCGCTCCGGCAGGAAGCCCTTCAAAAACCTGAGTGCTTCCGGCAGAATTTCCCCGATGCTCAGCCAGATCAATTCAACCTCTCTAACCTGTTGCTTAGAGATAAGATGACCCTGTGACCAGCAGTGACTGCCGTGAAGCTGGATGGCTGCATGCGGGATTTCCTGTTGCCTAGGAATCAACCCATCCGCAAGGCTCGGCAGCAGTCCGCCTTGGAACCCCTGACTCTTACTGCCATGCCCAGACCTGTCACCCTCTTCACCGGCCAGTGGGCCGATCTTCCCTTGGCCAAGCTGGTCCCGCTTGGGAAACGGATGGGGTATGACGGCCTCGAACTCGCCTGCTGGGGCGATCATTTCGACGTCGATCAGGCCGCCATCTCCAAAAAATACTGCCAGGAAAAATGGCAGCTTCTGGCCGACCATGGCCTGACCTGCTACGCGATCTCAAACCACCTGGTCGGCCAGGCCATCTGTGATCGCATCGATGAACGGCATCAGGCCACCCTGTCCCCCGATGTGTGGGGTGATGGAGATCCCGAGGGAGTGCGCCAACGCGCCGCGGAAAAAATGATCCTCACGGCGAAGGCCGCGCATAAT
>Ga0182021_10007754_pt1 | contig 12728 bp, 14 predicted proteins | sample 612E3MmetaG_FD_120493 | JGI IMG/M metagenome (GOLD analysis project Ga0182021, IMG submission 120493) | Permafrost microbial communities from Stordalen Mire, Sweden - 612E3M metaG (Illumina Assembly) | ecosystem: Environmental > Terrestrial > Soil > Wetlands > Permafrost | place: Sweden... | reverse complement strand
CCTATAGATTTAGGGCCTGCAAGTTCAACGAACATATTCGCCGATCTTATCCGTTCTCCCTCATACATGGGGCTGACATCAACAGGTATATCCTCAAACATTGAATTCCTCCGATCTATGTATATTTCTAGTTTATATATTCAATTTATATATTCCAGGTTTTTAAATAATTAGTCTTGCTTCATCTTTTCAAGGTATATTGACCATTCACCATCTTTCATGTTTGGGAATGATGCATCTGCATTTGAGTGGAAATATTTACAAAGTGTAAGTGTCTTGAGATGAGGTGCAAAGTGTTTAAGTGTTGAAAGACCCTGTGAAGCCATATAATAAATACCTCCGATGAAAATAACCAGATCATGCTGTCCTTCACCATTCACACCATTCCATTCAGGGTCTTTTAAGAGGTTTAAGATTTCAACAACACCATAAGGCTTTGTTTCAACTCCCCTTTCTAGATATACTTTGAAGGTATCTGCTGTGGTGACTATTGGCAGATCCCATTTTTCCGCTATATCAATTGAATGTGTTATAAGAGGTTCCTCCTTTGCAAGTGGTCCTAAAACTAGAAGAGGCCTTTTAGCCTTTTTAAGCATCATCTTGGCTGTTTCTGGTGTTACCAATAGTGCCTGTTTAGGTCCTGCAATTACTGTTGGTTGCCATGGAATTACCCTTTCATTCATCTTAATCACCTTCCATGTCCATTAAAGATGGTTCCTGAGGTAATTCCCTAGGTTTCCATTCTTTTTCCTCTAACATCTTCATAACGTCCCGTTTATAGGTTATTGGAATATCCTTCTCCACCCTAACAAATTTGTAAATGTCATCCGGGATTGTTCCAAAGTATTTTTTGTGAAGATCTATGTAATGATTCAGTTTTAACTGTCGTCCTTTTGAGGTGTCGTTGGGTCTTAAACATAATTTGGCTGTCATTACAGTTGCCTCTCCAATTGTTTCAGCTGCATATAAAAGATGTTCTGGTGCAGGTTCACCATTTATAACTTTGCCCTTCCTTAGATCATTGATCTTCCATGAATCTTCTTTGTCTGTCCTTCCCAGATATAAACGTCTGTATTTCGATGCTTGTGGGCCTACAACAACAGGAATTCCCCATCTGTTGACTCCTGTTGCAATTGCTGCTGCCTTCTGAGAGTATGCTCCCCATGCAACACCACATGCACCGACCCTGTTTAGTATGTAGTCAGCTATTTCTTCAAAGTTACCTTCTAATGGTTTTTTAGCAAATATATTTGCTATTTTTATGGCAACACCAGGTATGTGCGCATTTGAAACACATGATCCCATATTAACAAGACCTTTGGCATCAAATGATCCACTGTAGCGTTCATAAAGTGTTTTTCCTTCTTCATCCCTGTACTCGCCCAGTGTCATTGCCCCGCAACCTGTAGTAACCACAATATAGTTCCTTTCAAGAAATTCCTCGGCCATTTTAGCTACTTCTAATCCCCCATCAGGATAGTTAGTACATCCAACAAAGGCTATAACTCCTGGAATGTCCCCAAGAACAATTGGAGCTCCAACTCTTCTGACTTCAACATCCTGAACTGGCCCTCTACCTGCTCTTATGTTGTATCTCTGTTCATGCAGATTTCTTTCCCCTATTTTAGCCATCATAGATATGATTGGTATGTCTCTTGGACATTCCTGTTCACATCTTCCACAGGAAAAGCATATATCGTTGTCGTAAAGCCTTTGCATTTGTGATAGGTCGCCTTTACTTGCAGCCATCACAGCGTCCATCATAGGGATACTGTTTGGGCATACTCTGTCACACCATTCGCATTCAGTACATTCCTTGGCGAGTTCGACTACTTCATCAAGATCTGGAAGAACCTTAACCTTTGATCTTCCCTCAGATGTTTGCAAAGCAACCTTGGTTGCCACTTCACCGACTAAATCAGGATCTAATATTAATGTACCATCTATCTGTTTATTAACAAGCTCTGAAACGATTAAATCTGCATCTTCACCTGTTTTGTCTGGAAGTCCAAGGCACATCTTATCGGTAGTTGCAATAACTACTGCATTATTTTTCTTGGCTTCTTCAAGTACATCGGTTCGTATACACTGCTCGTCAACAACTATAACATCTGCTACACCGCTTCTTATGAATTTAAGCTGTTTTGATATGGGCCCTACAATCTTTGCATTATTATTGTATCGAGTTATATCTATGGCAGCACAACATATACCACAGACCTCTAAATCTTCTTCAAGCTCCTGATCCTCCAAGTAGTCCATAATTCCAGCTCCTGGAGCCACGTTATGACCTATACAGAGAATTACAGGTTTATCCCGGTCAATGGTTCCAACTCCCAGTTCTACAAGTGGTGCCTCAGCATCACCTTTTGGAAGGTCAAGAGCCACTATCTGTGCTAAATCTCCAATTTCTTTTCCCAGGTTATCCATTAAACCCGCGTGCAACGCTTTAGACTCAAAATCAATGTTACTGCCTTCCTGTCCAGTATGACAGGCAGATAAAAGGTGTACCATTTGTTCTTCAACATAATCTAATGCTTCTTTTAAATCCCCTAGGGTTTCGGGTTTTTTACCTATTAAAGTCCTCATTATAGGGGCTTCAATATCTATTCCACTACCCATGTCAATTGGGAAATCTTTGCCCTTTTTATCTATAAGATACTCTAAAAGATGTCTAGCGTGCCCTGAATGAGCTGCAGATCCTATACAACATGCTAGAAGTACTGTTCTAGCCTGTTGTGCCTGCGCATCAATTCCACATGCTCCTTTTTTACCTAGTAGGTCACATTTACCATACGTACATAAACAGCACATATCGCATAATGGAGCATAAAATGGCTCGTATCGTTCCAATAACTTCATGTCCCATGATCTCAGGTCAGTTACATTCGGCTTTTGAGTAGGACCAATGGGTACTAATATTTCATCAGTACCTTTTATTCCCTCTTTTGGGATTATATCGCCTATTGATATCTTGAAATCCTTTGTTTTCCAAAAATCGTCCTTAAATTCCTTAGGTTTAGGTGCCATGCTTATCACCAATTATTAATGATTTATAATGATATTTTTCCTATGTGATTAATCAATATATAAATATGTGTGTATTACGATTCTTTAAAATTATACGTTAAAAAAGTGATTGCAAATACAAAGATTACAAAAAAGTGTATAATATTCTAAAAAAATTAAAATTAAAAAAAAATTGGAATTATTTTAAACTTGTGGTTCTAACCTTTTTATCATGAATGCCATGAAAGCAACTATCATAGGGAACAAAAAAAGATACATTATTAAAAGTACTATTGGTGGTATAACAGCCCCCATTACTGTAGATGCAGCTATTAACATGATCATGGTAATTACAGGACCCAGTATAGCAACAAACATGTATATCATAGTAAATGAATTCAGTTTTTGAGCGTAATCCTTCAGTTTCATCCTCAGTTCATAGGCAGTATCTTCTGCAATAACGTTGAGTGTTTTTGCAAGATCTCCACCACTTGAAAGAGTTCTTGTTATTTGGTAAACAGCCCTTTTAAGTCCATCAGAATTAATCCTGTCACTCATATCAACTAAGGCCTTTTCAGTTGTTTCACCATATTTTATTTCCTCTAGTGCCCTTGCAAACTCTTCTGAAAGTGCACCATAACCTGAAAGTGCAACAGATCTCATACTATCGTGCATACCTATTCCTGCACGAAGTTCTGTAGCCATTTGCCTTAGTGCAAATGGAAGCTCCCTTGAAGCTTCGTTTGAGCGTGAGCCCTTCTTTATATTCGGAAGAAAAACTATAACAACCGACATCATTAGTATAATAAGTCCGAAAACAGCGCCAAAAAGTATTCCAAATCCAAGGACGATCATCAGCATGAAAACTACTATAAATGAAATTGCACCGATAACCATGATCATCCTGGGTTCGAGTTCTTTCTTCTCATCTTCCCTTAAAAGTTCCTCCAAGGATGCCTTTTGGTAAGCCTCATTTTTTACCTTTTTTTCTTCGCCCGGTTCAATCCCACGTTCATACTTCTTATCTATTAATTCCTTAAAAATCTCAATTTCGTCCTTATCCATTCGCATTTTTTCTATTACACGGGGAGATGTTCTTTTTACAGTACTTTTATTTGATGATGGGAATTTTAATCCAGATCTCACATTATCTCTTTTAGGACGTATCTTACCTGCTCTGGATGATATTTTGCCTAATCTATCCACATGTACAGATACTCCCCCTCCTACCTTCTTAGTTGAATCCACGGTCATGCCGCCAATTCTATTAAAGAAATTTTTGAGACCATCTAAAACCATTTTATCACCAATAAAACTGTTCAAATTTTAATTTATTCATAATCATTATTTAATATTAACACTAATCATATATTTATAATATTTTTTCGAGAATCTCATCTGGATCCCTATAGTAATTGTTAATGTAAACTCCAACCTCTTCAATGGATCTGATGTTATTGTCAGCCAGGTACTCGAGTAAAAGTCTTCTTTTTTCAATTTCTTCTTCAATCTCGGTAATTCCTATTCCCCTGAGTTCTGCAATAGCCCGCAGAGTCTGACTGGCAATTCCAACATATTCAATCTTATCAGTAACATTGTTCCATTCAAATACACGGTTCAGCTGCACATTACCCTCTTCCATTCCTACAATCTCAGCAACCTCAGTTATACGCCTGATTGAACCACCTTCTGGCCTGTACATCCTGTTCTGCATTATAATAAAGTCTAGAGCAGGTATCATTATGGTTGGAACATTCATTGGGGGGTTTATAAGTCTAGTTATAGTTTCTCTTGCAGTATTTGAGTGAACTGTTCCCATACCAGAGTGTCCGGTGTTAAGTGCTGTGAAAAGGGTTACTGCCTCAGCTCCCCTTACTTCACCAACTATCACTCGATCAGGCCTCTGTCTTAATGAATTTTTAACTAGAATATCCATTGTTAGTTCCCCTTTACCTTCAATGTTTGGTGGACGAGTTTCCATTCTTAAAACATGTGTATGGGGTAATTGAAGCTCTAATGTATCTTCAATTGTAATTATCCTTTCACGTGGAGGTGTGAATGCAGTTACAGCATTTAAAGTAGTTGTTTTACCCGAACCAGTACCGCCTGCTATTATAGCGTTGCAGGGTTTAACACCCAAACCATCTGTGCAAACCCATAAGAAACCAGCTAAATGGGATGATAATGTTTTAAAATTAATTAAATCAATAATAGTCAGTGGATCCTTTCTGAATTTCCTTATGGTTAAAGTTGCACCATCTGCAGAGACAGGAAGTATAGTTGCGTTAACCCTTGACCCATCAGGTAACCTTGCATCAAGTATTGGAGTTTGCTGATCTATTCTACGGTTAACTTGCCTTGCAATCACATCAATTATGGCCTTAATCTCTGAATCTTCTTCAAAAATAACATTTGTTATCATCATACCAATCTTTCGATGATACACGAATACATTTCTGTTGAATCCTATAACCATTATTTCTTCCAAATCATCATCCTTTATCATAGGATCAAGCTGCCCATAACCAAGCATCTCCTGTGCTATTTGGGTTGCGAGTCTGTCAACATCCCTGACTCCTTTGGTTTTCAAAAATTCCTTTACCTCACTTATGAAGCTTTCTTCATCAATACGAAAATCTTCACCTTGGGCAACTGCTACCTCAACGAGTTTTTCACGGACTTCGTTGAAAATTATTCTTTCTTTCTCAGAGAACTTTGGAAGGCTAACATTGTAAGTAGGTATTAAACCATCATCAATTATCTCTGCCTTCATCACATTTGAAACTTTTTTTATAGATTTAACACGTTTAGATGGTCGTTTCATGAGCTTATCAAGATTAAAACTGTCATCTTCTTTTTTAATAGGGGATGACTTTGTTTCATCTTCATCTTCGTTGTTTTCATTACTAAAAATGTCATTAGAACCCTTGGTTGATTCCTCATCAGTTGCAAATTCTCCAAGAAGATCCCTGAGGATTTCTCTACGTTTATCTTTCATAACTCTCATCTATTTATATAAATTAATCAATATTTAAGCATATGGAAATAGAATGCATATGTGGATTAGGGTGTGTGAAAAAGGCATCAGATACTTTAAAAAATATTAAAGATTTATATAGTCCCTGTAATAATTGCAAAGATCCAAAACTTAAAAAATTCAAGGCATTAAATGATCAAATGAACTTTGATGAGTTAGATGCAAACTTTGGAATGTGTAAATGTGGAAAAAGGCATTTAGATATGGTCATGGCACATACACTAAAGATCATGATTGATGAAGGGGTAAGAGATGAAAAAACAACCCTCAGAAATACTTGTACACCCCTTATAACACCCGCATATCCAACAAGATCGGCCCCTTATATTCCAAAAAATTCAATGGTTATATTAACAGACGGAATGACCAAAAAATGCGCAGTAAGGATTATTGATGAAGTACCAGAAATAAAAGGCGTTTTAAATGGAGATATACGCAATACTGTTGGAATAAAAGACTTTAATTCCACACCACATGTTTATGATCTCCTTGCAGGATGTGATATGCGATGCGATGTAGTTTTAACCTCTTATGGTGCATTATGTATCTACAGGAACCAAGCAGAGATTCATGTGGAATTTTCTAAGCCAGTTTCTCCAAAGGTGGAGATCTTAAAAAACTTCATTAACAAATATAAAAATCCAACTGTTTTGGACTGTACTTGTGGACCAGGAACCCTTGGTATAACTTGTTTGAAAGCAGGCGCAAAGATGGTTGTATTCAATGATTTATGGTATCCTGCCGCAAAGATGACCTTGCTTAACTTGGAGGTAAACGGATTCAAAACCAATTTTTATGATGCAAATAAGGGTTTAATAGGTTTTGGAAAAAATTTTGAAGTCTACTGCGAAGATGTAAGAAATTTAAAAGAAATTTTAAACAAAAAATTTGATATATGTATAGTAGACACCTTCCCTGATGTGGACACAGATGTATTCATAGATTCTGTGAAAGAACTTTCCAGAGAAGTTGTTGTGATCTAAATGGATACAAGTACATTTTAATCATTAGTTTTGTTTAGACTGTATTCAATGCATACCACTATAAATGATAATTGCAGGAATAACAAGCACACCCATAAGATTGGATTTGTTTACCCCAATGTAATGTGGAATTAATCCTAGAGAAATTGATGTTATATAAACAATTATTATAAAAAAAATATCGATATTTTCAATATAAGCAAAGAAAATTACGATGATGCTAATGAAAATAATTACTAATTTTGATAATTTTGAATAATCTATTCTATGGATATGGCTAATTAAAATATCTCCTAGTTTCAGACAGAAGAAAGTTGATAATGATACAGCTGTAAGGGAAACAAAAACAAATAATAATAGATAATTCAGATCAAAATTCTGTATTAATTTGTCTATATGATACTCCAATTTGCTAACTTTTTCATCAAATCAATATGAAAACTAAATATTTACGAGTCAAAATTCATCAATATCCGTCCTATGAGAAATGAGTTTTGGAAATTTTTTTAATATCAAATGATTATTTGTATCGTGATGAAAAACAAAAATGAAATATTCCTATGGAACTTCCACATATCAAGTGAAAACCCAATCAGAGTTACTTGTATGTAGATGTATTAACAGTTTTATGGTACTTCAAAAAGTTTTGATATAAAATTAAAGTTATAATCCTCATTTGATCTCTGAATCCATAACACACAACCCCTAAACTCTATTACTTATTTTTAATCTGTTTCCTAACAGTATGATTAATTAAATCAAATATAAACTGATAGACATGTGAATGCATGTACCTATCTATAGATTTGTGAATCCTTTGAGAGTCATTCTATCATTTTTTTGATACTATTTACTCAAAGCCTTTGTCCTCCACTTCGCTCTTAGAATCTAAATAAATTGTAAATTCTTATAAAATATTAGTAAAAAATTAAAATTTAATCATAAAATATTTCTTTATAAGCTTTCAAATCGCTGATTATATAAGTTTCATCTTTCACATTAAAACTAAAAGAAATTCTAAAAGTCTAATTTTCATCAATTTCACCCTCAACTTTAGTAATATTAGAAGTGATCTGTTTCAATAATCCTTCTATTCCACTTAATGCTTCTAATAGTTTTTCATCTCCTTTCATAAAATAATTACCCCCTGTTATTTCAAATATTTTTTTATATATTAAACCTTTATCTTGTTACTTAACTAAATCAGTTTCATTATTGTATAAGTATTTACCTTAATGTGCCAATTTTACAGTCGGAATTCATTATCAATTAGATGATAATATCCAGACAAAATACTATATTAAAGTCAATAGTTTTCATAAAATTCAAGTAATTATAGATTAGGTCACCAAATACTCTGTAAAATTACTCGAAAACATTTTTAACAACAATTACATACTTATATTTTATTTAACATAACAAATCTCAGTTTAGGGACAGTTAATGATTCAACAATAAAAATGTCCAGGTTCAGTAAAAAATTTCTAGAAATAACAAAAAGATTTGGAGATATTCAGACTACTAAAGAAGAACAGTTGAACTTTTAAATAAAAGAACAGAAATGTTAAAACTTTAAAGACAATATACTAATAGATATTGATAAAAATAAAGGATATCAAGAATGAGATTGATCAGATGGTCTATGATGAATATGATTTGAACACCAGAGGATATCCAAAATAATAAAAAAACAGAGGTTTACATGGACGAATATATAAAGCCGCATTTTAAAAACTCTGCGTTGATAACAATCGATGTGCAAAGAGACACATTAAATGATCAACCATTGGAAGTTCCTGGCACTTCTAATGCCTTGCCACATATAAAACAATTATTAGATACTTATCGAAACTGCAAACTTCCAATTATTTATATTATAAGGATCTATAAAACAGATGGATCAAATGTTGATTTATGCAGAAGAACATTGGTTGAAAAAGGTACCCCAATATTAAATGAAGATAGTTTAGGTGCAGAATTAGCCAAAGAACTTTTTGATGATGATATTGTAAGATATGATTCAAAACTTTTACTCTCTGGTGGAATTCAAACAATAACAGAAAATGAAGTAATAATTTACAAATCGAGATGGGGAGCATTTTATAAAACACCCCTTCAAAAACATTTACAGACATTAAAAGTAGATACTTTGATATTTAGTGGGTGTAATTATCCAAATTGTCCAAGAACATCGATATATGAAGCAAGTGAGAGAGATTATAGGATTGTTCTTGCGGAGGATGCTATTTCAGGATTTTACGCACCAGGAAAAAAAGAGATGAAAAATATTGGAGTGCTCGTTGAAACAACTGAAAACATAATAGGCATGGTTCTACCAAGCTGAATTGAATATAAATTAATAGTGCGGGAAATACAGGCAAAATACTATTTCAAAATCAATAGTTTTAAATTTTTAAAAAAAGTAGTTAATAAAAACTTTTCTATTTGATGATAATTAACAAATAATATACCTTATAATTTTTCAATTAATTTTTAAGAATTATTAAAATTTAAATCAAAATTTTGTTCTGATTAGTTTAATGATAAATTAAATTTCGAAAAATTGGTTAGGTCTCTACGAAATTTAAAGTAGGTTATAGTATTCATGAATGAGTTTAAAATGGAATCTGGTGATTTTTTTGAGTTGGCTAGTTTGTATCTTGATACTCTTTTAAGGGTTCAAAGTGAAGCAGCTAGCAGAATGATTATTAAAGCTGTTGAGCAAGGTTAGAGATTAAAGATATTTATATGTATGTTTTTGAACCTTCACAACATGAGATTGGCCGTTTATGGCAGACTAATCAGATCAATATGTATCAAGAACATTTCTGTACAGCCGTTACACAAAATATCATGTCACAATTATATCCCTACATTTTTCAAAACGAAAAAAATGGTCACAAGTTAGTTGCAACCTGTGTAAATGGAGAACTACATGAAATAGGGGTGCGAATGGTAGCAGATTTATTTGAAATGGAAGGATGGAATACATACTATTTAGGTGCTAATACCCCCAATGAAATGGCCAGGTAAAATAGATAAAACTGTTCCTTCTTCGGGTACACCCAAAAACATGGACGGTATGAAATCAATCATTGAATGAGATATAGACATTGAAATTAAAAACACTCCGAGATATTCGGGTGAAAATGAATTTAAAAGAAAGGGCGAAGAAGCAAAAATAAATGCACCTACTGTGTTCACATGAAGACCGGGAATTATTCCTGTTATTGCTCCGCAGACAACCCCAAATAAGCATGCAATTAGAAGGTCAAAAATTTCAACCACCAATATAATATTAGAAATCTATCATTAATATTATTATCTAATAAAAAAGTATTAATTAATTTATATTAATATGATGTAAAAAATTATATAAAAATTTAACATCTTTAAATTAGTTCATGAGCAGTTTCTATCAAGCTATTGACCTGAAAAAGAAGATTGAATTAATATATGAATAATTCAATTTAAGTTAATTTTCTTAAATATTCTTAAAACAGCTCTAATTCTTATTATATTATAAACAAATTATATATTTGTTAATAGAGAATATATATTTGGGATTCTTGGAAACATACTATCATATTCGTTGATTCATCAAAATGTTGCACCATTGACCTACTGTTTAGACCATAATGCAATTATTGAATTAAGGGGTGTTCAATTGAAATTTAGAAAATCTGGAGAAGCTGAAATAACTTCGAAAGAAATCTTGAAAGAAGTGACTAAACGTAAAGCTGAAGAATTGGAAAACCTTCTAATGCAGATTGAAACTAAAATCGGAAAATCTGCAGATAAAGATTTGGATCTTCTAATGGCGAAAACAATGATCACAAGTAGATTAGCCTCTTTTAATACCAAAAATGTTTAGTTATGATAATTATTATTGCACAATTATATATGATAAAAAAAATATTGATAAAAAAAAATCTCTTGAGTTAATATGAAGTACTATAAAATCATGATTTAGTTATAATTTTAGCCCAATCTGTTTATTACAGATATTATGTTAAGGAAAGACTTATATAATTTCTATTTTCCATTTGTAAATTTCTCATTGAATTTTTCTTTGATTATCATGACAAATGCCCAGGATTTAGTGAAGTAATTACTCCAATTTTTAATAAATAACAAATATAGCATTTGGATGTTAAAAATAATTTATTAGTTTGATCTAAACATAACCCAAAAAAACAACTCATAGATAATAAATGAGTCCGGAAGCAAAATTATAATAATTTGTTTAATAAGAAAAAAACCTAAAAAAATAAATGTGATTATAAATTGTTTGTTAGAAAGCTTTACATGAGCCTTCTTACATCTACAACTTCAACACTTGCAACTTCATCGATTTTGGATAGATTTTCTTCGATCTGTTCTGTACCACCTTCAGCGTCATCCACTACAACCATTACGTTGATGGCAACAAGACCAAATGCTATTGGTTCTTCCTCAATACTGTGAAGTTCTGTATTTTCTGGTATTGAAGTTTTAATTTCTGCTTTAACTTTCGCCAGATCCATTTCAGGACTTTCAGGCATTAACTTGATAGTTGCTACTACTTCTCCCATATTTTTGACTCCTTAAAACTTAAAGATCAGACTAAAGGTTGAAAATATAACATTAAATCTTAAATAATAGATAATTAAGTATTTAAAAAAGATTTAAGTTATTATGGCCCTTTGAAGCCGCATTCGCATTTGTATAAATGTCCGAATGTCCTGCATTTCTGGCATCTGTAGAGTATTCTTTCGCATTCTGGGCATGGAAACTTAACATAGTTTTCCACAGGTGATATTTCCTGTTTACAGGAAGTGCATTCTATTTTCTCCATTTAAATTTCCTCCAATGAGTGTATATTTCGAGCTTTTACCTTCAATAATCGATATAACCCTTTCAGGGTAATTGCCGTTAACAACATAGCATTTAGATTTATATCTGATTAAAAGCTCGGGTAAAAATTCATCAACTGATGTTTCACCAAAATTTAGTAATTTTTTTGCACTTATAATTTCTATAAGTTCCACATCATCATGGCTTGGATCATGCGTGTATATTCCATCTACATCTGTTGCTATTAATAGTTTGGCCTTCAGAATATTCGATATGTAAAGTGCTATTGAATCTGAACTCACCCTCCATGTGTGTTCAAGGGGATCATTAAGTTCCATGATGGATGATGGAATTAAAACAGGCAACTTCCCTTGATCGGAGATTTTTATGGCATTTTTTATTGATTTTACAGATTCTAATCCCTCAACTTTATCTGCAAGGAGGGTTCCGATTATATCCATGCACATTATGGCACTATTATGGTTTGCTGTATTCGAAAAATTTAGATCATGGTCATAATCTCTTATTTTATTTGCAAATGCCCCGCCACCGCATATTAAGAGAATTTTTTTGGGAGGATATTCAATTGAATTATTTAAATCAACAATTGATTCACATAATTTTATTGCCTTCTCAGGAAACAGACTTCCACCCACCTTTACAACCCAATCCATAGTAACACCAGATATTTTATTTTAGGAGTTTGAGATCCTGTGTTATTTTATCGATCTTTTCATCCTCATCAGGACCTATACCCAGGCATGTGATGGTTGACCTGGGCAGTTCAGTGTGTCCTGCATCATGGACTAGATAGATTGGGATGTTTGTGGCCTTTACAATTTCATATATTTGAAAAAGTTCTT
>Ga0182021_10007753_pt1 | contig 12731 bp, 9 predicted proteins | sample 612E3MmetaG_FD_120493 | JGI IMG/M metagenome (GOLD analysis project Ga0182021, IMG submission 120493) | Permafrost microbial communities from Stordalen Mire, Sweden - 612E3M metaG (Illumina Assembly) | ecosystem: Environmental > Terrestrial > Soil > Wetlands > Permafrost | place: Sweden... | reverse complement strand
ACTCATAAGTTCTTCAACCTCGCTTTTTGTTAGTTTAACTGTGTATCGTATCATTTGTGTAATTTTTACAAAGATACAATTATTTTAATTTATTACGTCATAATATATTTAACTTAACACTAGATTGACAGTTTATTTTTATAATTAATTAATATAAAGCATATTAGTGGAGTCAAAAGTATTTGTGACACTACATATATTCTTTTTTCAATATTTTTGGTGGAATCTTTATGCTTATCGCTTTTAGTGGTATTATCGCATTTTATGTAATATCGGTTCGTACCCAGATTGGTTTGAGTGTACTGAACTGTCATACTCGGGAGCTATTTTATCACCCTGAATGAGACGCTCTTGCTGAATAGCTCACCGCTTAAATTAATCCCTATCAGAATTATGAGATATCTTCCCGGTGTATCTGCTGTAGTAAATGATAATTTTGCTGTGTTCCCTTTATTTAATACAAGATGTGGCTCCCAGAAAAGAGTATTTCTTGTGTCAGGGAAGTGTTGCGGTGGCGGATTATTTCCCGGGTAATGACTACTTCCTGCAAGGAACCCATAATTAATAAAAACACCTGATGATGGCAGATCTATACCTGCAAAATCACCCCGTTTGGAAATGATGTTAATGATACCTCCATAAGTCTGGTCTCCTTTCACATACAGCATGTTAACTACTTCGATCCGGGAAATATTTAAAGGCGGAATTGCCAGAACTAAAGCCGGATTGTCAACAGCTACGAGATCGACAAGGATAAGGGGATCAAAATCCGTCAGTCCTGTCTGGGTTCCCAATACTTTGAAATATTTTCCACCCTGACGTTTTCTGACTTTTGCTAAATTAATCAATTCATTAAAGTAATCTTCAAGCGTTGGAAGCTGAACAAATTTATCAATATAAAATATTTCGTTAGGTTTGCCGTAAAATGCCTGATCTTCAGGTTGTTGATTCTGTGAATCAGGAATTGAATCTATCTTGAAATAAGATCCAAGTTGTTTATTTACTGCCATGTTATATGCTGCTTCACGTTCCTGAGGGGTCAATGTAAAAATATTTGATGGCAGGTGAACAGGTACCGTGCAATAATCATTATCAATCAGAATTTTCGGATCTGAAGTGCCCGTATTCTCTGCGCAGAGAAATAAGTCCCTGGATCCTGTATAATCAGGCAGGGAAAAGAAAAACCGTCCGGCGGTATCTGTTTGTACAGCCATAAAGTCCTTGCCCCTGCCAATAACAGATAAATTGACACGTGTACCCGGCATAGGATTCCCGGTCCTGTTATCTGTGAGTTTTCCGGTAAGTGAGAGGCCCCGGGTCTCAGGATAATAGAGTACACCTTTCTCAGATTGACTGTTTTCAGGAAAAATTAATTTGTCTGGTGTTATTGAAAATTCAGGAACAACAGCCAGATTTAATCCTTTCCATGAGGGGATAGTTGCAGTTCCGTCAATTGATATACGGACCGTATCGCGGGTAGAATATTCAGATTTGTCTGTTGAGATAATAAATGATCCCCCCTTTTTTTCGGGATTATCTTCAACGGAGAGGATTTCAGATAATGTATTGTTTCCCATAACTGATTGAACTTCACTACGGTTGGCATTTACTATCCTGATGCAGGTATAATGATAATTATTAGGACCGTAATTGCGCATAAATTTCGTATAAGCCCTTAAATAATAAAAACCTGTTATAATATCATCGGGTATGGCAAGATATCCTGATGCCAGAGAGTTATTAATAAGATACTTATTCCCTGCAATTTTGTTGCCATCAGGTGAAATAATCTCACAGTACAGAACACGGCTGGGTTCATCCTGATCAGGCCTGCTCCCGGATTGGAGAAATGCTGAAAAAAGTATCCGTTCTCCTGCTATGTAGAGTGTGCGGTCGGAAAATAAAACCACTTTTTCACTTGTCTGATTCGTATTGCTTTGCTGGCCATTTAGAACTGAAAAGCCGACAAGGGACAAAAACAGCATACAATATATCTGAAGAGCAATTCTTTTCATATCAGTAAGGCCAAAAAGATGGTTTGGTAGTAGTCCCTCCTAATGTTGTACAATCAACGCAATACTGACTAAGGACAACCGGTAATGGTCCGGTTTTGTCACCCATCAGATAAGCGGGGTATTCATCCGGCTCGATTTCCTGGTAACCAAAACGCCCGAGTGGTGCCGGTGAACAAAATTCGATGTAATCAAATGCAAGATCATTAACAGGACCGATAAATAATCGTCTGGATTTCACTGATGAGGCGCTGAAAAAACCAAGTACCACCTGATCGGGAATAGTATTATTATGAAGATTTCCAACTATCGACAGGGGTTGTTTTTCATACAAACCTCCCTGTTCGCTGCTGTTAATGCGTAGCTGATCCCAATAGGAGTATGCAGCCTCGCTCAACGCGTATTGATTGATAAGAAGACTATAACCATACAACAGCCTGTTGGTGTGATTGTCCACAAAATTAAGCGGGAACATGAAGTACTTATTCTCTACCAGACCTTCAGTGGACAATGTATAAATATTTTTTACCAGCTGAGTGGACCAGCATACAGTTCTTGAGTAGTCAGGCGGGGAAATTTCATTTATTGTCCCGTTGTAATACCATTGTTTGGGATACGGTGCATGATATTCCCAGGTTTCAATAGCCTCCCACCTGAAGAAATGGCTGTCTATATTCCCACTATTGAGATCTGTATAAAATTGTAACCCTCTTGTTATATGGCCAGGTATGTTCGATTCCATCTCTTTCCTGATATAATAAACGGAATCAATTGCCGGGCATTCTCTCATACGATCAAAATCCGATTCAATATTGACCCCGTCAGTTGTAAATATCTCCACCTTGAATGAAGTGCCGGGAATCAGATAGTTAGCTGCAATCCTGCATTTATAGATTCCCGGACCAGTTTCCTGCATCGAAAAAACATTTCCCTTATCATCAAAAATGCGAACCATACAGCCGGAAACAGGTATATATTCCGGTTCACTTACCGGAGAAGAAGTTGACACCGAAACTGTCTGATAATCATTATTATCGATAACCTGGCCTGAAACCACAAATTTATTAATATTCTTACTTTCGATATTAGGTTCGTAAGGCACTATACAGGATGGAATCATGATAGCCAGAACCAGTAATTCAATAAAGATTCTAATCTGCCGCATAATTCCCAAGTTTAAAAAGCCATGTCGCCGTGAAAATCGGAACACCAATAACTGAATACATGTAGCTTTTAATTACACCGTTTTCTGTCTTAAAATACACTGAGTAAGGATTATTACGGCCTGCAGCATTGTACAGGTTCAGGATCAATGAGCTGTGCAATATTTTATTCTTTCTCAGATTGCCTTCAATCGTGAGGGAAAAGTCTGCCCTGATATAGTCGGGAATACGGTAAGCATTACGTTTTGAATAATCAAGATATGGAACACCGTCGATATAATAAACTGATTCAGGATATGTTATCGGTTTACCGCTTTGGTAGGTCAGTATTGAAGAAAGGATAATCCGCCTGGTATAATAATAATTAAGAACCATATTTAAGGAATGGGGTATATCATAATTTGCTGGGAAAGCATAACCGTTATTGATCTTATTCCAGGAATGCTCGCCATTAATCTGAATTATAGACCTGGAATAAGTATATGAAAGCCATCCTTCCAGTTTCCGGCTGCTCCTTTTAATGAAAAACTCAACCCCATAAGCTTTCTGCTTTCCCTGTAATACTGAAGTTTCCACGAGGGGATTTTTCAGAAAGTCTGCCCCGTCTTTAAATTCAGGATTGTTATCTGTCCGCTTGTAAAAAACTTCAACCGATGTTTCCAGCCCTCTGTCCGGAAGAGTACGGAATACCCCAAACGATATCTGATTGCTTCTTGACGGAAGCAGATGATAATCAGCAAGTTTCCATTGAGCATTAGGTGCCACACTGGTGTTTGTGTTAAGCATGAAAAGATTCTGATGCATCTGGTTAAATGCAAGTTTAACAGATCCATCATTGTCAGTTTCCAATTTTACTGCCACCCTTAAATCAGGCTCATGGTACCACCGGATTGGTTCGTTTTTCCCGAATGTCAGAGTATCACTTATATATCGTACATCTACAGGAGCACCCTGGGTATAGTTGTAGGTTGTCACCGGACCTATGGGGGTAAATAATGTATAGCGGAATCCCATATCAAGATTAAGCCAGGGTTTTATATCGTAAGAATCTGAAACAAATAACGAACTTTCAACACCTTTATCTTTACCCAGGATCACTTCACTTATTAATGATTTTTCTCCGAAAGGGCTTACTTTTCCACGGTCCAGGTTATAAAGTACTATGTCTGCACCGTATTCAAGTTGATTTTTATCGTTTAGAAGCTGTCTGAAGCTGGCTCGTGTTTCATAATGGTCCATTTCATAAGAATGTTGGTATGCAGACGAAATTTCCAGCTGATCAACGGTTGAAAAAGTATACTGCGAACCTATGAAAGCCAACTCTCCCCGGAGAGAGTTGGTGTAAGTGTGTGAAAGGATCAATGAGCCGCCGGTATTGGAATAATTATAGTTGTTTATAGTTGAGAGACGAAAGTGGTCGTAGCTGTGATACATAAACAGAGACACCTGGGTTTTTTTGAAATCCCAGTTTACACCTCCCGTAAAATCATTAAAGTTTGCGCTGCTTTTATTTATGGTCGTGTCTGTTAACCGTGCCAGTAACCAATCCGAGTAAGTGGAACGGGCGCTGAAGATAAAAGAACTTGTATCCTTTTTTATCGGACCTTCCAGTATAAGATTACCGGTTACAGGACTAATGCCGCCATGAGCGGTAAATCGTTTCCGGTTTCCCTGACGGGTTGTGATGTTAAAAACAGAAGCAAGCCTGCCGCCATACTGTGCAGGAATATGACCTTTATAGACCGAGAAATCTTTTATTATATCCGAATTAAATGACGGAAAAAATCCAAACAGATGGGAAGTGTTGTAAATAGGTATTCTGTTAATATAAAACGCGTTCTGGTCAGAACCGCTACCACGCACATTCAGTCCGGCACTGCCTTCTCCAGCGCTAACAATGCCAGGAAGAGTTCCTGAAACCTTCAGGATGTCACGTTCACCCATCATCATTGGTAACGATTTCATCGATTTTATCGGGATCTGGTCAAGTCCGGGCTCTTTGGCACGAATATCAGACTTCCGTTCACCGCTTATGACAACTTCCTTCATCTGGATAGCAGCTTTTTTCATTCTTACTGTGAGATTGCCATCAGCAAGTACTTCCAACAGGTATTTTTGTTTTTCATATCCCATATATTCGATCTGGGCATTATATTTTCCCTGTGCAAGTACAATTGTAAAAAACCCGTTTATATCAGTCAGAGCGCCGCTCTTAGTTTCAGCAATATATACTGTGACAGATATCAATGGTTCTCCGGTTTCTTCATCTAATACCCTTCCTAAAATTTTAGCTTTGGTATTAGGAATACCTGTTCCAGCCCGTCCTATAGTAATAGTCTGGATTACCCCCGGCTTTCTACCGGTAATATAACGTTCTTCACTTGCAGTGATAACCTGTTCTTTCTGTTGAATATTACTGGTTGTTACAGGTATCTGTTCATATACCGGAAGTTCAGCAAGAAGTTTTAACCCCGGAAGAATCACAAGATCATTATGCCATTCCGAAACTTCAAGGCCCAAACCACTTACAGCCTTTTTTACAGCCGACAATAAGGGAATGCTGTCAGAATCCAGAGTTACATTCAGTTTCTTTATCCATTCATCATGATAAAATATATTTACTCCGGTCTCACGGGAAACAAAATCGCAGAATTCGGGAAACGGGGTATTTTTGAAATGGCAGACAATCCTTTTTTCCCGATCCTGAGGCTGTAATGCAATGCCGGACTGAAGTAATAATATAAGTAAAAGTCCTGCCCTCACTTTTCGTAAAGTGTATTACAATAATAAATCAGTTCAGTCATCGTCTGGTCGGCTGCTTTTTTGACATTGATTTTGTGCATGCGAAGGTACTCTTTTACAGCAATTCGTGTCTGAGGATCGAACAGATAAATAAAGCTTTTATTATTCCGGTATTTTAAAATCTGTTTGCCGGTAAACAGATTCATCTCTTTTCTGGCGACAGAGAAAGCATGTTTTTTGGACCCATAGAAGCTGTCCATTTTTAAATCTTTGGTCCAGTAATAAAAAATACGTTTTGAGCCTGTCCCTATTACCTGGAAAATCCGCTTCAGCGTATCCTGTGTCGAGATCAGTTCAAAATCTTTACCGGCAAAACTAAAAGTTTCAAGCCAGGCCTGTGACAGAATGACAAGATTGGCAGCGCCAATGTTGTTCTTATATTGCATTACGAGGTGCTGGTTAAATATGTCGTAATTAAGCAAGAGAGAAGGGTAAGTGACTCCACGGATGGTAACAGATCCGGCTTCAAATCTGCTGTCTTTTAAATACTGGTTACCTTCGGTGTTTAAAGGTGGAAAAAAACTATAATATCTGCCATTGTACAGAAGGGGGTCAGAACCATAAATTTCGTCAGTGTTAAAAATGTTTTGCTGTGCAGTAACTCCCGATGCAGAAATTAAAAATAAAAATAAAAGTATTAACCGGAATAAGAATTTCATTAGTATAAAGATAAATAATCAAACCCTGGAAAAATATTATTTCCAATCCTGTTTATTCTTAAGGCGGGCTTATTAATTATGTAATTAAACAGTTACAAATCTACAAAAAGCCTTCTTTATTTCAACGGAAATATGATTATTAAATACCTTTCGGCTAATGACCAAAGATAATTTAAGTATTAAAAAAGAGGTTGTCTTAATGAGACAACCTCTTTTTCAATTTATAACAATTAACCTTTGTTTATCAGTTATATTAAAATCAGAATTTATCCCAGAAAAGCTTGGTATCAACAGCATCCCCGCCTACTGCTGTTGAAGCAGCCTTCCAGTTATCACCATTCAGAGTTTGCTCCTCAATAGGATAAGTATACCTGAGAGGAATAGCTGACAATGCATCAACTCCGGGTTCAAGTAATGGGTAATCAAGTCTTCGCCACTGAGTCCAGGCTTCAAATCCACGGTTATAATAAGCAATCCAGCTTTGAACGCCGATCTTCTGTTTATATGTTCCTGCAGCCGTTGCATAAGCGACTTTTGGATTTGCGAGATAAGATGCTGCATCTGCCGGGGTACCACCCCAGTCCAGAATGGAAGCTGTAATTGCATTATTATAATGGCCTACAACAGTACCTCCAACAGCATATCCTCTTGCAACAGCTTCCGCGAGTAAAAACTCGACTTCCGCATAATCAAACAAGGTTCCGGGGAATGTCGGTGTCTGAATTAATTTGGCTACGTGTGAGTACGACAGGTAGTTATTGGATCCACCATATAAACCACCCGAATATGCAAGGCTCTCTACGCCTGCTACTGTAGATGTATCTACCTGCGTAAAGTAAAATGGCCGTCTTGGATCATCCAGGGAATTCATAGTGTCAATTAATGTATTAGCCGGAACAAAATCATGCCTTGCACTTGCAACCAGATCGATATAGATTGGGTTTGTGTTGGGAGCTGCGCTCAGATAAGTCACTTTGGCATTGTCGGCATTGGATGTGATTACTTTAGAAGCCGCAGATTCAACAGTTGCTTTGGCTGTTGCATCATCCACATCCGCAAGAAGCATACCCATTCTTAATTTAAGTGAATTGGCAAACTTGGTCCATGAAGGAACGTCGCCTTCATACATATTGTCGGCTGCTCCAAAGCTGCCGAAGCTGCCGTTCAGATTGGCTATGGCAGCGTTCAGCCTTGCCAGAAGGTCCTTAAAGACTGTCATACCATCATCATACTTTGGCAGAGGTTTATTTATATCCAGTGCATCGGAATAGGGAATATTACCGAATGTTTCAACCAGCACGTCCCAGCAATAGACCTTCATTACCTCAATTATGGCCAGCTTATTTTTCTGGACTGCAGGATCTTCGCCGGCAGGTATCGGTGTTGCGGTAATTACTTTTCCGGATTCATCCAGATTCTTTAAAGCATTGATATAGAAAAGATCCCACAAATTATCCGGAGTTGTACGGGTAGTCAGATCATAGTTACTCTCGTCGGTATAGGTAGTCTCCGTCCAGTACTGCACAAAAAGCCTGAAATTATTCAAGTTCACATTTGTACTTACTACCTGGTTGACTATTCTGTGTTGCGCATTAGTAAACAGGGTTTCGCCAGGAACCGATGCCGGGTCCTTTATATTCTTATTCAGGTCTTCCAGTTTTCCGCAAGAGACGATCAGTGCGAAAAAAGCAAGAATGATTAATATTTTTTTCATAGCTGATAATTAAAAGGTAAGTTTAACATTGAAACCAATATCTTTTGTAGTAGGCAGAGAGCCGGTTGAAAATCCCATTAGGTTACCTGCACCCAGACCTGATTCAGGATCGGCATACGGCAGATGCTTACTGATTATCCATAAGTTTGAACCTACTATACTTAAGTCTACCCCCTTGATGAAGATTTTCTGTAATAGAGCTGCAGGCAGACTGTAGGATATACTGACTTCCCTGAGTTTCGTATAGCTTGCATCATAGCAGAATGCAGCATCGGGATTCTTTGAATATCCAAAGGCACCGTAATTGGCTGCACTGATTCTGGTTGTATTTGGCTTACCATCAGGATTTACACCCTGATTAATGAATCCACCGCTGGTTGATGCATAACCCTTACTGTGATCGGCAGGATCAACCCAGACAATAGGATTCCTTACCGGGTTGCCCAGATCATTAAGACCTGCTGTTTCAGGATATAAACCTGTTGCCAGACCATAATACATATCAAGTGACCAGATATGACCGCCTTTTGATACATCTACAAGTGCTGTTAGTTTCCAGTTCTTATATGTAAAGCTATTCAGGATGCCACCCTTCCAATCAGGGGCAACTTTGCCCAGAACATTATTGGAGGTTGAAGTCTTTATGTAAGCTCCATTTGCCGGATTAACAACGCGCTGACCGTTCAGATAGGTATAATCTATTCCCTCGATAACACCATAAGGTTGACCCACTTTGGCATTTATTGATACACCACCCTGGAAAGAGCCAAGCTGATAATTATCTACTCCCGGATACAAGGATACTACTGTGTTCTTGTTTGTTGACCAGTTAACGTTAATATCCCAGCTAAAACTTTGAGTTTTGACCGGAACTAAGGAAAGAATTACTTCAATACCTTTATTTTGAATTTCACCTGCATTTATATTCTTGAAAACGTAACCTGATGCAGTGCTGACTGAAAGCGGCAGAATCTGGTTTGTGGTATTTGTCTTATAGAGAGCCAGATCAAATCCTACTCTGCGGTTAAGGAAATACATTTCAAGTCCGGCTTCAAGGCTGTTTGTTTTTTCCGGTTTCAGATCAGGATTTTTCTTAGTGGTAACAACCGCACTCGCCGGGCTGTTAAACGGCGTAAGGATGCTGTACTCATCCTGGAGCTGATCAAATCCTGCACTGCTACCAACCTGTGCATAATTCAGACGCAATTTGCCAAACGAAAGCCACTGTTGTTTCAAAAGCTCGGAGAATATCATACTTCCCGAAACTGAAGGATAATAATATACTGAATGAGCGACAGGTAATGTGGACGAATGGTCACGTCTTATCGTAGCATCCAGGAACAGGTAACTCTTATAACCCAGGGATGCACTGGCATAATATCCATCTATCCCGATTCTGGATGCATATTCTCTGGGATATGGAATTGCACTTATGCTGTTTTGCAGGGCATAAATTCGGGGAATTGCCAATCCTCCGTTGGTTGCTGAAATTACGCGGTTAAAGATCTGCCTGTTGATGTTGGAACCCAGGATAGCTTTAAGATTCAGTGAGCTCGTCAGATTTTTATCAACATTCAGCATGAGATCGAAATTATCCTCTTTAGAGAAAAAATCTCTCCTAAGGTAACCGGAGGGAACACCATCCTGTTGTCCGGTACTTCCGTCTGCACCCGTACCCAATCCAAAGCGGCCGGGTACCGTACCTATTGCTTTTCTTTCTTCTTCAAGTGATGAATAGAAATCCGTGGAAGCGCGACCGAAAATATTTAACCAGTCGAACACTTTATATGTGGCAGTCATATAACCAATCATACGGCTTCTGGAGTCAGATTCATAGTTCTCATATTGCAGCCAGTAGGGATTATCCCAGAATATTGGTACGGCATCTGAAGGATCAGCCCAGTTCCAGGTTACATTTCTTTTTGTTGTAAAATAAGCATCCTTAAGCTCCTGTACATCCACATTGGTCTGGAACCACTGGCGCCACGAACCCATGATATTGTCATTATAACCGGTCGTGTTCCTTCCGCTGCCTTTGGTCTGGATGAAGTTAGCAGAACCGGACACTGTCAGCCTGTCATTTACTTTCCATGAACCATTCATTAATAAATTATTCTTTTTCAGAAGGCTGTTTGGCTCAATACCTGTATTCTTAAAATTGGTATAAGATAACCTGTAGTTACCTTTATCAAAACTATTTTCAACAGCAACGGTGTTAGTGTAGGTCTGTGATTTGTTGAAGAAAGTAATAGGTCCGTTCTTTGCAGCAGTCCATGGTGTTGCTTTCTGATAATTGGGAGACTGGGGATCGACAGCGTCCCACTGATAGACCATCAGACTTGGATCAAAGGGTGCTCCATATGAAGCATCCTCGGAAGTCACTGCCCATTGTTCCTTGATACCATCATGGTTTAAATCTCTCATATACCAAAACCCCCAGGTTGAAGGATCATCAGGATTAAAAGGGATGACAGTATCTTCATAATATTTACCATAGCCTGCTCCATATTTATTCTGATATTTGGGGAATGTCGATTTATCAATGGTTCCAACTGTATAATTTGAATTAATTGTAATTCCAATACCGTTTTTCTTCAGAGATCCCTTTTTGGTAGTGATCATAACCACACCTGTTGCGGCTCTTGAACCGTACAGAGCCGTAGCAGCAGCACCTTTCAGGATATTAATGGATTCAATATCATCCGGATTAATATCTGCGGCTGCATTACCATAGTCATATCCAGTCAAGTCCTGTGACTGACCTAACGTATTGTTATTCCTGTTACTCACAGGTATCCCATCAACAACAAATAACGCCTGGTTGTTACCTGTAATAGAAGTAGCGCCACGAACCTGAATGTTGGTTGATCCGCCGAAATTGGTATTTCTGGTTATCACAACCCCGGCTACCTTACCTGATAACGAATTAACGAAATTATCAGATTTAACAGTCGAAACTGATTCGCCCATTACCTCCTGTGTTGCATATCCCAGCGATTTCTTTTCACGGGAAATACCCAGGGCAGTAACAACCACTTCATTAAGCCCGGTAATATCAGCCACCATAGTACCATCAATTACAGAACGTCCGCCAATCTCAACCTCCTGTCTTTTCATCCCGATATAGGAGAAAATAAGGGTGGTTGCACTCTGAGGCGCAGTAATCGTGTACTTTCCGTTTGCATCCGTAATAGCACCGATTGTGGTGCCTTTGACCAGAACAGTAACTCCGGGTATTGGACCCTCCCCGGCAACTGCCGAGGTAACCGTACCGGTAATGACTTTTGTCTGTGCCAGGAGTGAAGACACACCAAGCACAAACAAAACAATCAATAAAGATAGTTTCTTCATACGATTTTAGTTTTAGGATTAATTTAACAAAATGTAAATTACACTTTAATTTTTTTAAATAACAATTAAAAATGTTTTTTTAAATTTTTTATATTTTAAGTACTAATTCAACTCTCTGAAAATTAAAGACCTTTTAATTTATCCCTAACAATCTCAGTAATTACCTCAGAATTAAAAATTATAAAGATGAAGCACCAAAATATTCCTTCTCTCAGCAAAAGAGCATTGTGTGCTATTGTTTTATTATGTATTTCTGTACGCTCCGGCCCAGGAAAAATCCCACAAAACATTTGGAAATCAATATTCCCGTTAAGACAGCTGGTCAGTTTCCTGTCAGAATAGTCAACATACGACTTTAAAAACATAAGAGTAAGCATACCTTGCGAAGTGAAGATATGATCGGGTCCTTTTTTGTTATTCCTTATTTTTAAACTCTTTGCAAGGTCACTCCAGGGTATGGCCTTGTAGATCTTTCCGAGTTCTGAACCTTTAAAGGAGGTCCAGTAAAGAAAAAACTCTTTTCGTGGAGAAAGAAAGTTTATTTCTTGGGTAGTTTCGTAAATTCTTTGTATTTTTCTCATAACTTTTTAAGAAAATTACCCCGATTTATAGCTGTTCTGAGCTTTTTCGGGGGTTATTCTTAAATATAATGAGAATTAACTATTTGTAAATCAGACGTTTTCAGTATTTATGAACATCCCACTATAGTTGAAATGAAAAAGCCGGTGATCTTGTCACCGGCTTTAATTCTTTAAAATATCAAAGTATCATCTACCTATTTTGCTGTATCCCACCAAACACGACTTGTAATGGTAAGCCCTGTAGGCATATTGGCACTATTATACAATCTTTCATCATCAGGATAAGGTAATCTGCGGGGTATCTCAGTAGTAACTGCTCCGGTTGCTTTTACCAAAACAGGAAAACCCGTTCTGCGCCAGTCACTCCATGTTTCGAGCTGAAGGAATGAACTCAGATATTTTTGATTCATGATTTTTTGAAGAGAAATCGTTCCTGCCGTTATTACATT
>Ga0182021_10007751_pt1 | contig 12732 bp, 12 predicted proteins | sample 612E3MmetaG_FD_120493 | JGI IMG/M metagenome (GOLD analysis project Ga0182021, IMG submission 120493) | Permafrost microbial communities from Stordalen Mire, Sweden - 612E3M metaG (Illumina Assembly) | ecosystem: Environmental > Terrestrial > Soil > Wetlands > Permafrost | place: Sweden... | reverse complement strand
TCCAGTTTGCTCCAATCTCCTCCGAAACATTTTTCAGCAGGTCCATGGTCCGGGCGTAATCCATACGCATGACTGTAAATGTCATATCGGGCAAGCCGTCACCAGTAGCCTGATTCTGAATAATCATATCGACGTTTATATCCGCATCCGAGATAGGGCTGAAGATCTTTGCAGCAATGCCCGGCTGATCCGGCACTCCGCAGATTGTGACTCTTGCCTCATTTTTATTATATGTGACTCCTGAAACGATGACATCTTCCATTATTTTATCCTCCTCAACAACCCAGGTACCTTCAGTTTCTGTAAATGTAGAGCGAACATGCAGGGGAACGTTATATCTTTTGGCAAAGGCTACCGAACGAATATCCAGAACCTTCGCCCCCAGACTGGCCAGCTCGAGCATCTCGTCATAGGAGATGCGGTCGATTTTTCTCGCCTTGGCGCATATATTGGGATCCGTTGTGTATACCCCTTCAACATCGGTAAATATCTCACAGACATCCGCCTTCATCGCAGCAGCCAACGCAACCGCTGTAGTATCCGAGCCGCCTCGGCCAAGGGTGGTGATATCCCCTATTCCATCAACACCCTGGAAACCGGCAACGGTTACCACACAACCTTCATCGAGGTATTTGAAAATTTTTTCAGTATCTATGGATTGAATCCGTGCCTTTGTATGTGTGGAATCGGTGAGTATCTTGACTTGATCGCCAAGAAACGATATTGCGTTATGTCCTGCTTCTTTAATGGCCATCGAAAAGAGGGCGACCGTCACCTGCTCACCTGTGGATAAGAGCATATCCATTTCCCGTGTATCAGGCCGTGCCTGCATCTGAAAGGCAAGATCCGTCAGGCGGTTGGTTTCCCCCGACATGGCTGAAAGGACGACAACAACCTTGTGACCTTCATTCTTATAGCGCAGAACCCGATCAGCAACTGCTTTGATTTTCTGCGGGCTACCGACCGATGTACCACCAAATTTCTGTACAATTATAGCCATAGCTGCTCTCTCACACCTTCATCAAAAAGTAATATAAAAACAGACGGCAGACCAAGCCCCGATCTGCCGAAGAAAACGAACCCGTATTTTGCGTGAATGTATCTATAAATGGTAAAAATGCAACTTATATTCAGTGGAAAAGCCCTTCTTTCGATCTTTTTTCTTGTTTAAACAAAACAGTGAAGGTATAAAACAAGTTTTCCGGTTTTTAAAAGCTGTATAATCACTGATGTCAATAACTGAACAGATACCATTCAATATCGTCCTGGTAGAACCTGAAATTCCTCCCAACACCGGCTCAATTGCCAGACTGTGTGGAGCAACCAATACGGTTCTTCATCTTGTCCATCCGCTTGGATTTTCAACGGATGATAAACATATGAAGCGCGCAGGACTCGATTATTGGCGATTTGTCAATATCGTCCATTGGGATAATCTGGACATGTTTTTACAGGCTCAGGAGGAGACGCGCTTGTTTTTTTTTACAACCAAGGTTGCCGTCCCGTACTTCAAGGCCTGTTTACAGCCTGGTGCTTTCTTTATCTTCGGCAAGGAGACGAAAGGACTACCTGTTGATATTCTTGAGTTATATAGCGACAGATGTTATACACTGCCGATGCAGAATGCACATATCCGCAGTTTGAATCTTGCGATGACTGCGGGTATTGTTTTATATGAGGCCATTCGTCAGAACTGTATTGCCCCGTGACACACTGTCTACAGCTTCATATTGATGCCGGAAATTTCTATCAGGTACCGATAACATAGCGTTATTTTAAATCATATTTTTTCTTAAGGAGACTTTACCAATGGCTGATCGAATTTATAATTTCAGTCCGGGCCCCGCTGTCCTGCCTTTAGAAGTACTAGAACAGGCTGCGATTGATATCGTTAATTTTCAAAAGAGCGGCATCGGCATTGCCGAAATGAGTCATCGTTCCAAGGATTTTATCAAAGTCGCGGATAATACGGAACAACTTCTCAGGGAGTTGTATGAAATTCCAAATAATTACAAGGTATTGTTTCTTCAGGGCGGAGCTTCAAGCCAGTTTTTCATGGTCCCGATGAAACTTCTGGCTGCAGGGAAAAAAGCATCCTATTTAAACACAGGTGCATGGTCTAAAAAGGCCATCAAAGAGGCAAAACTCTTCGGTGAGGTGGATATCCCTTTTTCCAGTGAAGAGCAGAAATTTAACCGTGTCCCCGTCAATGGTGAATATACTATCGATAAGGATTCCGAATATGTCTATTTCGTCTCCAACAACACCATTTACGGCACACAGTTCAAGGAGTTTCCCGAAACCGACAAGATGCTTATCAGCGATATGTCTTCCGACATCCTCTCCCGGAAGGTCGATGTAAGCAAATTCGGATTAATTTTCGCCGGAGCCCAAAAGAATCTGGGACCTGCCGGGGTTACCATCGTCATCATCAGGGAAGACCTGCTCGACCGGGCACCGGCAAATATTCCCACCATGCTGAAATATAAGACCCACGCCGAAAAGGACTCCATGTTCAACACTCCGCCGTGTTTTCCAATCTATATTGTCGGCGAAGTATTGAAATGGCTGAAGAAAAACGGTGGGATCGCAGCGATGGATGAGATCAATAAAGAAAAGGCAGCCCTGCTCTACGCCGCGATCGATGAATCCTCGTACTACCGAGGTCATGCCGAACCAGCCTCTAGGTCCCTGATGAACGTCACCTTCAATCTGGCAACACCTGAGCTGGAGGCGAAATTCATTGCCGAGGCAACGAAAGTTGGTCTGAACGGGCTGAAAGGGCATCGGTCCATAGGCGGCTGCCGCGCCTCGATCTACAATGCCTTCCCGCGAGAGGGTGTGGTAAAGCTTGTCAACTTCATGCGGGAATTTAAGGAAAATAATCCTGCATGATAACGGCTGCTCGTTCGGGTGGTGACGGATCCCCGGAGACCGCAAGTCTCGGCAACCCACCTGAACGACGCGAGTAAGTCACCTTGATGTTCTATGAAGGCACTATCATCCGGCCGCCAAGCGAGGCTGATTCCATCATCCTGCAGGTGACGGTCGGATGTTCCCACAACCGCTGCACCTTTTGCGGAGCCTATAAAGATGTCCGGTTCCGGCTCAAAGAGGACCACATCCTTGCTGCCGATATTGCCTTTGCCGCCGGATATTGTACCCATCAGAAAAGAGTGTTTTTAGCCGACGGCGACGCGCTTATTCTTCCGCAACGAAAACTCATCAGTATTATTAAGAATATCAGACATAGCCTGCCATGGGTCAATCGAATTTCCACCTACGGCAATGCCAAGGCCATCCGTTCCAAAAGCATCACTCAGCTGAGAGAACTCAAAGACCTGGGCTTAAATCGTATATACATGGGACTTGAAAGCGGTCATGATGAGATACTTCGTAAAATTCAAAAAGGGGAAACATCACAATCAATGGTGGAAGCAGCTGGGAAGGTTCGCGAGAGTGATATCTTCCTTTCGGTCACCGTTCTTCTTGGGATTGGTGGCGTCGACCTGTCGGATCAACATGCCGAGGCAACAGGACGGATTGTTTCTTTAATGACTCCCCGACATATAGCCGCCCTGTCGCTTATGCCGCTTAGCAACACCCCCCTTTACGGCCAGATTCAACGCGGTGAGTTCAAGTTGCCGGAGTCCATGGGAATACTGAAGGAGTTGAAGATTCTGGTGGGAGCAATCAGCCTTGATCGAGTGCAGTTTCATGCCAACCACGCCTCGAACTACCTGCCGCTTTCAGGCCGCCTGCAAAAAGACAAACAGAAACTTCTCCATACAATTGATGGAGCCCTGTCGGGCAAGACTCCTCTTGTCCCTGAAAACTTGAGGGCATTATGATGATAAAGACAGACCTGAAAAATTATGACCTTGCGGGTCTGATCCGCTTTGTGGAAGATCTTGGACAACCTGCCTTTTGCGGCAGGCAGATCATGTCCTGGCTCTACCGACCCGCAATCACGGAATTTGACCAGATGACCGACATCGCCAAAAAATTCCGCGAGATCTTGAAGGAAAAGGCCTGCATTTCAAATTTTACCGAACCGATACTGGAACGCTCTCAGGACGGGTGTGTAAAGTTCGGATTTCGCCTCGAAGACGATCATATGGTCGAGTCGGTGCTGATCCCCGAGGAGGACAGAAACACCCTTTGTCTGTCTTCTCAGGTGGGATGCGCTATGGGTTGTTCTTTCTGCCTGACCGGGACGATGGGATTCATCCGCAACCTGACACCTGCCGAGATGGTCAATCAGGTTTGCGCTATCCGCGATTTTCTTCTGGATGAACCCGCCCGGAATCTCGTCGGTCCCAGAGAAGTAACAAACCTGGTTTTCATGGGCATGGGAGAGCCGCTGAATAATCTCGATAATCTCCTCACCGCTCTGTCGATACTGACTGAGCCAAAAGGGCTTGATTTTACAGGGAGGAAAGTAACAGTCTCCACTTGCGGCATTGCCCCCAAGCTCAAGAAACTGGGGGAAAATTCCACTGTCAACCTGGCAATTTCCTTGCATGCCGTCGATGACGCGACCCGTGATCTCCTTATGCCGGTGAATAAACGGTACCCTCTCAAAATTCTTTTTGAGGCATGCCGGAATTTCCCGATGCCGAAAAGACGCCGGATCATGTTTGAATACATCCTGCTTAAAGATATCAATGATTCGGACGAACAAGCCTACGAGCTTGCCAGGAGGCTACACAAAATTCCATGCAAAATCAACCTACTGCCATACAACGAATCATCGGTTTTACCCTACAGGAGTCCGGCGGCTGAACGGGTACTCGCCTTTCAGAAAATTCTGCTCGATAAACACTTCTCGGTCTTTATCAGGAACAGCAGAGGCTCGGATATCTCTGCCGCCTGCGGACAGCTGGCGGGAAAAACAAAACCCGACAAATCCTCCTGATCAGAGATCGCCCCTTTCGGGAAAAATCTCCTTGGATTCTATCTTATTGATTGCGTCAAATAAAGAAATCGATGTACAATGAGTCCTGCGTACATCGGCCAAACTGAGCACAACCTATCATATTTATGAGGTGCGCCCTCCCCCGTTTGCAGATCATTTCATGACTGCCGATCGGAAAGCTTGCTTCATTATAACTCGTCCTGAAAATCCGTGAAACGCACATATCTGCTCATTGCCCTGATAGTTGTTATCGGCCTTTTTCTCGGGTTCAAATACCTGACCCGTCCAAAACCAGTTACCGTTGCCGTACAAGAGGCTGAAATCGGCACTGTGGAGTCCACTGTGGCCAATACCCGTGCAGGTTCGGTCAAGGCCAGGCACCGCGCCCGGCTTGCGCCTGCAATCGGCGGTCAAATCGCGACCCTGAACGTCCAGAAAGGAGATGTGGTCAAACAAGGCCAGGTCCTGTTAACCTTATGGAATAAGGATATTAAAGCGGAACTTAAACTTGCCCAAGGACAAGTGACAGTGACCGAGGCTACTGCCCGTGAGAACTGCCTGCTGGCGGATTTTGCTGGACGTCAGGCCAAACGGTTGACGGAACTGAAGCGTCGCAATTCAACCTCGGAATCAAGTTATGAAGATGCCGTCGCCACAGCTGAGGCAAAAAAAGCGGCCTGCCAGGCCGCAGAGGCGCAACGGCTCGTCAGTCAGGCAAAGGTGGATTCGGCCAGTGCCATGGTTGAGCGGACCCTGCTTACCGCCCCTTTTCCAGGGATCGTGGCCGAAGTGAACGGTGAGGTCGGTGAATATATCACCCCTTCCCCACCGGGGATCGCCACCTTGCCCGCCATCGATCTGATCAATATGGATGAACTCTATGTGGCCGCACCGATCGATGAAATTGATGCCGCTCAGATCCGGCCGGACATGGAAGCTCGAATAACCCTTGATTCCTTTCCGAAACGTATCTTCAAGGGCAGGACGCGCAGCATTTCCCCCTATGTCCTTGAGCAGGCAAAACAGGCCAGAACCGTTGAGATAGAGGCCGATTTTGCTGAAGCTGTAGAGCACGGCAGCCTTCTCGCCGGGTATAGCGCAGATATGGAAATCATTCTGGATTCCCGGCAACAGGTCGTAAAAATCCCCACGGAATCCGTTCTGGAGGGTGGGTATGTATATGTCCTGCACCCTGAAGACAACCATATCGAACGCCGCAAGATTACCAGCGGGCTCAGTAACTGGAGGTTTACTCAAATTATTTCAGGCCTTGCCAAGGCAGAGAAGGTTGTCACCACAATAGACCGTGAGGGACTTGCCGACGGCATCAAGGTAGTTATCGACAAATCGACGAAGAAATCGGAAAAGAAATGATTGAACTGCATGACGTCAGCCGGATTTTCACCGTCGGCGGCCAGGAGGTCCGGGCCATGGACCACGTATCTCTCGACATAAAGCCCGGCGAGTACCTCTCGATCATGGGACCATCCGGCTCCGGGAAATCCACCCTGTTGAATATCATCGGCCTCCTCGATACGCCGAACAGCGGCACCTATCTCCTGGAGGGCCGCGATGTTACCAGTCTGGGCGACCAGCAACTGGCGGAAGTACGCAGCCGCAAGATCGGCTTTATTTTTCAATTTTTTCATCTGATTCCCCGTTTGACGGCTTTACAGAACATTGAATTGCCTCTTCTGCTGGCCGGAGTCTCCAAAAAGGAACGGACCAGGATCAGCTCTCGTCTGGTCGAGGACTTCGGTTTGAAAGGCAGACATCATCATCGCCCCGATGAACTCTCCGGCGGACAGCGTCAACGGGTAGCGATCGCCAGAGCCGTGATCAATCAACCGGCCGTGCTCCTGGCCGACGAGCCTACCGGAAATCTTGACCGGACATCAGGTGCCGAAATCATTGATCTGATGGAACAGCTCAATAAAAATGGCCAGACCCTGGTTGTGGTTACACACGATCCGGAGATCGGCGAACGGGCCAGGCGCTGTATCCGGGTTGTTGACGGCCGGATTGCAGGCGATACCAGGAAGGGTTGAGAGCATGCGGCCCCTTGACGCTGTTGGCTTTGCCCTGACCAGCCTCGGAAGCAATAAGGTCCGGACCTCCTTGATGCTGCTGGCCATGAGCATAGGTGTGGCGGCAGTGGTGCTGCTTACAGGTATCGGCAACGGTGCCAGGCTTTATATTGTCGATCAGTTTTCCTCACTTGGTACCAATCTGGTCATCGTCATCCCCGGACGGGCTGAAACCACCTCGAATACCCCGGCTACCCTGGTCGGAGAAACACCTCGAGACCTGACTCTTGATGACACCAAGGCCTTACTGCGGGGTGATATGGTACAGCGACTGGCGCCGATTAATATCGGTGAACTGAGCGCTGCCTGGCATGGTAAGGAACGAAAAGTCCCCGTGGTCGGCTCCACCGCATCCCTGCTGCAAATCCATCACCTCAAGCTTGAACGCGGTTCCTTTCTGCCGGATGAGGATACGGATATTTCCCGTCCGGTCTGTGTTCTCGGCTCCAAGGTGTATCGCGAACTCTTCGGTCAAAACGCCGCACTGGGCGAACTCATCAGGCTCGGCGGCTTTCGCTGCCGGGTCATAGGTATTCTAGGCTCCGAGGGCCGCTCACTCGGGCTCGACACCCAGGAGTTGGTGGTCGTGCCGGTGGCCTTTGCCCAGATGCTTTTCAACACCAACGGGGTGTTCCGTATCCTGATCGAAGCGAAAGATCAACTTTCCCTTGAACGATTGAAAAAACATATTTCTCAAACTATCTCTAAACGGCATTACGGGGAGGAGGATGTCACCATCATCACCCAGGATTCGATACTGACCACCTTCAACAGGATCTTCAAGGTCCTGACCCTGAGCGTCGGTGGTATCGCCGCCATCAGTCTGGTCGTCGCCGGAATTCTAATCATGAATGTCATGCTGATGTCCGTCTCCCAACGCACCGCCGAGATCGGATTATGCAAGGCCCTGGGGGCGAACAATACTCAGATGATGGCCCTGCTGGTTACTGAGGCCCTGCTGCTCTCTGCCATTGGTGGTGTTATCGGCCTGTTACTGGGCTTTGCCGGTTCCTGGATTATTGTCCAGTTCTATCCGACCCTGCAGACTACCCCGCCGCTCTGGGCAGTTGCTGCAGCGATGGGTACCGCCTTATGCACCGGGTTTGTTTTCTCGCTGCTGCCTGCCCGTCGGGCGGCGCGGCTTGATCCCATCCAGGCATTGGCCAGACACTGAGGACAACCGGTCGATGGAACTCCTTGATCAGATACAATTTATCACCACCTCTATCCGGTCGAAACGACTGCAGTCCTTTCTGACCGGTCTCGGAATAGCCGTCGGCATTGGAGCCGTCATCCTTCTGACTTCCATAGGCGAGGGGTTGCAACGTTTTGTGTTGGCCGAATTCACTCAGTTCGGCACCAACCTGATCGCCATCAATCCAGGCAAGGTCACTACCATGGGCACGCCGCTCGGGGTTTTCGGTTCCGAACGGTTGCTGACCCTGGAGGATTGCACCGGCCTTAAACAGATTTCGCAAGTTGAGGTGGCAGTTCCTATGATCCAGGGGAATGCCGAGGTCAAGGCCGGAAATCGGACCCGACGCATCACCATTTATGGGGTCGGACCGGAAATGGACACCGCCTTCAGGATGCGGGTCGCCAGAGGCCGTTTCCTGCCCCCCGATGATCCTCGACTGGCCCGGCCCTTCGTGGTGCTGGGCTATAAAGTCCGTCAGGAACTTTTTCCAGGTCAGGACCCGCTTGGACAACGAATCCAGATCGGCAATCTGCCGGCACGGGTGATCGGCATCATGGAGCCAAAAGGACAGATTCTGGGGTTCGATATGGACGATACCGTCTACATCCCTGCGGTTCGAGCCCTGGACCTTTTTAACCGTGAGGGGTTGATGGAGATTGATATCCTCTACCGGGAAGGTAATAAAGCGGAGGAGGTGGTTGCAGCCATCCGCAGGGTGCTGCTGCATCGTCACGGTCAGGAGGATTTCACTATCACCACCCAGCAGCAGATGCTGGATGTCCTGGGCTCGGTGCTCGGCATGCTGACTGTGGCCGTCGGCGCCCTGGGCGGGATCTCCCTTCTCGTGGGCAGCGTCGGTATCTTCACGGTCATGACCATTGCCGTCCGTGAACGAACCGCCGAGATCGGCCTTCTCCGTGCCCTTGGCGCCACCCGCAATCACATCCTTTTCCTTTTTCTTATCGAGGGAACCCTGCTTGCAGGTCTTGGCGGTACGGCCGGACTCATGCTTGGCTTCTGCCTGGGCTGGCTGATCCATGTCTTCGTCCCCTTGCTGCCGGTGCATACCCCATGGATGTTTGTGCTGCTGGCCGAATTGCTGTCCATGGTCATCGGCATCATCGCCGGAATCATGCCCGCTCGCCAGGCAGCCCTGCTCGATCCTCTGGAGGCCTTGCGCTCGGAATAGATACTACGCAGGAAATGTGACTCTCAACTTTATGTAGTTGGAGACCTCGATGAGGTTCAAGTCAGGATCCCTGAAATAGAGGGAAAGAATTGGTCCTGTCGCTCCTGTGCGTTGGACCGGGCCTTCCAAGATCGTAACTTCTAAGTCAGAGAGATGACGTGCAACTTCCTGTAACGGAATTGATGTGATGAAACACAGGTCGGCCGAGCCAGGAGTGGGTTGCATGGCCTTCGGTTCAAACTCACTGTCTTGTTGATGCAGGTTCAGTTTTTGAGAACCAAAGAGCAGCGCCTTTCGACAACCATCGAAGCTGATGACCTTCATACCCAACACTCTTGCGTAGAAATCGCACGTGATTTCGATGTCTTTGACTGTGAGGACAAGATGGTCGAGACTGTCTATCAGCATACTATGTCTCTGGTGACCGAAATTATCCCTTGTTTTCCGACGAAGGCAGGTAATCCTCCCGTACCGGAGAAAAAACCTCAACTGCAACAGATTCCTCTATAATCTCGGCACCATGCAGCATTCCTCCCGGAATGCACCAGCTATCCCCTTCTGACACCTCATGAACATCCACACCGATTGTCAACCGAATCCGTCCCTTCACCAGGTAGCCGGCCTGTTCGTGTGGATGTGCGTGCATCGGCAGGGAGGCGTCTTTTTGCAGCCGAAACTCAACCATCAAGGTTTTGTTGCCGTGCGTCAGGGTTTTTTGTTCGATTCCTACCAATACCTGTCTATATCCTTTTTTACTGTATTTCTCAAACATCATCTTGTCCTCTTTTGATTGCTTGAATAGGAAGTGCTCGTTGCCAATGACTTCCTTTGTGGAGTAAAGGGACGGCGCTTGTTAGCTGACCTGCATTTCTTAACCTTATTTTTACAAAAAAATCAACCATGTCCCTCGTGTTCCCTCGGTTCGACCCGCTGGAGATCTTGCGCTCTTAAGAAATGATATGGGAATTTAATTGTCGAACGTGAACAAAAAAGGTCGATTGATTATTATAAACAAAAGTATTGCAGGTATTCTGATGGACAGGGTACTTTGATGTATCGGCACAAACAACTACCCTGAACTCGAGGGCCTGGCTACAGGCAATGCCCTCACCCTTACGAGGCGAAAACAAAAAACGAAAGGAAGGAGCAAAAGAGGTATCCCGGCGGGAGACTTTTTCAAGACCGATTATGAAAATTTTACCTATACAAACTAGAAAAACCAACAAAACGGGCGTCACGGGAGTGGCCGTTACGGACGGTTTTTGTCACAGCTATATCGTCAATGATACAGGCAAGAGATTTTCCAGAAAATTCTCCATCGCCAAGTACGGAAAATTTGAGGCCTTAAGACTAGCTATAAAATGGCGTCGAGATAATGAATTAAAAATACATGGATATTCTGTTATTCCTGAGGAGATGATTTGTAGAAACTTACAGCATAAACAGAGTAGTCGTGAAGCTGCAAATATCAAAAATTTAAAAAAACTATCTGCCTTCAAACACTGTAAAAATGAGCAAAAAAAACTGGCTCACCGGAAAAGAATGTACCAAAAAATGGCAGGAAAATTTATCTATCGAATTGATGACCTCGACTTGGGCCATGGCTGGCTCCTGAGAATCGAAACTCGAACTGAGAAATTATTCAGTATGTTTTTTCGTGACAGCCGATATAGATCAGCCGATGATGCACTTCAGCATGCCCAGAATGAAAGAGAAAACCAGCTGATCCTGCATAATATTCCCTATGCCAATGGAAGACGTTTCAGCAAAAAGCTGCGCTCGACCAACAGCACCGGTGTTACAGGAATCTGCCGGTCCAATTTTTATTATCATTGCTACATACCTCTTAAACCTAACAAAAGGAAAACACGAAAAATCTCCATCGACAAATACGGAGAAAAGCTGGCCTTCCGGATGGCGGTGGAGTGGCGGCAAGATATGGAACTTGATGTCTACGGAGACACTGTGCTGACAAACCAACAGGTTGAAGAACTTTTGGTCAAGAAAACAAAAAAGAAGTCTTCAAAAAATGACAAGTTATGACTCCTTTCCTGGCCGGGAAATTGCCTTATTATTTTGATACTTGCCTCTCTCCCCTTACCAGTATCAAGGTAACCTGAAGGTTTCGTGGGGGAAAACTCAGCCCACGGCAAGGGTCTTGCGGCCTTAAGGAGATGTGATTAGTCAAAAATAAATGTGCGGAATTTTACAGGGTACATTCCATTTGTAATCTCCAAATTATAGAAAAAAATAGGCAGACCGTCACTGCCTTGAGCAGGGGTCAGTAGAACCAAAAAATACCGCTTCAGGCAAATAAGGAGGACAATAACATGATCAATGCAGAAAAAAATGATCTTACTGCCGGCAATGCGCCTCAAAAGGATTGGTTTCTCCAGTTTTTAGTAAATACGGCCAACAAGAGTCAATTTGAGTTGGAAATAACGCTGAATGTTGGGGGAATTTTGGTATCTGGGACACTTGCAAGCGTGAAACAATACTTTGCAGACTTTGGCGCAGATTTTGCCGCGTTATTTGATGCGGGAAAAGGGTCCGAGGAAATAAAGGCAACCTTTAAAAAAATTGGAGATGAATGTGCTTGTGTTTCCAATGCGGAACCGTCTGAATCTCCCTCCTATATTCATCTTAAAGATTGCAGGTTTTTCGATGCACAAGGAAATTCAATTGAAGGAAATCGAGGTGTTTGGTGGCGAGGCCGGATTTCAGAGGTTCAAGGTTTCGTTCCGGGAACTCTCATCAAGTCTGTTACCTCCTCCGCACCTTGAAAGTAACTGAAAAATGTGGAGGCATTTCATTGTTTCCTGCGAAAAACATAAGGAATTTTCATGTCAACCGGTTCCGACCACAGGGACGAGGCAACACAAAACAAGGAACTGCCTCCGGGCGCAGCCCTGTTCAGCATATTTCTCAATTTCCTTTTCGGCGCCAATGCGGTTGCGGCAAAGATCAGCTTACAGGGGATGGGTGTCTTCACGACGGTGGGGTTGCGGTTTGCTCTTGCGGCAATTGCTATTTCCTTATGGGCCATATTTACCGGCCAACCCCTCTATATAACCAAAATCAAGGCTAAACAACTCATCATTCTTTCTATCTTCTTTGTAGCCCAGATTGCCCTGTTTTATTTGGGATTAAACCTGACAACCGCCTCTCGCGGTACGCTGATCGGCAACCTTCTGCCGTTTGTTGTCCTTCTGCTCGCCCATTTTTTTATCCCAGGCGATAGTATTACCGGCAGGAAGGTGCTTGGTATCATTTTGGGATTCTGCGGGGTTTTGTTCGTGGTTCTTGATAAAAAAGGAGTAACCATCGATGTCCAGATTGG
>Ga0182021_10007750_pt1 | contig 12733 bp, 11 predicted proteins | sample 612E3MmetaG_FD_120493 | JGI IMG/M metagenome (GOLD analysis project Ga0182021, IMG submission 120493) | Permafrost microbial communities from Stordalen Mire, Sweden - 612E3M metaG (Illumina Assembly) | ecosystem: Environmental > Terrestrial > Soil > Wetlands > Permafrost | place: Sweden... | reverse complement strand
CCATCCTGCCTGCAGCCCCGAGGATTGCGATGGTCTTTCTCGTCGGTGTCTCTCTTGTTGCCATTGTGACTTGTGGCGCACTGTGTGCCACCAAGATACGACGGAAGGACCCCCCGGCGCATTCACAAACGGTGAGAAATTCCTTGAAATCCGGGTAAGAGACTATCTGAACTTTTGGTAAGTGAAAACTACTTGCGGTTGGCGAGTTCCCTGCGGATGCGGCTCAGGGATTGAGGAGTCACGCCGAGGTAGGAGGCAATCTGGTGAAGAGGAATTCGCTGGAAAAGATCGGGATATTTTCTGAGAAAGCGAGTGTACCTGTCCTCTGCGGACAGGCTCACGAGCTCTGAGACCCGTATGACCGCGTCCTTGTACGCATTCTCGAGCTCTCGCTTGAAAAACAGACCCCATTGCGGGACCATCACCGAAAGCTTCTCGTGAGTTGCCCGATCGATCAGGAGCAGCTCCGAATCTTCGAGTGCATCGATATTGCTTGTTGACGGCTCGTGTGCATGGTAACTTGCCGCGTCGGTGATCCATCCACCCTCAATCGCGAACATGAGGATGTGCTCTTTCCCCTGATCGTCAAGTGAATACTGACGCAGGCATCCTCGTGAAACAAACGCGACCCACCTGCACTCATCTCCAGCCTGGAGGAGATATTGTCTTTTTCTCAACTTCTTGGGAATCAGCAGGCCCGTGCCGAGATTGAAATCTTCTTCCGACATTTCCCAGGAAGTAAGGACGTATGTCCGCAGTTTCTCAAACATGGCAGTGGCGAGATGCGCTCTCGCATCCGAATGTGGAAGACCCCGCCAGATCGGCTCGAGCAGTCTGCGGGCTTCGCGTCATCTGCAAAGATGTGAAATCCTCTTCAGATAACCAACTTCAACTGATTTTCCTTCACCAATAGGGGGAAATGCGCTGTACAGTCAAGCATGGTGAAACGGCCGGCGGGACTGAGTTCCGGCCGGGGGAATTGGATCAGTCAAGAAGCTATGAGAAAAGGGCAAAAAAGAAGTAAACTTGCACCCCCAGAGGCGGTGGCTTCAGTGAGCACGGAGAAGGCCGGAGGCCGGCTCGGGTCAGTCATAATGCTTGACCTGGAGCCACAGAGTGCCGATAGGTTTCTTTGGCCCCCGCACGACACATATCGAGAGATTGTCCTCCGAAGGCTGGACGTAGCCGTTGTCGTCGTGGATGAACCCTCGCTTTGAAACACTCTCAAAGAAATCCGATAGCTCACCCGGACTCCGTGTAATGACGATTCCCACTTCCCAGGAGCCGTGCGGTCCCCACAGCCAATAGTTATTGTGCCCCGACGAGGCAGCGGGCAGGCCGTAGCGCTTTCCCAGGAAGTCAACGGCCCCGGCCTGATGATAGTCCATGCAGAAGATGCCGCATTTCGCACGGTCCTCTGCAGGCAGGGACTGGTACACCCTTGCAACTTCTCCCACAAGATTCTCCCAACCGAACATGGAGGCAAAATACTGGGACAGCCTTCCCACTTCATGACGTTCTCCCCCCGCATTGGGTGTCTGGCCGAGGGCCGCAGAGTAACGGATGTGCTCCTCCACCGGCAGGACCGGCAGGACGAGCGGTAGAGAGACAAATCCACCGGCGATGATCACGGCAAGCAGCCCCACACGGATCGTTTTTCGGGAGATCCTTCTCTCGAACCAGACGGCGCCGAAGGCGAAGAGCATCGTATAGGCGGGAGCAAGGTAGTAGCTCTTGCCTCCGGCCATCACGAAGAGAACCAAAACCGACAGGTAGCACCACCCAAGGGCCTGGTACCTTCGGAAGGCCCGGGAGAAGATCAGCAGACAAAGCCCGGCAAGCCAGATGGGAAAGGTGAACGGGTGCATCTGAAGGATCTGTCCTGAAAAAAACGCCGGGAAGGACAACTTGACATTCTTATAGAGACGCGCGTTTTCCATGAACTCCAGAGTCGGCCAGCCGTTGGGGATCTGCCACAGAACGTAGGGGAGGAAGATGAGGCCAGCAAGCAACCCTCCAAGCCAGAACCAGCCGCTCAGGATCTGGCGGCGCTGCCCGGTGAGGAGCAGACCGACCATGAGGCCGAACCCTAGAAAGAGAAGGCTGATCTTGTTCTGTAATCCCAGACCTGCCAGCAGACCGAAAGCAACCCAAAGCCTGGGTCTTCCCCCGTCGAGAATCAGCACCAGAACATAAAATGTCCCGAGCCAGAAGAGCACATCGAACGAATTCATCGAGAATATGTGGCAGCCGCCCAGATACACCGGGGCGACCAACACGCATACCTGGGCGAGCAGTTGCCCATATCTGCCGGCCCCGAGCCGCCGGGCGAGGAGTCCTGTCAGGATAACTGTGATGCCGCCGGCAAGCGCCGGCAACAAGCGGATCGAAAGCAGGGAATCCCCGAACAGCCAACGATCGACACGCAGGAAGAGGATCGAAAGCGGAGGGTGGTCCACGTAGCCGAAAGCAAGCCGGTTGCTACAGGCAATATAGTAGAACTCGTCGCTGAAGAAGCCGAAACCCCTGTAGGTCAGAAGGTGAAGAGTTGTCTTGATCAATCCGGGAATCAGCAGTACCGCCAGATCTAATCGAGACCAGGCAGAGCCGGCGATCTTCCACATTCGTGCATTCATGACGGCCCCTCAAGAGATGTAGCAAACGCTTGCAGCGGGAGAAGTCCTTCATCCCAGGGCATTGTTTCTACCATGCTTCAGTAGTTATACCTTTGGTTGTGGGCCAAGACAACAGTGCAAAACTCAAGTGCAACAATGGTTGGGAACCTTTGCTGTACTTGCCCCGGTCAAATTCAACGCTGACATTTGCACGACAACCAGGGACGGGTGTTGGATATTATTGAATCGACATGGACCTCATCAGGTGCCGAAATATGAGGCAGCAATTGCGAAGACCCGGTCAAATGCCCGGTCGACCTCGCCCGCGGGTACCCCGGATTCAGGGAACGGATTGACATGGGAGTACTTGTAGTCGAAATCCATGATTTGCACGGGAACGGCGATGTTCCGGAATTCTCCTTGCAGCGTGCTGAGAACTTCACCGGGTTGGATCACAGTGTCCTTCCGGAGCGGAACAGCCAAAATGCGATCCTTCAATTCGGCAAACCTCGCTTCACGAACCGCCTTGAGTTTTCTGCTTGAGATCATGGCCTTGAACCAAAGTCCGGCCGGGTGGCCTTCATTAAAATGATGGGAGAGGCGCCGGTCGATTTTGCATTCATTGTCCAGGTGCTCGACAAAGAACGCATAAAGCGCGATCAGTGCCTCACTGTCCATGATGTACTTTGACACAGGATACATCCGGTCGAACGTAGGCCCACCGCAGAACATAAAGACCTTCGACTGAGCAAAGATTCCCCCTTGATCTGCCATAAGAAGAATCTCGGAAAGAAACGATCCGATCGAGTAGGCGAAGATATTCAACCGGCCGCCCAATTCGAGATACGGATGATCTCCCCGCCGCACAGCCATGACAAGCTGCACAATGTCATCGTAGGTCTGGACACCCGACCAGAAGAACCGCTGTGGAGTGCTCTGGAGACGTGCACTTATCGCTGCATTCGCAAACGACGAACCTTCGATTGAGGGAAAGAGCCCTCGCCTCGCCCCTGCAACGAGCGCCATCTTTTTCGGATTGCTCCAATCCAATGGCGCCCTGTTCATATGAAAGGCGATCGGGACCAGACAAACGGCACCCCCTGTAAGTTCAACAAGTCGGACCGCCCATGGTAGATACTTAAACCAGTACCTTTCATTAAGCCCGTGGAGAAGAAGTATTGTCTGGGTGGGCTTCTTTCCCGTTGTTGGCAGGAAGATGGAGTACCTGAATTCGCTGTTGTCAGTGAATTGAGCATCGGGACCGGAGAGTCCTTCAACGCGAAGGTCTGTCCCTCCTATCCGCCCGTTCCCCGGCTCTTCAGAGAACTCCAATGTGTGTTCAACACATGTATAATGTCGCGCCCCCGGAAGAAATCGCCGCCCCGACGAAGTAAACGTGCAATTCACGATCTTTGCTCCGAATTCGGGTATCTCAATCAAGTCGTCGTCCTGGTTGAACCGGCTCTTCAGGAGGAAGTACGTGTCATTATAATTCATGGATGCGAAGGAGGTCGTTAGGGGTACACGGATCGCATTTCAACCTATGCGGTATATTGAGTGGTCCGGGGATTAATATACCAAAAGGGCGGATTTCAAGGAAGCAGATTACGTTCGTCTCGCCGTGGTCCTGGAGGACGTCTAGGCTGTAGTTGCAAACGTCCGCCATGCCACAGAAGAGCTCTCCGCTACACTGTCGTCCATAAACAAGGGGCAGGGGACCCTCGGACAGCTCCTTACCAACGACAGGGTATACCGAAACATCGAACAAGCGACCGCACGAGCGGATACGGGAATTGGCAGAGCGGTGGATGAATTGTCGGCCGTGTCGCATTCCATCTCCGGATTGAGCGGGACTATCGGCGATATTGCGAACAAGGCGGATACCGTTGCGACGAGGGTCAACGGCATGGTGTACAAGCTCAACCGGGGCGAGGGAACCATCGGGGCATTACTCAGCGAACGGACCATCTATGACAGCCTGCTCTTTGTCGTGCACAATGCAATCGCTCTGACCGAGGAAGCGAAGGCCGGGGCAGGCAAGTTTGATGAGGATATGGAAGCACTCAAGCACAATTTCTTCTTCAAGGGATACTTTGAAGACCGGGGCTACTGGGACAAAGCGGACTACGAGAAGGAATCAGTGATTCCTGCCGCCCTCCTAGAGTGATTGGGGGGGATATTGGTTTGTGTCGCAGCTTCTCAAATACCTGGAAGGCCTGGAAATCGAATAATAACTCTCGTCCCTTTCATGGGTTCACTGTGGAGACTTATTTCGCCGTTCATTTCTTCGATCATCATCTTTGCAAGCGCCAGACCGAGCCCGATCCCTTCGTACCTACGAGCCGGACCCTCACTCACTTGGCGAAAGGGTTGAAAGACAGTCTGCTGGAACTCCTCCGGAATCCCGATCCCCGTGTCGGATACAGAGATTTCTGCAAATCTCAGCTGGCCATCCTCAACCTCCTGTAGGGCGATCCTGACACTGCCGGAGGGAGTAAATTTGAGCGCATTATCCAGCACCTGACCCAACGCTTGTTGCAACAACCCGACATCACCGAGGACTTCGGGACCTTCGTCTCTAAGGTCGGCCTCCAATTCCAAGCCTTTCCTCCGGGCAGAAAAGACAAAACGTTGTGCCACAGTTTGCACAACATGCAACAGATTGGTTCTTTTCATATCAGGTCGAAACTCCACTGACTCAAGATGGGAGTGCTGGATGATCCGGTCAATTGTCTGTGAAAGGCGAATAGACGACTCATGAATCATCTCGACGTACATCGAGTGTTCGGCATTGGTTATTTCATCCTTGAGGAGTGCGGATATCCCGATTATGCCGTTCAAAGGAGTCCGGAGTTCGTGTTGCAGATTGGAAATCGCATACACCTTGAACCGTATTATCTCTCCCAGTTGCCGAGTAGCCTCGACGACGTGGTTTTCAATATCCTTCTTGGAAGCTACATCCATCAGGGCACCGATAAAGCTGTCAGGGATACCCTGCGAATCCAAGAGTGGAGCGACTTTCGAAATAACCCACCTGGTGCCTCCATCAGGCCTAACGAGACGATATTCCAGAGTATATCCCGATCCCTTTGCGCGGGCCAGAATGAGTTCGTCTGTCACTCTCTCCCGGTCTTCAGGATGGACTGATTGGAGCCATTTCATGTGCCGCGCATCGTTTTCGGAAAGTCCGGTAATTTCGCACCATCGCTCATTGACCAGGACCACATCGCCTGCGTCGTCTGTTATAAACATGCCGACTGGAGCAAGTCTTGCCAGCTCTCTGAACCACGCCTCTCTGCTGCGATAGGACATATGTACCCCTCACTTTCCACTTTGTCGACCTTTACAATACTATGTTCCCGATCACCGGATACGGTTAGTCACGATGTCGACGGCTTTCGTTTTTGTGAAAGCACCTCGTGTATCATGCCGAGCATTCGTTCGCTGGTATACGGTTTCATGAGATACCCCTGAATGCGTAACTTCCTCCTGCGAATCGGGTTGACATCAGCCAGAACCACACAACCGGGATTCAAGATTGTTTTGGTTTGAGGACCGTTTGCAGTGCTTTGAGCAAAGTCTCCGCGGAGTATGGCTTCGTCAGGATTGTCTGTACGCTGGACTTCAGCGAAGCTGCAATTTGCCCTTCAAATGCCAAACCGCTTGCCGCTATGATCTTGACACCAGGGTCCATCTCTTTCAGCGCGAGAATCGCTGCCGCACCATCCATGACGGGCATCATCATGTCTGTGATCACCGCCTTGATCCTCTTTCTGTTGTCGGCGAAGGCGTTCAGTCCTTCCGCGCCATCGCTGGCTGTAATGACCTCGTAGCCATAATTCATCAGGGTTTCCTTTGCGATGTCTCGGATGGCGGATTCATCATCAATGACGAGGATCAGCTCGCCGTTCCCTGCAGGGAGATCAGATTCCTCACGAACGGCCGCCAGATGTGATGACCTACCGGTCGCCGGGACGTATACCCTGATCGTCGTCCCCTTCCCCAGTTCGCTGTACAGATTTATGAACCCCCCATGGCTCTTGACGATGGCAAGCGTTGTCGAAAGCCCAAGCCCGGTTCCGGTGCCAACATCCTTTGTCGTGAAGAAGGGTTCGAAGATCTTATCCCGGATATCTGCAGGAATTCCAGTCCCCGTATCTGCTACCGTTATGGCCACATACAGCCCTGGTTTCGCCTCAATATGCAAGCGGGAGTATTGCTCATCCAACGTCACGTTCTCCGCAGATATCGTCAGAGTGCCTCCCTTAGGCATCGCATCCCGCGCATTTACCAGCACGTTGAGAAGGACCTGGTGCATTTGTGTTGCGTCGGCCGAGACCGTCCATAAGTCACGCGGGACGTCCGCTTCTATCTTGATCGACTTGGGAAAGGTCTCACAGGCAATCTTCACAACTTCCCTTACGACATGTTTGAGTTGCACGAGGGCGCGTTCACCCTGGACCCCCCGGCCGAATGCAAGCACCTGCCTGACAATGTCCGAGCCTCGCTTCGCCGATGCTTCAATCGTATTCAGGATCTTCCGACCGTGCTGATCGGTTATTTTGGTTCTCAGGACCTCGATCGCCATCAGGATCGGCGAGAGGACATTGTTGAGATCATGGGCGATGCCGCCTGCGAGCGTCCCGATGCTTTCCATACGTTGCGCCCGGAGAGACTCCGACGCAAGCCGTTTCTCTTCGGTGACATCACGGGATACCACAACGAGGCGGGAAATCATCCCGTGACTATCTCTGATCACGCTTCCCTTCGAGTCAAAGTCCCGGATGCTCCCGTCTTTGCGCACAAACCTGTATTCGATCCGCTGTCCGATGCCTGACCGAACGACTTCCTGAAACACCGCCTTAACTCTCTCCCTGTCTTCCGGATGCACGTTTTGAAACCCATTTGTCCCCTTCAATGACTCCGGGGATCCAAGTATGCTGTTGTATGAGGGACTGTTGTAGAGTCTTTTGCCGTCCAGATCAAACACCGCAATCAAGTCTGCCACATTCTCTGCAATCAGACGAAACTGGTCCTCACTCTGTCGGAGGTGTTCCTCGGTTGTCTTACGCTCGGAGATATCACGCGCCAACCCTACGAATCCCACCGGAGAACCTGATTCATCCCTTATCGTGGAAGTCCACAGTTCTACCGGGAAGTCACTTCCGTCCTTGCGACGATTCAGAAGTTCACCATGCCATCCTCCGTTTCGAGTTAGGGACTGGATTTGATCCAAGAGAGGCAACGGAATGCCGGGGGGTCTCAGAAGTGAGATCTCTTTCCCCCACAATTCCTCTGAAGTGTAGCCATAGGTATTCTGAAAGGAGCTGTTGACAAAGATAATCCTGTTTTCAAGATCGGTGATCGAAATGCAGTCCCGTGCAGACGCGACCGCCTGTGCCATGAGCCTGAAGTTCAGCTCTGCTTCTTTGAGCTCTGTAACGTCATGACAGACGACGAATATACTCCGGCTACCTCCTTCTTCCATTACCGTGCGGACAAACTCCTGCACCCAGAGAACGGTTCCATCTTTGCGTATTTTTCTGAATTGGATACTGTACACCTGCCAGGGATTTGACACGCTGACATTCAACTGTTGGGTAACTGCTGCGCGGTCTGCTTCATGAATCACCCTTGCCACAGGCTGTCCTTCGAGTTCATGCACTGTATATCCCAGCCTGCCTGCGCCATATTCGTTAACAGAAGCTACCGTCCCGTCTGGATCCAGGGTGAAGAACATTGACGGATTTTCGTGAAACAGTGCGCGGAAGCGTTTTTGACTCATACGCAGGTCCTCCTCAACCTGCTTTTGATCAGTGATATCGCGGCCAACTCCAACAATCGCAACGATTTTGTTGCCGGAGTCCGGCACTGCCTTGTAAGCCCACCCCAGCCATCGCCACCCCTTGTTTGTAAACGCCCTTTGTTCTACATAGCAATTGCGCAACGGACCGAACAGCATCTTCATTGCAGCCGAAGTGCGATCAGGCATTTCATCATCCACAAAAGGTGCCGGTTTCTGACCGAGGAGTTCACTCTCGTTTTTCCCAAACAGCAGGCAATAGGAGGGGCTCACATACAATAATCGGCCGTCAAGGTCAACCTTCACAACCAGATCGATCAGATTGTCGACGAGCAGTCTGTACTCATCCTCGTTCAACAAGGGAGTTTGCTTTGAATCAGACCTTCCAGAGAGGGAGTTTTCTCTGGGTGTAACTCCCCCGATCTCTCCCTTTTTTGCTCTATCGCCAGAACGAAACATCTTCTCCCTGCCTGACCCGAGCTTCTTATTCCGATCTCGTTAGTTGTCGAATAACCTCTTCCAGATGGACGATCTCATTCGGAAGATGAAAGAAATAGTCTGCATCGTTTTTGATGCACTCCCTGCGTTCTTGCGGGAACGATGAAATTGATGTCATGATCACGAGAGGGGGGATTGCCATCCTCTTCGCCTTTCGTAACACGTCGATCCCCGTACCGCCCGACAGCGAGAGGTCCGCGATCACCAGTCGGGGGTCCCGCAATGAGATCAACGAGATTGCCTCCCCGGCTTCACAAGCCTGACCGACGATCTCAACCCCCGGATACCGGACCAGCCTGTGAATTATCCTGGCGGCGATGTGCCGCGAACCGTATACGACAAGGATTGTTAATCGGGATCTCATTGCTGACCGTCTGGGCTGAAGCCAATGTCGGACATCGCGATTCAATACGGCATCGCAGGAAATCGGAATCATTCATAGCAGAAAGTACGATAGGGCGACGTTCAGGCACGCCGGCAATGAACCCGACAATCCTGGGTCAACGAGACGGGAGATGAAGAGGAGAGAATATCCGGGAGGCTACTGCGATGATTCCTGGAGATTATTGTCGACGACGTACCGAATGAGCTCGGCTGTACTTTCCAAGTTCATTTTCTCGAGAATGTGTGCCCGGTGCGTGTTGATCGTAGAAACGCTGAGGGAGAGATTGTCCGCGATTTCGGACACCGTTTTTCCCTGTCCGAGAAGGCACAGTACCTGGAATTCCCGGTCCGAAAGCTGTTCGTGGGGCAGTCGGGTTGTATCGCTGCCGATATCAGCCGCGAGCAAATCTGCCATCGATGCGCTGACATATTTCCCGCCCTGCATCACTTTCCTCACTGCCCGTATCAGCTCATCGGGTGCGCTTTGTTTCGTGAGATATCCCCGGGCACCATTTGCAAGGCAACGCACCGCATATTGCTTTTCAGGGAACGCACTCAGCATGAGAACATGGATTGCGGGCATTTCAGAGCGAAGTTGCTTGAGAACCTCGAGACCGTTTATTCCCGGGAGTGCGATGTCGAGCAGGATCAGATCCGGCTTCGTGGATCGGGCTTTCGCCATAGCCTCCTCGCCATCGGAAGCCTCATCCACAGTCCCGATATCCGCCGTCTTCGCCAGGGTGGCTGCTATCCCCTGCCGAATCAAAGGATGATCATCAACGACAAGAATTCGTATCATGGGGGATGATGATCAAGAGCACTTCTCTTTGGAATACGGACGAGCACTTCAGTTCCCCCGGCGGAGCCCTTTTGAATAGTACAGATTCCTTCAAATGGAAGCAATCGTTCACGCATGCCCAACAGCCCGAGCGACCTGGGGTCTCGTATTTTCTCCTGCGAGATTCCGATTCCGTCGTCGATTATCGACATCGTGATCTGATCAGTTGTTTCCGCAAGATGTACGCGGACCTTCTTTGCGGCGGCGTGGCGCACGACATTCGTGAGCGTTTCCTGAAGAATTCTGAACAATGCGGTGGCACGTTCGCTGTCAATGGGAGGCTCACGGTCCGGCAAGTCGAGAGAGCACTGGATGCCGGTTCGCTCCTGGAATTTGTCTGTCTGCCACTCTATGGCTGCGAGGAGCCCGAGGTAATCCAGCATCTCAGGGCGAAGCCTGGAAGCGATATCCTGCACCTTCCCAATTGCCCTGTCCGTGATGCCCAGCGAAGATTCTATTTTGGCTTCGAATTCGGCTCTTTGAGCGGGTCCGGCCTCGGCGAGCGACATGAGATCCATCTTAAGCGCGGTAAGCACTTGCCCGAGTTCGTCGTGCACCTCATGAGAAATGGTTTTGCGTTCTTCCTCACGGATTCTCTCGAGCCGTTGTGCCAGCGAGTGAAGCTGGTCTATTGAGGCCTTGAGATCAGCTTCGGCTTTCTTGCGCTCACTGATGTCGCGTGCAATGACCTGCACGCCTTGCGATGCCTGCCATTCGATAGCAACGGCGCTTACCTCCACATCGACCGCCGTACCATCCAGGCGGATGAACTTTTCCTCAAGAAGCGGAACAGGTTGGCCGCGAAACACGACATTCCACCGCTCCCGCACTTCCCCATAGTAGTCAGGATGGACGATATCGAATACGGACTTCCCAACCAGTTGCGATGGATCGTCAGCGCCAAGCATCCGGCAGAGGGCAGGATTAGCCAGCGTGACTCGGCCGTTAACGTGAACGTAGAGTGCATCAGGTGAGAATGTAAACAGCGCGCGGTAGCGTCCCTCGCTCTCGCGAAGCGATTCTTCCCGCCGTTCAATCATATCAGACATCTCATTGAAGGTTCTTCCAAGTTCCTTCACCTCCGTTAGCCCTCTAACCTGTCCCAGCTTTAATTGGAAGTTTCCACCAGCCAATTGGACCGCAGCGTTTCGAACGGCATTAAGCCCACGCACAAGATATAACTCATTTGCGACAGCACCCACGAAGAGAATTAGGAGACCAACCACGGCAAGCAGCACCAGATTACGAGCAAAAATTCGGTTCACTGCACTGATGGCATATTCTCCTGGAATGTCCAGAAGAACGGATATCCCAGTCGGAAAGACCCTCGTCTGTATCTCTGAATGGGCATATAGATGTGACTTCCCTGTCGAATCAACCAGCCGTAATGTTCCGTGCCCATGCGAAAATTCACTGAGAATGGTCGACGACTCAAGACCGGGATGGCCAATGTTGCCAAGTCCGTCGGGATACTGGGCCAATAATATTCCGTTTCTATCAAGCTCGCGGAGGATCCACCCCTCGGGGAGTTGTGTCCCTATCCGGGATTCAAGATCACTGAATTTCTCCAGGCTCAGTTCTGCGAAGAGCACCCCCCGTTGTGTCCCCTTATCATCGACAATTGGGTAAGCAAAGTTGACTGATGGTGTGCCAGTAGAACGGCTGATCTGGTATTCGCCTACCGCGAAGGCTCCGGTCTCAAGAGCAGCACGAAAAAAATGCCGATCGGCAATGTTGACCGGTTCGGCCGTGCGAACTGCGCTCGCAATAACATTCCCTTTAGTGTCGGTGATGCCGATATCGGAATAAGGGGGCAAGTTGGCCAGCATATGGGTCAGGAAACTGCTGTGGCCTCGAATTCCATCATTCTTGATATCAGGAACCTCGGAGAGTGCGAAAAGAAGTTGATTTGCGGCAATGACCAAATCCTGTTGCTGAACGGAAATAATATTTGCCAATCGAAATGCAAAATCCTGCGCCTCAACATTTTCCCGTTGTCTTTCCTCCACCAACTCGTAGAGGGTCACGACCAATCCCGGGATGACGCTGATCAGCAGGAGCAGGAAAAGGCGAATGCGCAGGTTTACCCAGGGAATTTTTTTCATGACCCGACCTCTTCCAATGTTCGTTTTACAGGTTCAGAACAAAGGCAGCACGAAGTCCATTATGATATGAGGCGGAACCTTCCGCATTCGCGAGATTTCCATCTGAAGTGTTGTTCTTGACGTAAGTTAGGTAGTCTTCAGAAGAGTCCTTGAAGGTCATGCCCGTGGTGGCAGAGTCGTCCGCTGCGGCGTGTCCTTTCAGAAGGGTTTGAAGACGCGGCTTGAGATCTTGACCAGGAAATTGCATCGTGAGGCCACAATGTGCGGGAGGGCAATCAAACCACAGAGATGTTAGACATTTGCTCAAAAAGAGTCAATTGGTCGTGGAACATCTCATTTCAAAAGGCGGGAAGCGTGGCGGTCTCAGAAACGATCAGATGGTCGAGACTCGATGGTGTTCATGCTGCCCTCGATCCGTTTACACCAAGAGTCAACAGAACAAAGCGTGTGGAGGTACGATGCTGAACCTTAACCGGCAAGCTTGCTTCAT
>Ga0182021_10007749_pt1 | contig 12733 bp, 7 predicted proteins | sample 612E3MmetaG_FD_120493 | JGI IMG/M metagenome (GOLD analysis project Ga0182021, IMG submission 120493) | Permafrost microbial communities from Stordalen Mire, Sweden - 612E3M metaG (Illumina Assembly) | ecosystem: Environmental > Terrestrial > Soil > Wetlands > Permafrost | place: Sweden... | reverse complement strand
TGTGGTCGAAAACTTCGGCGATGGCAACGATTTGGTGTACAGCAGTATCGACTACACACTGACTCAAAATGTCGAGAATTTGACTTTGACCGGAAACGCAAATCAAGGTGTGGGTAACGAGCTTGATAACATCATTATTGGCAACGCCGCCAACAATTATCTCAGTGGTGGTTCCGGTAATGACTCGTTATGCGGCGGCGTTGGTAATGATACTCTTTACGGCGGTATTGGGGACGATTATCTGGATGGTGGCGCGGGAAGCGATAACATGACGGGTGGCGCTGGAAATGACACCTATGTTGTTGATAGTTGCCGGGATCAGGTTTTCGAGTCATCCGGCGGCGGAATTGATACTGTTATCAGCAGTATTGATTATGCGCTGGGGGCAAATCTGGAAAATCTTGTTCTGACCGGTACTGCCCGGAACGGTTACGGAAACGGCTTGAATAATACTATTACCGGCAATGCGCTTGATAATAATCTTGTAGGTGGGTGCGGCAACGACACCTTGTTTGGCGGTGCCGGTAATGACAACCTGTTTGGACAGGGCGGGAGTGATTATCTTGACGGAGGTGATGGCGACGACCGCTTGTATGGCGGCAGCGGCAATGACACTTTTATCGGTGGTCAGGGCAATGACCTTATCAGCGCCTCTGGCGGCAACAATATTATCGACGCCGGATCCGGAAACAATCTAGTGTTTGCTGATAATGGTAACAACACTGTCAACACGGGCGATGACGCTGATTTTATTGAGGTGGGCGATGGTAATAACATTGTCAATGCAGGCAATGGTGACAACGAAATATATGTCGGCAATGGCAATAACATAATCACCAGCGGCAACGGTGGTGATTTGATAGAGGTTGGCTTTAATGACGGTCACTATCGGGATGATGGACGTAAAGAAGGAAATGGATACGTGTCGGGCAATAGTCAGGTCAGTGCGGGTGCAGGCGATGACATTGTGTATGCAGGTCGAGGCGACGATATAATCGATGGCGGTGCTGGTAACGATGCCCTCTATGGAGGCGAAGGCAACAATGTTATGCGTGGCGGTACCGGTAACGATTATGTCGAGGGCGCGCACGGCAACGACCTCTATCTATTTGCTCGTGGCGATGGCAAAGATGTCATCTACGACAAGGGCGGCAATGATACGTTGCGACTGGAAGGTGTTAATTCTGATCAGCTCTGGTTCTGTAGTTCAAAACACGACCTAGAGATCGGTGTCATTGGTTCAAGTGACACGGTGACCATAAAAGATTGGTACGAAAATCATCGCATCGAACGTATTGAGTCTGCCGATGGCAAGGTGCTGTTAAACAGTCAGGTGAACGCACTGGTTAATGCAATGGCAGCTTTTACGCCACCAGCAGCGGGACAAACCTCGTTGCCGAAAAATTATCATGATGTTCTTACTCCTGTTCTCGCTGCAAACTGGCATTAGGTGGTTTACTTCGTTACATAACCCTAAACCCGGTCGCTTTTTCTGCCGATCGGGTTTGACTGTCTTAACAATTGAGTTATACGTGTCATTGAAAGTGTGCGGTTAAGGGATTTAAAAATGCAAACTGATTCGGGTCTGTTGTCTCTGTTAATAATAGCAGGTTTTCATGGTATAGCGGCTGATGAAGCAAAACTTAAACATGAATTTGGTCAAGATGCAGGCGCAACCTTTTCCACCCAGACGATCCTTCTGGCAGCTAAAAGTTTCGGCCTTACCGCCAAACTCGTTCGCCAGGACCCCAGACGCCTGGATCGCGCACCGCTACCCGCAATTGCGATAGATACTGACGGACGTTACTTCATTGCCGGCAAATACGACACCGGTACCGATAATACCCAAGATGTAACCACTGCCAGAATCCTGATCCAGCGCCCCGGTGAACAAGTCCAAATTTTAAGCCTGCCGGATTTTCTTGAACTATGGTCAGGCGAGTTTATCTTTTTCACATCCAAGGCCAGTTACGTTGGAGAAATAGCCAAGTTCGACTTTAGCTGGTTTATACCGGCGGTCGTCAAGTACCGCAAACTCTTAACAGAAGTATTGCTCATTTCGTTGGTGCTACAAATCATCGGCTTGGCAACTCCCATGTTTTTTCAAGTGGTTATGGACAAGGTCCTTGTCAATCACGCCATGAAAACCTTGAATGTAATTGCCATCGGACTTATCTGCGCCACGCTCTTCGAGTCAGCGCTCACCACTATCCGTACCTATGTCTTTTCCCATGCCAGTAGTAAGATCGATGTTGAACTTGGTGCCCGTCTCTTCAAGCATCTGCTCGCCCTGCCGATTGCCTATTTCGAGGCCCGGCGGGTGGGCGACTCAGTAGCACGTATTCGTGAACTGGAAAATATTCGCAGCTTTCTGACCGGAAATGCGATCACCCTGTTGATGGACTTACTGTTCTCATTCGTGTTTATTGCCATCATGCTCTGGTACAGCGCTAAACTTACCCTGATTGTTGTCGTCTCTATTCCCTTGTACGCTGCACTTTCGATGTTCTTCACTCCGATCATTCGCGCCAGACTGAATGAAAAATTCAACCGAAGCGCCGAGAACCAATCTTTCCTGGTTGAAACCATCAGCGGCATCAACACAGTCAAGGCGATGGCTGTTGAGCCGCGCTGGGTGCACAAATGGGAACAGCAACTTGCCTCATACGTTGTCTCTGCCCTTTCAGTCACCAACATCGGGATGCTTGCCAGCGGCGGCGTGACCCTGGTCAGCAAACTCGTCACCGCTGCGATTATGTGGGTAGGAGCAGGCCTGGTAGTTGACGGTAAAATGACTGTGGGCGAACTGGTAGCTTTCAATATGCTCTCTGGACAAGTATCCTCACCCATTCTGCGTCTTGCACAACTGTGGAATGATTTCCAACAGGTCGGCATTTCCATGATCCGGTTAGGTGATATTCTCAATGCCCGGACTGAGGTCGTCGGGCAAAAAACCCGTATCCCCAAGGTTGTAGGCGCAATTGAATTCGATCAGATCTCGTTCCGATACCGCCCTGATGCCCCTGATGTGATCCGCCAGGTCAACCTCAAAGTGGCACCGGGTGAGGTCATCGGCATCGTGGGAAGATCTGGATCGGGCAAGAGTACGCTCACCAAACTGGTGCAACGACTGTATGTACCTGACCGTGGGCGGGTATTGATTGACGGACAGGATATTGCCATTATTGATACCACTTCGTTGCGTCACCAAATTGGTGTGGTTTTACAGGAAAACACCCTATTTACCCGTTCTATTCGTGACAACATTGCCCTGTCCAACCCGGCGCTACCTATTGAAGTGATCATAGAAGCAGCACAACTGGCAGGTGCGCACGAGTTCATTTGCGAGTTGCCGGAAGGTTACGATACCAAGGTCGGCGAACACGGCACCGGTTTGTCCGGCGGACAACGCCAACGCATCGCCATTGCCAGGGCACTCATAACCAACCCCCGCATTCTGGTCTTCGATGAAGCGACCAGCGCCCTGGACTATGAATCGGAAAAAATTATTCAGGACAATATGCGGTTAATCAGTGAAGGAAGAACCGTCCTTATCATCGCACACCGATTATCCGCCGTACGTGATGCCCATCGCATCATTGTTATGGAGCGCGGTGAAATTGCCGAACAGGGCAGTCATGCCGAACTGCTTACCAATCCCAGCGGCATCTATACCCATCTGTATCAATTGCAATTGGGCTCTCAAACGGCAGATACACTGGAAGTGCCGGTGCCGGCACCGACACAACCGTTCGCCCCAGCTGAATATTCCGGTGGTTTCGCATGAACCTGAAACACCGAATCGAAGCATATGCCGACCTTTTGAACAACTACCGCATAATCTTTGCCCATCATTGGCAGCATCGACATCAATTGAGCGGCAAATTGTTAAACGAAAATGAAGCTGAATTTCTACCTGCTGCATTGTCGTTGCAAGCAAAACCGGTTTCCCCTGCGGCGCGTCTGGTGGCTGCCACCCTCATAGCGCTTACAATTGTCCTCATTATTTGGTCCATTCTGGGTAGGATAGATATTATTGCAAACGCATCAGGTAAAATCATTCCCAGCGACCGCACCAAAACGATAGCTTCGGTAGATGTTGCAAGTGTAAAAGCGCTCTATGTTATAGAAGGACAGGAAGTCAAAGCTGGAGATGTTCTGGTTGAGCTGGATGCAAGCGCTTTCAACGCAGATCATGACAAGGCAATGGGTAACAATATGGAAGCCACGCTGCAAATGGCACGATCACGCGCCTTGATAGCTGCGGTGGATACCTTGAAGCCGCCGCAGTTGCCCCAAATCCCAGGGGTTCCGGCAGATAAAGTAAGGGCGGAACAATACCACCTGGATGGACAGTATCGGGACTTCCTGGCTAAGTTACAGCACGTAAACGAACAAATTCATCGCAGCGAGCAGGAACTGCCACTTGCTACTCAGAGGGCGCATGACTATCTGGAACTGTCGAAGAATCACGATGTCTCCTCCCATGCGTACCTAGAAAAAGAACAGGCCCGGATTGATTTGGCCGGACAACTAGCGGAAGCCCGTACTCAACGTACCGCTCTGATTGAAGAAACCAGAAGGGTTGCCTACGATGCCGTAACAGAAGGCGGCAAGATTGCTGCGGAATCCAAACAAGATGCCCTGCGTTCAGGTTCCCACAGCCGTTTGTTGAAGCTCACTGCACCAGTGGATGGGACTGTACAACAACTGACCGTACATACTGTCAGCGGTGTCGTGCCTGCCGCTCAACCCTTGATGCTGATCGTACCCAGGCAAAAACAGATTGAGGTCGAAGCTTTCATGGAAAACAAGGATATTGGCTTTGTTAAAGAGGGACAGCCCGCAGCAGTCAAGATCGATGCCTTTGAATACACTAAGTACGGAACAATTTCCGGCAGAGTCACCCACGTATCACGTGATGCGATTAAAGACGAGAAAAAGGGGCTGATATATTCAGTAAAGGTGGTTCTGGACAAGGCTTCAATACTTGTCGAAGGCCACGACATGCCCTTGAGTGCGGGAATGTCAGCTAACGTGGAAATAAAGACCGGGACACGGCGAGTAATTGAGTATGTGTTGAGCCCGCTCCTGCAACATCGAAGGGAAAGTCTGAATGAGCGGTAGGCTAATCCGGTTTGTTGCGGCAACAATATGTTTGACTGGGTTGTTGCTGGCGTCAGAGGATGCATGGGCGTTCGATCCTCTGTTCACTGAGCCTGAAGTGCTTGAAACCGGCAAACTTCTACCGGGGGATACAGAGGTAGTCAAATGCCCTGCCCACAAGGAATTTTCGTTTCCACTGACGTTGGGTGATGCGGTGGATCTTGGACTTTGCAATAATCCGCAAATAAAAGAAGCTTGGGCAAAAATCAAGGTTCAGACGGGAGTAGTCGGCGAGGCACGTGCTGCTTATTTTCCGACCTTGAACGGCTCCGTTGGCAATGTGTTTGACAGGATGATCTACCCCGGTTCAGGAGTTTCCGGCTCTACGGTTAATAGCTGGACCGTAAACGGAGCCCTGAGTTGGCGTATGCTGGATTTTGGTGGACGGGGGGCCAACCGGTTAGCGGCGAACGACTTGTTAAGAGCTGCGTTGTCAGGCCACGACGCCATCGTTCAGAAAACGCTCACGGATCTTATTCAGGCATATTTTGACGCACAAACGGCTAAAGCGGTCTTGAATGCTAAAGGGCAGAATGAAGAAATCGCGCAGCGCACGCTCGATGTGGCACAGCGGCGCGAAGCGAAAGGGGCCGCGGCCAGAAGCGACACTCTACAGGCTGCTACGGCTCTTGCCAAGGCAACCCTGGAAAAGAACCGCGCCAAGGGGGCGTTCCTGAAAGCCGTGGCGGTGCTGGTATATTCGATGGGAGTTCCGAGCCAAACTCCGGTGATACTTCCTGATGATCTTGGTGAAATAACCGGTCAGGAAGTGGCTGATCTGGGCGCATTCATGGCGGATGTCCAGAAGAATCATCCCGCTATTAAAGCAAGCAAGGCGCAGTTTGAGGCGGCCAAACATCAGGTGACGGTGGCCCGGTCCGAGAGCTTGCCCAGTCTTGATTTCGGAGCCAACTTTTACCAGAACGGCCGACCGGGGCAGTCTTTACCTATCTCGAACACGGAGGAAAGCACCATCGGGGTGACACTCAACATTCCTCTCTTCGATGGGTTTACCAGAATCTATAAGATTCGAGAGGCAAAGGCACAGGTCGAACAGAAGGAAGCCGAACTTCAGAACGTCGAATATCAGACCTTGATGGAACTCGTTAAGGCGCATGCAGACGCAACCTCTGCCCTGCAAAACCATCAGGCGTCGGATGCGCTACTCAAATCCGCTCAGGAATCGCTGGCGGTGTCACAGCGGAAATACGAAAAAGGAGCGGCGGATATTCTGGAAATGCTTAACACCCAGTCGGCGCTGGCCGATGCCCAGATGGAGCATATTCGTTGCCAAGCCGAATGGAACTCGGCCCGCTTAAGACTTCTGGCCAGTGCCGGCAAGATGAGCCGGGCTTCGGTGGATAGATGAGATAGCTTATGAACAGTAACAGAGGCTTATCTCAAACGGTAAAGGGAGCCAAAACGGACAGGGGCCAATCCTGATGATTGGCTCCTGTCTTTGAGTAAACTTTGACCAATAGGTTGTGAAATGATGCATTCAGCTGAACGTCTGCAAACGATAATCAACCAAGGAAAAGCTTTATATATTTAATATTATAGTGCTTTTATATGGTGATTGAGCTTGGTGGTGCCTTAAAAAACTGGCTTTCGAATCCCGTTTCCCAGTTGCCTATCTAAGTGAAAAAGTTCTAAGTGCGTCCGCCAAGGGACGCCAAACACTATTGGAATTGAGTACCTCACCAGGGGTACTCAATTTCTTTTTTTGGGCCGCAAATTTTATTGCTCCTGCCAGTGAAGCATATCCTCCTTTGATCCTTACGCTATCGCCATCCTGCACGATCTCCTAACAGCTGCAGATATTCTTTACTGAACGGCTTAGACGTATCCAGTAGACGCTCCCTCAGTAGCTTACAAAACATGGCTACTTCATCCCTGTTAATCGAATCAACCATTGCCTGGGGTACAGAAAAGCTCTTTTCATGTGGGAGTATCACCGTATCAAGGTAGTCCAGATCCTCAAGGGTGAAATCAAGGTTATCATCAGGCAGGTTCTTTTGAGGCTGACAGGCGCTCCCGCTCAGGTTCCGGGCCATGCTACACCACCCGGCCGAAAACGGGCTGATATGCCCTCAGGCGAGTATACTCGCGAGTGTGGGTTCGTATAACAGACCATTTACATGGGGTGGTTTTGATAGAATGCATAACAATTCTCCTGCACTCCAGATCAGACCCCTGTCCGACTGACCTCCCAAAACGCAAAATTCCCCTTACAGCAGAGAAACTCTGCCGTAGGGGGAATCGATCAACAATGTCTAAATTCAACAATGATCTATGGGGCGTAATGGTCCACAACTTCCTCTCTGCCATGCCCGAGTGCCTCAGCCGTATCCTTACGGCTCTCGCCACTCTTTATCTGTCCACATGCCCAAGTATGACGATTCACATGCATATGTGAATTCTGGGCTTTCGTCGCTCCCAGCTTGGACATGGTGTTTTTCTGCTGGTCATAACATTGCTGCCAGCTTTTCGACGGCGGCAGCATTGAACCGGACGGCTTACCATATGGGCATCCAATCCTCTGATGAGGTTTTTCACCCATTAGCCCTTATGGCTACATGGGTTTTTTAATGCACCAACAGCAGATAGATCAGATACGGCAACCGGGTAGCCAATACTGCGGTCCGAGCTGGTATTTTTTTCTGTTGGAATGCACGGTTGAATCACACAAAGCGTTTTTCCTGACATCGCGGATCGGCACATTAGGCAGGGGTCAGTAGTGAGTGAAAGGAGTAATTTTCGCTCTACCCCAAATAATGGTCCGCGTCAACAACAAATCACACAAAAAGTCGTCTAAGCATCTATAATCACTGGATTGTTGACACGATACACATTATGACTCTTTTGTTATTCGAGCTTCTCACTAAGCTCGTTATACAGAGGAGTAACATTACTGATTTTTCGCTTAGGGTGGGTCAGTCTGCTATCGGACGATAAAAAGCAGATCCCTTTTGCCAACACAGCTGCTGCCATAGGCGGTGCGCCGCGTGAGATCCAGATCCACCACATCGGCAACTGCCTCAAGGCTGATACTGCCTATGGCAAGGGGGTTACTGACGCTCTCGAGGTTTCGCTGAGCGAAGTACAAGCAAAGTAAAGAACCCCGTCCTGAGGCGGGGTTCTTTACTTTACAGGCTCGATTTGAAACAATTACGCTAATGTATCAACAGATCCGAATGCTGCAGAAGCACTACCATCTATTGCGTTTGCAGTCTGATCCATCGTCTGACCTGCTGTATCTTCACCGTTAAAACTAAACACAAGATGTTTAAGATCAATTGTCGCATTGCCATTGCTATTCTGGCTGAGCTGAATTTTAACAGTAGCTTCATTAGTAGTTGAATTATAGGTTACCGAAATAGGCATTGACTGTATTTTGGCATCTTTGCTTGATATGGGTACATAATTATTATAAAAACCTGATTGAGTATTGTTTCCGCGTGAGATTGACCAGTTTGCTATATTGGTTACGGAGTCATAATTCATATCTTTGCTAAATTGAATTACAGTCGAAAATGTTTTGAAACTTTCTGGGGTTGTTAAAACGGGGTCTAAAACCCAAAGTGGTGTGTTTGGCCCCCAAACTGTATTTTGGAGTGTGTTTTGGCTATTAGTTGCATCAATACCGACTATTTGTGGTTTGGTGATGGCAGACAACTGCGAAGCCAGGGAAGCATCAGAGCTGTTTAGAATAGTTTGCTGTTCTTGAACCCCGTCATTATAGTTTAGACCATTGTAAGCAACGCCTAATTCGTAATTTGCAGCCGGAAAATTTGGTTTAAGTTGAACGGATGTTTGCAGAGCTATTGCTGCATCCATGTAGTTTCCCTGGGCATTATAAATTGATCCCAATGCATAATATACGTTGCCATCTTTAGGTGCCAACGTCTTTGCCTGTTGGAGTTGCGTCAAGGCTTCATCGAGCCTACCTTGAGAGAGATACTGCTGCCCCAATGTGTAAAGTGGGAGAGGGTCTTTTGGCGCTAATTTTGCTGCAGCTTTAAATTGCTCTTCAGACTGGCCGTACTGTTTTGCCTGTAAATAGGCGTTACCCAGACTGATCTTGGCATCTTCCAAAGTAGGGGCACTTGTTGACGTGTCTTGCGTAGTTTGATCGGATTGGATACGAACTAGTTGTTTATATGCAATGATAGCCTCGTCATTTTTCCCCTGCGAGAGGTAAATCTTTCCAAGGTAATTGCTGGCCGTAGTATTATTGGGATCAAAGGCTAGGGCTTTTTTGAAGGCTGCTATTGCCTGATCATTATTGCCAGCACTCAAAGATGTAGCCGCTTGGGCAATAGCGTACTGAGCGTATTGAGCACGATTTGACTGCGCGTTTTGGCTAGCTGCCGTGATACCAAATGGATCGGAAGTGCTAGCACTAAGCCAATCTAAGCTACTCATAGGAACATTCTCCATTCGTCCTTTACTTGGTTTTAATATGGTACAGGTCAACCTACTCCTACACACAACTTATCGGCAGAAAATACTAAAAAACAAGACAGTTATATAGGTGATGCTTGATAGTCGGCAACCAAACTATATTATATGAAGAGCCGGCTTGGCGAATACGTAATTAGCAGCCATTGCTACGCGTATATACTCAACCATCTCCTCCAAGGAATTAAAAGATTCAAGTGCTCTGGGATTGTCTTCTAAGATTATCTTTGCTAACTCATCGGGTTCACAATAATTAGTAGTATCATGGTATTTTCTAGGGTAGTTGTCGCTTTTTGCTATGGGACCAACATTCAATAATAGCTTATTTACACGCTCCACCATACCATCGCGCTCTATCGGTTCGTTATCTCTTATTCCCATATCGTTACCCTTTATCAATTGTTGGATTCAATTTCATTAAGAATTCCAAGGCTGTTATGTTCAACCATCCTCCATCTATTGTTGAGAATAATCTTCTCTAGATTAAAAGTCTAGCAGGAAGCGCCTAATACCTATGTGACTGCGACTGCTGTTTACACGGCAGGGGTCACTGGTTCAATCTCAGTAACGACACCAATAAAATTATGTAGTTAGTCGTAATAACTAGCCCCTTTCGTTTTATATTTAGAGCCTATGCGGCAAATATGCGTCAGTAAAAATTGTTTTGCTTAGGTGTCTGTTGGGGTGGCAAAAGTTCTCTATGGTATACAAGACGTTGGTGATTATATTGTCTCGGTGAGATATTGAAGCCATAAAGAACTCTAGAATACTACTTGTCATTAAGCTGTACTAGGCCTCGACGAATGAGCAAGCGAATTGCCGCATATATAGCTTCTTTGTCGAAACCGAAATTGCGTAAATGCGAAATGATATCAGGCGGCTCCAACGGTCCTTCCATCAAAACCAGTATCTCTCTCTCGACTGGATCAAGCCACCGAATGATAGGCAGCGACTTTCCCAATAATTGCGCCTGAGCATTCGCACGTAGTTCACTGCCGAGCACACGCGCTTCCATCAAACCGATAGGTCCCGCCCGGCGTAACCGACTGCACTCAAGTATCTCGTATAAATTGGGCATGCGTGACATCCGTTCTGCGGCAAACATCACGTCCACCTCAGTACCAGTGTTACTAAGAGGAGGTTGCGTTTCCTCGCTACGGGTCCAAGGTGGTCCATATGCTGGATCACTCCATTGAAAAACAAGCAGAACAGAGACTATGCGTGAATAGCGATGGGTTCTCAGGTTATCGGCCCAATCATGCACCGAATCGAGAAAGGTACCAAAGTCATAATCACCTTCGGCATGACCGATGGAGTAGTTTTCCGTAGAATGCTCTCGCAAACGGAGAATGAGGATATCGATTGGGGCACCACCTAGCCAGCTTCGCAATCGGTCGGCAATCGATTCATCGTCTCGCTCACCTAGTTCGGTGACAATCTGTGCAATCCCCCCCTGTGCAAGGTGAGATGGCAAGCCTTCAACGATTCGCCGTTGGATATCTTCACCTGAAAATCCACCATCGCGGAACCTGAGCGAGTTCACAGGCGAGGGAACAAACGGTGGATTTGCCGTAATAAGGTCGAAGCGCTCTCCACGCACTGGTTCGTAGAGATCCCCAATTGCTATTTCCACATTGTCCGCGCCTGATGCTTGGACATTAAAGCGTGCACAACGGGCTGCTCTAGGACTTATGTCCACGGCAAGCACTCGTTGTGAGTGCGATGCAGCGAGGAGCGCATGGACACCCGAACCTGTACAGAGATCTAAAGCAGCCCCAACAGGCCGCCGAGTGGTTGTACGTGCAAGCCAGCGACTATCGGCGCCTACTGGCATCACCTGGTCATAAGGGATGTTAGCGCACCCTGGATGTGGGAGCTTGGGCCAGGCATGGTCTGAAAAGACAAGTCGGTCCCCAACTGGAAACAATGAAGCGCGGGCGCGGGCAACTCCTTTATCATTGATCGAAAGTAGTCCGCCCCGCACGAGGACGTCCTGATCCGTCTTGTCGAATAATCGGTCGAGTTCGACTGTCTGGAGGGCACCTTGCAGAAGAAAGAGATCTATGGCTAATACAAGCACATCGCGAACTGCCAATTTTTCTTCACGATAAATTGGCAGAGCACGCCACTTGAGATCGCTTATGTCTGAGAGTCCGAGACACTCCAGGACACGTTTTTCAGAGTAGCCGACACTGGCTATATGCGACACGGCATTGCGGAGATCTGGCACATCTGCATCATCAACTAGAAAAGTCGCAGAGTCGGTCAAGGGGTTCCTCCCAAAAAAATTTATAGTTAAGCAATGGTTGAATACTGGACCCCGCACTTTTTATAACGTACGGCTTTTCCGTTTTGTGACCTGACGGTTTTTCGTAACTTTCCGGTATGCCTACTTCAGCAGTTTCCTATTAATGAGCGTTGGACGGTGTGATACCCAAGATAACACCCTTTGCTACATCTGGCGTCCGATATGGGAGGGGCTCCCCACCAGCTCACCACTTGATAAAGACGACCGCGTGTGCTTTGTGATGAAAATCCCCCCATTCAACATTTTGAACGGGGGGATGAGAAGGCACTGTACAACAATTTCCTTAACACTGGTTTCACCGTACCGCTTTAGGCAAATATGAGCAGTTTGTGGGATACTCACTTTATTATCAAATGCCTCAGTCGGTCGGCATTCTTAGGCTCCCTCAAAGAGGTCCAGCCTTTTTGTTACAGGAAATATGCCTAAGCAAAAGAAGTCGTTGAAAAAAGTGAACTGCTTAATAAGCCGCTCTGCAGATTGCTGCTCGAACTGGACTGCATATAATTCGATATTGCAGATGCAAGCGAACTGCTCAAATCCGTAGCTGAATTTGAGGTTGTTGAAGTATTTGAAGTGTTCGAAGAGTTACTGGACAATAAATTTAGTAGATCATTTGAATTAGCTCCCTTTGCGGATTGCGACGAACCTGAATGATGATGGTGATGTCCACCAACCGTATTGCCAGATGCAGTTGGATTTGCAGTAGTCATATCCTGTTGAAGAGTTGCAAAAGCTTTCTGGGCGTCGGGCAAATTTCCAGATTGCAGTGCCGCGCTAAGGTTTTGGTAATCCTGTTGC
>Ga0182021_10007748_pt1 | contig 12733 bp, 12 predicted proteins | sample 612E3MmetaG_FD_120493 | JGI IMG/M metagenome (GOLD analysis project Ga0182021, IMG submission 120493) | Permafrost microbial communities from Stordalen Mire, Sweden - 612E3M metaG (Illumina Assembly) | ecosystem: Environmental > Terrestrial > Soil > Wetlands > Permafrost | place: Sweden... | reverse complement strand
TCTTTGGAAAATGGTTTTTAAACCGTAAGTTACACCTACTGCCAGGCCTTCCGATAAACCTGTAAACACAGCGGAGTTTTCATCATAATGATTACTGTTTGCCTTGGAAAAAAAGAAAAAAGCACCGGGTATCAATGTGGCAGTAAATAGTATGGATTTATCCGTAAGAGGAATTACTGTATTTAAAAAACCGCACTGACTGTTGTTAATTGCCCTGAAAATTTTTACATCAAGATTTTCCGAGTAAGTACTATCTCTTACCAAATCTCTTCTCTGAGCAAAGAGTGAGCTGAATAGAAAAAGAAATATTACAATGAATATTTTACTCTGAAATGAAATCAATCTTTATAATTTTTTTAATGCTTCTTTTATATCCGTTATTAAATCTTCTTTATCTTCAATACCAATGGATAATCTCACGAGCCCGTCTGTTATACCCAGCTTGTCCCTGAACTCCTTTGGAACGCTTGCGTGTGTCATTGTTGCAGGGTGGCAGACCAGCGATTCGACTCCGCCAAGAGATTCTGCAATCTGGAAGATTCTCAATGCATTGCAAAATTGCTCGGCTGATTTGTACGAGCCAACATCTATGGAAATCATTCCGCCGAATCCCCGCATCTGCTTTTTAATGATTTTATACTGCGGGTGGGATTTCAATCCCGGATAAAAAAGTTTTTTAATCCGCCTGTCTTTTTCGAGTACCCTGCAGATTGCAATTGCGTTTTCATTGTGTGCTTTCATCCTGTAAGCCAGGGTTTTTATGGAGCGGAGAATCAGCCAGCAGTCAAGCGGGGCGGGGACAGCGCCGATTGATTTTTGTATGAATTTTATCTTATCCGAAATATCTTCATTTGAGGTTATCACGCATCCCCCTATTACATCGCAGTGTCCGTTTAGATATTTTGTTGAACTATGAACTACTATATCCGCACCCAAATCAAGCGGAGTCTGGAAATACGGGCTCATAAAAGTATTATCCACACTGACAAGTATGTTATTCTTTATTGCAATTATACTAACGGCTTCTATATCTGTAATTCCGAGCATTGGATTTGTTGGTGTTTCAATGTGAATCAGTTTTGTGTTTTTCCTGATTGTTTTTTTTACAAGTTTTAAATCTGATGTATTTATAAAACTGAATTCGATATTATAGTCTTTTATTATCTGGTCAAAGAGCCTGAAAACCCCTCCATAAACATTATCTGAACATATAACATGGTCGCCTGGTTTGAATATAGTTATAAGTGCGTGTATCGCAGCCATGCCGGAGGAGAAACAGTATCCGAATTTTCCGTTTTCGAGATCTGCAAGATTTCTTTCAAGTGCAAATCTGGTTGGGTTGGTAGTTCTTCCGTAATCAAAACCCTTTGACTCACCGAGTTTTTCATTCGAATATGTTGATGTCTGAAAAATAGGTGTAGAGACTGCTCCTGTAATTTCTTCAGGATGCTGTCCTGAATGTATAGCTTTTGTTGCGAATTTCATTTTTGCAAAATTTTATTTTGTTTTAACCATTCTTCATTGTGGTATTTGCTTAGATATCTTTCTCCCGTATCGCAAACTATAAATACAACCAGTCCTTTTTCATCGAGATTTTTTGCAATATCGAGTGCAACTTTTGCATAAGTCCCTGTTGATGCTCCGCAAAAAATCCCTTCTTTGCGTGTGAGCTCACGGCAGGTATTTATCGAATCATTATCATTAACCTCTACAACTTCATCTATATAATCAAAGTTCATAATTTCAGGTATAATATCAAGCCCGATTCCTTCAACAAGGTAAGGCGCTGTTTCTCCGATTTTTCCTGTCTCTTTGTATAATTTTCCGATCGAACCTATAACATCTGCACCAATAACCTTAATATTGGGATTTTTTTCTTTCAGGAATTTTGCAGTACCTGTAATCGTTCCGCCTGTTCCCATTCCTGCAACGAAGTGAGTAATTTTTCCTTCAGTTGCTTCCCAGATTTCGGGTCCTGTTGTGCGGTAGTGAGCATCCGGATTTGCCATGTTAGTATATTGGCCAGTGTAAAAAGAATTCGGAGTTTCCTTTGCAACTGAAATAGCTTTATTAATATAGTATTCGGGAGAATCGTGTGTCGCTGCCTTTGGAACAACAATTACCTTCGAACCCAAAGCTTTTAAATAATTTCTTTTTTCCGTGCTCACTTTATCTGTAACTACAATAATTGATTTGTATCCTTTCACCGCCGCAGTCAATGCAAGCCCGATGCCTGTATTTCCGCTTGTTGCTTCGATAATAGTTCCACCGGGTTTTAATAAGCCGTCCCTTTCGGCAGCTTCAACCATGGCAAGCCCAATTCTGTCCTTTACGCTTCCGCCGGGATTGTAATTTTCCATCTTCCCGAGTACTGTTGCCTTAAATCCTTTAGTCAGTTTATTTAATTTAACAAGAGGTGTCTTACCTATCAACTCGAGAACGTTATTGTAATATTTCATTGCGCTCTATTATTTTAATTTGATTTAAATTCAATATCACCATATTCTTTACAAGAATCGGATTGTGAAAATGAACTGCATTTCAGATATAATCTCTTTGTAACATTATAAAAATAAAACGTATTTGAGATATCAAATTCATATACTCCTGTCTGCATCTTTTCATTTTTTATAACAAATAATGTATCTAATTGATTTAAAAAATAAAGTGATACTGTATCGGCTTTTGGTATCTCTAATTTCACTTTAAAGCTGTATAATGTAGGATTCGGGTAAGCCGGGCCGAATGAATAGTTTGATGGTGGATATGTTATATTAATTCCTGTAGAAACATATTTGAAATTTCCGTATATATCAATCACTTTTAATCTATACTTATAATTTGAAGCATTCGAAGTAACCGTATCATAATAAACATAAGAAATTGCATTGTTTGTTGTACCTGCTCCTGTAATAAATCCGATTTTAGAAAACATCGTATCGGTTTTTAAACTTCGTTCCATGTCAAAACCATAGCAGTGATATTGTTTGGTAGTTACCCAGTCTAATCTGGCTATATTATTGGAAATTATAAAAAGGGAAAAAGAAGAAACAGTCGTGAAAGTATCAACTGCCGGGTGCATGCACCAGTCACTGTAATCACCGCCTAATATATGTCCCGCATCATCCGTTCTTAATATATCATGATTCTCAATAACACCATTGCTTACCGTATCATCTTTATTGCAGCTCGAAACGAGATATAACAAAAATAATGTTAAAACAAAAATAATAATGTTTTTCAAAAATATTTCGTTTTGAATTAATTAAATTGAATATCGCCGTAATTTTTACAGATATTATTTAGCATTAGCGAACCGCAGTAAATATATAATCTGTCCTGCACATTATGATATTTGGAAGTGTCGTAATGATATGTGTATTTATAGTTACCTGCAATTAATATATTTCTAAACGCAATATATACCGTATCGTGTTTATCAATAAAAAATATTGTTACCGTATCTTTCCGGGGTATTGAAAAAGGAACATTAAAAACTCCGTTTGCAGGATTCGGATAAACCGGCCCATATGAAGAATTAAGCGGAGGAGTAACAGATATAGGGCCGGCATAATAATATTTGAAATTACCGTAAATATCCATAATTTTTAACCTGTATGTATACAACTGTGCGTTGGAATTGACTGTATCAATATATAAATAATTTGTTGTATCATTAAAAATTCCCTGCCCCTGAACGAAATTTAATCTGATAAAACTATATTCATTATTTCTTTTTCTTTCTATATCAAAACCGTAGTTATTGTATTCTTTGCTTGTTACCCACCTTAACCTTGCAATTCTGTTCTGATTTGAATATGTAACAGAAAATGATATGACGTAAGTAAACGTATCAACAGCAGGATGGATGCACCAGTCGCTGTAATCACCTCCGATAACCTGGCCATTTTCATTTGTTACAAGTATCCCCAGATTGGTTGTTGTCAGCGGAGTAACAGTTTTATCCACGTTGCAGCTTTCAAAATAATATAAAGTAAAACCTATTACAATAAAAATAAAAATATTCTTCAGTAATATTTTCATATTTAAGTAAGATTTAATTTTTTATGAAATTGGTTTCATTAAAGGGAATAAAATCACATCCCTGATATTTGCCGAGTTTGTTAATAACATTACAAGCCTGTCAACACCAAGTCCTACACCTGTCGTAGGAGGCATTCCGACTTCAATTGCTTTCAGGAAATCCTCGTCAAGCGGGTGTGTTTCCTCTTCACCGCCTCTTCCTCTTTCAACCTGGTCTTCAAAAAGTTTTCGCTGTAATATCGGGTCATTCAGCTCGGTATATGAATTTCCCATTTCCCATTTATTTATGTAAGGTTCGAACCTTTCTACGAATATAACTTCTTCCGGATTATTTCTCATTTCCTCCAGCCCCGTCATCGTATATTCTCTCAAGGGCTTGCAAAGTGGCGTAGTATCTATCGGATGGTCAATTACAAAAGTCGGTTGAATCAATTCTTCTTCACAGGTTTCTTCAAATAATATAGCTATCACGAGTCCCTTGCTGTGCGCCATCTTCGGATCGAATTCTATATTATTATTTTTCATGTATTTTATCAAGTCATCTTTGCTTGTACTTAATACATCGATGCCTGTTTTTTCTTTAATCGCATCAGTCATTTTTAATCTTTTCCAGGGACGCTTAAAATCTATTTCAATTCCCTGATACATTATTTTTGTTTTACCGTTAACTTCGATGCAGGCCTGCTCGACTACTTCTTCGAACAGATTCATGCTGTCATTGTAATCTCCGTATGCCTGGTACCACTCGACCTGAGTAAACTCGGGATTGTGAGTCCTGTCGATACCTTCGTTCCTGAAATCTTTCACGAATTCATAAACCCTGTTAAATCCACCTACTATGAGGCGTTTAAGGAAAAGTTCGTTCGATATTCTCAAATATAAATTTATATCCAGTGCGTTGTGATGTGTTGCAAAAGGTCTTGCATTAGCACCGCCGTAAATAGTCTGCAATGTGGGAGTTTCAACTTCGAAGAAGCTGTAATTTTCCAATGTGTTTTTTATTGATTTAATTATCCTGCTTCTGTTGATAAATGTCTCTTTCACATTATCATTTACTATTAAATCTATATATCTTTGCCTGTATCTTAATTCAACATCGGCGAATGCATCGTGAATTATTTTTTCTCCCGATTCTGTAATTTCTTCCTTAACAACCGGAAGCGGACAAATTGATTTTGTTAAAAGCGTGAATTCGGTGGTATGAACGGATACTTCTCCTGTCTTAGTCCTGAATACAAATCCTTTTGCACCTATTATATCGCCTATATCCAGCAGCTTCAGAGTAGTATATGGAACTTCACCTACGTCATCTTTACGTATGTATAGCTGGATTTTCCCGCTGTCATCTTTTATGTGGCAGAAAGTGGCCTTCCCCATTTTTCGGATTGCTACAATTCTGCCTGCAACTGAAATTAAAATCTCTTTCCGCTTTTCCTTTTCTTCATCATTTTCGGGGTCTTTAAAACTGCTTATAATATCTTTAGATGTGGCTGAAACATCAAACCTGTGCGGATACGGATTGATTCCGAGTTTTTTTATTTCCTCCAGCTCTTCAAGCCGCCTTTTTATTAAATCGTTTTGTTCTGTCAAATCTTAGTAATTAAGTTATAAAGTGTTTTGTGTTGCCAAGTTATTTATTTATTTTCCTTTCTCAGTGTAATCAGTGAAATCATGCTACTCAGTGATAAGTGATGAGATTTCTTTTGCAGTCAAATATCTCCACTCACCTGATTTAAGTCCTGCCAGTGTTAAAGGACCATAAGAGCTTCTGTGCAGGCTTCTTACAAAGTATCCGTAATGTTCAAACATATTCCTCACCTGCCTGTTCCTGCCTTCGTGTATTGTGATGCTCACTGTTGAAAAATCATTTCGCTTGGGAAAAGCAATCTCACACGGACCTGTTCTTATACCTTCTATTTTAATCCCTTTCATCAGCTTGATTTTATGCCTTTCTTCAAGCGGTCTTGAAATCTGCACGATATATGTCTTATCAACCTTGTATTTCGGATGCATTATTTTATTTGCGAAATCCCCGTCATTAGTAAGCAGAATCAAACCCGTTGTATCAAAATCCAGCCTTCCTACGGGGAAAATTCTTTCCTTTAAATTAATAATATCTACTACTGTTTTCCTTCTTTTTTCATCACTGACGCTTGAAATAATATTCACGGGCTTGTTCAGGATTACATAGATTTTCTTTGTGCTTATTTTTATAGGCTCGCCGTCAACACTGACCTTGTCTTTTGACGGGTCAACTTTGAATCCGGGCTGTGTAATTGATACCCCGTTTATTGTAACTCTTCCCTGCAAAATAAATTCATCGACTGTCCGCCTGGCAATGTCGCTGTGCATCGCAATAAATTTATTTATCCTGACAAGATTACTTTCCATCTTCTTTTACCTCTTCATTAGATTTTTTCCCGCCGTCATCATCCGGATTTTCATTTTCAATTTCATTATTTTCAATTACTTCATTTTCGGTATTTTCCGATTCTTCTTTTTCCGTATCACTATTTTCGGATATACCATCTTCAGTTTCTGCGCTTTTCACATTTTCTGTCTCATACAATGTTGCTCCTGCCGGATTGGCAGTGCCCGTACTGAACAGATTCGATTCCGTGTTGACTGAATTAAACAAATCTATATCAGCTTCGGTTATGCCGTCAATTTTTTCATTTTTAAGTATTTCATTTATCTCTCTCAGTCGCGGTAAATCTTCGAGCGAATTTAATCCGAGGACTTTAAGGAAATTATTTGTGGTCCCGTAAAGTATAGGTCTTCCCGGACCGCCTGCCCTGCCTTTTATTGTAATCAAATCCCTCTCTAAAAGCGAGTTCACAATATAATCGACATTTACACCCCTGATAAACTCAATATCAGAGCGGGTTATCGGCTGCTTGTAAGCTATTATGGAAAGTGTCTCTATTGCAGACGGGGATAACTTTTTTCTCTGCGTTTCAGTATAAAGCTTTCCTACGAAATGAGCAAATTTTTTCCTCGTTGCATACTGGTATCCGCCTGCTATCTTTATTATTTCAAAAGCACTGTCCGCATTCAGATATTCGAGATTTAATGCTGCTATAACTTCTTCTATCTCGGCTACCTTGCTTTCGATTTTAAAACTGTCGAGAATTTCTTTAATCTGCTTTGTGGAAATCTCTTCCTGCGAAGCAAATATTATTGATGCTACAATATTTTTCAAACCTGCGTTAAACAACTTCGTATTCCGCTTTTGATAATTTAAAATTTGTTAAGTCTGTCCTGTCGACGAATATGCTTAAATATCCTTCCAGCGCAAGCTGAAGCATAGAAAGAAAAGTACATATTACCAGCATCCTTTCATCCATTTTTTCAATAAGCTCACTGAAATCTATCTCCGAGCGATTTTTAAAGAACTCCAGCAGAAACTCTCTCTGAAGTTCGGGTGTAACATTAAGAAGTTCAATCGGGTGAACGACCTCTTTTCTTACACTCAAAATCGCATTCCTATATCCTTTTATAAGATTAAAAATCGTCATGTTTTTCAGGCTCGGGTCAATTTCAAATTCAACTTCAAATTCTTTTTCATCGTTGTCAAAATAACCGCGTGTAAAAATTTTTCTTGCTTCATCTTCGTATTTGGAAAGCTCCGCACTTGCTTCCTTAAATCTCTTGTATTCGAGCAATTTCCTAATTAATGTCAGGCGCGGATCTTCTTCATCCTCTTCTCCGTAATCATTTATCTGGGGAATCAGCATTCTGGCTTTTATTTTCATAAGCTCCGAAGCCATCAGCAGAAATTCACCTGCTACTTCTATATCGAGTGAAGTTATGTAGTTAATATAATCAAGAAAATCTTTTGTTATTTTTGCAATCGGAATATTGTAAATATCCAGCTCTTCTTCCTTTACAAAATGCAGAAGAATATCCAGTGGACCCTCGTATTCCGATAGTTTTGCCCAGTATTCACTTGTCCTGTGAGCGGGATTTTGCTCAGTATTTACAGTATCACCGTTATTTTCCATAATAACTTAAAATATACGAAAGTTAGAGTGTAATTGAAATGTAATAGAAGAGAATCTTTAATTATTAACATTATGTTAATTTCAAATATATTCTTTAAACATTTAACATTTAAAATCAAATATTCGCGTTTTTTGTGTTCCGATATTTTGGGATAACATTAAAAAACTATTTCAAATTATGTATTGATTATTGTATGATTTTTGGATAAAATACATAAATAATATGTTTTTCGGATTTATTTTAAGCTTTTCATAAATTATTTGCGGAGGAATTTGTGAGAAAGATATTTTTGTTTTTCTTTTTTTATTTCTCGTTTTTCATTACTAATTACTCATTATCGCAGTCCGGATGGTATCAATTAAATACTGGTTCTACTAGAAATTTTTCTGATGTTTATTTTGTAAATGAAAATACAGGATGGTGTGTCGGGGACTCTGCAGTTGTTATTAAAACAACAAACGGAGGGTTGAACTGGGCAATTACAACTGCATACAATAATCAAAAATTAGTTTTAAATTTTGTTCGATTTGCGGATTCCTTTACAGGATATGCCGCCGGAACTATTTATGACGTTAATTCTTATTATCATTACCGTAAACTTTTTTTAAAAACAACAAATCAGGGGCAGGATTGGCTTCTTTTAGAATCCGTTCCGAGCGACTATAATACATATTACTCTTCAATTTCATTATTTAATCGTGATACTCTTTTCCTTTCTACTTTCAATCAATATGATTCGGGCCCGTCTTATGGTGAAATGCGTAAATCACTTAATGGTGGTATTAATTTTGTAAATGTTAGTAATTTAACATTTGGAGGCCTTACATCACTGAGCTTTATTAATTATAATACAGGATGGGCTTCTGCTTATTGTGCTAATGATGTTTATCCGTATTATTGGGATTTTATATATAAAACAACAAATTCCGGTACAAATTGGATTTTGCAATATAAAGATTCTGTTAGTGCAAGTTTAATAGATAAGATCCAGTTTATTGATCAAAATACCGGATTCGGAATATCCGAATATAATACATCATCCGGTAATGCAAAATTTTTTAAAACAACAAACGGTGGTTTGAATTGGTCAGTTACTTTCACACCAAATTCAATTACATACGGTTCTCTGTATTTTATAAATGCATCAACCGGTTGGATTTGTGGTTATTGGTCTAATGTTGATTCAACGACAATTGCAAGGACAACTGACGGGGGTCAGACTTTTCAAAAGCAAAGAAAAACAGCAATAAGTGAATATATAAGCTCTGTCTATTTTGTCAATTCACTTACGGGATATGCTGTTGGCGGAACAAAAATTTATAAAACTACGAACGGAGGAGTAACTGCAATAAGCAAAATACAGGAAGAAATTCCGTGCAGTTATAAATTGTTCCAAAACTACCCAAACCCGTTTAATCCGGCTACAAATATCAGATATCAAATTCAAAAAAGCAGCTTTGTAAATTTAAGAGTTTATGATTTACTCGGGCGTGAAGTTGCAACTCTCGCAAATGAAAAACTAAATGCCGGAGAATATGAAGCAGCATTCGACGGAAGTAATCTGCCTTCTGGTGTGTATTTCTATAAATTAACAACAGGAGATTTTACAGAAATTAAAAAAATGCTTTTAATAAAATAATTTTATTTATATGAAAAAAATAATTATATTTTTATTCATCATTTTCACAACAGTCGAACTTAAATCTCAGGTAGTTCAATTTGCTGACTATTATCCTCTTTCCGTAGGTAATTTTTTTGTTTATATTGACGAGGAATATTCACCGCCTTCGACATCTGTTTTCAAATTAAGTGTTACAAAAGATACAAATGCAAATAATCATAAATATTTCAAAGTTATGCGTTCAGCTAATCATATTGCGGAATTTTTAATCGGTTGGTTCAGGTATGATTCCACTAATGGAAATCTTCTGGTCTATTCGCCGGGAAACGGATGCCTGCCGTATGCTAACGACAAAATAATAGACAGCCTTGCATCTAAGAAAAGTAATCATTGTGACGGATGTATTTACAATGCAATGAATTTAAGAACTTGTACCGATACAATAAACGGAACATACTTCGGTCAAACAGTAAAAACTAAATCTTATCATCACGATGGTCTGACCTTCGAAGATTTAGTATATGCAAAGGGATTTGGAAAAGTCAGTTATACAGGCGGAGAACCTGTTATTACTTATATGATTTTTATGAAAGGATGTAAAATAAACGGTGTTGTCTACGGGGATACTATATTATCTAACGTAAGTCAAATATCGGGGATTTTACCGATAGAATTTAAACTTTCTCAAAACTACCCGAATCCTTTTAATCCGGCTACCAACATTAAATTCAGCATTCCTAAAAATAGTAATGTTATTTTAAAAGTATTTGATATGCTTGGAAAAGAAATTTCAACTCTGGTTAATGAAAAACTAAATGCAGGCGAATATGAAAGGTCATTCGACGGAAGTAATCTGCCTTCCGGTGTGTACTTCTATAAATTAACATCAGGAGAATTTACTGAAACTAAAAAAATGCTAATGATTAAATAATTTTATGCTAAAAACAATATACTCGTTTATAATTCTTGTATTTATTTTCTCCTCTTTTTCTTGCGGAAAGGCTACAGTAAAAAATTCTGTTCCTATAAATTTTGATTCATCCAAGAATATAATAAAGTCGCGATTTAATTTACCTGATGGATATAAAAGAATTATTTCCGAAAAAAATTCTTTCGGAGATTATCTGCAGAATCTGAAACTGAAACCCGAAGGAACGCTTGTTAAAAACTTCGACGGTACTATAAAAGCAAACAAGGATGTCTATGTTGCAGTTGTGGATATAGATGTAGGGAATAAAGATCTCCAGCAATGCGCCGATGCCGTGATTAGACTTCGTGCCGAATACCTCTATTCACAAAACCGTTTCGACGACATTCATTTTAACTTCACAAACGGATTCAAAGCAAAGTATTCAAAATGGAGAGAAGGATACCGCATCACTGTAAAAGGCAATAATGTAAGCTGGATAAAGAAAGCAGGTGAATCAAATTCCTATGAAGACTTCCGCGAATACCTTGATATTGTTTTTACTTATGCGGGAACTCTATCGCTATCAAAAGAACTTAATTCCATCGATATATCCGAAATAAAAATAGGGGATGTATTTATTAAAGGCGGCTCTCCCGGTCACGCAGTTATTATAGTAGATATGGCTGAAAATGAAAAAACCGGCGAAAAGATTTTCCTGCTTGCCCAGAGTTATATACCTGCTCAGGATATCCAGATTCTGAAAAACCCGATGAACACTGACCTCTCGCCATGGTATTCTTCTAATATCGGAGAAATTTTAGAAACTCCTGAATGGACTTTCATATCGAATCAATTAAAACGTTTCTAAATTATTAATATTAGCATTTATAAAGACTATTAGTTTGTAAAAAATTCTGAATTATGAATTTTGAATGAAAAGCTTTCAAGTTCTTCTAACTCTTAACTCCTAACTCCTAACTTCCACGTTCTTTGTGTCCCGATTCATCGGGATACTTTCTGTTTTTTCCATTTTTAAATTTTCATATTTTACTTAACTTAAAAAATGGAATTATTTAAGATTGGATTCATATCGGTTAAATTTGTAGATGTCATAGACATACTGATTGTCTCGTATGTATTTTTCAAGCTTTATAAACTGATGCGCGGGACTATTGCATTCCAGATTTTTATCGCACTGCTTCTGATTATCGGATTTTCACTTCTTGCGCAATTTTTAAATCTGCAAATTTTAGGATGGCTGCTCGGTAAACTGACCGATATCTGGGTGATTGCATTTATAATTTTGTTCCAGCCTGAAATCCGTAGAATACTCCTGCTTATAGGAAAGACGCGGGTTGCACGGCTCTTCCTGAAAATAGATATCAATGAAAATGTATCCGAAGTCGTCGATGCCTGCTTCGATTTCCAGCGTAAAGGATGGGGCGCTTTGATAATTGTTACAAGAACGACAGGACTCGAGAACATTGTGGATTCAGGCGAGCGGCTCGATGCAAAAATAAACAAGGAATTGCTCGTATCTATATTCAATCCAAAATCACCATTGCACGACGGCGCTGTGATTATCAATAATAATAAAATCGAAGGTGCCAGATGCCTGCTTCCGCTTTCCGAAACCCAGCTTGTTAAAAACCGCAGCCTCGGCACGAGGCACAGGGCAGGACTTGGAATTTCAGAACAGTCTGACGCAATAGCAGTTATAGTTTCCGAAGAAACTTCGATTATATCCATAGCAGAAGACGGTAAACTTTATTCACTTCAGAATATCAGCGACCTGAAAGAAAAACTGATTGAAGTAATGACAAATACTAACGTGACAAAAAGTTTACAGTCAATACTCGATTCCTCTAAAAACGTAAGCGATTAATTTTAATGACATTCTCATTACCATCACTTAAAAGAAAAGAATTAGTTGAAAAATTAATTCGTTCGGGAATAAAAGATAAAAAAGTTCTCGATGCAATAAATACCGTGAAGAGGGAATTTTTCGTCAATGAAGAATTTAAAAGATACGCATACGATAATAATGCACTGCCCATAAACTGCAACCAGACTATATCCCAGCCGTACACTGTCGCTTTTATGACCGAACTTCTCGAATTAAAAGAAGGCGAAAAAGTTCTTGAAATCGGAAC
>Ga0182021_10007747_pt1 | contig 12734 bp, 11 predicted proteins | sample 612E3MmetaG_FD_120493 | JGI IMG/M metagenome (GOLD analysis project Ga0182021, IMG submission 120493) | Permafrost microbial communities from Stordalen Mire, Sweden - 612E3M metaG (Illumina Assembly) | ecosystem: Environmental > Terrestrial > Soil > Wetlands > Permafrost | place: Sweden... | reverse complement strand
ATAGTATATCTTTTTTAATCTGGTTCCCATTTTGTTATAATATTAATTTTTCAAAGGCTTAATATTACAAAATTAGTGAACCAGATTTTTTATTTATACCTTAAAATTTTGTCGTGTACATAGGTCCTGATTAAATTATCTCTTATTAATTTCTTTTATGATTTTTTTATGTTCATTATTTTTCTTATTTTAGCTTAATTATTAATCTTATATAACAATTTATGAAAACATTTTTTTCCGTTTTACTCATTTTTATTATTTCATTTTCACTAAAAGCCCAGACAATTAATTTTAAATCAATAGCGCGATTCGATAAAATACACGATGTAGATGGTTATGGTTTAAGATATGACGAAAAAACCGGAACATACATTTATGCAAATTATGATACACTCAGAGAAAAAAAATATAATTTGTACAGCAATAAAGGTAATTCGGCTAATTATGATGTTATCGAAAACTACGGGGTAAAATTCGATAGCTATGGAAATTATTTTGTATCCGCGAGCAATAATCTTACCGACACTACATACACATATTTTCTTCTGAAGAACGGAAAAGAAATAGCGAATTACGATTATTTAAATTCAAGCTGGACGGAAAAAAACGGAATATTATATTATGTGTGCTCTGAAAAGAACAAAAGTTATCTTGTTTCTTATGATATTTTAAATGAAAAATTCACTAAAAGTAAAGGGCATGACGAAATAAATTTGTGTTCTTATCCAAAAGTTCAGTTAGAAGGTGAACCAATCGGAGAATTAGGATTTACAACGGATGATAAGCCATTTTATATTGCAAGAGATAACGGCAAAACTTTTCTCGTTATAGGAGATGAAGAGCAGAAACATTATTCCGATATCGATATGTATAACGTTATCCTCGACAGTAAGGGTAACTTAATATACGTTGCAAAAAACGGTGGCAGCTTTGACTATTTCGGAAATGCTTTTGTTGTACAGGGAGATAAAGAATACAAAAGTTATGATAGGATTGATAATTTAATTTTGAATAAAGACGGAGTGCCGGTTTATGTCGGTTCTGATTCCGCGGACGAAGGTTCTCCGCAAAGAGTCTTGATTGGCGATAAAGAAGCGAGCAAAACGTACAGTGAAGGCATATATAATACGGGATTTACAGACGACGGCAAGTTATATTTTATTGCAACCGAAAAAAATATAATGACTGAGGCTTACGAGTCGTTCGTAGTATTCGAAGGGAAAGAAGGCAAGAGATATCCGTCAGTCAATAATTTACAGTTCTTACCCGGAAACAAAATTTTTTATATTGCGCAGACTTTGGATGATAAATCTATTCTCGTAATCGGAACTGATGAAATTAAGACAAATTATTCCGCTGTACTCGATGCTAAAATTTTACCAGACGGAACATTAGCGTATGTGGGTGTTAACTACGGAAATTATGACAAGAAAGAAAAAGATAAAATGTATGTTCATATCGGAAAAGAAAAAATCGGACCTTATGAAAGCGTCCAAACAATTGATTATGTTACCGGAGAATATATAAAAGTTGATGATAATAAAAATTACATGTATATAACAAATTACACAGACAGTAAAGATGAATATATTACAAACCTTATTACAAAAACCGGGAAAAGCCCTGATTTTGATGGTATTCAGAATCCTGTATTATATAAAGGTAAAGCTTTATATATAGCATCATATATAACTGATAAAGTAAATTATTATTCAAAAATGAGAGTTTATTTTGATAACAAACCAATTTCTCCCGAGTATGATGTAATAAACGATTTTAATTTTGATGAAAAAACAGGTGTGGTCACTTTTATTGTTTTAAAAGGGAAAGAATTTTTCAGAACGGAAATAAAACTTTAAATGAGAGCAATAATTATAATATAAAGCCGGGCATATTACATCCCGGCTTTAGGTATTTCTTTTCAGGTCTATTCAGTTATATACGAAATACCTTAAAAGAATTTTTATTTTACTCTATACTTATTATTTGTTCGTTTTTATCTACCACTATTTCAGGCTTACCTTTGTAATCTTTAATCTCTCCGAGTACGGTTAAGGTGCAGCCTTCGGTGATTTTGCTGATGTCAACTTTGGAATCGCTGAATATTGCAACCGTAAAAGTCTGGTCGGGAGATTTTTCGTCGAAATTGATAAAAACATTTCCCTTGTTAGAAGTAAAGATTGCCGCAACTTTTCCTTTAACAAACAGTGTCTGTCCGACGTAATCTTTTGCATCTTTTGAAGATATTTGGTCCTGGGCATATAATGATGCCGAAGCAAAAATAAAAAATAATATTAACGAAATTACTAATTTTTTCATAAAGATATTATAATTAGATTATTAAATTTATATTCGTATTTTTGGAATTTGTAACACCGGTGAGAATCAGCAAAAAATATTAACTTTAGTTAATTTTAATTTAATGAATAGCCGTTAATGCCATATCCGCTACCAATGAATAAATCAAAAAACAAATTAATTGAATTTAATCATATTTTATAATTAAGTAAGTGATAAAATCTATAAATCCTGATTTACTGATTTTCCTGTATACAATCATATCGCGAAGATTTTTAATTAAGCCTATGACGAAATTTATGTTTCTATAAATATTATTTTTTAGTAATTTTATTTTAAGGTCACTACTAAAACAGTAATTTATTTATCAACCTTTAAGAAGAAGGGAAATTTAAATGGAAAAAATTAAGACAAGGACAGAATCGGATTCGATGGGAGAAATCCAGGTTCCGGTTAATGTTTATTACGGGGCGCAGACTGCGCGTTCGCTCATACATTTTTCCATCGGTTTTGATGTAATGCCGCGGGAGTTAATCCGTGCATTTGGAATTCTTAAAAAAGCTGCTGCACTCGTTAATATGGATCTGGGTAAACTATCAAAAGATAAATGTGACTTGATTGTTAAAGCGGCTGATGAAGTGACTGAGGGAAAACTCGACGAGCATTTTCCTTTGCGCGTATGGCAGACGGGAAGCGGAACCCAGACCAATATGAATGCAAACGAAGTGATTTCGAACAGGGCTATTGAACTTGCTGGAGGAGTGATGGGAAGTAAAAAACCTGTTCATCCGAACGATGATGTTAATATGTCCCAGTCTTCAAACGATACATTTCCGACTGCAATGCACATTGCATCCGCGGAACAACTTGTGCATAAGTTAATACCTGCTGTTAAAAAACTAAGAAATGCACTCGATAAAAAAGCAAAACAATTTAATGATATTATTAAAATCGGCAGAACGCATTTAATGGATGCCGTTCCTTTAACGCTTGGGCAGGAATTTTCTGGTTATGTGGATATGCTGGACGCGGATATAAAAAGAATCGAAATGGTTTTACCGGACTTATATAAACTCGCACTCGGCGGAACGGCTGTGGGAACGGGTCTTAACACTCATCCGGAATTCGACGTTCGCGGTGCGAAAAAAATTGCAGAACTGACAGGACTTCCGTTTGAAACTGCACCGAATAAATTTTCTTACCTTGCTTCTCACGACCCTAATGTGATGGCGAGCGGAGCTTTAAAAACGCTTGCAGTATCTTTGATGAAAATCGCAAATGATTTGCGATGGCTTGGTTCCGGTCCGAGATGCGGAATCGGTGAAATATTTCTCCCGGAAAATGAACCGGGCTCTTCTATAATGCCGGGGAAAGTAAATCCGACACAGCCTGAAGCTATGACTATGGTATGCGTTCAGGTGATAGCAAACGATGTTGCAGTAACATTAGGCGGTTCACAGGGAAATTTCGAATTGAATGTTTTTAAACCTGTCATCATACATAATTTCCTGAATTCCGTAAGATTGCTTTCGGATGCCTGCAATCTGTTTGTAGAATATTGTGTCGAGGGTATAAAAGCTAATGAAGGGAAAATAAAATATTACCTTGAAAATTCATTGATGCTTGTCACAGCTTTGAATCCGCATATAGGTTATGATAAATCCGCTAAAGTTGCAAAGAAAGCATTTGCTGAAAATTTATCATTGAAAGAAGCATGTATCGCTCTTGGCTTTTTGACAGGTGAAGAGTTTGATAAATTTGTAAGACCGGAAAAAATGATACACCCTTGATTCAATGTTAAATGTTAAATTGTAAATGTTAAATTGAAAAACTTTTAACACGAATTCCAATAAGCAATAATAAAGTAAATATTTATTTCTTGGGAATTAATAATGCAGTTCTTAATTTAACATTTAACATTGCTCTTAGAAGGTTTCTTTTCCACCCTTTATATTTAGTGCGGCGGACGGGAGTGCCTGCGAATTCTTTATTGAATTCTTCTTCAGATAATTTTAATAATTCTTCATAAGTCTTATTAAATATATTTTTTTTAGGAAAGAAATTTTTATCTTCGGTAAAAAATTTTCTTTTATTGTACGGGCATACATCCTGGCAGATATCACATCCGAAAATCCAGCCGTTCAAATCTATGTGACCGGGTATTTCTTCTTTATTTTCTATTGTTTGATATGATATACACAGATTTGCATCGAGTTTATACGGCTCATATATGGCGCCTGTCGGACAGGCGGAAATACAAATTTTACATGTGCTGCATAAATCTCCTATTGATTCGTCATACTCAAGTTCGGTGTTTATTAATATTTCCGATAAAAAAAAGAAGCTTCCCGTTTCCGGGTCTATTACGTTTGTATTTTTTCCCATCCATCCTATTCCTGATTTTACCGCCCGGCTCTTTTCCATTACGGGACCATCATCGACATAATATTTGGTTGTTATTACCGGTGATAAGGATTCAATTTCTTTGCAAACAAGTTTCAATTTTTTCTTTAATATCTTATGATAATCTTTTTCTCCCCACGCATATCTTGAAATTTTCGGTATGTCAAGGTCTGAAGAATGCTCAAATGGAGTGTCGTATAAATATGCGAGTGAAATAACGGAAATGACATCCTCTTTTACTTTTTTAATATCGATTCTTTTTTCAAAACTCTTTGGAATCCACTGCATATTTGCATTTCTGCCTTCATCGAGCCATGTTTGTAATTTTAATTTTTCTTCATCATGAATTTCCGCTTTTGAAACTCCAATTTTAAAAAACCCCTGATTTAAGCAGATGTCTTTAATTTTTCCTGTTAATATATTTTTTTCTATCGGCATTAATCAGAAATCAAATAATTTCTTTTCAGGTAAATTTACAAAAAGATAATCGTCTTCAACTTTTGTTTCGAAAATTTTAAGTTTGCCTCCGACATTAAATCTTGATTTTCCCGAATTAATATTAAAATAGTATAAATGAACCGGGCAGATTACGTAATCACCTTTAATAAAACCTTCGGATATTTTTGGTGTATGGTTGTGAGGGCAATTATTATCGAAAGCATAAAATTTACCTTTAATATTGAAAACAGCAATTTCGCAGTCGTCATTAAGCAAATATTTTCTGCCTTTATTAATCTGAATCTCGGATGTTTTACATATTTTAATAAAATTTTTCATTATAAATAAAAAACTTCTTACCGGTTTTAGTGATAAGAAGTTATTAAATGATTTAAAATTATTGTTAAACAGTTAAATCAAATACCCTGTCAAGGCGGGCAAGTTTTAACAGTTCGAGAACATTTTTATTCAGATTTTTCAAAATAATTTTATTACCCTTTTCTCTTTCGATACGTTCCGAGAGCAGAAGACAGGATAATCCCGAACTATCGCATTTGGTAACTTCGCCAAGGTCAAAGATGAACTGATTTTTGATTTCTTTCTGGAGAAAGACCAATTCGGTTTTTAATTCGGCTGAAATATCCTGACCGAGAGTTTTTTCTTTCAGTTTGAAAACAGTTTTGTCTTTTTGTTTGTCGATTTCGTATTTCATATCATTATATTTATTTATGTTGAGTTGTTCTCTTTTGTTCTGAACCTGCATCGGGTTTTAATAGAACTTTCCTGCTGAGTTTTAATTTCCCGAATTCATCGATTGCAATCAACTTAACCTGAACCTGCTGTCCCATTTTCAATTCGTCGGAAACCCTTGTTACTCTTTTGTTATCGATTTCCGATATGTGCAATAAACCTTCTTTTCCGGGAATAATTTCTACGAATGCGCCGAAATCTTTTATACCTTTTACGATACCGTCATAAACTTTTCCTATCTCCGGGACTGCAGTTATAAGTTCAATCATTTTTCTTGCGATGGCTGCGTTTTCTTTATTCACTGCCGCAATAGTAACCTGACCTTCGTCATTAATATCAATTTCTGCTTTGCTTTCAGCAATAATATGTCTTATTGTTTTTCCACCCGGACCGATAACTGCACCAATCATATCCGTTGGAACCTGCATTGTATAAAGATGAGGAGCGTATTTAGAAATAGATTCATTTGGTTTGGAAATTGTTTCATTCATAATTCCAAGTATATGCAATCTGCCGTCCTTAGCCTGTGCAAGTGCTGATTCCATTATTTCAAATGAAATTCCTCTTATTTTGATATCCATCTGGATAGCAGTAATACCGTCGGCTGTACCGGCGACTTTAAAATCCATATCTCCGAAATGGTCTTCAGAGCCGAGAATATCACTCAGGATTACTACTTTATCATTTTCTTTAATCAAACCCATCGCAATTCCCGCAACTGGTTTTTTTGTCTGTACACCGCCATCCATAAGTGCGAGTGAGCCGGCACAAACAGTAGCCATAGAAGATGAACCGTTTGATTCGAGAATATCTGAAACCACCCTGATTGTATATGGAAAATCTTTATCGGATGGTATCATATTTTTTAATGCTCTTTCGGCAAGATTTCCATGCCCGATTTCTCTTCTTCCGGGTCCGGGTCTTCCGCTTACTTCACCTGTGCTGAATGAAGGGAAATTATAATGTAAAATAAATTTCTTAGTAGATTCTTCTTTCAGAAGTCCTTCAACTATTTGTTCATCATGTTTTGTACCAAGAGTTATGGTTGTTAAACTCTGCGTTTCTCCTCTTGTGAATAAAGCCGAACCGTGAGTTCTGGGCAAAACGGAAATTTCGCATGTAATTGCTCTAATGTCTTTAAATCCGCGACCGTCCAGTCTTCTGCCTTCTTCCAAAATCATCGTGCGCATATCTTCCGATTGCAAGTCGTGCATAATTTCATCAAGCTTCTGTTCCGATTCGGGAAATTTCTCTGCTAAAGATGTCCGGACAAGGTCTTTTAGTTCTTTAGATTTGCTATGCCTTTCATCTTTTGTTAAAATAGTTCTGTCGAGATTTTTTATACCTTCGAAATATAGATTTTTTACATCATTAATCATTTCGGAGAGGTCTTCCGCAGGAACTAAAGCTCTTTTTGGTTTGGAGAATTCTTTTGCAAATTCAATTTGAAATTTGCAAAGTTCGATAATATGTGTATGAGCGAATTTTACCGCTTCGAGGACATCGCTTTCGGAAATTTCTTTTCCTTCTCCGTCGACCATCGCGATTGAATCCAAAGTTCCGGCTACAGTAATGTCGTAATCGCCTTGTTCGAGCTGAGCAAAATCGGGGTTAACTATCATTTCTCCGTTAACACGTGTTACTCTTACTTCTGAAATCGGTTCATCGAAAGGTATATCCGATATTAGCAACGCAGCTGAGGCGCCCGTTGCTGCTATAATATCCGCATCACTTTCTCCGTCAGAAGAGTATACATTACAGTTTATTTGTGTTTCGCAGAAAAATCCTTCCGGAAACATCGGTCTGATTGGTCTGTCAATTAACCTTGAGGATAAAATTTCTTTTTCCGAAGGTCTGCCTTCTCTTTTAAAAAAGCCACCCGGAATTTTACCGGCAGATGCTGATTTTTCCCTGTAATCAACCGATAACGGGAAAAAATCCTGACCCGGGTTTGGGTCATCTTTCGCTACCACTGTACATAGTACAACGTTTTCTTCAAAACTTATCATAACCGCTCCGTTTGCCTGTTTAGCAACTTTTCCAGCTTCAATCGTCAATTTCTTACCGCCTAATTCAATACTTTTTTTATAAATCATATTTTAGTTTATTATTTTCTGAGGTCCAAATCTTTAACGATTTGTCTGTATCTTGTGACATCTTTATTTTCAAGATATCTTAAAAGTTTTCTTCTTTTTCCTACCATTTTTAATAAGCCCGTTCTTGAATGATTATCTTTTCCGTGCGCATTAAAATGTCCGGCAGAGAGTTCGTTTATTCTGTTTGTTAAAATAGAAATCTGTACTTCTGCCTTACCGGAATCTTTTTCGTTCTTTCCGTACTTTTTAACTAATTCTTGCTTTTCTTCTTTTGTTAATCCCATTTTTAATTTTTAATTTAATAATTTATTTATTTTTTTTATACATTCTTCTTTATCTTTTGTAATTTGTTCTTTTAATTCTTCTAAAGAGTTGAATTTTTTTTCTTCTCTCAGATAATCAACAAAATTAATTTTTACGATTTCACCGTAAATGTCATGATTGAAATCGAAAATATTCACTTCAAGGATAATTTTCGGATTGTCTGAAACCGTCGGTCTGTATCCGATATTCATCATACCAAAATATCTGATATTATTAATTTCAACAGATACAAGATAAACCCCGTTGTTTGGAATTAACTTATACGATGAAAGAGGTTCTATGTTTGCAGTAGGAAATCCGATTTGTCTTCCTCTTCTATCGCCTAAGATAACTTTTCCTTCCAAACCGTAATAATCTCCGAGAAGCCTTGTTGCTTCTTCGATTTCACCTTCGTACATCAAATTTCTGATACGCGTACTGTTAATATGTTCACCATCAACTTTAAATTCCTCAACCCTGTGCACATCAAAGCCATATTTCCCGGACAGTGTTTTGAGTGTTTCGTAATTCCCTTCGCGATTCTTACCAAAGTTATGGTCGAATCCAAGAACTATATCTGTTAAACCAATATTATCAATCAAATAATCCTTATAAAAGTTCTCAGCATTAGTCAGAGAAAATTCGTAAGTAAAATTTATGATATAAACCAAATCTATACCGTATTTTTCAAATAACCTGATCTTCTCGTCTATTGTAGATAATATTTTTATTCCTTTTTGATGTTTATTCCTTAAAATAATCTGTGGATGCGGATCAAAAGTAACTATAACGCTTCGTAAATTATTTGCGGTTTTTATTTCGTTTAAATCTTCAATTATTTTTCTGTGTCCAAGATGGACTCCATCGAAGGTTCCAACCGTCACTACGCTATTTTTATCGTAAAAGGATTTATCTGATTCTCTTAAAAGTTGCATTAAAATTCAAATTCTTTTATAAAGATTTCAAAACCCCTTTTATTTTTTCAAAATCGGGAAGTTTCCCTGCATCGTCCAATATTTCCTTATACCTGATTATACCTTTTTTATCTATAACGAAAGCTGCTCGTTTTGAAACGCCGTTAATCCCTAAAACGAATCCTCCGTCAGGATATCTCGTACCATATTTTTCTATAACTTCTTTATTAAAATCACTTAACAAAGCAATAGTAATTCCGTTTTGTTTTGCCCATGCTTCCTGTGTAAATATTGAATCCACTCCAACTGCGAGAACAACAGCATCTAAAGACGCATAAGATTCATAACCTTCTGAGACAGTACACATTTCCGTTGTGCAAACTCCTGTATAAGCGAGAGGAAAAAATAATAATACTATATTTTTACCCTTAAAATCTTTAAGGGATATATCTTTTACCTCTCCGGTTTGATTTTTAGATTTTAATGTGAAATCCGGTGCTAAATCGCCAATTTGTAAATTCATAATTATTAATCCTTTCAAAAAATTGAAATATATTCAAAAAATATAACAAATTAATATATGAGTAACAATCCGATATATTTAGTATATTCGCATAATTATTTTAAAAAGTAAAAAAACAAAATATCATACAGATTTAATTATTTTAATTATATAAATAAGCTCTTTTTTTCCCCTAAATTTTGATTATTCGCATTTGAATAAAAATTCCGTCTGGTAAATAACAATATACATTTTTATTCATAACGGTCTTATTTATCTTATTCTTAATAGAGTATTAAGTTGGAAAAGACACGTAAACATTTTTTATTAAGGATGTCAAGGTATTTAAATAGATTAAAAAATAATATAAAAGACGAAAAAATGATATTGCATATATTACAATCATTAATTAGTTTTAAGATACTAAACTTTATAATATTAGATTAATTAATTTATTAATAAATAAATAAGATATGCATATAGAAATATATGCAGGAAGGAGTAAAAATGAAACAATTTAAATTACTTGTAAGTCTGATGGTTTTATTCTTTGCTACAAATATGTTTGCTCAAACCTGGACTGCACAAACAAATCCTGTTTCAGGAGTAGATGTAAATAGTGCATGGGCAATTGATACACTGACTTGCTGGATGAGTGGAGCCTCAAGTTCTCAAACATTAGGTTACGTTATTAAAACAACTAATGGCGGAACCACATGGGTTAACGTAACCGGTGATATGCCGGTTTCTGCTGTAGGTTTATTTACAATTAGCGGAATCAGCGCCACTGAAGCATGGACAGGTGCAAGCGATGGCAGTGTATATCACACAACTAACGGTGGTACAAACTGGACATTTGTGAGTCTGCCCATACCGGTTACCGCATTTGTTGATGTTATACATTTCTTTAATCACAATACAGGTTTCATTCTAGGAGATCCCCAAACAACTACTTGGTGCTATTACTGGACAACAAATGCCGGTGTAAACTGGACTTCTGCCGGTCCGACTTTTACAGGCTCAGAAGCCGGTTGGAATAATGGTTATGCTGTTATTGATACCGCTCATATCTGGTTCGGAACAAATAACACTAAAATTTATCACGGTGGCTTTAGAAGCGGATTTACTTCTGCTGTAAGCGTTGGACTTAATTCATTTGGAATGGCATTTCCAAATGCCTTGACAGGTGTTGCTACACTGACAAACGCTTCTAATGCAGTAATTTCAAATAATGTTACTGTAAATGGTGGTACATCCTGGTCGGCAGGATACACACCCGCCGGTGTGCAATTTGGAATTAAATGTGTACCGGGTACCCAGTATGTTTGGTCATGTGGTGCAGGTGCAGCAAATGGTGTTATTATGTTTAGTAGTAATTATGGTGTGAACTGGACACAACAATTTACCTTGCCTGCAGCCGGTTATGGAATAACGTTAGCAACTGTAAATAGAGGCTGGGTAGGTTGCTCAGGTGGAACAATTTACAGGTACACAGGTATATTATCAGAAGTCAATAATAATAACACTTCGTTACCGGTATCTTATAAATTGGAACAAAATTTCCCAAATCCATTTAATCCGACTACAACTATAAATTACTCGATTCCGAAAACATCATTCGTTACATTAAAGGTTTATAATGTCTTAGGTAATGAAGTGATGTCGGTTGTCAATGAACAGCAAACAGCAAATAATTACACATACACACTTGATTTTTCAAAATTATCTTCAGGTGTATATTATTATACATTAAGAGCTGGTGATTATTCAGCAACTAAAAAACTTATGTTGGTTAAATAATGTTTATTGTTGAAGTTTTATGTTAAGTTTCTAATTACAATAGCTCATTCTGAAAATTTATGGATGAGCTATTTTTTTAAAATTCATATATCAATATCAAAAATGAAAAAAGCATTTTTTCTTATTTTTCTTATTTTTTTGTTCGCGTTGAATATTAATGCGCAGAATAAAATAATACCTACGTCGAGAGTTATTCTTCCTCAGGCGTGGGCTACTCAACCTTATGGCGTCGATAATGTTAATTCTGTGGTATCCGTCGGAGCATTTGATAATTATATTATTTCAAATACTAATGGTTTTATGGAATGTGCTATTGCTGTAAACAGGTTAAATCCTTTGAATTTTGTTGCTACGGATAACAGGGTTATTACGGGCGCTAATTATATATATTATACAACAAATGGCGGAGTAAGCTGGAGTTATACTAATGTAGTAACAAGTTCCGGCGACCCGGTACTTGCTTCAGATAGTCTTGGAAATTTTTATTTTGCTACACTCGGTGTAGGTCTTCAATTACAAGTTCAAAAATCAACTAACGGCGGAGTAAACTGGAGTGCAAACGTTGTAGTTACTTCTTCAACAACTAATGATAAAGAGTGGATTGCCTGTGACCCAACAAACGGTACTTATAAAAACAATGTTTATATGGCTAATTTTTGGACGGGAACACCTCAGGGAACTAATTTCTATAGAAGTACAAATAACGGTGCAACCTGGTCATCTGCATACACTATGGCTTCGACTGCAACTTCAAACCCCGGACCACAAATCGTGGTAGATTATACAGGCAGGGTGTTTTGCATCTGGTTAACAAGCTCAGGTTCAGTTTGCAGAATTTCAACAGATGGCGGTGCAAATTTTGGCGGAACAGTTAACGCAGCATCTTATATAGAACCCGGTACCATAAATTCTACAAGTGGCAGATATAGTGTAAAAGGAAATATCAGAACAAATGGACATCCGCAATCATGTACTGATTTGTCGAACGGACCTTACAGAGGAAATGTATATATTTCTTATGCGGCTAATCCTCCGGGACCCGATATTGCAAATGTGTATTGTGCCAGAACTACTAATCATGGAGCATCATGGGAATTTCCTGTTATGGTAAATGATGATGGAACAACAACCGACCAATGGATGACCAGTATTTCCTGCGATGACCAGGGAAGAGTCTGGGAGACCTGGTATGATTCCCGTAACGATGCCTCAAATATAATGACTGAAATT
>Ga0182021_10007746_pt1 | contig 12734 bp, 5 predicted proteins | sample 612E3MmetaG_FD_120493 | JGI IMG/M metagenome (GOLD analysis project Ga0182021, IMG submission 120493) | Permafrost microbial communities from Stordalen Mire, Sweden - 612E3M metaG (Illumina Assembly) | ecosystem: Environmental > Terrestrial > Soil > Wetlands > Permafrost | place: Sweden... | reverse complement strand
ACACGGTGTGCGGCGTGACTGCCCGCGGGCACAAGGACGAGGTGATTGTCGTCGGCACCTGCCCCGGCGTCTGGGAGGGGGAAACGGTCAAGGCCGACGGCCGCTGGGTCCGGCACAAACAGCACGGGCTCCAATTCCAGGCGGCCCAACTGGCCTGCTACCCGCCGGCGACGGCCACGGGAATCGAGCGGTTTCTCGCCAGCGGAATGATCAAGGGGGTCGGGAAGGTCACGGCGGAACGGCTCGTGAAAGCCTTTGGGAACGACACGCTGAACGTCATTGACCGCGATTCCAAACGGCTTCAAGAGGTCGAAGGCATCGGCCCGATGCGCCGCGAGATGATCAAGGCCTCCTGGAACGAACGCAAAGCGGTGCGGGACATCATGGTCTTTCTCCAGTCGCACAGTGTCGGGACGGCTCACGCGCTGCGCATCTACAAGCAATACGGCAACGACGCGGTGGCCGTGGTCCGCGCCAACCCGTACCGCTTGTGTTCGGAGGTTTGGGGAATCGGCTTCAAGACCGCGGACCGCATCGCCATGAGCCTCGGGGTTCCGCCGCAGTCGGAACTTCGCGCCCGCGCCGGGATCGTTTACCTCTTGGAGACCCTGGCGGACGATGGGCATTGTTACTGCCCCCGCGAAGACCTGATCCCCGCGGCCGAACAACTTCTGGAGATACCGGATGCGGCCCTTCTCAATGCCGCCCTGGACCACAGCATTCAGACGGGCGCCCTGACCGAGGAGAGCCGCAACGTCTACGAAACCCGCCTGTATCAGGCGGAAAAAGGCGTGGCCGACAATCTTGTCCGCCTGCTCGATGGTCCGCTCCCGCAGGCGCCCATTCAAGTCGAGAAGGCGGTCGCGTGGGCGCAGGCGCGGATGCAGATTACGTTTGCGCCCGCCCAGCGCGAAGCGTTGGTCATGGCGCTGACCCACAAGGTCGCGATCATCACCGGCGGTCCGGGCGTGGGCAAGACGACCATCATCCGGGCGTTGGTGGACATGTTCAAGGCGCGGCGGCTGAAGACGATCCTGGCCGCGCCGACGGGCCGGGCCGCGAAACGGCTTGAAGAAGCGACCGGCGCCGGCGCCAAAACGATTCACCGGCTGCTCAAGTACAGTCCCGCCACGAACCAGTTCGAGCACGGACCGGACAACGCGCTGGACGGCGACGCGTTCATTCTCGACGAAGTCTCCATGGTGGACGTCCTGCTGATGCAGGCGCTCCTGCGGGCGCTCCCCCCCCAAGCGAGGCTTGTGTTCGTAGGCGACGCGGACCAACTTCCCAGCGTCGGTCCCGGCAACGTCCTGCGGGACATGATCGAATCCCGCGCCGTGCCGGTGACCAAGCTGGAAACCATTTTCCGGCAGGAGGCCCAGAGCTGGATCGTGCATAACGCCCATCGGGTCAATCATGGCCTGCAACTCGAACTGCCGCCGGAGTCCGCCAAAAGCGATTTCTACTTCATCAAGGCGGAAACGCCCGACGAGGCGATCGCCAAGACGATCGAGTTGGTGACGGACCGCATTCCCCGGCGCTTCGGGTTCAATCCCAAAACGCAGATTCAGGTGCTGACCCCCATGCGACGGAACCAACTGGGGAGCGAGAATCTGAACGCGGTGCTGCAGGAGGCGTTGAATCCGTCGGGCGAAACGCTGAAGCGGTTCGGCCGGCAGTACCGGCCGGGCGATCGCGTGCTGCAGATTCGAAACGACTATGACAAGGACGTGTTCAACGGCGACGTGGGCCTCATCGAACGGATTGACGCGGCGGAGCAACGCGTAGTGGTGAATTATGACGGGCGGCGCGTGGACTACGAAACGGACGAAATGGACGAGGTGGATTTGGCCTACGCCTGTTCGGTCCACAAGTCGCAGGGCAGCGAGTATCCCGCCGTGGTTCTGTTGATGACCACGCAGCACTACCGGCTTTTGCAGCGCAACCTGCTCTACACCGCCATGACCCGCGGGCGCAAACTGGTGTGCCTCGTGGGATCGTGGAAAGCCGTGGGCATTGCCATCCGGAACGACAACGTGGGCGGACGGCGCACCTCGCTTCGGGATCGCCTCAGCCGTTTTGCGTGAGCCATCGTTTACCGGCGGCCGCGATTACGGCGTGAACGGGCCTCGCTGACCACCAGCTTGTGGCCCCCAAGATCGTGTCCGTCCATTCCCCGGACGGCGGCTTGCGCCTGCTCGACATTGCCCATGGTGATGAATGAGAAGCCTTTCTGCGAGCCGCTGATGCGGTCCATGATGAGGCGGACGTCCTTCACATCGCCAAAACGGCCGAACGCCTTGCGAATGTCTTCCTCCGTTGTTTCGTCCGGGAGGTTGCCGATGTAGAGATCCGGCGATTTTACCGAGGACGCTTTGACTTCAGGCGACCGGCTCGACCCGCCGCGGCGTCGGCCGACCAGCAAGCCCAGAAGAAACGACGCGAGGCACAGGGCCACGATTCCGACGATGCACTTGATGTCCGGGGTTGCGCATGTTCCACAGAGGTTCACTACTTTTGTCTCCTTTTGATGTGCGGTGGGTTGGGATGATTACGGAAGTCTTCCGGTTACCGCTGTTCCAGGAATCCTTCCAATTTGCGTATGCGAGTCGGATGCCGCAGCTTGCGAAGGGCTTTGGCTTCAATCTGCCGGATGCGTTCGCGAGTGACGTTGAATTGCTTACCGACCTCTTCGAGGGTCCGGGAATAGCCGTCAGCCAGTCCGAAGCGCAGGTTCAACACCTGCTGCTCCCGCTCGGTCAGGGTGCCCAGCACGTCCTTCAGGCGTTCCTTGAGCAGGCTGTAGGCCGTCATCTCGGACGGGTTTTCCGCTCCCTTGTCCTCGATGAAGTCGCCGAAGTGCGCGTCATCGCCGTCGCCGACCGGGCTTTGGAGCGAAATGGGCTGCTGGGCCATTTTATACACGGCCCGCACGCGATCGACGGGCAACTGCATTTCCTCGGCCACTTCCTCGGGGGTTGGTTCGCGGCCGAGCTCCTGCACCAGTTTCTTCTGCACCCGCATGAGCTTGTTGATCGTTTCGATCATATGCACGGGGATGCGGATGGTGCGGGCCTGGTCGGCGATCGCGCGCGTGGCGGCCTGCCGGATCCACCAGGTGGCGTAGGTGCTGAACTTGTAGCCGCGGCGGTACTCGAACTTCTCGACCGCCTTCATGAGGCCGGTGTTGCCTTCCTGGATCAGGTCGAGGAAGGAAAGGCCGCGGTTCATGTACTTCTTCACGATACTGATGACGAGGCGGAGGTTGGCCTCGACCATTTCCGTGCGCGCGGCCATGCCTTTCCGCATGCCGTCCCTGAGCAGCTTGTACTTGGCGATGAACTGGTCGTGGTTCATGCACAGGCGCTCTTCGTAGCGGCGGAGTTTGCGCATTTCGGATTCCAGGGTCGTCGCCTTCTTCCGGCTCTTGCGGCTCTGCTTCAGGGCCTCCATCTGATTGAGGCAGCCGATCACGTCCCTGTATTCGTCCTCCGCTTTGGCGGCCAGGGATTCGACGATTTTTTGTTTGTAGTAGAGATTCCGGAAGAGCTGCGCCAGGCGTTTCCGCAGGCGCGCCATGCTCTTCTCGGCCTCCGCTTTTTGCCGGACTGTGGACTTCGCCTTTCTCAGCACGAGAAAGTCTTCATGCAGGCGGTCGCGGTTCTTGAGGATCTCCTTCTTAAGGCGGGGCAGCGTCTGCAAATACTTGTCGCGGCTGTCCACGAACTTGTCCTCGATCACGCGGTCGAACCGTTCCCGGCCGTTTTCGAGCTTCTCGGCCGTTCCCAGGTACATGTCCGACGCGATCCCCAGTTCGTCGAACAGGGTGCGCACGGTGATCTCCGCGGCTTCGATGCGCTTGCAGATTTCGACCTCCTGCTCGCGGGTCAGCAGCGGCACCTGGCCCATCTGGTGCAAGTACATCCGGATCGGGTCGTCGAAGATGTCGAGGCGTTCCGCGCGAGCGCCCCCGCTGGAGGTCGTTTTCGCGGGCTCCTTGCGGTACTTCTCGACATCGGAGGCTTCGATGATCTCGATGTCCATGCTTCGCAGCAGCTCGAGGTAGCCCTCGAGTTCGTCGGGGTTGATGACCGAGCTCGGGATGGCCTCGTTGATATCGTCGTACGTCAGGTAGCCCTGCTCCTCGGCGAGTTTGACGAGGTCTTTGATCCGCTGACTGCGTTCTTCCCAGCTCAGCGAACCCGCGCCGCTTTCCTCCGTGACGGCATCTTCGCCCTCGGCCTTCGTCGCGAGGTCGGCCTGGTCGGGCCCTTCCTCCAAGGCCTCCGCGATGGGGCCTGACAGTGGCTTCGTTGGGGACTGTTTCGCCTTGGCGGGCTTCTTGGACGGCGATGGTTTGGAAGTCTTTTCAGTCGCCGGTTCTTTCTTTTTTGCCATAGAATTCCTCAATGCCACAGATTACGGCAAAAGGGCAGACCTTGCCGTCGAGTGGTCAATTATGCCACGGTAAACTGGCAATTCAAGGGCGAAATTGGAGGGTGGGCCCCTGTTTTCCGGCGCGGTAGCGCCGGATCAGCTCGTTGGTCGAGGCGTCGTGAGCCAGGGCCGCGCCGCCCGCGCCGCTTAACTCCGGCAGAATCTTGTTGGCTAACAGCTTCCCGAGCTGGACCCCCCACTGATCGAATGAATAGATGTTCCAGATCGCGCCCTGCGCGAAGATCTTGTGCTCGTAAAGGGCGATCAAGGATCCCAGTGTCCGGGGCGTCAACCGCTCCGAGAGGATCGTGTTGGTCGGCCGGTTCCCGTCGAACGTCTTGAACGGAACGAGTTTCGCCGGCGTGCCGTCCGCGGCGACTTCGGCCGCCGTTCTCCCGAAAGCCAGCGCCTCGGTCTGGGCGAAGAAGTTGGCCATGAACTTGTCGTGATGGTCGCCGATGGGATTCTGGCTTTTGCAGAAGCCGATGAAATCGCAGGGGATCAGTTTGGTCCCCTGGTGGATCAGTTGGTAGAAGGCGTGCTGGCCGTTCGTGCCCGGCTCGCCCCAGATGACGGGACCCGTCTGCCAGCGAACGGGCCGCCCCTGTTTATCCACGCCCTTGCCGTTGCTCTCCATGTCGCCCTGCTGGAAGTAGGCGGGGAACCGGTGCAGATACTGGTCGTAAGGGAGAATGGCGTGCGTTTCGGCGCCGAAGAAGTTGTTGTACCACACGCCCAGAAGGGCGAGGATCGCGGGCATGTTCCGTTCCACGGGGGCTTCGAGAAAGTGCCTGTCCATGGCATAGAACCCCTCCAGAAGCTCCGTGAAGTTCTCCGGGCCAATGGCGATCATGACCGGAAGCCCGATCGCCGAACAAAGCGAATAGCGGCCGCCAACCCAGTCCCAGAACTCGAACATGTTGGCCGTATCGATCCCGAACTTGCGGACCTCTTCGGCCGCTGTGGATACCGCCACGAAGTGTCGAGCCACGGCCGGAGAATCTTTGAGGGCTTTCAGACACCAAGCCCTGGCCGTCTCCGCGTTGGTCATCGTTTCCTGAGTCGTGAAGGTCTTCGAGGCCACGATGAAGAGCGTTTCCGCGGGGTCGAGGTCGCGCGTGCATTCGGCGAAGTGCGTGGCGTCAACATTGGAGATGAAACGCACGGTCAGCCGCCGGTCGGAGTAGGGTTTCAGGGCTTCGTACGCCATGACGGGGCCAAGGTCTGAGCCGCCAATGCCGATGTTGACGATGTTGCGGATGGGCAGCCCCGTGTGCCCGCGCCAGTCGCCGGCGCGCACCTGGCGCGCAAACGCCGCCATCTTCGCGAGAACCGCGTTGACGTCCGGCATCACGTCCTTCCCGTCCACGACGATGGGCGTGTTGGAGCGATTGCGGAGCGCCACGTGCAGCACGGCGCGGTTTTCGGTGGCGTTGATCGTCCGTCCGGAGAACATGTCGCGGGCGGCCTCGCCGATTCGACAGGACCGGGCCAGGTCGAGAAGAAGGCCCATGACGTCGGCCGTGATCCGGTTCTTGGAGTAGTCGAGGTAGAGACCGCAGGCTTCCATCGAGAACCGGCCGGCCCGGCCGGGATCGGTCTTGAACAAGTCGCGCAGATGCAATCCGGCGACAGCGGCATATTGCTTTCGCAAGGCTTTCCATTCGGGCCTGTTCGTGAGTCTGGGCGTTCTTGACATGGATGCACTCCAACGGGTTTCCTGCGCCAACGTGCGCGGCGTTTATGAAGCAGCAAAGGGCGCTGCTTGTCAACAGACGAAGTGACCTACCACATGATCGGCACGAACATCAGGTTCAGTTTGTGGCTGTCCTTGTCGCGTTCGTAGCGGAAGACCCGCCACAGGAAGGTCACCTTCTTGAACGTGTCGCCTTTCCGGTCGTAGGTGATGGCCGGGAACATGTCCACGCTGACATCGTCGTCCGACCGTTCGTAGTGCCAGAAATGCCAGAGGACGCGGGCCCGGGTGTAATCCGAGGGCCGGGCCTCCGTCGGCGGCTCCGCTTGCACCGTCCGTTTGTAGTCGTACAAGAGGAGCAGCACGCTGGCGCTGGTTTCGCGCCGGGGCGAGCCCGCGGTTGTGGCGGATGCATAACTCCAAAGAGGGAAGCAGCCGTTGTCGCGAGTGTACTGCACCGTCACGTCGTTCGCGGCGGACGTCAAGACCCCGGTCCGGGAATCTTTCGCGACGTCGGGGGCGGCGTTCCTGCGCACTGAGGCCTGATTGTCGTACCAGCAGATCGGCAGGCACCAGAACGATCGTCCGTACCCACCCGGCCGGGCGTTGGGCGTCAGCGTGTCTTCGAGGGGGCCTTGGTTGTCGTACCAGTACAAGGGGAACATCCAGGAGTGGGCGCGGTTGCCGTTCTTCTCGTAGATGGCCCAAAGCACGTTGCCCCCGTAGTCTTGCGTCTGACGGTCGCGGCGCTGGGAGAAAAGCGGGAAGAGCCAGCCGCCCGAATGGTCCCCCGTCCAGAACCCCAGCAACGGCGTCAGCGGGTAGAAGAAACCGTCCCGCGGCTCCCGATCCCATCCGAACAGGGGCGTGTAGAGTTCCTTCGTGCCGTCGTGATAGTAGAGCGGAATGAAGTGGCCGGCGCGGGTGACGTTCTCGCCCCACCGCTCGTGGGCTAATCCAAGCAACAGCGTCAGGTCACGGCGGCCGGCTTCCTTGGAGTACCAGGAAAGCAGCGGCGGGCACAGGGCCGTCTGCTCCGCTCCAGACTTCCAACGGGCAAAGAACGGCGAGATGAACGTGTCCTCCTTCCGGCTTCGGTAGTAGAGCGGAAGAATGTGGTCCGTATCGCCGTTCTCGCCCCAACTGAAATGGGCGATCGGGCCCGCGATCCACAGGTCGCTGCGATCCGGGCTGTGCGTCTTCCACGAGAGAGCCAGCGGAATGACGGCGGTGCCACTCCGTTCGTCGCCCCACCGCATGTAGGGCGCGGAAAGGAACGTGCCGGTTTTGCGATTCCGGTAATAGAGCGGCAGGACGTGTTCCGATTCCGCTTCCGGGCCGCCGCTGAAATGGGCCAGCCCCCCCAGGGTCCAGAAGTCGTCGAGGGTGGGCGAGGAAAGGTAATAGGACAGCAGCGGCGGCACGAGCGTCGTCGTTCCGCCCCGATCGTTCTTCCATTGCCCGACGAGCGGCGAGAGAAACAGGTCCGGCTCGCGGCTGCGGTAGTACAGCGGAAGAAGGTGTTGCTGCGTGACCGTTCCGCGCTCGGACCGGGAATGGAACAGGGGCGCCACGGCCCAGAAGTCGTTGGTTTCGCCCTTGTGACTGCCCCAGGAGAGCAGCGGATAAATGAGCCACCGGCGGCCGTCCTCGTCCGTGCGCCAGCCGCCCAACAGGGTTGCCACGAGCCGATCGTCGGCATCCTGGCGGCGGTAGTAGAGGGGAACCACCGTTTCCCAGTGGCTCTTTCCGTCGAGGGAACCGCCCCGCGAATAGAGCGGCGTGATCGTCGCCTCCGCGGCCTTCGTGCGGGTGTGGTAGCAGAACGGCGGAACGAGCCACCATGAGTCCTCGGGGTTCTCCCGCGCGGACCAAGGCAACGACACGAAGAGCGAATCGTCGCCATGCCGCGACCGGTAATAGAGGGGGGCAACGTGGCTGCGGGTGTCCGTGCCGTCCCAGCCGTAGTGCGCGACCGGTCCGAGGATCCACGTGTCGCCGGATGTCGGCGTGCTCTGGCCGCCGGAGAGGGCCGGCACAGCGAACCACCAGGAGGAGCCATCCCGTTCCGCGCGATAACCGCCCACGGGCGTGACGACCGTGCGGCTGTCGTTCTGCCGGCGGTTGAAATAGAACGGCAGCAACAAACTGTAGGTATCGTCTCCTGCCGCGTTTGCTCCCTGGGAGTACAGGGGCGAGATGAACCGGGAGCCTGCCTTGTCGTGCGAAGCGAAATAGATCGGCAGCAGGAGATCCCAGCGTTCATCGCCCGCCGCGTTCCGGCCGTTGGAGTACGGCAGCGACAGGAACTGCGACCCGGCCGCGTCCCGGGAGGCGACGTAGAGCGGCAGAAAGGCCGAGCCGCGCTCCACCCCGCCGCGTTTCGACCACTGGTGAAACAGCGGCCACGCCAGGAAGCGATAGTAGTCGGAATCCTCCGTGTAGTTCCCGGCGAGAGGGAACACGTGCCAGCCGGTTTCGCGGTCGCGGTTCTTCATGCGAATCAGCGGACCGGCGATCCAGGCGTCGTAGCCGCGGGAATCGCCGTCATACCACCAGGCCGGGAGCAGCGCGTCCATGCCGCCGCCCGGTCCCATCGGATGACCCAGATGCCAGTACAAGGGGAACCCGCAGAAGTAGTCCTTGCCCCAGAAGAACGGAAAAAACCGGTGGTTGTGGGATTGATAGTCGAACTGGGTCAGCGGCCAGAGAAAGCTCCAGATCCGTTCGTTCTGGTCCAGGCCATAGACCGACATCAGCGGCCGGAGGGCGAAGTAGTCGTCGGTTTTTTCGCACAAAGGCCAGGCGATCGACCAGTCCGACCCGCTATAGCAGAAGAACGGCCAAAAATTGGCGCGATCTTCCGCCGGACCGCGCCGGCCGCTGTATTCGCCGGTGTAGAAAGGGGTGCCTTTCATCTCCACGCTGGCGCAACCCGGGAGCAGAAAAGGAAGAACCAGCAGCAATCCGCAGAGGCGGTGGCGTATGGCTTTCGACGCGCGCTTGCGTTGTTTCATTGGGCCTCGCTTTCCCAGCGATGTGTCCCGGATTATCCGTTGAGGCGACCGCCATCGCCATGACGGGACTAACACCTAGACGATCGCTGAACTGTACACAAAAATTGACGCGGCGCCACCTAATTCGTCATAACGCGCGGTCCCGCGCCGGTCTTGATCGCCCCGTCCGATTCGGGCAAGCTTGCAGCCATGAACACGGAGAGACAACCGCCGCCGCTGATCCTGACCGGCGCGACCGTTTATAGCTCCGCGGAGGCGCCTCCGACGAAGGCGGCTCTCCTGCTCGCCGGCGGGAAGATCGCGTTCGTCGGTGAGGAGGCCGAGGCCCGGAAGCGCGCTCCAGGCGCGAGCGTCGCGGAGCTTCCCGGCGCCTTCGTATATCCCGGGTTCGTTGACGCGCACGCCCACCTGTTGAACCTCGGGATCGCGCGAGAGACGCTCGTTCTCCGGGGCAAGCGGAAGGCGGAAATTCTTGCCCTCGTCCGGGACGCCGCGGCGGAGAGCGATCCGGGGACGTGGCTGCGGGGGCGTGGCTGGGACCAGAACGTTTGGCCGGACCGGGATTTCCCGACCGCCGCGGAACTGAGCGCGGCGGCGCCCCTCAACCCCGTCGCCCTGACCCGAGTGGACGGGCATGCCCTCTGGATGAACGAGGATGCCCTCCGCCGGGCCGGGATCGCGGAGCGAACGTCCGACCCGGACGGCGGCCGGATCGAACGGGACACCTCGGGGAAACCAACGGGCATCCTCGCCGATCGGGCGATGGATGGGGTCGAGCGAGTGATCCCCGAGCGGTCCGAGGCCGACCTTCGGCGCGGCTTCGCGGCGGGGGCGAAGGCCTGCGCGGCGGCCGGTCTCACGGGCATAGGCGACGCCTCAGGGTACGGCCGCACGGAGATCGGCGTCCTCCGGGCGATGGCGCGCGAGGGTGCGCTTCCGCTCCGCGTCTACGCGACGGTCGGGGGCGCGTCGAGGGACGTGTCCTCCTTCTTCGCGGACGGGCCGTTCGAAGAAGGGCGGGTCACGGTTCGAGCCGTCAAGATCCTGGCCGACGGCGCCTTGGGCTCCCGCAGCGCGGCGCTTCTCGCCGACTATAGCGACGCCCCGGGCAACCGCGGGATTCTCGTCACCTCGGCGGCGGACATGAACGAGGCCACGCTGACCGCCGTCCGGGCCGGGTGGCAGGTCTGGATTCACGCCATCGGCGATCGGGCGAACCGGCTTGCCCTGGACGCCTGCGAGAAGGCCCTGGCGGCCGTGAAGCCGAAGGACGCGCGTCTCCGGATCGAGCATGCGCAGCATCTGGCGCCGGAGGAAATCGCCCGCTTCGCGAAACTTGGCGTCGTGGCTTCGGTGCAGCCGACGCACGCCACCTCCGACATGCCGTGGGCCGAGGCGCGCGTCGGCGGGGAGCGGATACGCCGGGCCTATGCCTGGAGGACGCTCATGGCCGCCGGGGCGCGACTCGCGGGCGGGAGCGACTTCCCCGTGGAGCGGGAATCGCCGCTGCTCGGCCTCTACGCGGCGATCACGCGGCAGGATCCCGACGGCCGGCCGGCGGAGGGGTGGTATCCCGAACAGCGAATGACGCGGCGGGAGGCCCTCCAACTTTTCACCGGGGACGCGGCGTATGCCGCGTTCGCCGAGGCGCGGCGCGGCCGGATCGCGCCTGGGTTCGACGCGGACCTGACGATCCTCGACCGCGATCTCCTCGCCGACGGGCTTCCGCCGACGGAAATCCTGAAGTCGAAGATCGTGATGACCCTCGTCGGCGGCGAGATCGTTCACCCGGTGGCCTTTGCGGAGCGGTCCAGGATTGCCGTTGGCCGCGACGTGAGGCGCGATGTTGAGTAGGCGGAATGGAGGGAGCCGTTATACCCGTTCGGCCTTGCGCCAGCGTCGGACGGAGTTGATGAGGAAGAGACCGCGGCAACGGGGAAGATCCTGAACGCGCAGCACGGCTTCGCGAATCTTTCCCTGCGCCAACAACTCGGCCCGGAATGTTCCCGGCAGCAGGCCGCAACTCACCGGAGGCGTCACCCATTGACCGTCCCTGTCGGCCACGACATTGGCAACCGTGGACTCTGTAACCTCGCCGGCCGCGTTCCAAAGCAGCACGTCGTCGCAGTCCGGGCAAGCGGCTTTGGCCTGTTCGTAAATCCGGCGGTGCGTGGTCTTGTGGTAGAGGAACGCGTCGGCCGGATCCACGGGACAAGGAGCGAGTTTGAGCCGAGCCGGATCGGGGAGCGCCGTCAGCGGTTCGTGCTCGATCTGGACGCCGCCGCCGGCCGCCACGAACAGACGGAGCCGGCACGGAATCGGCCCGGCCGCGCGCTCCCACTCTTCCAGTTGAACTCGGATGGCGGCGATGTCGGCGGTGAATCCAAAGTACTCGGCGGATTCGGCAAGACGCGACAAGTGCCGGTCCAGCAGGAAGAACTTCTCCTCCGGCGTCCACAGGAGGGTTTCGAGGAGGCGGAACGGGAGCTGCTCGCGGGTCAGAACCAGGGCTTTGGTCCGGCATTCCTCGTATTCGTCGCCGGAGACGGAGTCCCACACAATGCCGCCGCCGACTCCGTATTCGGCGGTTCCGCGGCGCTTGTCGGCCACGACCGTCCGGATGGCGACGTTGAATTGGGCGCGCCTGCCGGGCGCCACGTAGCCGAGGGTCCCGCAGTAGAGCCCGCGGGGCGTGGTTTCGAGTTCGGCGATGATAGTCATGCTGCGCGGTTTGGGCGCGCCGGTGATCGAGGCGCAGGGGAAGAGCGCCGCCATGAGGTCCCGCACGGGGGCCTGGGTCGTGGCGGCAACCGTGGACGTCATCTGCCAGACGGTCGGGTAGCGGCGGATTTCGAACAGGTTTTCCACTCGGACGCTGCCGGGGACGGCGACGCGGCCGAGATCGTTGCGGATCATATCCACGATCATCACGTTCTCCGCCCGGTTCTTCGGGGAATCCCGCAGCGTTGCGGCGCGCTCCCGGTCCTCGGCCAACGTTCTCCCTCGCGCGATCGTTCCTTTCATGGGGCGCGACTCGACGCGGTTGCCGTCCAACCTGAAGAAGAGTTCCGGCGACGCGGAGAACACCGCGAAGTCCTCGGCCTCCAGATAAGCGGCATAGTGGGGACCCTGCGCGCGGACGAGGCTCCGGAAGAACTCCGTTCCCCCGCCAACGAACGGCGCGCGGAGACGAAACGTGAAGTTGATCTGATACGTGTCGCCTCGATAGATATAATCGTGGACGCGTTCGACCGCGCGATCGTACCGCTCGCGATCGAGCGACGGCGTCCAGGCCGGAGCCGCCGCTTCGGGCGCGTCGGGAGCGGTGCAGGAGGGGATCTCCAACGCGTCCAGGGCGGTCTCGAGATCGGGGGTTGATGGCGGGGTCCGGTAAAGGCCGAACCACAGCAGAGGAATCGGAGAGTCCGTGGAGGACTTGACCGTCAAGGCGGAATCGAAGGCGGGAGCCGCCTCGTAGTTCACGAAGCCGGCCGCATGGAGGCCGGCCGCGACCGCGGATTCCATCCGCTCCAGGGCGGGTCCGACATCCGCAAGCCGGCGGGCGAGCACGACCTCCTCAGGTT
>Ga0182021_10007744_pt1 | contig 12736 bp, 13 predicted proteins | sample 612E3MmetaG_FD_120493 | JGI IMG/M metagenome (GOLD analysis project Ga0182021, IMG submission 120493) | Permafrost microbial communities from Stordalen Mire, Sweden - 612E3M metaG (Illumina Assembly) | ecosystem: Environmental > Terrestrial > Soil > Wetlands > Permafrost | place: Sweden... | reverse complement strand
GCTCGAACCGCCGAGCGTCGCCGCGGGGTGCTCGAGGGGCACGACCACGGGGCCCGCCGATGCCCGCACGCGATGGGTGCCCCTGCCGGCGTCGGTCTCGACGTCGATGCGTGCAAGATACACGAGCTTCTCGCCGCGCGTCCGCAGCCGAGCGACGCGAGCGCCGAGCTCGGCGTCGAGCTCCCTGAGGTCAGTCACCGACTCGGGGACGAACGGCTGCAGATCGACGTCGCCGAGCTCCAGCTCCGAGCCGAGCTCGCGCGCGAGGACGACCACCTTGCGCGCGACGTCCTTTCCGCCGAGGTCCTCGCGCGGATCGGGCTCGGTGTAGCCCCGGTCCTTCGCGATCGCCACCGCGCGCGACAGCGGAGTGCCCGCGTGGATCTCGTTCGCGACGAACCCGAGCGTGCCCGAGAGGACACACTCGATGCGCCATACGCGGTCACCGGTTCGCACGAGATCCTTCAGCGTCTCGATGACGGGCAGCCCAGCGCCGACCGTCGCCTCGTAGCGGAACCTCGCTCCGCGGGCGCGCCGCGTCTCGTCGAAGAGCCGCTGCCGCCTGGGCCACGGAGCAGCCAGCGGTTTCTTGTTCGCCGTCACGACGTGGATCCCACGTTCGAGCGCCCGAACGTAGAGGTCCTCCATCCCGTCGGCGGCGGTGGCGTCGACGAGCACCGGGTGCTCCTGCGTCGCGAGCTCATCGAGCACGGCGTCGTCGACCTCGATCGGAGCGCCGCCCGACGGCGCCGTGACGATCGCGCGCGTCTCGCTCTCGGAGAGCGATCCGTCGCGGTCCGCGAGCCGTCGACCACGCGTGTTCGCCACGCCGGCCAGCTCGAGCCCCGCGGGCGGCCTCGAGCCCTGCGCGATGGCGAGCACGGCGCTCCCCACCACGCCGGTCCCCACGAGAAACACCCGTGCGCTGCGCGCGGCCTCAGAGCCCATGCTCCACCTCCTTCGCGCCGTTCGCCTTCGCCTTCGCGCTCGCGTTCGCGCTCGCGACCACCTCCAGCACGCGCGCGAGATCCTCGCGGATGTCGGCCACGTCCTCGATCCCCACCGACAAGCGCACGAGGCCGTCCGCGATGCCGAGCTCCGCCCGCTCCTCGGACGAGAGCCCGTAATACGACATGATCGCGGGTTGCTCGATCAGCGTCTCCACGCCGCCCAGCGACGGGGCGATGGTGGCGAGCTCGCACGCGTCGAGCGCGCGCGCCGTCAGCTCGAGGTCCGCGCGCAGCACGAAGCTGACCACGCCTCCGAAGCCGGTCATCAGCCGTACCGCCACGGCATGATCAGGATGGCTCGGAAGCCCCGGGTAGTGGACGCGTGCCACCTCGGGCTGCGCCTCGAGCCAGCGCGCGATGGCGAGGCCCGTCGTGTTCTGGCGCGACACGCGCAAGGGCAGTGTCTTCAGCCCGCGCAGCAGGAGATACGCGGCGTGCGGATCGAGCACTCCGCCGAGCACGTCACGCGCCTCGCGCACGAGGGCGACGAGCCCCTGGTCACCGACGACGACGCCGGCGAGGAGATCATTGTGGCCACCGAGATACTTCGTGCACGAATGGAGGACGAGATCCGCGCCCTGCTCGAGCGGACGCTGGTTCACCGGGGTCGCGAACGTCGCGTCGATGAGGATCTTCACCTTCGGATGACGGCGCTTCGCCTCCGCGAGCGCCGGCAGATCGATCACGCGCAGGTACGGATTCGTCGGCGATTCGGTCAGGATGATGCGCGTCTTCACGCCGATGGCGGCGGCGAGCGCGTCGGGATCCCCCGCCGCGACGAGCGTGCTCTCCACGCCGAAGCGCGCGAGCGTCTGCGTCACGAACGCGCGCGTCCGTCGATAGCAGTCGCCGACCAGGATGACGTGGTCGTCCTTCTTCAGCAGCGCGAAGAGCGCCGTCGTGATCGCGGCCATGCCGCTGCCGAAGAGCGCGGCGTCCTCTCCGGCATCGAGCGCGGCGAGCTTCAGCTCGGCGGCTCGGACGGTTGGGTTGCCGTAGCGGCCGTATTCCTGGCGCTCGACGCGACCCTCGAAGTGGTCACGCAGCTCGGCGCTGCTTCCGAACGCGTAGGTGGCCGTGCACGCGATGGGCGTGGTGACGGCATCGAACGCATCCTTGCGCGGCTGGCCTGCGCGAACGGCGAGGGTGTCGATGCGGCGGGGAGGCGTGGTCGAGCGGGAGCTCGAGCGTGAGGACTTGGACGATGAAGACATGGGCGAGGTTCCTGTTCTCGCCCACCGAACCCCTTGGCTGCCGTTCGTCCTGCGATCTCGGGCGCTGATGACAGCGCGCTTCTCTCAGACGAACGTCCCAATCGGCTTAGGGTGATATTTGTAACGCGCGTCACCCAAGGTGGGCGAAAGGCCGCGCGGCCTCCTTTCGGAGACGCCCCAACAATGCCTCGCGAACCTCCGCCCGTCAAGCAGAGCGTCCGTTATTGCGGATCCCGGCTGAGCTTCACTGCAAATCCGCGATCAAACGCGAGTCATCTTCGCTCGAGGACGGTCGGCTCGGGCCAGCCCGGCGGCCGCGGTCGGCCAGCTCAGCGGAACGTGACCTGACACGGGAGAGGCAGGCTCTCCGCGCCGCGGCCGTCGATGATCGTGATCTCGAGCTGACGCGCATCGGTGCCGCCGGACATCGGAGCCGGGATCACGAACACGACATCGGCGCTCTGCAACGTCGGGAGCGGCTTCTGGATCTCGATGATCTCGTCGATCGAAGGCGCCAAGCGGTAATGAACGCGCGTCACGACATCGGAGTCATTGTCATGGAAGCCGAGCGACACCGGGATCGTGTACGAGCCGTGCTCTGCGGTCACCACGAGCGGGCTGTCGGCGTAGTCGATGATCGGCGCGTCATTCGCCGGAGCCGCGCATCCGACCGCCGCAACGGCCGTGACCGCGGTAAGCGCCGTAACAAGGCAAGAAAGCGCGAGGCCGGCAGAAGGAAGGAGACGCATCGTTTGGCCACATAGGCAAAGCGCGGGCCATCTTCCGCTTCGCACATCTTCGGACTTTGTGGCCGAAATCGATCCGTAACAGCGCCGGCGAGGCGCTTGGTGTGACGCACAGGTTACGGATCCATGCGTAACGCGGCATCAAGAGCTCGCGCGCGACTCGGTGGACCTGTCCGCGTGCGAGGCTGCCTACTGCAAATCCGCGATGAAACGCGGGTAAATCTTCCGGTTGCTGAACGAGTAGCCGAGGATGCCGACCACGTTCGGGAACATCGTGCCGTTCGTGAATCCGACCGCGGGATAGGGACACGGCGACGGCGTGCACGTCGCCGGCGTGCCGTAACGAGCGAAGATCGCGTCGTCGAGGCGGATGTTGCCGGTCACCTCGATCTCGAAGAACGGCCCGGTGTCGGGGTTGTCGTTGGTGATCGTGATCGGCCCGTTCATCTGGACGAGCAAGCTCTCGAACGGCTCGGCGGCAGCACCCGCGGCGTTGTTGATCTGATCGGCGGTGACGACGAGCGGCACGATCGTGGCGACGGTGGGGTCGAGAACCGTGATCGTCGCGGCGGTGATCTGATCGACGCTGAAGATCTCGTCGTAGAGGCCGACCACCGTGATCTGCTGGCCGAGCTTGGGACCGAGCGCGGCGGTGAGCGTGAGCGCGTCGGCCTTGATGTAGATGCCCTGGTAGGGGCCGCCCGTCGCCGCTTCCTGGATGTAGTAGCCGTCGCTCGTCTTGCGCGAGACGATGTAGCCCTGCGTCTTCACCACCGTGCCGCTCTTGGGGTGACCGGTCGCGGCCTTGTTCCTGATCGTGGAGATGACGAGCGGGCAGGGCGTTGCCCCCGGGTTCGCGACGTCGCATGAATCGCACGCGTCGCCGGTGCCGTCGCCGTCGGCGTCGGCCTGGCTCTGGTTCGCGACCTCCGGGCAGTTGTCCGAGCCGTTCGGGATGCCGTCGCCGTCGAAGTCGCCGCCGGTCGCGCGCGTACACTTCTGCGTCTTGTCCTCGGGACAGATGTCGCAAGCGTCGCCGATGCCGTCGCCGTCGGTGTCGGCCTGCAGCCCGTTGTCCATCGGACGGATCGGGTTGAAGATGGTCGGGCAGTCGTCCTGGGCGTCGGGAATGCCGTCGCCGTCCTTGTCGTCGGGCGTGATCGCGCCGGTGTAGATGCTCGAGCCCTTCACCGCCGCGTCGCGCGAAGGAACGCACGAGGGCTCGCCGGTGGGCGGCGTGCCCTTGCAGAAGAAGAGCGGGTAGTAGACCTCGCCGGCCGTGCGAAGCGCGGCGAGATCGGGCTTCGCCGCGATGCGCGTGTCGATGCACGCCTTCTTCGCCTTGCCGCAGACGTCGCCCGCGAACGAATCGCAGCCGGCGCCGCCGCCCAGCGCTGCGTCGCTCACCAGCGCGTCGTCGCCGTACATGATCCTGCCGCCGCGCAGCACCAGCGCGACGTCCTCGACGCCTCCCGCGATGATGGCGCGATAATCCTTGTTGGTGGTCCCGTCGTAGATGGCGATATCGGCCAGATATCCCTTCTTCAGCAGTCCCACCGCGTAATTGGCGCCGATCGCGAACGCGGCATTGGCAGTGGCCATTCGCCAGAGATCAGCGTCGGTGAAGTGCTTGTCGAAGTAATTGGCATTCAGCGAATCCGCACAAGCGAGCTCGCGCAGCATGTTCATCGAGCCGGAGGGCACCCAGTCGGTGCCGAGCGCGATGTTGACGCCGACCAGGTCGAGCATCGGGGCGGACGCGGTATTGCCGTAGAGATCGACGTTGGAGCGGGGCGACCACACCACCTTCGACATGTTCATGCGAATGACGTCGGCATCGACCGGATTGAGCGCGACGCCGTGGATGATGGCGGTCTGCGGCTCGACGAGGTCGAACGGCGGTGCGCTCGTGCACACGAACTCGTTGTGCGCCTCGGCGTCGATGCCCTCGGAGATGTGCGGGAGATAGCTGGCGAGCTGCGAGACCGTGGCATTGGTGGTGCGGCCCGGCGAGTAGTCGCAGCCCGACGCGAGGTTCATCCCGGGGGTGCTGAGCGGGAACACGTCCGAGTCGGCCGACTGCGCGGGCAGGCCTTCGAGCTCGTCGGCGGAGGTGTCGATGTTTCGTACGAGACCGCCGACGCCACCTCCGCCCGCCATCGTCGTGGTGCCGCTCATGAGGAAGCGGAGCTCTCCGTAGGCCTGCACGGTCTGGTTCGCGCCGCTCTTGTAATCGAGGCGCGTGTGACCGCGTCCGCCCTGCCAGTCGCTGCGGTTCTCGTACTTCTCGCCGGGGTGCGCGATGGGCGCGTTGTTCTGGTACGTGATGTGCTCGTGCGGGTTGATGAGACCCGGCGAGATCACGCCGTTCGCGCAGGAGACGATGGTCGCCGCCGCATACGCAGGGTCCGCCGTGCAGTCGCACGCCACGCAGAGGATCGCGCCGGTGTCGTCGAAGAGGATCTCGCCGCGATGAAGCAGCTCGTCGGGCGCGAGCACCGTGCCCTGGAGGACCTTGCCGGCCGTGCCTGCCTTCGTCACCGCGCAGGTGCCCGACGCCGGAGGCGTCAGCGCCGGGCGCGCGCACTCCGTCACCTTGGGCTGCGGGTTGATGCTCGCGTGCGGCTGAGCCGGCTGCGCTGGAGGACCGACTCCCGTTTCGGCGGCGTCGGGGTCGGTGCCACCATCGAGCGGCGACGTCGTGGGCGTGTCGCTCCCGTTGTCGCTGCACGCGATCGGAGCGAGCGCCAGCGTGAGGAGGGTTGCCAAGGCAAAGGAGGGGAAGAGCTTCATCAACGCCCGAACAGCGTAGCTGGCCAGGCAGTACCGGCCATGCGTATCCTCCCGAACGTGAGCTCACGGCGTTCGATGGTGTCTCTGTTCACGTACCCGCTGTTGCGTTTTGCGATAGTCGGCGTCGTCGCCGTCGCCGTAGCCGGCTGCATGGGCCCGACGTTCGTCGTGCAGCAGTATGCAGGGCCGGTGCGCCCGCGCGAGACCATCGCAACGCTGCGCGTCAATGGCAGCGATCCGGTCCGGCTCATCACGCTCGACGACGAGGACGTCCGTTCCCCGCTCGAGAGCGACTCTCGCCTGCACATCGAGCTGCTCCCGGGGCGTCACAAGATCGGCGTGTCGGACGGCTCGAACGACCGCGTTGCCGCAGTCGCGTTCGTCGCCGAAGCGGGCAAGGTCTACCGGCCGGCGTACGCCGGCTCGGAAGCGCACGTGTTCGAGGTCGATCGGGGGAACGACAACCCCGGTCGCGACGTCACCGCGCCGCCTGTCGTCGCGCCGCCTGTCGTCGCTCCGCCTGTCGTCGCTCCACCTGTCGTCGCTCCGCCGGTGAGCGCGCCTGCGCCGGAGCCGCTCAAGGAACCGTGACGCTCATGCTCTCGAGCACGGCGCCGTTGATGCCGTACGTGTAGAAGCCGATGCCCCGGCCGGTCGTGAACGCGCTCGCGAGGACCGCCGCCGCGTCCTTGTCGGCGGGCTCGGGCGTCGACGCGTCCCAGAGCTTCGCCGTGATCTGGTTGGCGGCCGCGCGGACCTTGAGCTTGAAGCGAGCGTTCGGCGTGTAGGCGTACGCAATCCCGCGCGCGTCGTCGCTGGGGCTCCAGTCGGGAGGCCCGAACGTCCCGAGGAACGGCTGGTTCTGTGCTCCGAACTTCGAGCCGAACACCACCGCGTGATCGTCGGGCTGGAGTCGCGTGAGGATGCCGAACTCGCCGTTGGTCGGCGCCAGCACCGTCGCCAGGATCGTGAAGTCCTCCGACGGAATGCTGGGCTGGGGCAGCGGCACGATCACCGCGTGGGCCGCGCCGCCGTCGAACGCGGTGATCGTGGTGCCCGCGTCCGTGGTGTCGCTGGTCGCGCCGTTGAGGGTCGTGAACTGCGTGGAGACCAGGATGGTCAGTGCTCCGGCCTCCGCATCGCCGTTGCCGGTGCTGGCCTCGACGGGCATAACGACGTCCGCGCCCGCCTCGCCGCCGTCGCTCCGCGCGGGCAAGCTGCTGCCGTCCTCGGTATCCAGGAAGCGATCGTGACCGCCGTTCAGCGCATTGCATGCGGCCGCGGCGAGCGCGGTGGCCGTGGCGACGACCGCCAGACCTCTCCGCCGTGCTCGCTGTCGCCCTCCCGCCATCTCTTCGAGGCTACCACCAGGCGCGTACCTCGGTAGCATCAGGGGGTGACGTGGCTCACGAGACTCTGCGTGTGCTCCGCGATCCTCTCGGGCTCGAGCGGCCTCGCGGGCTGCGCGTACACCACGACGACGGTGACGCTCCCCAAGATGCTCGCGCCCGCGCCCCCCTCGGGTGCTCGCGAGGTCGTGATCGTCGGGCCGTTCGTCGACGCGCGCCTCCAGCGCGGCCGGTGTGGCATGAAGAAGAACGGCTACAACGGGGACACCGCGGACGTGCTCTGCGCCGAGGACCCGGCGTCGTGGGTGGCGCGTCGTCTCGCGTCGGACCTCCGTGCCGTCGGCGTGATCGTGCACGACGCGCCGCATGGGAGCGCTCTCCGGATCGAGGGGACGCTGCTCCAGTTCTTCACCGAACCGAAGACGGAGGCCTTCTCCGTCGAGCTGGAGACCGACGTTCACGTCGTGCTCACGGCGACCTGGCCCGACGGCAGGGTCGCCGACAAGGAGCTCTACGTGAAGGGCAGCGAGACCAGCGCGAGCGGCAACGACGCGGCATTCCAGGCCTCCGTCGACGAGGCGTCGACCGAGATGTCGCGCGACTTGCTGCTGGCGGTGCTCGCGCTCCTCGACCGGCCGATGGTCGCGGGGAGCGCGCGATGAGCGGTGATTCCTGCCGTTTCGTGGCGATCGCCGGCACGGTCGCGCTGACGGTCTTCGTCACCGCCGGCTGCGGGCGCCGGGTGGTCATCGAGCCCGACGAAGTCCACCGCCACAACACCGAGTGGATCCTGCGCCGCCCCGCGCCGGCGCCCGCGACGACGCCTGTGCCTTTGCCGGCGCCGCTGCCGGCCGCCGACGCCGGGACACCGCCGCCTACGATCTGATTCTGATTCGCGCGCGCCAGGCGCGCTAGGGAAGACGTTGCCGGCGCACGCTGTGGCCGTCGATACGCACGTCGACGTCGATGGGCCCGTGCGCGCCGAGCACGATGTCGGCATTGCCACTGTCGTCGGTGCGAGCGCTCGCGCCTTGGCCGGTATCGGGCACCAGCGACACGTCGATGCCGGCGACGGGGGATCGCGCGCACTCGCGCGTCGTGAAGCCGAAGGACCTCTGCTCCTGGTGTGGAACGCGCTCGGTGCGGCGCTTGCCGGAGTCGACGGCGAGCCCCACGACCCCGAGCAGCTCGGTGGCGATCCCGCCGCCGAGGATGGGCACCACCGCGTCGCAGCCGCCGCCCGACTTGCCGATGCACGCGACGGCGAGACCGGCACCGAAGCCGGCGGCGACGGCCCCGCCGATCAGCGCGACGTGGTCGAGGGCGATGAACGCGGGGTCGGGCTCCGCGCGACTGACCTTCTCGACCGTGACGAGCTCCTTGACCTCCGACGAGCACGCGGCGATCCGCGAGACTCGCACGAGCGTGTGCTCGCCTCTCGGCTCGACGCCGACCTCGAGCACGTCACGCGCCGGATCACGCCGAGGCGGCTCTTCGCTGAGGGTTCGCGCACTGACCGAGGTCGTCGAGGTCGTCTCCCAGGTCACCGGCGCACAGCCGAGGGCAGTGACGCCCGCGACGACGAAGGAGACCAGATGGAGAGCCGAGCTGCGACGAGGCCGCATCTCAGCCGATCCTACGCTCTCTCACGCCGCGAGGGGATGATGCGTCGCGACCCACGTCGTGAAGAGCGCGTGAGCCTGCGATGCGCTGGGCAGGCCGATGCCCCCGATGGGCTCGCTCGTGAGCGAGGCCTGGAGCGCGGCGATTCCGCGGTTGCGCGCGACGTCGACACGACGCGCGGCGGTGACGGAGAGACGCGAACGCAGCCACGCGTCGATGCCGAGCGACAGCGCAGCGTGGCGCGCCTCGTCCTCGGCGAGGGCCGCGAAGAACGCGCGGAGGCCGGTGGTCGGCGCATGGTCGGCCTGCCACGTGGCGATGGCGACGCTGAAGGCCTCGCGGACGCAGCCCTCGACGGCGTTCTCGATGGCGATCTCCTCGAGCGCGCGCGGGGGCGCGTCGACGAGCGCGGGGGGCGAAACGATGACCGCGCCGTGGCGGCGGGCGAGCTTGACCGCCATGCGTACATGACGGCTCTCGTCGCGACGTGCCGTCTTGCAGGAACGCACGAGGACGTCGGGCGCACCGTGGGCACCGAGCTCGCGCGCGAGCAGCGTGAACGCGTCTACCGATGCAGCCTCGTAGAAGGCGAGACGCGCGAGATACGAGCCGACGTCGTCGCCCGTGGGCGCGGCGCCCTCGTCGAGGTTGGTGTAGCGACGGCAGAAAGCATCACGCATCGCGGCAGCTTATGCCTTTGCTCGCCGCTGCGCCGTCCTCATTGTGCTACCTGGGCACGATGATCTTTCGCGGAATCCGCGCGGCGCGTGTGGCGATGCTCTCCTGTGCGTTTGCGCCGTGCGTCTGCGCCGTCACGTCGACGGCCTGGACGGGCTGCTCCTCGTCCACCAACGACGTGGCAACGGCGCCCGACGGGTCAGCCGAGGGCGCTGCTCCGGGTGATGGCGGCGCCGACGTCGTGACCGACGGCGCGAGCACCGCGGACGCTGCCGACCCCGCCGACGCCGCGCCTGCCGATCACATCGGCGCGATCTTCGCCATCAGCGACACCACCGCCGCCGACGGAGGAGCGAAGAGCTCCTATCGCGCCGGCGCCTCGTTCACCCACGTCACCAGCCCGGACGGGACCACGCAGACGAAGACGGTCGGACCGTGCATCGTCGAGATCATCGGCGACGGTCCCGCGGCGCAGGAGACCGATCTCTCGGCCGGCCCCGTGCACATCACGGGGGGCAGCAAGGCCGTCGACCTCACGCCGAAGAGCGACAACACCTATGCGCCGTCCGTCGGGTCGACCGCGCTGTACAACGGCGGTGAGACGCTCACGGTCAGCGGGGACGGCAAGGACGTCCCGGCGTTCACCACGTCGCTGACCGCGCCTTCGACGATCACGCTGGCCGCACCGGTCGTGACGTCCGGCTCGCTCACCGTGAAGCGCAGCACCGGGGTCACGGCGACGTTCTCGGGCGCGTCCGCGGGCTCGGTCGTCCTCTACTTCTCTGCGACCAGCTCCACGATGGCCTTCGCCCTGACGTGCACGTTCGCTGCGACAGCGGGCGGCGGGTCGATCCCGGCCGCGGCATTTGCCGATTTCCCCGCGGGAAATGGCACGTTCGACTTCTACGTCAAGCAGACGAGCCGCGTCGTCGTGGCGCCGTGGGACGTGCGCTTCACCGCGAGCAAGGCGGTGGTCGACCCCGCCGGGATAGCGCTCGCGGGCGACGCCACGTTCGAATAACCTCGACCCGAGGCCAGAACATGCAAGCTCTCCGTCAATCACGGTTACGAGTGGCGCTGTCGCTCCTCGCGGTTTCCTCGTGCCTGGTTGCCGGATGCCATGCCGAGGCAAGCATCAAGGCATCGACGTCGGACGAGCCGCGCGCCGAGGCGAGCGAAACGACGACCGCGCCGGCGCAATCGCAGACCACCACGGCCGCCGCGCCCGCACCCGCCGCGCCCCAGACGCCGCCCGGCGATGCGTGCCCCCTGCATTGCTACGAGGCCCGCGGCTCGGAGGCGATCGATCTGCGAGGCGAGGAGATCACTCAGCTCCGCTCCGCGCTCGAGCCGGTCATCGGAAGAATGCGCCAGTGCGTGGCGCCCGAGGAGTGGCGTCGCCATGGCTCCGCGATCGTGAACCTGCGAATCGCGCCGGACGGTTCGCTTGCCGAGCTCGGGGTCGATCCCGGTCACGGCAGTCAGTCGTCGTGCTTCGACGACGTCGGCCGCGGCGCCAGCGCGTCGGTCTCGCTGCCCGGCCACAAGGTCGTTCGTTGCAGCGAGCGTTGCCAGAGCGAGAATCCGCGCCGCGGTCGCCGCAATCGCTGACGTTCGACCGGTTCGACGTCGGCGCCGTTCGTGGCGCGCGCTCAGCGCTTGAACAGCTTGCGGAAGAAGCCGAGGGCGCTGTCGCTCTCCTTGGCGGCGGGCGCGGCCTTCTCCTGGCGCATCTTGTGGAGGCGTAGCTCGCGCACGGCCTCGACGTTGTTCGGATTGAGGTCCGCGGCGCGAGCGAAGTCGGCCATTGCCTCCTTCGTGAGGTCGAGCCGCTTCTTGAGCTGGGCGCGATAGAAGTACGCGCGCTCCGACTGCGGGACGCGATCGACGAGCCGATCGAGATCGGTGACGAGCTCACGCAGGCGTCCGATCGTCGCGTCGGGCTTGGCCTGGAGCCAGACGAGCAGCACCTGGAAGTCCGCGTTGCCGGGCGCGAGCTGAACGGCGCGCCGGAGATGGACCTCGGCCTGCACGGAGTCGTTCTTCTTGAGGAGCGCCTCGGCCTTCTGGAACTCGAGCTTCGCCTCGGCCACGGCCATGTCGCTCGCCGAAGCGGCGCCGCCCTGCGGCTTTGCCAGCTCCTCGATGTAGCGGGCACGACGCTGCGGATCGCTCACCGTGGCGCGCGCCAGCTCGAGGCGAGCGAAGACTTTGCCGAACAGCGGCTTCACTTCTTCGAGGCCCGCCGGGACGCGGTCCGGGTGCCACGCCTTCGCGGCCTCGATGAAGGCCTTCTTCACCTCGTCGGGGCTCGCGCCGCGCGCGACGCCGAGCACGGAGAAATAGTCGAGCGCGAGCAGCTTCTGCGCGGCCTCCCGTAGCTCCTTCGCCTTTGTTGCGGTGTCTGCGGTGGCCATGACGGCGTCTCTGAACGTAGCAGGACCGGCGTTTCGCGATCGGCTCGAACACCGCTGCCGGGGCCACGCCGCGCGGCTACGCGGCTCGCTTCGCCCGCTTCTTGTGCGCCTTCTTCTCGGGCGCCTTCTTCTTGGCCGCCTTCTTCGCGGCCTGCGCGATCTTCGCGATCTTCGCGGTCTTCTTCGCCTTCGCGACTTTCGCGGCCTTCTTCGCCTCTTCGGCGCTCTTCGCCGCCGCCTTCGCGGACTTCTTCGTCTCGGGGATGACGTCGAGGACGTGCTTCGCCGTGAAGACCACCGTGTCGTCGGCCTTGAGCGTCTTCTTCTTGAAGAGCTCGGGATCGTTGGCGAGCGCCCCGTGGATCACGCCGCCCTTGAGCACGCACGTCACGCGGACCCACATTCGCTCGAGCGAGATGGGGGCCATGCTCGGAATGGGCGAGAAGCCGAGCTTGAGCACGCGGCCCTCGTAGATCTTCCCGATGTCGAGCGGCTTCTGTCGCGGCTCGAGGCGGTCGTACTGCGCGCGGCGCGCGAGGACGTAGCCCTGCTCGCGGTCGGCGGCGGTGAAGTCGTCGATGTTGCGCTTGCGACACTCGCGGTAGCAGCGCTCGCAGACGACGTGCACGTCGGCTTGCTCCTCGGCGTTCTTCTTCTTCTGCTCCATCGCGAGCACGCACGCGGTGCACGCGGTGTCGGGGATGAGCTGGCCGACGCTCGACGCGTCCGGCACGAGCGTGACCATCATTCCGTGGGCCACGTGACGGCAGACGTATCCGAGCTCGTCCTCGGCGAGCGCCTGATTACAGAGCCGGCAGTGGTAGGGCCTCTCCTTGGGAGGCGTCGATGCCGCGCGCTTGGCCATGCGCGCATGCTACTCGATTGGCCGATCGACCGCAGCTCAGG
>Ga0182021_10007743_pt1 | contig 12737 bp, 15 predicted proteins | sample 612E3MmetaG_FD_120493 | JGI IMG/M metagenome (GOLD analysis project Ga0182021, IMG submission 120493) | Permafrost microbial communities from Stordalen Mire, Sweden - 612E3M metaG (Illumina Assembly) | ecosystem: Environmental > Terrestrial > Soil > Wetlands > Permafrost | place: Sweden... | reverse complement strand
TCGGGAATTGATCTACATCGGATTGAGACCAACCTCTGTATCGGTATCGCCGCGCCCCTCGGTCCGGTGAGGACCCTTACGGTCCAGCAAATCCCGAGTAGTCGCCTTCGGTCGTCGACTCTCCACGGAGTGTTTGGAAGGACCAGTCGGAGATGACCACTTCTGACAACTCGAGTTTTGAGGAGTTCTTCCGCGTGACGTTCCCGCGTGCAGTGCGGACGGCCTACCGCGTAACGGGCGATCGCGGCCTCGCCGAGGATGCCGCGATCGAAGCCATGAGCCGAGCTCACCTCCACTGGGGGCGCGTCGCGCCATTGCCTTGGCGTGAGGGCTGGGTGTTGAAAACGACCTTCCGCGAAGCTCTTCGCATCGCGCGACAACCGCAGGTCGGAATATACAACGAGACGCTAGATGTGGAGGATATGGTGGTGCTGCGTAGCGCCCTCCTCGACGCATTGACTCGCCTTCCAAAGCGCCAGCGAGAGGCGATCGCGTTGCGCTATCTCGCCGAGTTCTCCGACGCAGAAGTCGCGACAGCCATGGCAATCAGCGTGACATCGGCGAAGACCCACCTCCGTCGAGGACTGCACACTCTACGTCTCCGGTCACAGTATCTCGCTTAAGGAGGTGTCGTAACACATGGATGCTTATTCGAACCAAAGCCTAGAGGAGCACCTTCATCGAACCCTGACGAAGAGCGCGGCACTCCGGAAACGACGTGCGGTGACGTTGCGGCTAGTCGGCGCGACGCTTGCATTGGCGTTAGGTGGCTCGCTCAGCACTTTTCTACTGTCGACGGGGGGTTCGGTACCGGGTAATCCGGGAAACGCGCCGACCGTCGTGGTGGGACAACTGATCTACTCGGGGCTGAGCCGCCCTCGCGACGTTGCCCAAGGGCGGGTTACCTTCACGAACCCCTCGGGAATCGAAGCCGCAACGACCGTCGCCGGCGGGTCGTTCCGTCTCTATGTGCCAGCGGGCCATTACAGCGTAGCAGGAATCGCACGGACTCCCTATAAGGCTCGGTGCGCCGGACCCTCAATCACAATAAGCAAGAAACAGACACACGCCACGGAGACCATAGAGTGTCACGTGCACACCTGACAGATCATCCCGCAAAGGTAACGTACTCAGGATTACGCGCACCCCTTCAACCGCGTGCCAGCAAGAGGCTAACCAGGTGCGCCCCGCATTTCGTCGTATTTCCCCCAAGCTACGGAATCCGCCAGTCACCCCGCCGATCTTCTGCACGTTCGAGCTCGACCACGAGCGGTGGCGAAACTCCCATGCATAGCGGTCGCGCCACCGTCCCGCGACGAAGGAACCGTGGGCCGCCTCGGTCAAGAGTAGACGTAACGCGAGAATCCACACGAGTTATTCAAGGCTCTCCCCGTGACTTCCAAAGGGTGGCTACTTTCCCCTGATACGGTATCTCACGGTGACTATATTCTCGATCTGAGTGACGAACTATGGCCGCACGTCCCCGTGCGGGCAGTTAAGTCACGTTCACAACTTGGACGCTTGACAAAAGGTCAAGCACAGGTTTATAAGGGTTAGCGGTAACATTGCGTATCTCAACCAGAAGGGCCGACAACTACCGTTGCGACCATTCCGCCAACGATATCGGTGGATTTGAGATTCCAAGCTGCTGAGGGAGGTGTTTGATGCCTTCACCGGTTCAGGCCCGCTCCCTCTGTTAGTTGTTCCTCATGCCTAGACTTTTGGTGGGAACGCAATCACAAGCAGAGGAGGATTGATGCGGCTACGTAAGTCACTCATCTTAACTATGACCGTGGCGGGATCGATGCTTATTGGCGCCGTCTGGCTCCAGGCGAGCGCCTGGGCTTCCGCCAGCTGCGCCCCCGTTAATCATTGTTATGGCACTGCCAGATGGGTCTCTACTCCAGCGACGTATGGTAGCGGCGGCAACCTAAACTTCCAGTGTCTCTATACATCAGACACTGGCAACTTTGTCAACGAGGAGATGTGGCAGGGAACCAACAACGACACTGAGGCAAACTCTAACTGGGTCGAGATAGGCGGCCGAACTGGTGAGCCCAACGGCAGCTCGCGCTATGTATTCTGGGCCGATGAGCGGTCGGGTGGTTACAACCAGCATTTTCCCTCGGGCAGTCAGTACGCAGTTAGCCTAAATACCACCTATAACGCGGAAATGGCCTATGACGGTTCAAATAAGTGGGAAGTGGATTGGAATGGCTACGTCGTGGGCTATTCGACAAGTAACCCGCCAAACGGGAAGTTTCTTCAAGCCGGCACGGAAGCCCTGGACAATGGTGATCGCACCGTTGGCACCGACAGCTCCCTTTACTACCTAGACACGACTTACCAAGTTCACTTCGGCTGGTCGGGAGCAAGCATATGGGACTACGGTGGACTCACGACTTCGTCTTGGGTGGGCTCGGGACACAATGAGGTGAAGTGGGCTTCCGCCTGTTAAGTAGGGAGGATTTGGACGCGACATCCAAAGCCAGATCTGATTGAAGAGGAGATAATAATGAAGAAGTCAATAGGGAGATGTAGTGGACATAGGGCATTGGTCTTAACCGCCACCGCCATATTTGCGGCAGCCGTCACCGCCCTGGGGATAGCGCTATCAAGCGGATCCGTCGCCAGAGCATCATCGGCCGCTGCAGGTGACATACCACCGTCGGTGATCACCCAACTAACGTCCATAGCCCAACAACAAGCGGCTATTAACGGGGATGCACAGCCAACCAACGTAATTGCTGTACAAACAACTCATGCCGCAGCGCTTACAGTGGCGACGCCCGGAGATATCCTACCGGAGCCGGCCGCGTCAGAGTCTGTGTACGTCATAACGATGCAAGGAAGTTTCTTGGGGAAGGGATTTTCGAGTGCGCCGGGGGCGTCCGCGCCGGCAGGCTCCTACCTGTCGATCGTGGTTGACGCGAGTACGTTCTGGGTCACAGACGAGGGACTAAGTCAAGACCCGCCACCGGTTTCGCCTTCATCCTTGGGACCGACGATACCGCTACCCGTCGGGGCATCAGGTTCGACGAGCGGCTGAAATCTGGATTACCACCGTTGCTGAGAGCCGCCGAAGCCTTTCTCTCAGGATGCGTCTCCAGGTTCCCCGCGAGGAAGCGGCTGCCGGATCGCGGCGCTTGCCATCCTGTGGTGCCGGTCATTAACCCTGACGCCCCAATGCCGGTAGTTCAATGTCAAGACCTTCAAGGTTCTCCTCGGAGATCTGTAAATGAGCGGTGCGTGTGGTCGCCGAGCATCGTGGGGAGTTTGATCTGAGTGGGCGGCCGTGGAGTCGGTCGCTCGCAGGTTCTGCGGCGGATCGGAGATCTTGTGCAAGTGTGTGGGCAGGTCAGAGATCGACAACAGCGTGCGCCTGGGCTCACCTGCCGGCCAACGCGACCTTGTTCGATGGTCAAACCGACCGAGCATTACCGCTCGCTTCCCGGCAAGCCAGCCGCCAGCCGTCCCTCCTACGAAGTTGCGCAGGACTTGCCTCGCCGCGTTCTTGGACCCTTCAGGTTGTCGATCAAGCTACCTACCTCCAAGCTATCTACCTCATTGGACGAGCCAAAAAGCTGAAGGATCTCGATCAGGAGGTCAAAGAGTTCGTCGAGCGGGGAGCGCTCGGCTCAAGAGGCGGAGCGTTGCCGTCAAGGTTGCCCGCCGCGATTTGGGGTCAGGCGGCGCGGTCGTACTCGTGGACGAGGCCGCCGAGGAGGTCACGGCGAGTGATCGCGCCGCCGTCGGAAGCGCTGACCGGGTGGGGGATTGGCTGGGCGAGCTTCAGACCACGGTGTGGACGAGCTTGAGTAGTCCGAGGCAGTGCCCAGTAGGAAGGTTCTGACGTGCCGACGTCCTTCGCCGCGGATCGTGAGGATCAGGTGGTCCGCCTGGTCATCTCTGACCTCGTTGGGTCTGGCCACGCGGCCGACCGGCCGGACCGGAACCCGAGCCAGTCAGACGGGCTGACCGTCGATGCGGAGCTATCGGTCGATGGAGAACGGTGGGCGCTCGACGCCATGACTCTGCGCTGGCGTCCGGCACTGGAAGGATCGGTCGCGAAGTTGGAGGCACGGCTCGAGAAGGAGTTCCGCGCCCAACTGCAAGCTCTGACGATCAGCTCTCAATTGACCTCACCGCGAGATAGATCAATCCAAGCACGACAGCAGTGACGAGAGCCGCCTGCAACAGATCGTCAACTTGAACTTGCAGTTCGGCGTGGGCCGTCACGCTGAGGGTGCATGGGCCCCGCGGACTCGAGGACTGGCCGGCTTGTCTCGAGAGGGTAATGCGATGGAGCGCAGCGAAGAGCGGAACCGTGCTCTCGGCAGTGGCGTTCGCATAGTCGAAGCGAACGTGCTCGGTCCCCTCGAGGAGAGCGAGGTCTGGGGGCGGGTCCAATGCCACATCAACGAGCGCGATCAGAAGCTTGCGCGCTCCTCTGGCAATCCCAATCTCCTGTTGGACGAATTTCGAGTCGTAACCGTTTCCGGTTAGCAGCACGATGACGGCGGTGCTCGACTCGATGGCCTCGACTACCTTGTCACTGAGCAGTCGGCCTGCTTGATAGTCGTGCTCAGCGAGGTAGGGCTCGACACCGAGTGCTCGGGCATGGTCTGCGAGCCAAAGCATCCATTCGCGGTCCGCCGCGGCGTGGCTTAAGAATGCTTTGGGCTTTGACGGATCCCGATTTGGAATGGCGAGACTCACTGCTTCCTCTTGCTTCCGGCTCACCCGGGGAGCGCGACGCGTAGCGTCTTCGAACAGAATCCTCGTCCATCCGGAGTGCCGCGCCGATCTCGAACCAGTTGTGGTTCGGCAAGGCGGCTTTGACCTGCTCCTCGATCCGGCTCTCGAGTGCTGTCAGCTTGCGATCGAGGTCGAGACGCGTCTGGTCCTCTCGGCTCGTTGAGCCGGCGATCTCGTTCCTGATCTCGATTCGTTCGACCGCGAGTTCGGAGAGGACTCGAATTGGTTGCTCAGTCACGGTGCTTACCGGTTGGCCGTGCACCAGTCGCAGCGGCGACCGGCCGGGCCGGGATGATCGTTCCCGTTGCGCTTGATTTCCCTGCCGTACGGGCACTCAGCTTGGTCATGGTAGACGGGGTACGAAGCAAAGCTCGTTTTTCGGCCTGATCCACAGCATCGTTTCAAGATTCTGAAACTCCTCGATGACGACTACCTGCGTTCAGAGCTGACATCGTTGGAGTACGAGGCAAACTCGAAAAGCCAACCAATAGGCTGAGCGCGCCTGGGTGGGCACCTTTCAGGACACCATGAGCGTTTCGTCGAAAGGCACGACGAGCCAGAAGTTCACATGAGCCTGCCCACGTCGTCGATGAGCTGGCGAGCCTTGGCGGCTTCGACGGAACTCGGTACGAAGACAGCCGGCACGATCGTCCGGTAGTCGTTCACGAGCTCGCCGAGTTCGGGCACACACTCTCCCTCGAAGGCCGCCTCAATGAGCTGCTGGAGCGTCATTGCGACGTCGCGGTGTGAGGCGCCTAGCACCGAGCGTCGCTCGCCGAGCACCCGCATGAGTTCCGCCACCCCTTCCTCGCGAGCGCCTTCATCCTGGATCCGAAGCAGGCAGACCGCCCTGTTGTGGCGGGAGAGTAGTGTCTCTGGAGAAAGCGGTCCGAGGAGCAGTTCGCGGTCCTTCAGAATTGCTCGGTGGAGGTGCTCTGCCTTGCTCCACATGCCGACATCGCCGCAGAGAAGAGCAAGGTTGTTGCGAACCTGCAGCGTCTCTCGATGGAGAAGGCCGAGCGTCGATTGCGCGGCGTCCAGGAGCTCAATCCGCTCGACCGCAAGCTCGGTCAGGCGTAACCGCCGTGCTTTCCCGCTGAGGTGCGCGTACGCCTGATCTCGGCGTACCTCCAGGAGGTTGTTCATGGCTTGGATCGCCTCCAGGTGGTTCCTGTCGAGAGGCCTTCTCCGTGCGCACTCGCTGAGATGGTGCTCGGCGGCATCGATCTCACCGGTGGCCCACAACGCGACGCCGAGGTCGTTGTGAGACTGGGTGACGTCGGGATCCAGATGCCCGAGAAGCTGGATCCGTTCTTCGAGCACCATACGATGCGCGGCCACCGCTGCAGCGGCGCCGCCGAGATTCCTAGTGAGCGTCGCACGCCACCCACGGACGGTGAGACCGAAGCGGCTGTGCTCCTCGAACGAAGGAGACGTGAGCAGCAGATCGAGCTCGCCTGCGGCCTCGCTCAGGCGGCCCGTCGCGAACAGGGCACGCGCCCGGAGCAGCCTCAGCTCCGGAGCGTTCGGGAGCACATGATGACTCTCCAGGTGGTCGACCACCCAGGCGGAGTTGCCCGAGCGGTGCACTGCGTCGAGGACGATTTGGCACTCTGCGGGCGCAACCTCGAGCGTGCTGCGCACGAGCGCCCCGTGCGTGCCTGAGTCGAGTTCGATCGTGGTCCGGGCGACTGCCGCACGGTCCACGTCGCACTCTGCCAGACGGCAGGCGTTGGCCAAGGCTCGAAAGGTCAGACCTCCGATGCAGGCGTAGGAAGACAGATCCTCGGTCCATTGGCGCGCCTGCGAAAGGATCTCGAGCGAAGGTATCGCCTGCTCGAACGTGGTCGACTCGAGGAGCGTGTCCAGCACGTTCTCGGCGAAACTCTGGGGGTCGTCCGCGTCACCCTCGGACGATGTCCTTCGAAGCTCTTCAACAAGGACGGACCGTACCTCTGCGTGTAGCACGGGATGCTCCGCCGGACCGCTCACTACGCCGATCACCCGCAGGCGCTCGTGCAGCACCTTCGCCTCCCTGGGTGCTAACCGCAGCGCTGCAGCAAGGTGCGCCGGCGTTAAGCGTTCAGGGAGCTGCACGAGGGTGCGGAGCAGAGAGACGGTGAGATCCCCGCGAGCGTGGGCGAGGAGCAGCTCGAAGCCAGGCGCCGTCGAGCCCCCTGCCGCAGCCAGCAAGAGTGACTCGAGCGCGAGGTCTCCAGCGAGTTCGACCTCACCGGTCGCGAGTATCGAGACGAGAAACTCTGCTCGGCGAGGGTTGCCAAGGGAAAGCCTGACCAGCCGCTTCACCCTGGCGTCGTCGAGATCCGCGCCGACACTCGTCGCCGCTGTCCGGAGCACCTGGACGAGCTCGCTGTCGCTCAGCGGACCGAGGTCGATGGAGGCTCGGATGCCGACGTCGCCCTGCGACGTCACGATCGCTGCATCTGTCGCGTCGCTGTCATTCCAGTCATCGGCGAGGTAGCGCTCGGCCGCGGCGCCGTCGATCAGCCAGAGGATCCTCCCGTCGGGAACGTGGAGAGCCCGGCGCGCCACTGCGACGACGCCGGCGAGCGAACGATGCGAAAGCAGGGCGAACGGCCGAGCGCCGCACTCCGCGAGAAGGCTGTTGAGGTCCTCTGCGTAGTCCGGACCGCGCAAGACGATGACATGGTCGAATTGTCGGCGGACGAGGGATGCCACCTCCGCTGCGAGACGGCTCTTCCCAAAACCGGCCGGCCCGACAATCTGGATTAGGGGCCCGCCCTCGACCAAGAGCTCGACCCCGCTCAACCGTTCCGCTGCGCGGCCAACGAACTTGTTCTCGCTCACTGCTAGCCGGCGAAGCGCGGCGTCAGTTCCGGGGAGGGTGATGGGCGTCGTGACAGCGCGGCGCTCCAGGGTGTCGATCATTTGCGCGAGCGATCGCGGGGTGGGCTGCATGCCCACCGTCGATTGGCAAGCGCGGCGCTCGTTGCGGTCGTGGCGGAGGAGTCCAAGCTCGTGCTCGCTGACGCCGTGTGCTGCGAGATACCTCACGAACGCCTCGAACTGGCTTGCACGAGGCACGGATGTCTGCTTCCGGCACCACCTCGCTATGGTGTCTTCGCCGAATCCGAGCGCAACTGAGGTCTCCGAGAGTGAACTCTCGAGCGGTCTCTCTACAAGCTGCCGGATCCGGAGAGTGAGTTGATCGTCGCCCTCTTGTTCCCTCATGCCTCCCTCAATTCGGTAAATGCTCTACCGCCTTGGTCGCCGGTTCGCCAGCATCAGAGTCATGGCACGTGCGACGCAGCGACATGTTCTCATCTGGTTCCTCCTCATTGCCTATGCAACCATTGTCCCGCCGTGGCTGTTGCTCGTGCCCGTGGCCATCCTTAGCATCGCGTGCGGCATCGCCATCTGCAGGTGCCCTGGACTGGCGAAGCCGGCGCTCGATGCGATCGTTGCGCTCCTTGCACCCGGCGGCTCAAGCCCACCGGCGCCGCTCGCCTGTCGGCGACAAACGTCGCCTGAAGTGCCCGCCACGAACATACGCCACCGTCGAGGTGTGACCACCGGCGCGTCGGTGAATACGGGTCGTGTCATGAGCGCAACCGTCGAATCTGGGTCCGACAAGCGCCGCGAAGCAACCAGGGGCGAACTGTGAGACCTCAGCCGCGCTCGAGCTCGCCGACGTCGCCAGCGGTGCTCCTCGAGGCCTCATCGACGGGTACCGGGATACTCGGCCAGCGTTTCCGGCGCTCGTAGGCGATCGATGTCGCCGGCGGCGCGCGGCCCGACCCGGTGTCACGCCGCCTGGCCCTCGTCGGGCGGCCGGGTGGCCGGCGTCGGAGTATCCCAGCCGGCGTTTTGCGGGACTCTCGGTGATCAGACCCGGCGGTTAAGCGGTAGTTGGGCCGCGGGGGCACGGTAACAGCGAAGTCACTGACCATTCGTCAGTCCCTGATCGGCACTCGATGAGGACGCGAAACTCCGGCAGATCCGGAGCGGAGCCACAGCACAGCGTGAACCTGGCCTCTTGGGTCATTGCCAGCGGACCAAGATTGATCTCGTCATCTGCCCAGCCAGTGCTGCCGCCGGTGACCGCGATGCGGTACGTGATTCGATCTGATGGCCGTGGTCGGTGTACAACCACGGCGTCCAGACCTTGTGGACCGTCATTACGGACGCGATAGATGACCCGGTCAATCGGGGCGGGCGAGGGATCGTCAAGCAGGCTTGCAAGCAGAGGCGTCCGCGTCCTGCGGTCGCTCGACTCAGCTGCGTCGGCCGAGCGGGACGCCGCGCGAGCGGCGAGAAAGGCGAAGAGCGCCGATACCAGCGCCACACTCAACGCAGCGGCGCTGAGGACGATGCTCACGTGACTGACAGTAGTCGGCGCATGTGGTCAGCCTTCCGAAGTGGCGTGCTGCTCGAGCCTGGCCGATAGCCGCTGCCCCGTAGCGTCGCGCCGGGCATTGAGCGCCTCATCGCCGGCGAAAGCGACGAGCGATCGCCCCCCGTCGACGGACGATCGTCACGCGACGCGTCGCGGCCGCCGGCGGAGACGTGTCGCGCCCGACGTCGCAAGCGGATCCCGACGACGGTCGCTCGTCCCGGCCATCTCGCTGGGCGTGCGCCGGAGCTCCTCGAGGCCCTCAGCGGCCCCTCTCCTGGCCCCGCCCCATCGAAAGCTGGTCGGGAACCGCTATTTTGCGTCCGCAAGGCACGCAGCCGGTGCAGCAGGGGCGGTCGCTGGCCCAAGCCGTCTCAAGTTGCTCGCCCTTAGTGCCGATACCCATGGTGCCTGCAAGCGCTCGGCATGAACGTGAGTGCACATGGGAGGGCAAGAGCAATGACTCGTATTGACTCGGTGACCTGTCCAAGATGTGGTGCGAACATTCCACTTGCAGAGGCGATTCTTGATCCCCTCCGTCAACAGCTCGCAGCGGAACTCCGACCGCAACTCGAGAAACAGGCAGAAGCAGAGCTCTCCGAAGAGCTTATTGATCTTCATAACTCTCTGGACGAGAAAGCCGCAGAGAACCGAGAACTGAAGAAGAACGAACTCCAGCTCCGTAAGGAGCGGGCGAGCCTCGAAGCCGAGAGGCAAGACTTCGAGCTTGAGAAGCAACGAGCGGTCGACGAAGCTCGTGGAGAAATCTGGAAAGACGCCACGGCTAAGGCCAGCGAGCAGTACGGCCTGCAAATCAGTGAGAAAGACCAGACAATCAAGCGTCTGCAAGTCGACATCGAGGATCTGCGGCAGCGCTCGACCCAGGTTCCTTCCGAACTTCGCGGGACCGTCCAGGAGATGGCACTCGACGAGAGGCTTAGCGCGCGGTTCCCACTCGACGAAGTTCGTCGAGTGGGAAAAGGTCGTGCCGGTGGAGACGTCGTGCAGCGAGTAAAGGACTGTGCCGGCACCACGGTCGGCACGATCCTATGGGAGTCCAAGCGCGCCAAACAGTTCGGCAGGGACTGGATACCCACCCTCAGAGAGAACGCTCGGCAGGCGCGCGCTGAGGTTGCGGTGCTTGTGTCTTCGGTGCTCCCAGACGAGGACGCGGAGCCAATCACACAGCGAGACGGAGTCTGGCTTGTTTCGTTGGCTTTGTCCGACTCGTTGGCCGACATGCTGCGTTCCCTCTTGCTCGCCGTCGCTCAGGCGAAGGCCGCGGCCGAGCGCAGAGACGGACTGGCGGGCGGTATCTACGACTATCTGACTGGTCCGCAGTTCCAAGCCCGGGTGGAAGGAATCGCCGAGTGCATGGGAAAGGAATGGCGTGCCCTCCAGCAGGAGCGCGCAGCTGTGGAGCGCCGCTGGAGCGAACGTGAGGAGGCACTTCGTGGGCAGCTACGTCATCTGGCTGGCATGGTGGGCGACTTGCAAGGAGCTGGCGCGGAGCTCGCAGGAGTTCCGACGTTAGAACTTTCCAGCAGCACTTGACCTCCGGTCCCGTGACGACGTGATCATGCGGCGCGAGCGCCTCGAGCTCATCAAGAGAAAGGCGCACGGCTGGGTCATGACCTCGCACTCCTATAGAGCACCGACGAGATCGCATCCGACGCGCGCTCGCGGTCGTCGGCTACCAGGTGCCCATAGACATCCTTGGTGACCGTGATGCTCGAATGGCCGACGACGTCTGATACGACGTGCAAAGGCACGCCGGCCGACAACATCAAGGAGGCTGCGGTGTGGCGCAGCTCGTGGATCGTCCAATGACCGAGCGCTGCCCGCTGACACAGCTGAGCGAACGCACTACGGACGTTGCTCGGATCGAGCGGCGTACCGGTGCTCGATGTGAACACGTAGCCCGACTCCTGCCAGCCGGGATGCGAGCGAGTCGTGGAAAGAAAGTCGCGACCGGTCGAGGAGTCCACCGCCTTAGATGACACCTGGACGTTTACATCCGCTGGGAAAAGGCGCGGGGACTCGCCGGGTCGCAGCGACGAGACCTTCACAAGGAGCTCCTAGCCCAGGCGGCCTTCTACAAGAAGTCGTCCCTCTTGTCCCTCAGTCTTTCTTGGCATATGAGTGGCACCCTTCCTCTACGCGCGTCTTCGCGATCAACTCGTCGGTGGCCGAGTTCGCGTCATTTGACGCACTTGCTTGACTTCTAGGTCCGGGAGGACTACGACACTCTACGTGTCCATTCGGACACTCTGCGTGGGGAGATCCGGGGATGAACAGGTCTGTTAACGCGCGTCCAGGAGTCAGTGCTCGGTACGCCAGGGGGACTCTTCGAAGCGAGGTTGCCGTCCGCTTGTCGACCCGACGGACGCAAAGGCGCAGCTGGGGCATGGCCTCTGTCACCCTCTGCATCGCGATGGCCGCCATCTGGCTCGTCGCCGTTCCGCTCGGCTTGGCGCCTCCGGCCCAAGCCTCCTCGGGCACTGTGCTGATCCTGTCGACGAGTGTGAACGGGGGGACCTCGAGCCCCGAGGCCGTGGCGGCCACCGCCGACGGTTACACCGTCACGGTCGACACCCCGTCCACCTGGGACAGCCTCACCGAGACGAATTTCGCCTCGTACTCGGCCATCGTCATCGGCGACCCGAGCACATCCTCGTGCGCGACAACGGTGCCTTCCGACGCCCTCAGCACGGCGTCCAAGTGGGGCGCCGCTGTCACCGGCCTCGTGGCGGTCGTCGGCACGGCGCCCGAGTACGCGAGTTCGAGCGGGACCACCCTCATCGACGACGGCATCTCGAATGCGGTCTCGGGCAGCGGGACCGGGCTCTACCTGTCTCTCAACTGCGAGTACTCGTCCGCGAGCGCGAACACGGCCGTCCCACTCCTCGCGTATGTCGAGGGCGGCGGCTTCACCGTCCAGGGCAAGTCGGCGAGCTGTCCCAACGCCGGAACGGTGAACACCCTCGTCTCGCTCGGCGCCAGCTCGTTCAGCAAGCTGCAGTCGAGCTCGCTCGGGACGTGGTCCTCGCCGGCGTGCTCTGTCGAGGAGACCTTCGATGCTTGGCCGAGCGCGCTGTCCGGCCTCGGCTACGACGCCGGGGCAACTCCCGCCGATTTCACGGCCTCAAATGGCGTGACCGGTCAGCCGTATCTCCTCGTCGGCTCGGCGCCGAGCGCCGCAACGCTGGCCCTCTCACCTGGAACCGGCGGCGTGGTGCCTCCGGGCGCCAACTTCGGTGCCGCCAACCCGGCTGCAGTCGGGTACTCGCAAGGGCGCGCCTTTGCCGCCGACGCCGTCGATCCGGCCACAGGAGACTTCACCGAGTCCTACACGGACTTCTCGATTCCCACCTACGGCCCGGCGCTCAGCTTCTCGCGGAGCTATGACGCCCAGCTCGCCGAGCAGCAGACCTTGACGGGCACGCCCGGTCCCTTCGGCTACGGCTGGAGCGACAACTGGGCGAGCTCGCTAAGCCCTGGTGCTCCCGCGGCCGGTGACATCTACACCATCGCGGGCCTTAGGACGACCGACGGCCAAGGCGGCTCGCCGACCAACGCCCCCATCGCACCCGCCGGGGTCTTT
>Ga0182021_10007742_pt1 | contig 12737 bp, 9 predicted proteins | sample 612E3MmetaG_FD_120493 | JGI IMG/M metagenome (GOLD analysis project Ga0182021, IMG submission 120493) | Permafrost microbial communities from Stordalen Mire, Sweden - 612E3M metaG (Illumina Assembly) | ecosystem: Environmental > Terrestrial > Soil > Wetlands > Permafrost | place: Sweden... | reverse complement strand
GCAGCTCATGCTTATCATCCTCAGCGTCATCGTGGTCGGGATTGCAGTCACACTGGGTATCACGATGTTCTCGGACAGCGCGCTCAATGCCAACAGGGACGCTCTCACGAACGACCTGTCGAATCTCGCATCCCGCGCGCACCAGTACTACCGCCGTCCTACTTATCTCGAGGGAGGGGGAGATTCATTCTCCGGACTGACGGCGGACGCCGCCGGGATGGCAAAACTGACAAACACTCCCCGGAACGACAACGGTGTCTATACGGTCGTATCCGCCGGCACGGGGACGGGAGTCAACGCCAACGTCGAGCTTCTCGGCGTCGGCAACGAGACGTACGGCGGGTCATATGTCGCCGTCCGCGTCCGCGTCTACCCTGACCGGGACAGCGTCTGGGTTGTGAACTGAACCGGCCTCAGGGCTGAAGGACCCGTCTTTCAAACGTTGGAGTCTTCCCCGCCATCGCGAGAAACACGTCAAGCGGGACCACCTGGAATTCCGGTCCCAGACGGTCAAGTATCCCTTTTACCCGTTTGACATCGCTCCATTCCCTGACGTGCACCAGAAGGAAGTACGGGCGCTTCGCATTAATCGCGGCAAGCTCCTGCAGGTCCGCAACGGCATCGGCTTCGGGGCGCACGGGGGAAAGATAATAGTCATACGAAACAAACGCCCTCCCGTTCCTCGCCGTGAACGTGTACCCGGGGCCGTACCCGTTAACGAATCCTATCGCTTCGGGCATTCCCTCGAAATACCTGTCGATCACCTCCTCCGGAAGATCCGTGTTCCCTTCGAATTCCGATCCCGCAGACCAGTCCATCGTCTCGAATGCATTCAGGTCAAGCTCCTTCATCTGCTCTCGCGCCTTCGCAATCAGGGGAGGGAGAAGATCCGGCGGGACAGCCTTCGGATAGAGATATCCCGGCCCGGAGAGGCAGCCGATAAAATAGTCGTTGGGGGTCGCCATAGAGTAGAAGTATTCCGCCATCCCCGGCGCCATCCACGTGTAGTTCATGAGCACTTCCCACGCGTAAGGGATCTCTCCCCTCCCCGGCTTCAGCCATGCCCCCAGCCCGATACCGTCCGTCTGTATGCATGAGACATATACCTTCTTTCCCTCCTTCAGGGGGACTCCCGGCACAACGTGGTGATTGTTCCGGAACACGAACCCGGGGGAGACGGGGATGCCGGCGCTGAACGTGAGATTCGGAAGTGTGTTTAACCCCTCGACCCGGTGGCCGTACGAGGAGGTCAGCGTCACGAACTCCTCCTCGAGATCCTTCGCATACGAGTGCCACCCCATGACCATCGACATAGGTTTCATCTCTGCGAGGAGCCTCCGGGAAAGGGCGTACTCTGCGGTATCGGACGGACGGCAGGAAAGATCGCTGAAGAACACCTTCCTGCTCACACCCCAGTCGGCCACCGCCGGCTTCATGACGCTCCCGTGTTCGCCCCCCAGCCAGACGATGAATTCCCTGCTGCAGCGTTTCCAGTACTTCTCATATGCCCAGGCATATATGCGGGCGTCGTTCATCCCCGCGAACTTCCCCCGGAAGTCCTCCAGCACCTTCAATCCAGCCTGCTCGGCGTCCGGGATCTCCCGGGCGCTGACAACAACCGCGTCTTCAAGTCCCGCCGCTGTAAATGCCACAATGAGGGACGTCCGCACCGCCGTATCCCAGACGACGTACCCCCTGACATTCTCACCGAGCGCCCGGAGGGCTTCCGAAGGAGTTTTCAGTCCCGTAAACGTGAAGAACCGCTTCGTTTCATAAAACTCCCGGACCGAATTCACGTACGTGAACGGCCAATCATCCGGGTAGAGCAGATAGAGCCGTGGACCGGACCGGTTCGCGAGACCCTGGAGGCTTATCATCATCGCGTTCACGGAGAGCCCGCCGGAAACGGACCAGTCATCCCCGAGCCGGTACACAAACGCGCTGCGGGCCCCCCTCCTCTTCAGCACGTACCGCATTTCCGGGCCGGACTTCCTGCTCGAGCGTTCCATCGTGTACACGAGCACGTCTCCGCCCTCGGTCACCTCGTACCTGTGCACCGCGGTCACAGGCACCACCCCCTGGGAGCCGCGCACGGGGAATCGCTCGTCGACCGTGAGCCGGTTTACACCCTCCCACGCCGCGGAGACTCTCCGGGACTCGCCCGGCGGGATCCTGAGACCCATGAATATATTAGCGGGGAACACCCAGCTCCTCAGCACGAGGCTGACGGGGGGAGCCCCCGGCACGACCGTGAGGGAGTCCCTGAACGTCCGTCCCCGCCCCCAGACACGCAGGACCGTCAGGCTGTCCCCGGATTCATTCACGACAACAGTCAGCGCCCCGAAGTGATCGATGTCGGTGCTCCGGCCGGGGATGAGATCCCACGTCCCCGCAAGCGGATGCGATCCCTGACTTTGCGCAGTTCCCGAAATGGCAAGACAGAAAAACAGCGTGCAGAGCATGCATATCCATGTGCGTTTCATCGGAGCTATCTCCCCTCGTCGATTTGAATTCGCCTCGTTATTGTATAACGGACGGGGGGGCCGCACCGCGTCAGGGAGGAGTCCCTGCATTCGCGCTCCATCACATCCACGTTGTTGTCAAGCGCCGCCGTAAGGACTCTCCCGTCCACGAGACTCAGGCGGATTGTAGCGACAAATGTCTCTTTCCCGACGGAGGCGACGTATCCCCCGCTGTCTGTTTTTGCAACCTGTACCCAGTTGTTCGGCGTTTCCTCCACCGGCGCATGCATCCACGGCGCACGGGAGGCAATCGCCGGATGGGCGGGGGGAACGTGCCTGACGACGAGCGTGACGACCGAATCCCGGAGGTCCACGTCGGAGAGCGTGATATCGTAATCGATGGCATCCTCGCCCGTCAGGATGCGCCTGCCGTCGGCCCACGAATTGACGCCGCCGTCGTTCACGTAGATGTGATCCCCCTGCTGCGCGAGAGAGGGATCGCGCATCGCCAGCTGGACGTCTGCGTAAAACGTGAGAAAGTCGACGACCGGGCCGACGAGCGCGGGGTGGATCCCGCCCAGGTCAGGAATCGCGAGCCTGTATGCCGGCGACAGTGAGAGCCTCTGGCGGAAATTCCGGCTCGAGGTCGGGAGGGCGACCCGGCGGTCATTGATCCTCAGGTTCGACCAGGTATACTCTTCGAAGAACGTGCCGCCGGTGTCCGTCTTCACCACACCCGAGGCCCGGGCCTCGTAATGCGTGCGCGTGTTCTTTTCCTGATTGGTGGCGGTCATGTTGTACTGCAGCGTCTCGCCGGGACGGTAACGCCGTACGAGCCACGGGGAACCCGATTGGGGCAGGCAGCGAGGGGGGGACGACATCATCGCGGCACAGCATACAATGGACAACAGAAATCCTCGGGGGCGCATCGTCAGACCGCGGTCCGCGGAGCGTCGAAGATTCTGATTGTCTCGTCGTTCAGGAGGACCCAGATCGTATAGCCGCCAAGGAGCGTTCCGACCGGGATCCTGAGGAGATTGAAAAACGACACCACGAGCATCAGCACCCTCCCCCATTTTCTCTTCCCGAGCATGCCGGCGGCGGCAACGATGGCGACGACGGATACGGCGGACATCAGGACCGCCACGATCACGAGGACCGCGGGAACGATGTCGATAAGGCCGGGCGGGAAGTCGCGAACGTCCGCGGACGTCAGCCGGACGACCATCTCAAAGAAACCCCTGAAGCACGCCGCAATGAGGAGGAGAAGGAGTGCGACGAGAATGAGCACCGAACGGTAGACGATGTTCAATATGCCTGCGAGCTGTATGTGCTTTTCCATGAGGGACTCTCCTTTGGATGCCGGCCCCCCCGGAAGGCGCGGCGGGTCATTGCTGCTGCGTTCAGACCGTTCTCCGGATGAGCGGGAGTCCGGACTCCCGCGCGATCGAGGCGGCGAGCTCATCGCCGGCCCCGCTGAACCCCCAGTAGAACAGGTGTCTGATCGGATGATCAGCGCGGATCGCCGATATCGCCCGAAGGGCAAGGCGCCGGGCGAGACCTTTTCTCCTCTGTTCGGGGAGGACAAGCGCCGAACAGAGGTACAGCGCGTCATACGTCCCGCCCGGTTCCGTCAAGGCAAGAAGCTCCCTTTCGTTGATTTCGACGGACGTGAACCGGTCCATGAGCGCGTGCGTGGTCGGAATCACCAGGAGCCACGCGAGCGGGCCGTCAATGTCACTCTCTTCCGACATGGTGGCGTGATGGATCGCTTTGAGCTTCGCCATCGTGTCGCCGTCGACGGCAAGCTGATCCGGGTCGTTCTTCATGTCGAAGAACTCCTCCGCGAGCCTGACCATCCGCTCGAGATTGCCCCCTGCCATCATTTGACCCGTGAAATGAGACGAGAATTGTGTTGTATGGTACGAAATTATTCGCTATGTAGTATAGCGAGATGGATCTCGCCAGGGAGTGCTTTGCCCTCCGGCGACCTGTTCTTTGCGGGTCAACCGTGCGAAGCGTTATTCATAAAGGAACCATCTATGAAGAGGCTTCGCATCGGCGTTATTGATCTCGTCGCCCCCCGGCCGGGCGGCTCGATGTGGTCGAAGCTCATGAACGCAAGCTTCGCAAGCGTCATGCCGCAGGCGATTTCCGTGTGGTGCGAGAATCAGGGACACAGCGTCACGTACGTCTGCTACACCGGCCGCGAAGATCTCGCAACCTGCCTCCCTCACGACATCGACCTCGCGTTTATCGGAGCTTTCACGGAAGCCTCACACCTTGCTTACGCACTGAGCGCGTATCTCCGGTCGCGGGGGGCAGTCACCGCGCTCGGAGGACCCCACGCCCGCTGCTTTCCCCAGGATGCGCAACGCTACTTCGATTACGTGTTCGGGTTCACCGACCGCGGGACGGTGAACGCGGTCCTTGAGGATTGCTCCCGGCACCGCCCCATGGGAGTCCGCGTGTCCGCGGCTGCGCAGCCCCCATCGCTTCCGGGCGTGCAGGAGAGGTGGAAGTTCATCGACGCCACGCTCCGCAAGGCACCCATCATCAAGATCGTCCCCGTCATCGGCAGCCTCGGGTGCCCGTACCGCTGTTCGTTCTGCATCGATTCCACGGTGCCGTACCAGCAGCTTTCGTTCGACCTCCTGAAGAGCGACCTGACGTTTCTCCGCGGGAAGTTCCGCCGCCCCCTCGTGGGATGGCATGACCCGAATTTCGGCGTGCAGTTCAACGAAACGATGGATGCGATCGAAGAAGCGGTCCCACCGGGGAGCATCGACTTCGTCGCCGAGAGCAGCCTTTCGCTCCTGACGGAACCGCATCTGCTCCGCCTGAAACGGAACAGCTTCAAGATGCTCCTCCCGGGGATCGAATCCTGGTTCGCGCTGGGAGAGAAATCACGGACAATGAGAATCACGGGAATGGACAAGGTCCGCGAGGTCTCGGCGCACGTCAACACGCTGCTGCGCTACGTGCCGCTTGTCCAGACAAATTTCGTGCTCGGACTCGATACCGACGAAGGGGACGAGCCCTTCGAGCTGACGAAGCGGTTCGTCGACATGGCGCCCGGGGCATTCCCCGGGTATTCGCTCCTGACCGCGTTCGGGCAGGCGGCGCCGCTCAATCTCGAGTACCAGCGCGCCGGTCGCGTGATCCCCTTCCCGTTCCATTTCCTGAACAACAACGGCGCAATGAACCTGAAGCCGAGGAACTACTCCTGGCCCGACTTTTACGACAAGGTGATCAGCCTGACGGAATATACGTGCTCTCCCCGCGCCATCGCGCGGCGAGCCGCGGCGACCACCGGGTTCACGCCCCGCTGGCTCAACACGCTCCGCGCCGTCTCCTCTGAAGGGTACGGACGGATCCGGTACTTCAAAGAGATCCGGCGGAGGCTCGATACGGACATGGGTTTCAGGGATTTCTTCGAGCAGCGCACCACAACGGTCCCCCGGTTCTACATCGACGCGATCCAGCGCGAGCTGGGCGACATGTGGCAGTGGCTCCCCGCAGGAGGGACGGACCATGATCCCTATGCGTACATGAAGGACGAGGAGGAAAAGGCGGCCCGGGAAGAGACCGTGGTCCGGCCCCTCCAGGTCGCGGCAATGTAAAGCAGGCGGGCGATTAGGTTTTAATCTTATAGTTTCGCATATTGTTGCAGGTTCTTTCTGAAGTCCCTTTCATCGTTCCGGTGAAAGGGACTTTTTTTTGCATGAACGCGTTCCCGACACAAAGGATGATGACATGAAGAACAAACTTGCACGGATCCTGTTTTTCCTCACGGGGCTTGCATCCCTCGTCTGGATGCTTTTCAGGGTCGTACCCAAACCGAGCCGGGTGGAATACCCCTGCATGAAGGTCGCCGCGCCGCTCGCCGGGAGCTTCGTCGCGTATATCGGCGGGATGGCACTTGCCCTGTTTTCGATGAAAAGGGCGGCCGCCCTGTTCAGAAACCGGCGGGCAATCCCGGCGCTCGTTCTCGTGTTCTGCGGGATCTTCGTGGGGATGTTCACGCTCCTCAAGACCGATTCCGAGTCCAACGCCGCGATACTCGCCACGGATTCGCTCTTCGTCCCGGGCGAACCGCCGAACAGCCCCATGGGGGCCGCACGGGGAATTTTCCCGGGACGGGTCGTGTGGGCGTGGGATTCCACCGCAACGACGTGGAACGGAACAACGGGAAACTGGTGGAATGACAACGTGACACACCAGGACGTCGTTGATTCGATGCTGACGAAGTCGCTCCGCTCGATCTCGGGGAAATATGCAGAGAGCGCGGCATGGGATACGCTGTTCAGGTATTTCAACATTCGCCATGGGAAGGGGAACGTCGGATACACGCGCGGCGAGAAGATCGCGATCAAGATCAATCTGGTTCAAACAAGCTTTCCGGGATACGTGGGCAATTCAGTATTTGTCGCACCGCAACTTGCCCTTTCACTCCTCAGGCAGCTCGTGACAATTGCCGGTGTCCGTGACAGCGATATCACCATTTACGACACCGACAGGTACGTCCCCGATCCCGTCTATACAAAATGCAAAGCGGCATTCCCCGGAGTGCATTTCATGGGCTGGCAGGCTATCAACGGCCGTGAGCAGTACGTGCGGGACACGACGACGCTTGTCCACTGGTCACAGAAACTCACGATGGAACTCACGGGGGGAAATCCCGCCTATCTCCCGACGGTCGTCACGCACGCTTCGTACATCATCAATCTCGGCCAATTCAAGGCTCACCGGTACATGGGGCTCACGCTCTGTTCGAAAAATCATTTCGGGACTCTGAGCGTGTCCGACAGCACCGGAACTCCGCAGCAGGGTGTGCCGCACTATGCCGGGCTTCACCCGTATACTGCCGTCCACGACATCACCATACCAGGAAGCGCCGAATGGACGTTCAAGGGGCGGCCGATGGGAACGTACAACACGCTCGTCGATCTGATGGGACACAAGGACCTGGGCGAAAAGACGCTTCTCTTCATGATTGATGGGCTGTATGCGGTCGAAGGAGAGGGGAACCCGGTGGCGCTCACAAGCCGCTGGCAGTCAGCGCCGTTCAACGGACACTGGTCGTCAAGCCTGTTCATGTCGCAGGACAACATCGCCATCGAATCCGTAGGGCTCGATTTCATTCGAACAGAACAGGCGGTTAATCCAAACTATACGCTGACGTACGGCGCAGTTGACAATTATCTCCATGAGGGGTCTCAGGCGAACAATCCCCCGTCGGGGACATTCTACAGCCCGAACGGCGATTCGGTCAGGCTGCCGAGCCTCGGCGTGCACGAGCACTGGAACAATGCGGCGGAGAAGAAGTACACGCGGAACCTTGGGACAGGGAACGGCATCGAGCTCGTGCAGCTCAAGGGGAGTCTTGTCACAGGCGTGGCGACGGCACCCAATGCGCCGTCAGGGTTTGCGCTCAGCCAAAATTATCCCAACCCGTTCAATCCCTCGACGACGATCACGTTCACACTGCCGGGGACCAGGACCGTCGCACTCGACGTCTTCGACGTGACGGGGCGGCATATCCGGTCGATCGTGAACGGAACGATGGGGGCGGGAGTGCACACGGCACGGTGGGATGGAAGGGACGACAGGGGATCCGCCGCCGCGAGCGGCGCGTATTTCATCACGATGAAGGCAGGATCGGACTTCGCGGCGACACGGAAGATGATACTCGCAAAATGACTGCTTCTCAAGTCATCCCGCGGCATAGAACGCTCGCGGGATGATCAAAGAACGATCATTTGATGCCGAGTTCCTTGCACATCCTGTAGAAGTTCGAAGGCGCCAGCCCGAGCTTCTCCGCGGCGTTCGAATCCGAGCTGGATATGCTCCGGACGTATTTGAAATACCGCGTCCTGAACACGCGCTCCACTTCCCGCAGGGGGAGGATGCCGCCGTTCGCCATCTCCTCGAATCCCGCAACGTCCTTCCCGAGCACGGGATTCGGGAGGATCATGGGATTCGAGACGTCTTTCGCCGTGATGCTCTCCGGGCAGTTGAGCACCAGGCGCTGCACGACGCTCCTCAGCTCCCGCACATTCCCGGGCCACCTGTAGTTCATCAGGATTTCCCTCGCTTTCGCATCGACCGACGGCACTGACACGCCCATGTCGTTGCTGAAATACTCCAGGAAATGGTCGAACAGAAGAAGGATGTCCTCCCCCCGCTGCCAGAGGGGGACGATGTTCAGAGGGACGATGTTGAGCCGGAAGTAGAGATCCTCCCTGAACCTCCCCTCATTCACCTCGGAGGCGAGGTTCTTGTTCGTCGCCGCAATGAGCCGCACGTTGACCGAGATGCTCTTCGTCCTTCCGATTTTCTCTATCTCCCCGTCCTGTATTACCCGCAGGAGCTTGACCTGCGCGGAGGGGGAGAGCTCCGAGACCTCGTCGAGAAACACCGTCCCGTGGTTGGCGATCTCGAAGAGCCCCTGCTTCGCCGCGTTGGCACCCGTAAATGAGCCTTTTTCATACCCGAACAGCTCGCTTTCGATGAGCTCGTGCGGGATGCTCCCGCAGTTGATCGGCACGAATTTCTCGAACCGGCGCCTGCTCTTCAGATGGATGTTCCAGGCGACAAGCTCCTTCCCCGTGCCCGACGCTCCGCTGATGAGGATGTTGACCTCGCTTTTCGCGTACTTTTCGATGGACTCTTTCAGCTGGATCATGGGCTTGGATTCGCCGATGAGCCTGCGGAAGTCCAGCATGCTGTTTACCCCTTCCATCAGCGTCCTGTCCGCCTTCAGCGAGCGCTTTTCGAGCTTCTTCTTCTCGTACGCGTTGAATATGCTCAGGAGGAAGTCGGTCGGCTGGTAGATGTACTCCTCGATGTGCCCGGGGTATTTCGTGCAGTACCAGAACGCCCCGGCTTTCAGGAGATTGTTCGCGAACTCATAGTCGGTGATGTTTATCGTCATCTTCGTGACGACGATGATCTGGATGCACGGGTCGATTTCCTTGATCTTCCGTATCAGCTCCTCCCCCTTGAACCCGCCCGAGATCTGGTAGTCGAGGATTACCACGTCGTAGGCGTCGGCCTTCTTCTGCAGGAACTCGACGGCCGCCCGCCCGTTCGACACGACGTCGGTGATCCGCACCCGGTCCGCGAAGAACCGCAGGGTGTTCCTCACCCGTGCGACGTCGAATTCCTCGTCTTCGACGAGGAGGATGGAAATGGGATTTGTGGTGCTCATTGTCTTTCCCGGCAGATGAGACGACAACCATGGAAACACCGCGTCCGGCGCACTGCCGGGGCGGCGTCAATCGTTTCGAATCGCGATCATGAACCTGCAGCCGCCGCCCGGGAGGTTTTCCGCGTCGAGCGCCCACCCGCATTTGCCGACCGCAAGCTGGTAGGCGATGTAACAGCCGTACCCGGAGTGCATCCCCTCCCCTCCTTTCGTCGTTTCCTGTTCCAGAAATATCCTCTTGATCCCTTTCGGTCCCGGCTGGAGGAGGGCCGCGTCGATCCCCACCCCGTCGTCGGCGATCGTTACGTGCGTCATCCCCTCCTCGCGGGAATACCGGGTCCGTATCGTTATCGACAGCGACTGCCTCCCGCCGTGGTCGATGCTGTTCTGGATCAGCGGTTCGAGGATTTCCCAGACGATGAACTCGTTCACGTGCACAGGCGGGAGCGACTCTTCAAGCTCAAGCCGGAACTCGAACATCTCGTTTTTCGAGGAAATCCTCAGGAACACATGCTTGACGATGAAGCCGATCACCGAATTGATGTCGGCGTTGAAAATGGGGTTGACGATCGTGTTGATATCCTGATCGTACCACTTCATGTCATAGATGATCCGCGAGATGAAGTTCGCGTACGTCAGGACGCGCGCTTTGAGCTCGTCGAGATTGTGCGCGTTCATCCGCCGGGCGTCTTCCTTGATGAACCCGATGATCTTTTCCGCCTTGTGGTGCGTGTGATAAATCCTCCGGGTGAACAGGGACTCCTTCTCGAGCCGGATCTGGTTCTCCAGATATTCCTGATGCTCGGCGAAGAGCTTCTGCTGCATTTCGTCGCGTTCCCGCACCGCAAGGGAGGAGACAGCGAAAATCGCGATCAGTCCCACCAGGATGAGCGCCGAGAAGACGATGGAAAGCTGATCCGCGTTCGCCCGCACTTCGTTCGTCAGGAACGAAAAATCGGGCGTAATCCTCATGTAGAGCGCGCCGATATACTCCCCCTCGGGGACGAACGGCACGACGACGTTAAACGTCTTCTCGCTCGTCAGCGAGCTTATGATCTCTTCGTGCTCCTTCAGCTCGTTCTGCACGGAGAGGAAGTACGTGACGGCCTGCGACGCCCCCGAAACGGTATCCTCGGTGTACGGCCGGAGCCTTCCCCTGAAGTATGCGTACATCGCCTGGCCGTTGCCGATAACATAGATCCGCTGGTCCTTCAGCAGGATGAGCCGGATGTCCTCGATGTTCCTCTGGATGAGCTGCTGCTTGAAGAAGACGTTCAGGGAATACACCATCGTGTTGCCCGTGCTGTCGTATGACGCTTCAACGGGAGACTGATTCTGGAAGAGGAGCTCGAGGCTTGCCGAAGTGACGATCGCGATCCGCTCTGCGTAGTACTTCTGGAACCAGTTCTGGGTCCCCTGGAGAAAACCCCCGAGGAGCGATTTCTGGAGCAACGCAAGGATGATCTGGAAGGAAATCAGGACCGCGAAGAGAACGATGATGTGCCTGATTTCGAAGCGGTATTTTGACAGCTTTCTCCGCAGCCGGAGCGGAATCAGATCCCGGTACGAGTCCATTGCCTCACCTCGCCAGGGCGAGAGACTGGTCGGCGTTGATGTCCCGGGTCGCCTCTTCCACCGCTTCGTCCACGGTGATCTTGTTTCGAATCGCGAGGGAGAAGTAATGAGACATGATCTTCGAGTAATTCGTGTAGTCCTTCACCGCCGGGCGGTGGACCCCCGTCTTCAGCAGCGCGCGGATGCGGGCGATCTCGGGGTACTTCGCGAGACTTGTGGAGTCCGTGTAAAACGACTTCACGACGGGATAGTATCTCGACACCCTGTAGAAGACCTCCTGGGAATCATCCCGCAGAAGGAACTTGACGAAATCCACGACCGCTTCCTTGTTCCTGCTGAACTGCGGCATCATGAGGTTCCACCCGCCGAACAGCAGGGCGGGCCTTCCCTCCGGGAAATAGGGGAGCGGCGCCTTTCTCAGATGTTCCTGCTTCTTCCTGTCGACGGGCTGATCGTAGAAGTCCATGTCATACGTCGTCCAGCCCCTGAGAAAAAGCCCGTTGTTCTTTATGAAGTACTCGTAACTCGGCGCCTCGGTAAACGACGTCACAGGGGGGGGAGATGCGCCGTCATTGTTGAGGAGATCGACCATCTGCCGGAGGGCCTGCTTCCCCACCGGGGTGTCGAAATTGAACCCCACGGTGGAGAAGTAATCGGGTTTCAGGCTGAGAAGATTCTCTATGTAATTGCAGATAAACCCCTCGTAGTCCGCCGCGGGGAACACGTAGAACGGTCCACGGTACCCCAGCGTGTGCCGCAGGTTCAAAAAGGCGGGCCACGTCATTGTGTTCTGAATTTTCCGGATCGCCTCCTCACCTCCGGGGAGGGACTTGAGAATGTCCTCCCTGTAGTACATTGTCGACTGGACCATGTCCAGAGGGAGGGCGACCAGCTCGCTGTCGCCCTGGCAGGAATACAGGGCGTCCGGGACGATCCGATCCAGCTCCGCGGGGGTGAAATACTTCCCCAGGGGCTCGCACCACCTCGCAAAGCGCTTGACCCAGACAATGTCCACCGCAATGAGGTCAAGGCCCTCCTCCGCCCCGCGGAGGGAGCGGGCCAGGATCTCCTTCCTCTCGTTCGTGCTGAAATCAAGGTTCGGGAAGTCGACCGGAATGACTCTGATCCTCCCGGCGTTCAGAGCGTTATACCTGTCGATGAGTATCCGGTGGGCGTCGGTGATGCGGTCTGCGAAATAGATCTCGGTCACCCCCGGGGGGGGCCGGCGCACGAGAAGCGAATACAGCAGCAGATAAAGCAATCCCAGCGCCACAAGAATGGCGACGCCGTTTGTCCATTTCAGTTGCCGAATCGTGCGCATAGGGTGAACGATCGTTGCCGGAAGGAGAGCGCGGAGGAGGAGACCTTCCGCATATCAAAGGAACGCAACTGCGCCTCGAGAATCAAGCCGCAGGTGGCGCCTTCTGTGGCGCCTTGTGCGCCACAGGTGGCGCGTCCCGCGCCACAGGTGGCGCGTCCCGCGCCACAGG
>Ga0182021_10007741_pt1 | contig 12738 bp, 11 predicted proteins | sample 612E3MmetaG_FD_120493 | JGI IMG/M metagenome (GOLD analysis project Ga0182021, IMG submission 120493) | Permafrost microbial communities from Stordalen Mire, Sweden - 612E3M metaG (Illumina Assembly) | ecosystem: Environmental > Terrestrial > Soil > Wetlands > Permafrost | place: Sweden... | reverse complement strand
TTCGTCGCCTCCGGGCAGATCAGCGCGGCGAGGGCCGAGGAGGCCGAAGGTCGGCTTGACCACATCCTCGTCCGGCCCGTGTCCCGCTCGAGGTGGCTCGCAGCGCGGCTCGCGGTCGCCACCGGCGCCCTCGTGCTCGGCGGGCTCCTTGCCGGAGTCTCCGCCTGGCTCGGAGCGGCGAGCCAGGACAGCGGCGTGGGTTTCTCGGCGTTGTTCGACGCCGGCCTCAACGTGATCCCCCCGGCGGTCTGTCTCCTCGGCATCGGCGCCTTCGCCTTCGGCGTCTGGCCGCGCGCCTCGACAATCGTCACCTATGGCGTGCTCGTGTGGGCCTTCCTCGTCGAGCTGGTAGGCGGCATCGTGGGGCTGAACCACTGGGTGCTCGACACCTCGCTGTTCCACCAGATGGCGGCAGCTCCGGCGGTGAGCCCCGACTGGACGAGCGGTGCCGTGCTGCTGGCGATCGGCGCGGCGTGCGCACTTGCCGGCGGCGTGGCGCTCCGCTTCCGCGACCTCGAGCCCGCCTGAAGCCGTCTCTTGAGCCGAGCCGCCAGCGGGGGATGGGCCGTCCGGGAGGCTATGAGCTTGGAAACGATGACCGGCCGTCGCGCCGCGGCCTAGCCCCCGAGCGCCTCCGCCATGACGTCGCCTATCGCCCCGTGCTCGACGAGGAAGCCGTCGTGGCCGACGAGCGACTCGATGACCCGCACGTCGCCGGCACCGAGCAGCTCCACCAGTTCCCGTTGCAGGCGGAGGGGATAGAGGCGGTCCGAGGAGATCCCGGCGACTGTCACCTCTGCCCTGACGCGCGAGAGGGCGGCCGCAAACCCGCCGTAACCACGAGAAAGGTCGTAGTGGTTCATCGCCTCGCTCAGCACGACGTAGCTGTTGGCGTCGAAACGGCCGATCATCTTGTCCCCGTGGTGCTCGAGATACGACTCGACGGCATAACGCCCGCCCTCGAGGGGGACCTCGTCGTCCTGGGGCCGGTTGGCGAAGCGCTCCTGGAGCTCCGTCTCGCTCCTGTAGCTCAGGTGGCCGATTCCGCGGGCGATGGCAAGCCCGGCCAGCGGCCCCTGTCCGGAGTCGTAGTAGTCACCGCCCAAAAAGCGCGGATCGAGGCGGATCGCCTGGAGCTGCAGCCAGCAGAGGGCGATCTGCTCGGCACTCGCGGCCGCTCCGGTGGCGACCACGATCGCCCGGGCGACCGCGTCGGGGAAGTCGACGGTCCATTGCAGGGCGCGCATCCCGCCCATCGAGCCTCCGACGGCGGCGTACCACGTGTCGATGCCGAGCTCCTCCGCCAGGGCGCGCTCCACGGCGACTTGGTCCCTGACGGTCACGACCGGAAAACGCGACCCGTACGGCCGTCCGTCCTCCGCCCACGAGATCGGTCCGGTGGTCCCTTGGCAACCCCCGAGGACGTTCGGGCAGACGACGAAGAACCTGTCGGTGTCGATCGGCGCTCCGGGGCCGACCATCGGGCCCCACCATCCGGGGGTCGGATGCCCGAAGCCCGCTGGGCCGCTCACGTGCGAGTCGCCGCTCAGGGCGTGCAGGACCAGGACGGCGTTAGACGCCTGAGCGTTCAGCTCGCCCCAGGTCTCATAGGCGACGGTGACGTGGCTGAGGTGGCCCCCCGCCTCCAGGTCCAGGCCAGCGGTTCGACGCGAACCTGCTCCGAAAAGGGAGACGAAGGTCCTCCGGCCGGGATCGTCTCCCGGCCGCCAAGCCCCGGTGACCGGGGCATAGGTCATGGTCTCGTTCAGCTCAGGCGCCTTTTGCGGCCCGGAAGCCGGCCTCGAGGTCGCCAAGGATGTCCGAAAGCGTCTCGAGGCCGATGCAGAGCCTGACCAGGTCCGGGGTGACGCCCGTTGTGACCTGCTCGTCCTCGGTGAGCTGCGAGTGGGTCGTGGTAGCCGGGTGGATCGCCAGGCTGCGGACATCGCCGACGTTCGCGAGATGGCTGAACAGCTCGAGGCCTTCGATGAAGTGGCTGCCCGCCTCCTTGCCGCCCTTGATGCCGAAGGTGAGGATCGCGCCACCACCGTTCGGGAGGTACTTGAGCTGCCTTCCGTGCCAAGGACTCGAGTCGAGCCCCGGGTAGCTGACCCACTCGACCTCGTCGCGGGCCTCGAGCCACTTGGCAACCGCAGTTGCGTTGGCGACGTGGCGCTCCATGCGGACGCTGAGGGTCTCGAGGCCCTGCAGGAAGAGGAACGAGTTCAGGGGAGCGATGGAGGCACCGACGTCCCGGAGGTACTGCAGGCGCGCCTTCAAGATGTACTGCGCCGGACGGAGTCCCTCCGGCAGCTCCGAGAACACGAGCCCGTGGTAGCTCGGGTCGGGTTCTGTGAAATTGGCGAACCGACCGCTTTGCACGTAGTCGAACCTGCCTCCGTCGACGATGATGCCGCCGATCGAGGTTCCGTGGCCGCCGATGAACTTCGTCGCCGAGTAGACGGCGATGTCCGCCCCGTGCAGGAAGGGCTGGCAGAGATAAGGCGTGGCCACGGTGTTGTCCACCACGAGAGGAATCCCGTGCTCGTGGGCGACGCCGGAGACGCCTTCGAAGTCGAGGATGTCCCCCTTCGGGTTGCCGATGGTCTCGGCGTAGAACGCCCGCGTGTTGGGCCGGACAGCGGCGCGCCAGGCGTCCAGGTCGTCGGGGTTGTCGACGAAGCTCACCTCTACGCCCAGCTTCGGCAAGGTGTAGTGGAGAAGGTTGTAGGTACCCCCGTACAGCGAGGCCGAGGAGACGATGTGGCCGCCGTTTTCTGCCAGGTTGAGCAGGGCGATCGTCTCGGCCGCCTGTCCGCTCGCCACGGCGAGAGCACCCACTCCGCCGTCGAGAGCCGCCATGCGCTCTTCGAAGACGGCTTGCGTCGGGTTCATGATGCGGGTGTAGATGTTGCCCAGTTCGGAAAGACCGAAAAGAGCTGCGGCGTGCGCCGTGTCCCGGAACACGTAACTGGTCGTCTGGTAGATCGGTACCGCGCGGGCGCCCGTGGTGGGATCCGGTGCGGCTCCCGCATGAATTTGGCGCGTCTCAAAGCCCCAGTCGGCCATCCCCAACCGTCTCCTTGTTCACAGACCGGCGACGGGTCCCATGACCGCGCCTTTCATCGACGGTAGCGGCCGATACTTGACTGGTCAAGTCAGGATTAATTCCTGGTTGATCACAACGAACGACAACTTGGACGCGATCGGCTTCCCGGTAGTCTCTGACACCGGTATCGAGCTCCGCGACGAGATCGAGCTCGAGCTCGATGAAGCGCCAACCGCGACGCGATAGCAACGCGGTCGGAACGTCGTTTACAGTCGTGAGGCATCTGGTGAGGCAAATCGAGCGTCCGGAGGGTCGTGTGCTGCCTGGTTTTGTGAATCCGAAGCCGTCCCGACGCGCCGCGCCATGGCGTGCCGCGCCACGGCGTGTCGCTTCGCGGGTCTTGGGCATCGGCGGCCTCGTCCTCGCCGGCCTCGTCCTCGCCGTCCTCGCCGTTCCGGCCGTCAGCGGAGCAGCGACGGCATCGCACCGTGCCACGGACGCCCAGGCAGGAAAGCCCGCGGTCTTCTCGATTCTGCCCTCGGGGGCGTCGCTTTTCGACGGGCAGTCGCTCGTCTCGCCCAACGGCAGGTTCAAGCTCGCCATGCAGTCGGACGGGAACCTGGTGCTCTACGGCGACGGCCTTGTCCTGTGGGATTCGGGCACGCTCAACGACGCCCCGGACACCGCGATGATGCAGGGCGACGGGAACTTCGTCATCTACAAGGCGAACCGCCCGATTTGGAGCTCGGGGACATCGAGCTCGGGGCGGGGTCTTTACAGGCTCGCCGTGCAGAACGACGGCAACGTGGTCGTCTACTCGCCGGCCAACAAGCCGCTGTGGCAGACCTTTGCCACGGCGGGCGCCGGCCTGCAGTACGGGGACTCCGGGCCGGCCGTGCGCGCGCTGCAAGCGCACCTCATGAAACTCGGCTACTGGCTCGGCACCGTCAACGGGTATTTCGGCGACTCGACCCAGCAGGCCGTGTGGGCGCTGCAGAAGGCCGCCGGGCTGCCCCGCACCGGCACCATCACGGGTGCGACCGCCGTCGCGATCGCGAACGGGGTGGTCCCCAAGCCGAGGCCCGCCGCGGGGAATCTCGTCGAGGTCAACCTGAACAGCGACCTTGTCATGATCATCCAGGGCGGCAGGCTCGCCTGGACCCTCAACACCTCGACGGGCGGCGGTTACACCTACTCGGACAAGAACGGGACCTCGGTCGCCATCACGCCCACGGGCGTTTACCACATCTTCTGGACCATCAACGGGCTGGACGTCGACTCGCTCGGCGCCTTGTGGCGCCCGAGGTTCTTCACATCGGGCGGCATCGCCATTCACGGCGACTCCTACGTGCCGCCGGTGCCCGTCTCCCACGGCTGTGTGCGCGTGAGCAACGAGGCGATCAACTGGATCTGGGCGAACAACATCCTGCCTATCGGCGAGGAGGTCTGGGTCTTCTGAGGTGACCTCGCCGGTGCGGCGATGGTCGATCGGTGGGACGATCGGGCTGTCGGCACGACGCTCCGAGTGAGCGGCGTGGGGAGACTGGAGGGGACTAGGCGTGCTCAAAGCGGAGTATGACGTGTCACTCGACGTGGCTGTCGTCGAGGCGAGAAGGTGGCTGGCGTCGATCGACCAACGGCCCGTGCGCCCTGAAGCCGACGGCATGGCCATGCTGCGGGCCTTCGACGAGGAGCTACCCTTAAAGGGCGAGCGTGCCGACTTCGTGGTGCGCACACTTGCAGAGCGCGCCGGCCCCGGGCTCATGGCGATGAGCTCAGGACGATTCTTCGGGTGGGTGATCGGCGGAGTGCTGCCGGGGGCGCTCGCGGCCGACTGGCTGGTAAGCGCCTGGGACCAGAACGCGGGGATCGGCGAGCCGGCGCCGGCAGTGTGTGCCATCGAGCAGGTGACCGCGCGCTGGATCCTGGAGGTGCTCGGTCTGCCGGCGACGTGTTCGGTCGGTTTCGTCACCGGGGGCCAGATGGCCAACACGGTCTGCTTGGCGGCAGCTCGCAATTACGTGCTCGCCGCCGATGGCTGGGACGTCGAGTCCGAAGGGCTTGTCGGCGCGCCGCCCGTCACCGTCGTGGTGGGAGAGGAACGGCACAGCGCCATCGACCGGGGGCTCCGATTCCTCGGGCTCGGATCTCGTTGCATAAGGACCGTCGACGTCGACGGGGCTGGGCGGATCCTGCCCGGGGCCCTCGAGGCCGTCCTGGCGAACGTGAGCGGGCCCACGATCGTCTGCGCACAGGCGGGCAACGTCAACGGGGGGGCCGTGGACCCGCTCGGGCACGTCCGGGACGTGGTCGACCGGCGGGCCACGGGGGACATCTGGCTGCACGTAGACGGTGCCTTCGGCCTGTGGTGTCGGGCCGACCCGTCCCGACGTCACCTGCTGCAAGACGTGGATCGCGCCGACTCGTGGGCGACAGACGCCCACAAGTGGCTGAACACCCCCTACGACTGCGGGATGGCGATCTGCGCCCACCCCGAGGCGCATCGGCGTTCCATGACGACCCGGGCGCCGTACCTGCCCGCCGCGGACGAGGCCGAGCTGCGCAACCCCATGGACTTCAACCCTGAGTTCTCCCGGCGCGCCCGCGCGGTCCCGGTGTGGGCGGCGCTTCGCCAGCTCGGAGTCGACGGGCTGGCCAGGATGGTCGACCGGTGCTGCCTGATGGCGGAGAGGTTCTCGGATTCGCTCGGGTCCGCAGATGGCGTCGAGGTCATGCACCAGGAACTCAACCAGGTCGTCGTCCGTTTCGTCGCGCCCGCAGGCAAGGACGACGACGCCCACACCCGCGGGGTCATCTCCGAGGTTCAAAGGCAAGGAACGTGCTTCCCGAGCCCGACAGTGTGGAAGGGGCGCGCGGCTATGAGGATCTCGGTAAGCAGCTGGCGCACGGACGAGGACGACGTCGATCGCTCCGTGCAGGCCATGCTGGCGGCTCACTCGGGGTCCTGAGAGGACCTCCGAGCCTCCTGGTGGTCGGGACCGGCATCGATCCGGTGACCTCGCGCTTTTCAGGCGCGCGCTCTACCAACTGAGCTACCCGACCGCTCGTCCCGTCGCCGGGACGGCTCTCCATATTGCCCCAAGAGGCGTAGCCGCACTGCACGGCCACGCCGCAAGCAGCCCCGCAAAGCGGACCTGACGGGATTTGAACCCGCGACCTCCGGCTTGACAGGCCGGCGTGCACTCCAGGCTGCACCACAGGTCCCGGTGTCCGGCAACCTACTGCCAACTGCCGGTGCGGATGAGCTGCTGCCGGGTCAACGGCTTGCGCCTTGAGACCCGACTTCGAGATCCTAGGCGATAAGGCGGCAGCCGTGAGCAGCCGGGTGCTCGGTCGGCCGCGTGAGCAGTCAATTCGCCTCGCCGGTGACCACCGCGAAGACGAATCCGTCGTGTCCCTTGGAGCCGACGGTCTGAACGGCCGTGGCCATCACTCGCGGTTCGTCGGCGAGCGCCTCGAAGAAACGCCTCATTCCCAGGACACTGGGGTCGTCGCTCGCCGCGTCGGCCACGCGGCCGCCACGCACGACGTTGTCGACGACGATCACGCTCCCGAGATGCGAGAGCCGCAACGACCAGGTGAAGTACTCCAGAGTGGGCACCTTGTCGGCGTCGATGAAGGTCAGGTCGAATGGCGGTTCGGCCCGCGCCGCCAGGCTCGGGAGAGTCTCGAGCGCCGGTCCGACAATGATCTCCACGCGGTCGGCCAGGCCGGCTCTGGCGATGTTGGCCTCGGCGACTTGCGCGTGGCGAGCACTTGCCTCGAGGGTCACGAGCTTGCCTCCCGGCTGCAGCGCCCGGCCGAGCCAGATCGTGCTGTACCCACCCAGGGTCCCGATCTCGAGGATCCTGGTCGCCCGGCTGGCGAGGGTGAACAGGTACAACAGTTTGCCCTGGTTGGGGGCCACGTTTATCTCGGGGAGGCCCGCATCGGCGCTGTCTTGCAAAGCCGAGTCGAGGGCCAGGTCGGGTGGCACAAGTCGATCCGTGAGGTACCGGTCCACGTCTGTCCATAGCTGTTGGGTCATGTTCCCATCATGCCGAGACGGCGGACGGCAGGCCTACAAGTGGGTCGAACCACGTGGATCGTGAGCCGTCGCGGCCCCCAGGTCTCATGTGCGACGCCACCCGAAACAGGGCGTTCGACCCTAATCAACACGGGGTGGATTGCTTATTGTGAATCCGTGGACCTGGGCGTCTCGGTTCTGGTCGACCGAGCAGGTCTTGACAGGTTTTGCTGGTCGCTCGCAGTCCGCGGCCACATCGAGTCCGGAGGTGACCGGTCATGACCGAGAACATTGGCGAGCTGGTGGCTGAGCACCCCCTCTTCAGCGGGTTGCCCGTAGACGTGGCGGAGCTCGTGGGAGGTTGCTCGCAGAACGTCGCCATCGCGACGGGTCAGCTCATGCTGGAAGAGGGTGAACCGGCGCGTTCACTGTTCTTGCTGCGACGCGGCCATGTTGCGCTCGAAGTGCACGAGCCAGGCCGTGTCCCGCTTGTCATCGACCGGATCGGCCCCGGTGAGCCCGTGGGCTGGTCCTGGATGTTCCCCCCGTACCGGTGGAACTTCGACGCCCGCGCTCTCGAGCCTGTGGGTGCCATCTCGGTCGACGCCGACTGCTTGCGCGCCAAGGCGGAGGCGGACCCGGCCTTTGGCTACCTGCTGATGAAGCGACTCGCGGCAGTGGTGCTCGACCGTCTCCAGGCGACGCGGATCCGGTTGTTGGACGTCTACGGCCGCGACTCTTACTGAGCTTCGCCCCGGCGGTCAGACAAAGGGCCCTGCCTCGGCCTCGCCGGCATCCGGGCCGAGCCCGGCGTGCCTGCGTACAACCACCTCGAACGCGTCGGCATCGTCAGGGGTTATGAGCGGTCGCACGTGCCGGCCTAGATCGACGATGAAACCGACCGACTTCTTGCTTCGCTGCGGGTCCAGGCTCGCCCAGTAGCGCGGGTCCGCAGTACCCCAGATCCTCAGACGTCCGCGGAACGTGCTGAGCGCCACGCGCCGGACCGAGCGAATCGAGCCGTAGGGAATGCGCTTTGTCCCCCAGGGGAAGTAGTAGCCACGGATCCTGATGTCCTCGGGCGTGCACTCGATCCAGCGGTCGTGGTAAATGTTGTCCATGAGGCCGCCTCCGCGGTGATAGAGGTGAAGGCCCACAGTATCGGGGCCTTCACGCAGGTGGAGAGGTGCCCAGCAACGGGACTCGGAAACGGCAAGACGGCATCGCCCGCAAGTTACAGCCCGCCTCGGAACGGGGCGGTCTTCTCCCGGCTTTCGAACACGTCGCAGAAGACGAATCCGTCCCTTTCCACGACCTGACCGGTCCTTACGTCGATTGGCGAGCGGAACCCGGGTCCGTCCCATACGAAGGTGTGGAACTCGCCGTTCTCACCGCAGGGATCGACCCCGGTGGGGAGCTCGCTCAACAGCTTCGCGTCGAAGCTCCTCCCCGCGAAATCTCCTCGGAGGCGCGCCGGGTCCACACAGGTGACTATCGCTTCCAAACCCGAGTTGAGCATCTCCCGCGCGAGAACGTCCGTCGGCCGGTTCCAGAGCGGGAACACGGGCCGGACCCCGGTCCCGGCCAGCTGCGCCTCGCGGTATTCGCGGACGTCTTGGAGGAACAGGTCGCCGAAGACGACGCACGTCACTCCGGCCGCGCCTGCGACCTCGAGCGCCCCCGCCATGAGCGTCTCGTAGCGCTCGTTCGAGCAGGCCGCGGGGATATCGACGGTGACGAGGGGCAGGCCGAGACGATCCGCCTGCGCCTCGAGCAAACTTCGACGGACGGCATGCATTGCCACTCTCTGCGCGTCGGCGTTCACCGTGCACAACAGAGCTGTGACCTCGAGGTTGCCTGTCGAGCGGGCGGCAGCAAGCGCCATCGTGCTGTCCTTGCCGCTGCTCCAGCTCATCCATGCTCGTTCACGGGCAGCCATCGCCTCAGTCTTGTCGAGGACGTAACGACCCGCGCCCGCACCGGCGCCCCCCGCCGGCACTAGCGGTGGAGAAGACTCGAGAGAATTGTCGGTGAGGCTGACCTCGCGGTTGCGGCGACGACCGGCGTCTTGAGGACTGGCCTCGGGACGAAGGGCCGTCGAGGCTTGAGTAGCGTGGTCCGCGAATCGCCGAGGCAAGGTGAGCGGGCCGATGCGACATCCAGCCCAGGCCGCATCATCGTGGCCGACGTCACAGGAGGTCTCCCGTGGAAACTGAGGTCGTCGAGCTCTCCGGTCACATCATCGACTCTCTCCTGCTCGGCAAGGTGCTGGATGCGATCGTGGAAGCGGGCGCTGACTATCGCATGTTCGACGTCGAGATCGGGCGCACCAACACCGACACGAGCAACGTCCGCCTCGAGATAACGGCGCGGGACAAGCGAACTCTCGAGTTGTTGCTCGAGAACCTGCAAGTGCATGGAGTGAACCGGATCCTTCTCTCGCCCGCCCGTCTGGTTGCCTGCGACCGTGATGGGGTTCTGCCGGCCGGCTTCTACTCCACGACAAACCTGCCGACCTATGTGCTGGCCGGCGGCGACAAGATCAAGGTCGAGAACCCGGAGATGGACTGCGCGCTCGTCGTACGCGACGGAATCGTGCGTACGGTTCCGATGCACCGCGCCCGCAAGGGGGATCTCGTCGTCGTCGGGCTCGACGGAGTCGAGGTCACCGCGCCCTCGAAGCCCCGAGGGCTCAACAGCTTCGAATTCATGTCCTCCGAGGTGAGCTCGGAAAAGCCGAAGAGACTGCTGCTCGAACGCCTCGTCGAACGCCTCCGGGCCGCCCGCGCCGCCGATGGCAAGGTGCTCGTCGTGGCGGGACCGGCAGTCATCCATACCGGGGCGGGTCCAGACCTTGCCCGGTTGGTGCGCAACGGGTGGGTCGACGTCCTGTTCGCGGGCAACGGTTTTGCGACCCATGACATCGAGTCGAACGTCCTTGGCACCTCGCTGGGCGTCTCGGTGAAAGAAGGGACTCCGACCGAGCACGGGCATGCCAACCATCTGCGGGCGATCAACGAAGTTCGACGCGCCGGGTCAATCGAGGCTGCGGTTGCAAGCGGCTGGCTGTCAAGCGGCGTGATGTACGAATGCGTGCAGGCGACCGTGCCCTTCCTTCTCGCCGGCTCACTGCGCGACGACGGGCCGCTGCCGGACGTCGTCACCGACTCGGTGGAAGCAGCCGACACGATGCGCGAACTGATCGGGGGTGTCACCGTCGCCTTGATGCTCGCCTCGACTCTGCACGCCATCGCGACGGGCAATGTGCTTCCTTCGTGGGTCGAGACCTTCTGTGTCGACATAAACCAAGCCGTCGTGACCAAGCTGGCCGACAGGGGAAGCCATCAAGCATTCGGCATTGTCACCGATGTCGGCCTCTTCGTCCGGGAGCTGGCCGCAGAGCTCGGCGCGTGAGACACGGCCGGCGAGTCGCGTGCATGGCTCGTTTCCGTGTCAGAGGTGGATCTCGCCGAGCTCGAGCTCCAAGACTCCGTCGTTCACGGCCACGATCGCCCTTCGGGCGCTGAAGGACACCACTCCCGGGGCGTCTGATCGGATTCCGTGCAGAGTCCGGACCGCTCGCAAGGGATGACGCTTGTCCTCGAGGACCACCCATGGCTGCACGTCGGCCAGCAAGAGTGCCGTGACCCGGCATTGGAAGAGGTGCTGGGACAGATTCAGGCCCACCACGGCATCTTCGCAGGTGAAGTTCGCGCCGTAGCTCGCCGCCGAAGCGTCCTGGTTCTCACCCGGCTCATCGGCGAGCGCCCGCGGCACGCCGGTTTCCAAGACGCAAACGATGGCAGCCCGCGTCGCGGCTGACACCGCTGCCGGCTCGACCTCCTCGGGCGTCGGCACCCACGATTGGGCAAGAATCGGGCCGGCGTCGAGCTCCTGGCTTGCCCAGTGCATCGTCGCGCCGATTCGTGTCTCGCCCTCGTACAAAGACCTGTAAGCATTGGGACCTCGGTAGGCGGGCAGCAGTGCCGGATGGATGTTGACGGTGCCGTGAAGGGGAATCCTCGAGACGCTCTCAGGGATCTTGCTGAAGGCGACGATGACCCCGAGGTCGACCTGCGAGGCGCGCAGGGCGGCCTCACAGTCAATCACCGTGGGCACCACCATCACCGTGGTGTGCTGGCGGGCACTGGCCATGGTTGCCGCATGCTGGTGGGGATTCGACTGAGGGCCATGGAGGGATACGAGTAGAGCCACCTCGAGACCAGCCGACTCAGCCCAATCGTTCAGCAAGGCGACCGACCTTCCCAGGACTGAGAAGACGGCCAATCGCTCTCTCATCCCTGAGCCCTTCTCCTCCGGAGACGCTGCGTATCTCCTGACTCAGAGTGTCGGATGATTGCATTGAGCACTTGAGTCACTTGTGTCACGCCGCATTCGCGTCTCCGTGGCCAGTCCACGGGCGCAATGTCGGCGGCGACGACATCGCCGGGCGCCTGTCAGGTGAGTCTGGCCCAGGTTGTCCCGTTGGTGGTGCGGTACAGGCCGTAGCCCGGGAGGGGTAACCAGGCACAGGTCGACCCGGCGGTCGCAAGCTCGGTGCCGTAGCCGCCCGTCTCGATACGAGCGCCGGTCCAGCTACGACCTCCGTCGGTGCTGCTCGCGACCCCGTCCACTGCCCCCAGCAGCCACAGCACACGACCGTTGCCGCTGATAGTCAGGTCAAAAGCCATCTCGGCACCCATGTTCCCTTGGTTGGGTCCTTCCGGGCTGCCCTCGGCGATAAGTGTCCAGTTCGTTCCCTGGTCGGTCGTCGCATAAAGGGCAGTCCGCCCCTGGTGCATGCCGCCATCGAGCTGGCAGTAGAGGTACCAATGTGTTCTGCCGGGAGCGACGAGGCCGGTCGGAACGAGTCCCTCACAAGGATCGTCGAGGATCGTCCAATGCTTGCCGCCGTCAGTGGTGAGAAGCAGGCTTGACGGCGAGCCTTCACTGCCCTCCTCGACGACAGCAGAAGAGGGTCCGAGACGGTCGAACAGCGTGGCGGCACGTGTGCTCGCAGAGATTCCCTCCGAGGCGCGTACGCCTTCGGTCGGGATAGGCGTCTCGCGGGCAGGTGTCAGGTGTCCGAGCGGGTAAGTGAGGAGCCTGCTCGGGCACAGCCCGTCCGGTGGCACCAATGACGCCGGGCAGAACTCCGAGACGATCCATAATGACGAGCCTGCGAGCGAGAGGGCCGTAGGCCAGCCGGATGTACGCAGCGACGACCAAGTTCGGCCAGCATTGTCGGTGAACAGGGTCTCGGCCGGGTCGGTGCCTTGCACGTAACCCTCGTCCGGGTTCCTGAACGCCAGTTGCAGTGCGTAGGTCGCTGCGGGATTGAAGTTCGCGGGAAGCTTGCCCGTGGTCCGCCAGGTCTGTCCACCGTCACTGGTGGCTGCCAGGTAGTCCCGGTATCGAGCCGGAACGCCCCCTTTGCAATTGTGCTTGCACAGCGGAGCCAAAGGCGAGAACACAACCGCGACGCCTGAGCGCGACGTGAACATCTCCAGGTTGATGACGTGTGTCGCCGGGGTGGTCGGGCCGCTGTACGGCGTGGCGATCGCATGGACGGACGAGATGACGTTGCCGTTGAGCGGCTTTGTCGTCCTCGGCGTAGCGACCGAGCCGCTGCGCCCCGCGAGCATCAGCGTCATGGCCACTG
>Ga0182021_10007739_pt1 | contig 12739 bp, 10 predicted proteins | sample 612E3MmetaG_FD_120493 | JGI IMG/M metagenome (GOLD analysis project Ga0182021, IMG submission 120493) | Permafrost microbial communities from Stordalen Mire, Sweden - 612E3M metaG (Illumina Assembly) | ecosystem: Environmental > Terrestrial > Soil > Wetlands > Permafrost | place: Sweden... | reverse complement strand
CCGTCAGACCGCGCAGGTCGCTGGGGCCCTGTAGCCCAGGCAGGATTGGCAAGATCGATTTCTCCTGGGCGGATCCCCGTCCGCGCGCTGCTCCAGGGGTCTGCCGTTTCTGTAGGCGGCCAAGCGCCACCATGTCTGCCGGGCAGTCTACCGCGCTTGCCGGCCGGCGCTGCGCGGCGATGGGTGCGGTGTGGCCAGTGGGCCGTCTCCCCTACTCCTGGTCCACTGCGTCTGCGGCGCGAATCTCAACTGCCTCCAGGGCTCCGGAAGAACGTTCCAGGAGCTTCTGGACACGTAGATCAGCTTCCGCCAGCAATGTCGAGCACCGTTCGTGCAGAGCGACGCCGCGCTCGTATAGAGCGATGGAGCGCTCGAGCGGCAGACCGCCCTGCTCCAGCTCGCCGACCGTGCGCTGCAACTGCAGCAACGCCTCGTCGAAGCTGAGGGCAGAGATCTCGACCGCCGGCTCCACGCCCTGTTCCTCAGTCACCGCCGCTCTCCTCCCGGCCGCTCTGGTCGTCGATCGGTCGCATCTCGTCGCCGCCGGCGCTGGCTCGAGCCTCGAGCGAGCGGTCCAGACGCAACCCGAGGAGCATACCAATACGGATCGACGACGCGAACACGGCCACTGCCAGGACCACAAAGACCGCGCCGATGCCAACGGCCTCGATCACGGCCTCGTACCTCGCGCTTTGCCGTCCTCGACCCGCGCGGCCACGTCACCGCGCGCGACTCTGATCGCCAGCAACTCGCCCGCGGGGGCGTCGGCCGGGTCGCGAACCACGACGCCGTCCACACTTCGACGCACGATGGCATAGCCGCGATCGAGCGTGGCCTGGGGTCCGAGCGCCATGAGCGACGCCGTGCTGCGCTCCAGGCCGATGCGCGCCGCGGAGAGTCGGGCATCGACCGTGGGACCGAGTCGCGCGGAGAGGGAAGCATCGACCGCACGGCGTCGAGCCACCTCGTCGCGCAGACACCGAGTGGCCCGATCGAGCAGCAGCCCTGCGCGTTCGCGAGCCTGGGCCAGCTGTGCCCCGGGTCGCAGCCGCTCAAGGGCTCGACCCTCGGCCGCAAGCTCGCCGCGTGCAGTGGAGATTGCCGCAATCGCGCAGGTACGGCCGCGCCGGGCTATCTCTCCGATGCCTGCGGCCACCTCCACCCTATCGGGGACGACCAGCTCGGCGGCCGCCGAAGGCGTTGGAGCCCTCACGTCGGCGGCGAAGTCGGCCAGGGTCACGTCGACTTCGTGGCCTACGCCACAGACCACGGGCACGGGATGGGCCACGACGGCCCGCACGACGCGCTCGTCGTTGAACGGCCAGAGGTCTTCCAGCGAGCCACCGCCTCGGGCCAGGATGACCACCGCGGGGACGTCGTCCGGCCGGCCCTCCGCGCGGCACCGCTCGCCCCACCGGGCCAGGCGATCCAGCGCGGCGACGACGCTTGCGGCCGCTCCTTCTCCCTGGACCTGGCAGGACGCGAGGACGAGGCGGGCCAGTGGCCACCGACGGGCGATGACGTGGCAGATGTCATGCCAGACCGCACCCGTCGCGCTGGTGGCCACACCGATAACCGCCGGCCGATACGGCAGAGGCCGTTTTCGGGACGAGTCGAACAGCCCCTCCGCCGCCATCCGGGCCTTCAGAGCCTCAAACCGAAGGGCAAGGTCGCCGAACCCGGCCGGCTGGACCGCGGTTACGTAGAGCTGGTAGACGCCCTGTGTCTCGAACACGTCCACTCGCCCGTGAACGACGACCCTCAATCCCGTTCGCGCTTCGAACGGGGACGCCAGGCGGTCGTCGCGGAAGAACACGCAGGCAAGCTGGCTACGCTCGTCCTTGAGGGTGAAGTAGCAGTGGCCGGCCGAGGAAACCGTGACCCGCCCGACCTCGCCCTCGACCCAGACGTCGCGCAACTCCGCCTGGGCCCGAACGGCATCACGGACGGCACGAGTCACCTCGCTCACGCCAAGGATCTTCAACGCGAATTTGGGCTGCGATGTCGCAACAGGCAGCGACTCTCCGGCGGGCGTCGATGCCTGCGAGGGCGCTGGTGACGAAGGCACGGACGCCTCGGTTTGAGGACCGGCAACACGAGAATCCGTCGCCCGGAAGTCGCTCTGAGCCGTGGGTGATGCCGCTCCCGATTCGGTGTCGTCGATCGCGTCCCAGGCCGGCAGAGCCCAATCGGGCGGGTCCGCACGCCGCGCCGGGCGCTCGCCGGCATCCTCCACCGGGAGGTCGCCCCACAGCGGATCGCTCTCCGGCGGGTCCTTGCGACTCACCGACGGCTCCTTCCGACCCCGACTGGCACCGACCTGGCTCCGGAGGCGCTCAGAGCCGGGTCTGGTATTCGCCGGTCCTGGTGTCGACGCGAATGGTGTCGCCTTCGTTGACGAAGATCGGAACCTGAACGGAGAGGCCGGTCTCCAGCTTGGCCGCCTTGCGCGCACCGGTCTGGGTGTCTCCGGCAAAGCCCGGCTCGGTCTCGATGACCTTCAAATCGACCGTCACCGGAAGTTCGACGCCGATGGTTTCGCCCTGGTAACTGGTTCGATCCAGCAGCATGCTTTCCTTCAGGTAGTTGATCGCGTCGTCGAGCTGCTCGCCCCGCAGGCTGAACTGCTCGTAGCTCTCGGTTTCCATGAAGTGGTAGTCGTCGCCGTCCTGATAGAGGAACTGGATCTGGCGGTGATCCAGCTGGGCGCGCGGCCAGCGGTCGCCGGCCTGGAATGAGCGCTCGACCGTCGCCCCGCGCTTGACGTTGCGGAGCTTGATGCGGACCTGGGCGGATCCTCGTCCGATCTTCAGGTGGTGGTAGTCGAGGATCTGCCACAGGTCGCCGTCGAGCTCGATGACCACACCCTTGTGCAGGTCGCTTGTTGAAATCATGGTGGCGGAGGGCTCCTCAGGATGAAGGCGGAACGTCTGGCGGTCGTACCTGCCGAGGCCCGATTGTAGCCGAGGACGCCACCCGAAAGCTCAGACTCCCACGACAAGGACGTCTCGTGGGAATGCAGTGAGCCGTGGCAGATCGGTCCGGGTCAGATCGAAGAGCAACAGATCTTCGATGCGGACGCCGGTCACGCCGTCGATGTAGATCCCTGGTTCCACGCTGAAGACCGTCGGACTCGGCAGCGGGTCGTCGGTGGCGGCGCGACTCAGCGAGGGCAACTCGTGCGTGGCAAGACCGATGCCATGCCCGGTCCCGTGGCCGAAATGCTCGCCATGGCCCGCGGCCTCGATGACCTCCCGGGCCGCGGCGTCGACAGCCCGACCGCTCGGTGCGGGACCGCGCGCGCCGAGCGCCGCCTCCAGCGCCGCGATCGAGGCTGTCTGCGCAGCCGCCACCGTCTCGTAGATCTCCAGCTCGGCCGACCTGGGCTCGCCGACGAACAACGTCCGCGTCATGTCGCTGCGATATCCGTCGACCATCGCCCCGAAGTCGAACAGCAGAACCTGGCCGATCCGGACCTCCCGCCCCGACGGAGATCCGTGCGGGAGGGCCGCGTCGGGGCCGGCCAGGCAGGCGACGCCAAAGGCAAGGGCATCGGCGCCACCGGTTCGCATCTCCCACTCGAGTGCCAGGGCCAGCTCGCGTTCAGTCTGACCGGGCTTGATACGCCGCAGGATCGCCGCCAGGGCCCGGTCCGCGACGGCGCAGGCCGACCTGATTCGCTCGATCTCCGACGGCTCCTTGACGGCTCGATCCCTCTCGACCCAGCCGGCGGCCTCCACCAGACGGACTTCCGGCGCCGCGATCTCGAGCTCGACCCACAGTTCGTGGCTGATCGCGGCCGACTCTACGGCCACTCTCCGCGCACCCAAACTCGCGACCGCATGGGGCCACGCCGCGGCAAGGTCGTGGGTCGTCGGCTCGATTCGGGCACCTGCAGTCTGCGCGATCGCCTGGAGCCGGTAGCGGCTGTCCGCGAAAATGACAACCTCCTGGCCCGATACGAGGAATCGCCCGGAATTGCCGGCGAGCCGGTCTTCGCCGTCGTCCAGGGCGAAGCCCGTCAGGTAGCGCATGTGCTCGGAGCGGATGCCGAAGTAGGCGTCGACGCCCTCAGAGGCCATCCGTGCACGCAGTCGGGCAAGCCTAATAGGTCGGGCCGCGTCATCGGCGTCGGCCCACCGCGCCCGATCGGCCTCGCTCGGGGGCGCCGGAAAGTCCGCCGGATGAGGCAGGTTCCGAACCAGTCTTGTCATGGCGTCATGGTAGCCGCGGCGGGCGCCATTGCCAGCGGCACGTTCCCACCGGCACTGCGCCAAAGAGCCCAATCGCCGATCCGAGCCGGGCCGTCCACGGTCCCCTACTTCGTGTAGCCGTACTTCTTGAGGTTGGCGTCCTGTTCCGCTTGCGTCTTTGCGAACGCGTGCGTGCCGCTGCCGTCATTCTTGGCCAGGAAGTACAAATAGCCATCGGCCGTGTCCGGCTGCGTAGCCGCATCCAATGACGGCCCACCGGGGGAGCATATCGGGCTCGGCGGCAGGCCCGCGTGGTGATAGGTGTTATAGGACGCCAGGTTGCCGGGGAAGACGACCTGGCTCAAGGCCACAGTGGTCTTGATGGGGTTCCAGAAGGTGTAGTCAACCCAGTTCTCGATCGCGTGCGACTGCAGCCACACCGAGTCGTTTGCGTAGTTGAGCGTTGGGTCGGCATCGAGCAGGCCCGTCGGCCACATCTTGGGGTTCAGACGATTCCCGTACACGCCGGCGATGAGCGGCCGGTCGGAGTCGACCTTCGCTTCCGTTTCGACGAGCGACGCGATCTGGACCTTCTGGTAGATCTGGTCCGGAGGCAGCTTCAGGAGCTCCGGTGGCGCATTGTTGGCGAAAGCGTCCAGGAGCATGCCCAGCAGCTGATCGGGTGTCGTGTCTGGTGGTACCTCGTATGTCGCAGGGAAGAGGAACCCTTCCAGCGAGGCTCCGGCGGGGAGCTTCAGCCACGTGCGAGGGCCCGTAAGGTCGGCGGTGGGATGCGTCGCCAGCTCGTAGAACTGACTGACATTCATCGTCAGAGGAGCGGTCTTGTCGGCCGGATTGGCCTCGAGATATTCGAGCTCGGCCACCATCTGCTCGATCCTGAGACCCTCCCGGAAGGTAAGGCGGACTCGCGGCGGCGCCACGGGCGGCGCGATCAGGACTGCGATTATCTGGTCGACCGTCATCGACTTCATGACCACGTGGCGGCCGACCTGGAAGTCCGCGGTCACACCCTTCTCAATAGCCTCATATACAAAGGCCCGGGTGTCGGTGATCACGCCCAGCCCGACGAGCTGGTCCCCGATATCCGGCGGCGTGGCGTTCACGGCGATGATGATCGGGATGGGCTCGGTGTTCTTTGGATCGACCGGACGGCTGATGCTCGACCACAGCGCCCCTCTGACGATGTCCGAAACGAACGGGACCCTCAGTGCCGTGGCGTTCTCCGCGGCCCAGTCCACGATGCCGCCCACAGCCAGCGGGCGGGCGACGTAGTAGAGGCCGCCCAGCACGATGCCCCCAAGCAGGGAGGCGAGGATCGCGAAGCCGACGAGTCGACCGGGACCGCCCGAACGGCTCCGGCGATAGTCCCGGCGTGTGTCGAACGGCGCCGGCCCACGCGCGTCGGCGATCTCTTGCGGGGTCGGCGGCGTGTAGCCATCCCAGCCCCTGTCGACGACCACGCGCCGTGCCTGGTCCGTAGGGCCGCGGCCGGCCCCGCCTGCCCTCGGCTTATACCCGCCTCGCAGCGTCATATGAATCTCCGGTCCGGGTCCTCGGTGGAAGTGGCGTCCAGATCATCCTGCAGAATCAATGCCGCCGCTTCCCTGTCGATCCGGGCGCGATGCGCTTCTCTCTGGGCTGCGCTCGGTGGGCCGCCCGATCGACCGCGGCCCGCCGTCCCGACGCGGTGCTCGGCACGCTCGCTCGTCAAACGCTCGTCTCGAAACCTCAGGGCGAGTCCCGTTGCCGCAGCCACGGCTTCCGCCCACTCCCTCGTCCGGGCTGCCTGCAAGCCCTCGCTGCCATCCATGTTGAACGGCAGTCCCACGACCAGCACCTGGGCCCCTTGTTCTGCCGCGATGCGCGCTATCGCGGCAGCGTCCTCGGAGACGCTCTTGCCTCGACTCAGCGTCGTGAATGGCGACGCAGTGTGCGCTCCCGGATCGCCGATGGCGACACCGATCCGGCGCTCCCCAAGGTCCACGCCTACGATGCGCCGCCCGCCTCCGACGGACGCGCCCCGGGCCACCGGCATCAGGGCGTGGGGCTCGGCGAGATGCCGGCCGTGGCGCTTGCGGACGGCAACTTCGAGGGCGGAGGCGTTGGATGTTGGGAGGGAGTAACCGCTGCGGTCACGGTCGGGGACGCGGGTACGGTGCTGGAGGCAATTGCCGGAGGCGAACTCGAGGCCCCTGATGCGATGGGAATCCCACCGCGCGAATTGGTCACCCCGCCCGCGCCGCTCGGCGAGGAACGACCGCCGGCTGCAGGGCTGCCACTCGACTGCGCGGGCGGGACCACCACCTGCATGTCGATCCGGAAATCGAAGCTCGGCACGGTCGATGACCAGGATGGTGAGAGCGTTATCTCGACCGTGCCGTATTGCCCCAGGAAGGTGCGTGCCTCCGCCACAGACTTGCCTTCGATGGCGGCGCGGAGCTTGTTTGCGTCGACAACCGGCACCTGGGTGGCCTGCACTGTCACGGGCACGACTAGGACCGAACCCTGGGCCTCGGGAGTGCCCGTCTTGGAGACCACGGAGCTGTCGACCAGGGAGTAGCCCGACTTCACCGCAGCCTGGATGCGGCGCGTCGCCAGGTCCCTGACATTGGCCATGTTGGCCACGATCACGGTGCCGGTGACCTGGCAGTCGATCTTGAATGACGAGACGGGCTGGCCAGTGACCACCTGGGGATCGGGGTTGCAGGTTGCCACTCCAAGGTGCGCCGACGCGGTGAACATCGTTGAACCGGTTGGAACCGACCCGGGGGCCGTGAGCGCCGACTGGAAGTTGGCCTCCAGCTGCGCCCAAAGATCGGCCTGGGCACTCGTCACGTCGGACTGCTGGACCTGGGGCGTCTCAGTGTGCGTGCCGCCAGTGGTCGGGGCAGTGTTCGTGACCGAAACCTTGACGGCCACCAGGCCGGAGGGCACGGTCACGATCGAGCCCGCCGGAACGTTGCCCGACACGCCTTTCGTCACCGCCTGTACGGTCGCATCGACCTTGCCCGGAGTAATGCGGAAGTCGGCGGAAACCGAGGCCATTGGAACCTTCACCGTCGAAAGGGTCGTGAAGGCTACCCCCCCAGCGGTGGCAACGCGGGTGCCGGCGACCACCGGCACAGCCTGCACCGTGTCGAGGCTCAGGAACGTAACCGTCCCCTTAGCCGGCGTCTCCACCACGTTCACGCCCGTCGCGTCGTACGTACCAGACGCGTTGACCGAGAAGGCCCTGTTCAAGCCGGGCACCACTCCGGCCTGGTCGTTGGCCACGGTGGCGCTCGGGTCCACTTTGACGCTGATCGTCATCGGCCCAACGGGGTCTTGCCGGAGGGTCAGCATCACATCGGCGCTGGGATACAAGAAGAAGCCGACTCCGGCAATCGCAACAACAGCCACGAGCGCGATCGCTGCCACGAGAAGCCGGGGTATCCGGGTCCCCGTGCCTTGAGCTGAGGATCGGCCCTGGAAGCGGGTGGCACCGGTCGTGGCCCGAGCGGGCGCTCCACCCGGCCCAACGGTCAGCGCGAGTTCGTCGAGAGCGGCCGTGACCGCGCTCGGCGGCTTGCCTTGCACGGCGCCCGCGAGGGCGGCTTCGGCGCTCTCATAGTCGCCGACGCTCGCGTACACGGGCAGCTGCGCGGACCTGGCCACGGATTGCACCGTCGGATCCGCGGCGATGATCGCCAGGCGCTTGTTGCGATGCTTGGCCTCGCCGGCGAGGAGCCTGAAGTTGATCCGTGACGTGGCCACCCGGGAGCCGCCCGATAGCACCAGGGCGATGCGCGGGTCCGACGAGTCGCGGATTCGAGCCGCAGCCGAGGTGATCTCGTCGTCGGCGTCGAGATAGTAGATAGCCATCCGCTACATCTTCATGGCACGGAGGACGCGCCGCAAGGCGATGTCCAGTGGATCTTCGTTCGTCTGCAGTTCAATCGCCTGGTATGCCAGGCCGAGAGGGGTCACGTCCTGCTGGTCCACCAGAAGGTGAGTGCCGTCCTTGATGCGTTCGACTTGTTCGGGGGCCATGATCACGACCTCCGGCGGCCGGCTGAACGGGAGGCGCCTCCAGAACTCCTCTCCGCGCAGAGTAGTTCCCATCTCCGTCAGATGGGAACCTCCACCGCACAGGTAGATCCGCCCGGGGAGAAGGTCTCCCGCGGCCAGCTCATCCATCACCAGCTCAACCCCGGCTGCCCAGATGGCCACATCGTCGGCGACGATCCGAGCCACTTCGGCGCGGTGTTCCACGAGCGTACCCCGGGAGTAATCGAGCTTGACCTCCTCGCCCCGAGGGAACGGCAGATCCAGGCGGTCGGCGATGGACTTGGTGAAAGCTCGACCGCCCAGCGCGAACATGCGCGTCCCTTCGATGCCGCCGTGCCGGACCAGGGCCACGTCGGTCGTCCCGCCGCCGATGTCGACGAATAGGGCACCGGACTGCCGGACCTGCTCGCTGGCGAGGACACGGGCCACGGCATAGGGTTCCGCAACGATCTCGAGAAGCTCCAGCTCGAGTTGCTGGGCCACGGTCTGAAGGGCGCCGAGATGAACCAGCGGCGCGAACGCGTTGAAGACGCTGATCTTGACGTGACGGCCCTGGAACCCGACCGGGTTCGTGACCGGATAGCCGTCGATCTGGGCCGCGGTCACCGCCGCGTGCACCAGGCGGACGTCGACCTGCGGCAGGCCCGTCTCCCAGGTGATGGCCCGTTCAGCCTCGCGAAGAGCCTCTCTCTGGACGCTGTCGATCAGCTTCTGCAGCTCCGCGTCCGTGATCGGGACGTCGGCGCGCTTGCGGTCCTTCGAATGGGTGGTCGTGAAACCCTTGACCAGTTCGCCGGCGATACCGATGACGCATTGAGTCGGCCGGAAGCCCGCCATCTCCTCGGCTTCCTGGAGCGCCACTGAGCAGTTGTCGACGACCGCGTCGATGTCCGTGACCGTGCCCGACTGCATGTGAGCCAGGCCCTGGCGCTTCCGCCCTACTCCACGGACCGTGCCCATGTTGCCCTCGCCGATTTCGAAGACGAGGGCTTTGACGAACTCGGTCCCGATGTCCAGGGCGGTGCAGGCGGCAAGGGCCGATTCCTCCTCACGGCCCCATATCCTGCGCCAGAACGCCACGGCCGCTCCCCTATCTGTCGGCTACTTTCCTGTGGTTCCTAGTGTATCCGCGATGGCCTTCAGTGCCGCTGGGATGCCATCCCGGCGAGTTCCCATGCCCTGCGCCATCTCCGGCCGGCCGCCTCCGCGGCCCGCCATAGACGCCATCGCGACCTTGACGAGCTCGCCGGCAGATATGCCACGCTCCACCAGATCCTGACTTACGGTGACGAACAGCTGCGGCGCCTCGGCGTCGAAGGCGAGGGCGATCACGCCGGACCCGAGAGCCGCACGTATCTCTTTGACGTAGCTCTTCCACTGTTCGGCGGACTCGAAGGCGTGCGACTGGGCGACCAGCCTGACGCCGGGCGCGCTCTCTTTGGCGCCCGCGGCCACGTCGGCGGCCTTGGGTAGGCCGCTCCCTCCGGCGCGCAGCCGGCGGCGCGTATCGCGCAGCTCTTCCTGGAGAGCCGCCACTCGCTCGGGAGCGGCATCGATGGAAGTTGCGCCGAGTGATTCACCGACACGGTCGAGCAGAGCCAGCCGCTCGCGGATCAGCGTATCGGCGCCGTCTCCGGTCATCGCCTCTATACGCCGCGTTCCGGCGCCGATGCTGCGGTCGGCAGTGATGACAAAGCTGCCGATCTGCCCCGAGGCGGAACAGTGGGTGCCTCCGCACAGCTCCAGCGAGTAACCCTCGACGCGGACCGTCCGAACCCGCTCTCCGTACTTCTCGTCGAAGAAGGCGTCCGCGCCCGCGGCGATGGCGTCGGCCATTGCCTGGACCGTGGTCGTGACCGGCCGGTTCTCGCGGACGATCCTGCGGACCTCGTCCTCGATGGCTCGCTTCTCTTCAGATGTCAGTGCCCGATCCAGCGGGTAGTCGAAGCGGAGGTAGTCCGGGGCCACGAGCGAGCCGGCCTGGTGCGCGTCGGGCCCGACTACGTTGCGCAGGGCGCGGTGGAGCAGGTGCGTGGCGGTGTGGTTGCGCATCGTTCGGGCGCGCCGCTCGGCGTCTACACGGGCAGTGACCGTCTCGCCGACACGCAAGCGCCCGTGGAGCCGGCCGCGGTGGACGAACAGCCCGGCGATGGGCTTCTGTGTGTCCTCGACCGTGAGCAGCTCGCTGCCTCCGCCCGGCTCGAGGATCTCGCCGCGGTCGCCGACCTGGCCGCCGCCTTCTCCGTAGAACGGAGTCCGGTCCAGGACGATCTCGGCCTCGCCCACTCCGGTCAGTTCCTGGTATTCCATTCCGTCGCGAACGATGGCGACGACTCGGGCCTCGGCCTCTGTGCCGTCGTAGCCGAGGAACTTCGTCTCGCCTCCGCGGCGCAGGATCGCCTGGTAGAGGTCGCCCAGTTCGGCGTTGCGCGAAAGTTCGGCCTTGGTCCCCTTGCGGCTGCGTTCCTTCTGCTCGGCCATCGCAGCCGCGAAGCCCTCCCGGTCGACGCGCACGCCGTATTCGGCGGCCATGTCGACCGTGAGATCCACGGGGAAGCCGTACGTATCGTGGAGCCGGAACGCGACGTCGCCCGCCAGCACCGGGGCAGCAGCCGGCAGGCTGTCGGGCAGCCGGCCGATCTTCCGCTCGCCCTGGGTCAGCGGCGCAAGGGCCGCCTCGAGATGGCTCGTGCCGGTCTCGAGCGTCCGGGCGAACTGGGCCTCTTCCTGGCGGATCACCTTCAGGATCCGGTCCCGCTTCTGCTCGAGGTATGGGTAGGCGCCCTTCATCACGTCGATCACGACGTCCGCAGTGACGTCCATGAACGGCTCCCGTCGCCCCAGGAGACGGCCGTGCCGGACCGCGCGGCGCAGGATCCGCCGCAGGACATAGCCGCGACCTTCGTTGGACGGAGCCACACCGTCGGCCACGAGGAACGTGACGGCGCGCGAGTGGTCGGCGATGACCTGGTAGCTGAAACGCTCCGCCTCGAAGGCCTCGGGGTCGTGGCCGAGCAGGTCGCGCATCGCGGCGTGGATCGGGGTGAAGAGGTCCGTGTCGTAGTTGGTCGAAACCTGCTGGATGACGCTGGTCAGGCGCTCCAGGCCCATCCCCGTGTCGACCGACTTCATCGGCAGCGGTACTCGGGTCCCGTCCGCGCGCTGCTCGAACTCCATGAAGACCAGGTTCCAGACCTCGAGCCAGCGTGGGCAGTTCTCCGAGTGGTCCGGTATGCAGTGCGGACCCTCGCTGAATTCCACACCGCGGTCGAAATGCAGCTCCGAGCAGGGGCCGCATGGGCCCGTCTCGGCCATCCGCCAGAAGTTGGCGTCGTCGCCGCGTTCGACGTTGCCCCAGCGAGCGATGCGGTCCGCCGGCACGCCGATCTCGTCGTGCCACACGTTGTAAGCCTCGTCGTCGTCCTTGTAGACCGTCACGCCGATTCGATCGGCCGGGAGCCCGAACACCTCGGTCAGGAGCTCCCAGGCCCAGTGGATGGCGTCCCGCTTGAAGTAGTCGCCGAAGCTCCAGTTGCCGAGCATCTCGAAGAAGGTGTGATGCCGCGTCGTGCGGCCCACTTCCTCGAAGTCGTTGTGTTTGCCAGCTACCCGCAGACAGCGCTGGTAGTCGGTCGCACGGATGTAGCTGCGCTTCTCGCGACCCGTCAGGACGTCCTTGAACTGGACCATCCCCGAGTTGGTGAAGAGCAGCGTCTGGTCGCCGGCCGGCACGAGCGAGGCGCTGGGTATCTTGCTGTGGCCGCGCTCGGCGAAGAAGTCGACGTATCGCCGGCGCACCTCGGCCGCGGTGAGATATGGGATCGGCAAGTCAGGCATCGCTGCTAACGGTACCAAACGACGGCGCCACGGCGCGGGCCCGACTGGCCAGTCAAGGCCACAAACGTGGCTCCGCGCAAATCCACTATCTCTACGGCATAAACAGCTCGGCTGAGGCGAGAGCACGGTTGTTGTAGTCGTCCCACCCTCCCGCGACCAGCACTCGGCCGTCGGAAAGCAGGGCGATGGCGTAGCCGCTGCAGCCGGCGGCCATCCAGCCAGTGGGGCTGAACTTGCCGGTCCCCGGGTCATATGTCTCGGCAGAAGCGAGAGCTTGGCATCTCGATCCCAGAGACGGAATCAGCCCGACCTTTAGCCCGACCTTCCGGCCTCCGACCACGAGCACGCGACCATCCGCCAACCTGATGGCGACTGCATCCTCGCGGCCTGCCGTCATTGAGCCAGTTCGGCCGAACTTGCCAGTCGCCGGGTCGTATAGCTCTGCAGAAGACAGGGAGTTCGATCCGTCGGAGCCTCCGGCGATGAGGACGCGGCCGTCCTTCAGTAGCGTGGCGGTTGGCCCGGTCTTGAGGTATGTCGTCGAGTCGGTGCGACTGGTCGTCATCGACCCGGTGGCACGGAACTTGCCAGTCGCCGGGTCGAACAACTCGGCGCTGGAGCCCCCGACGATCAGGACGCGG
>Ga0182021_10007738_pt1 | contig 12739 bp, 12 predicted proteins | sample 612E3MmetaG_FD_120493 | JGI IMG/M metagenome (GOLD analysis project Ga0182021, IMG submission 120493) | Permafrost microbial communities from Stordalen Mire, Sweden - 612E3M metaG (Illumina Assembly) | ecosystem: Environmental > Terrestrial > Soil > Wetlands > Permafrost | place: Sweden... | reverse complement strand
TCGGGCGTGACGGCCAATCCGTTGGTGGGACTGGTGGGCGATGAGATCGTGCGGCAAGGCGGATCGATCGTGGTGTCAGAGACCACCGAGATTTACGGCGCAGAACATCTGCTGACGCGCCGCGCAATCAATGAAGAAGTGGGACGCAAGTTAATCGATCAAGTGAAATGGTGGGAAGACTTCACGCAGCGCCTGGGTACCGAGATCGACAACAACCCCTCGCCGGGCAACAAAGCCGGCGGATTGACGACGATCTACGAGAAAGCGCTCGGCGCGATTGCAAAAGGCGGCAGCACACCTTTGACGGGCGTCTACGCTTACGCCGAACCGATCACGACGCGCGGCTTTACCTTCATGGATTCGCCCGGCAACGATCCCGCTTCGGTCACAGGCGAAGTGGCGAGTGGCTGCAATCTGGTATTGTTCACCACCGGGCGTGGATCGGTCTTCGGGTTCAAGCCCGCGCCGTCGATCAAGATTGCGACGAACACGCCCATGTTCGAACGCATGAGCGAAGACATGGACTTCAACGCAGGGCGCATCCTCGACGGTGAGACGATGCAAGATTTGGCGCAAGAATTATTGGAGTTGGTGATTGCGGTGGCGTCTGGTGAACCATCGAAGAGTGAAGCGCTCGGCATCGGCGAGGCCGAGTTCGCGCCGTGGCATCTGGGCGAAACGTTGTAAGGGAGACAGCATGCCGACCAAGAAACTTGCCAAACGCAATCTCACCTTCAAGTCCGTCACGCCTGAAATGTGGCCTGACTTCGAGGCGTTGTTCGAAGAGCCGGGCATTCAGGATGGCTGCTGGTGCATGTACTGGCGCATCCGGCGCGCCGACTGCCAGCGGCAGTACGGCGCAGGCAATCAGCAGGCCATCAAAGCGATTGTCGAGTCCGGCCAGGCGCCGGGGATTCTGGCGTACTTGAACGGAAGGCCGATCGGCTGGTGCGCCATCGCGCCACGCGAGGCGACGCCGACGCTCGATCGATCGCACACTTTGAAGCGGGTCGACGATCAACCGGTCTGGTCGATCACGTGCTTCTTTGTGTCCAAGCCCTACCGCCGGCAAGGATTAACGGAAATGCTGATCGAGGCCGCTATCGCCTATGCCAGAGACCGGGGGGCGCACATTGTCGAGGCGTATCCGCTGTTAAACGAGATCACAAAGCTGCTGCCCTACGAACGCTACATGGGCATTCAGTCGACGTTCGAGCGCGTGGGGTTCAAGGAAGTTGCCCGCCGAACGGATCGCCGCCCGATGATGCGCTACACCATCCAGCCAGTTAAAAAAAGGTACGACCATGATTCACCACCACTGGATGAGTGAAGCGGGCCTGACGCCGATGCAGATTATCGTGGCCGCGACGAAGGATGCGGCCTACATCAGCAATCTGGAAAAGAAACCCGTTGAACCACCTCAATAACAGTCGATCAGAGTATAATTACCGTGCTCAATTCAACGGAGAACGATCAGCTTGACCGACAAACAACCCAACTCGCGCATGTGCTTCATTTGCGGTGTGCAGAATCCCGTCGGTTTGCACATGTCCATCTATAACGATCACGACAACCACTGCATCTACTCGATCGTCACGCTGCCCGATCACTATCAAAGTTATCCCGGCGTAGTGCACGGCGGCATCGTCGCCACCATGCTGGATGAAATCTCGGGCCGCGCCACCATCATCGACGGCAACGATGAGAACCTGATGGTGACCATGAAATTGGAAGTGAAGTACCGTCTACCGACGCCCACGAATACGCCGTTGAAAGTGGTGGGTCGCGTCGTCTCGCAGACTGAGACGCGCGCCAAAGTCGCGGGCGAAATTCAATTGCCCGATGGCACCATCACCGCGTCGTGCGAGAGCCTACTGGCGCGCCCGCCGGATGCATTGCGCACTCAGTGGGAAGCGGAATTGCCCTACTGGAAAGTTTATCCTGATGCTTGATAGTCAGGTGCTCTTGCTGGATGACAATCCAGCAACCCTGAACGGCGGATTGTCGTCCGCCTCGAGCCTTCACTAACATGATCGTCGTCAGCGACACCTCGCCGATTTTGAGCCTGGCCTTGATCGGGCGGCTCGATCTCTTGCACGATCTCTATGGATCGATCGTGATACCTGAGGCTGTGCGGCAAGAAATCATGGCGACCGATCAAAGCGGCGCGCGGGAAGTGTCTCAAGCCGATTGGATCATCACCCGCCCAATCGATCCCGACGTCAGTTTGAAACTGTTGCAGCGCGAAGTCGATCGGGGCGAAGCAGAAGCGATCGGGTTGGCGTTACAACTCAAAGCCGCGGTGCTGCTCATCGACGAACGCAAAGCACGCGGTCTGGCGCAGTATCTTGAACTCAATATCGTCGGCCTGTTGGATGTGCTGCACGAGGCGAAACAACGCCAACTCATTCCGACGATCAAGCCCGTGCTCGACGACCTGCTCACTCGCGCGCGCTTTCGCTTAAGCCGCAAACTCTATCAACGCACGCTACACGCCGCCGGAGAATTAGACCATGCCCACCCTGCGTGAACTCACCGAATATCACCAGCCGGAAACGATCGAAGAAGCCCTGAAGTTGCTGCGCCGTACCAGCGTCAAAACGGTGCCTCTCGCGGGCGGCACCGGTTTAGTGCCGTCGACCGCGCCCGATGTACAAGCCGTCGTCGATCTGAGCGCGTTGGGATTATCGTATATAAAGACCTCGGAGGTTTTTGCGGAGTACCCCGAAGCGAAGCACAGTGAACAAAACCTCCGAGGTCTAGAAATTGGCGCGACGACGACACTGCAAACGATCATCGATCATGCCAAGCTGCGCACCTATGCGGACGGGGTGTTGACAGCGGCCATTCTCGATTCGGCCTCACGCCAAACGCGCGAAGGAGCGACCCTTGCCGGATCGATCGTCTCGGCGGCGGGCAACTCACCGCTCTTCACCGCGCTGCTGGCGCTGGATGCGCGCCTGCTCGTGCGCACGGGGCGCGGCACGCGTGAAGAAGAAGTGAAACTGCCTTACTGGACGCCGCAGCCGCGCGCGTTGATCCTGCAAGTCACGCTGCCCAAGCTGGATGAGGCCACCCATGCCGCTTACGAAAAAGTGGCGCGCACGCCGGCCGATCTGCCGATCGTGTGTGTGGCGGCCCGCGCCACGCTCGAGCAAGGCCAGCTGCGCGCTATTCGTCTGGCGCTGGGCGGGGTGGGTGAAAAACCGATCGTGATTACGCAGCCCGCCGGTTCGATCGAAGATCTGGCACAGCTCGCCACAGCGACTGTCACTCCTGCGGACGACTACTTCGCCACCGCCGACTATCGCCGCGAAATGATCGGCGTGCTGACTAAACGAGCCTTAGCTAACCTGGTACGCTAACCTCCAGACTGCGATGACTGCCTCTGCTCTGACATCTGCCAAGCGTGAATGGTATCGGGCGCTTGCTTCACTCGTCACTCGTCACTCATCACTCTTCTGGCTGATCGTCCTCACGATCGCCACACTGTGGGTGTATGCTTCCTCGTTGATCTATCCGTTCTTCTGGGTCGATCCGATCGACATTGGCCTGGCGCGCGATCGATCGATCCTGCAAATCTTCACAACCTCACAAGGCTATCTGTACTATCGGCCTTTCGCGTTTGTGTTGTGGAAATTGCTGGCTGCCCTGCAAGGCGAGTACAACCCGTTCGCGTTCCATCTTGTCCATATCCTCACGCACGTCGTCAATGTGTGGTTGATATTCGCGTTAGCGAAACGCGTTTTGCGCCATACGCTGGCCGCCGGGATCGCCGCGTGGTTCTTCGCGTGGTATCCGTTCAGTTATCAGACCGTGACGTGGGTCATCTCACCGCAGCCGCAGGCCACGTTGTTCATGCTGCTCGCGGCGATTTTGTATTTTGACGGGCGCGTGAATCATCAGGAGTCGAGGCTTGCCCATTCCAGCCGCACTGCGGCAGTGGGCCGCTGGGCGCAGCCGGTTGGACAGCACTTGACTCGATTCCGGCTGAAGCCTCGACTCCAATCTATCGACACGAAAATCTGGCTCTCCGTCTTGATGCTGGCTCTCGCCTTGCCCTTCCAAGAAAATGCGGCGTCGTTTGGCTTTGTGATCGCGGCGTTGGAGGGACTAATCGTTTTAACATTGGACGCTCAAGGCGGAGGAAACTCCGCCGTTCCAAAGCGCTGGACTGTCGTCCAGCGGGAGCGCCTGAGAAACCTCAAGTGGTATCCCCTCCTCCACATGACCATTTGTGTCGCCTTTGTGGCACTGTGGCTCATCATTCCCAAAGACCCGGACTCGACCATCGCCCGGTTCGATCAAGCGACGGGCTGGTATCTGCTGCAAGGGTTGATGTGGCCCGTGGCCGGGGCCGTCGGCGCGTGGCGCGTGTGGTTTTCCGTGTTGAGCAATCCCGCCTGGGCGCCGTTAATCATCACCGCGCCGATCACGTTGGTGCTCCTCACAGTTGCTTACTGGCGCGGACGGCGACTGCCGTTGTTTTTCTTCGGCTTGATCTGGTACGGCGTGATGGTGCTGCCGATCTGGGCGACGCGCGGCTTCAGCTATGTGGGCACCTCGCCGCGCATTCTCTATGTGGCCGCAAGCGGCGCGGTGCTGATCTGGGCCGGCTTGCTGACGCTCGATTTTCGATCAACGCGCGTCAACCGCTGGTGGAAAGTGATCAGCGGTATCTTGGTAGCAGCTATTCTCGTACAAAGCGCCTTGTTCCTTAACACGCGCCAGACACTGCACGATCAGACCATGCCCGCAATTTGGGATGTGGTCAACAGCGGACAGCAAGCGGGAAGTGAAGCGAAGTTGCTATTCATCAATGTGCCCGATCAGATCACACCGAAGTGGCGTGAGTTTCCGGTCGGCTTTTTTCGTGCTGTGTTGATGCCGGTCTCGGTCGATCTGGGACAATACGTCGAGTTGCAGAAGAGCGTGCGGCCACAGACCCAATCGTTGACCGTGCCAGCCCTAGCGCATCTCGAAGATTATCCGTACATCGTCGATATGCGCGGCGAAGCGGCTGATCAAGCGAAGTTAAGCGCGGCTATCCGCAACGCCGATCGAGTCTTCATCGCCGAGTATGATCCAGCGGGCGCAGTGAAGATCGTCGAGGCGGGCGGAGTGCACACCCCGTGGCTAAACACCTTGCGGCCCGGCCAGCCGATCGCCGCGTTCGATGCGCGCCTGCAATTAGCGGAAGCCACTGTTGACCACGCTAACAGTCGGTTGACATTGATCTGGAATTGCCTCGCACCACTCAGCCCCGACGAGACAATTTTCGTGCACGTATTTGATGCACAGGGACAGCTTGTCACGCAATCCGACGGCGCTCCGCTGCGCGAACTCTTTCCTTTAAGCGAATGTCAGCCCCGCGAGATCATTCGCGACGTGCGCCACCTGGCCGTTGACGCCTCGCATCTGTATACCATAAAGGTGGGGTTGTATAATCGGGTCACCGGGCAACGATTGCCAGCAGTTGACGCACAGGCACAATTGCTGCTTGATGACGCCGCAACGATTAATCCAAAAATCCAATGAAACGCCATCAATTCCTTCTTTTGATTGTTTTGTGTTTTGCGATCAGCAGTTTAGGCATATGCTGTGTTGGAACTGTTGCACCTTTCTTACTGGCTCAGCCGTCAGCAGAGGCATTAGTAGCCACATACCTACATGCAGTCACGACAGGTAATCCCGAAGAAGCAATGGCAATGGCTCAAATTGATGAGTCGTGCCGCGCAGCCATGCAAGAAAGTTTCGAGAGAGATAACGCTGTTTTACGCGACGCTGAGATACGCAATGTACAGATCCAAGTTAAGGGCGGCGGTGGAAGTGATAATTCGCTGACGATTGCTTTTGTTCAATTGGATTATCGCTCGCCTTCACAAACAGAGTGGCTGACTGCCGAGTTCGACATGGCATCAGATTCGCAAAACTACTTCACGCGCTATTCATGCGGCACGCGCTACTTTAAGACCATCAATCAATGACACGCATCACGCATTCCGCATCACGCATCACGCATTACGTTTCACGCTTCACGCAGCACGATCTGGCGATGATCATCCTCGCCATGCTCATGATGCGCTTGCTGTCTGTCGTCACGCTGCGCGTGGGTGGCTACATCGCCGAGACCGGCCCCGACAGCGCCTATCACTTTCAACTCGGACGGTTGGCCGCCGGGGGCGCGTATCCCTTCGTCAATTACTGGGTCGAGTATCCACCGTTCTTTCCGTGGCTCAGCGTGCTGGCTTATAAACTTTCCGCGCTGCTGCCCAGTTGGGTCGATCAACGTTTCTGGTTCAACCTCGCGCTGCACGGCTTGATCATTCCGTTTGACATTGCGAACGTGGTGTTGATCTATCAACTCTCGAAGCACGTCAACGCCGAGGGCCTGGCCATCAAGAGCGCGTGGTTGTACGCCATTCTCTTCGTGCCGCTGTTCGTCGTATTGGGCTGGTTCGAATCGATCGCATTGTGCTTCACGCTGCTGGCCTTGTGGGTCATCCTCTCCGATCAGCCGATCCCCGCGGGAATTGCGATCGGCCTGGGGATTCTCGTCAAGCCCTATGTCGCGTTGATCGGCGTGGTGGCGTTGCTGATCTATTTGCGCAAAGACAAGCGCGCGCTGATCCAACTCGTCAAATTGATTGTCGCCGGAGCAGTGACGCTGCTGCTGGGCCTGCTGCCCTTCTTGATCGCCGCGCCGCAGATGGTGGTGGCCCATCTCGATACGTTGCTGACGCTGCCCGGCTGGTCGTCGCCCTACGCTTTGATCGACGGCGTGATCAAGCACGTCGATCCTAAAGTGGCCGATCGATTTGATGTCGCCCTGGCGGCCAGTCCGCTGGTGCCGTCGCGTATTCCGTGGGGCCTCGTCACGGCCGCGTTTGGTGTGATTTATCTGGTCATTCTGTGGCGGGCGATGAAACGTGTATCGTCATTGCATAGCGCGCCCGCGCAGACGGGCCACCGCGCGGACGCGGTTGGCCGAGCAGAAGCACGCACCGCCATCGGCCTGGCCGCGCTTACCTTCATCTTCTATCTACTCTGGTCAAAGGGCTTTAGTCCGCAGTGGGTGTTGTACCTCATCGCGTTCTTGTGCATCCTGCTGCCCAACTTTCTGGGCACCGTATTGATCGCGCTGCTCGAAGCACTATTTGTCCTTGAATGGCCGATCACGTTTATCCTGCTCAACGCTGAGGCAAGTTACCTGACAGCACTCGTAGTCGTGCGCACGGCGTATATCTTCGGATTAGCCTTGTTCTTCGGAGCGACTATCTTCACCGACGATGCTTCGCCGCGCTGGGAGACCGCCAAGTGCTGGACCAAGTTGGGCAGCATCGCCGCTGTATTGTCGATGATCGTGTTGGCAATTGCCGCCTTGCCGCTGTACGCCGCGCAGCGCTATCAAGCCGATCCCATGCGGCAAGCCGTCGAACTCCTCAAAGATCGATCAACACCCGATCGCGCCAATATCCTCTTCGATCGGGTGGATACCGCTGAACGGCTCGCGCCATTCCTGCCGGGTTGGTCGTCGATCGCGGCGTTGCAACTTGGCGGGGCAGCGGATATATGGGACGCGCAGAGAATTCAGTCGTACAGCACAGAAAAGCCGGAGCTATGGTATGTACTGGATTTTGGAGCCGATCAGAAAAAGGATCAGCGCGAAGCAATCGATCGAACGCTGAGCCAATCGTTGTGCAAAGTCAGCCGGGAGTTTGCGGGATCGGCGCAAGTATCACACTTTGTGACAACGCCGGTCGCAAGAGATAATGACTGGCCGCTACGTATCCAGTTTGAAAACGGCTTGCACCTGGACAGAGTGAGCGTTAATCGCAGTGACTGGGGCGAACCGATATGCTTTGAAATACAATGGCACACAACCAGACCGCTCCCGGTCGATTACACGGTGTTCATTCATATCGTCGATCAAAATGGGCAAATCGTTGCGCAGAATGATTCACAACCGGGCGGCGGTTATGCGCCGATGAGCCAGTGGTCAATCGGCGAGCCGATTATAGATCGACACGGGTTGATCCTGCCGCCATCCGTTTTAGCGCCGGGCGAGTATGACATCATCATAGGCGTATACGGACCGGACGGCGTGCGACTCCACGCCACCGATGGGAGCGACTCAATTTTATTGAGCAGAATCGTACGCCAATGACGACGCCGCGCTTGATCGTCTTCACCGGATTGCCCGGCACCGGCAAGAGCACCATCGCCGAAGCCGTGGCGCGCGAATTGACTATTCCGGTCTTTGCGAAGGATTGGCTGGAAGCGGCGCTGATCCGCTGCGAATTGCAGCCAGCCAAGGGCGGACCGGAGTTGGGATCGGCTGGTTATCAATTGCTGACGACATTGGCTGCACGTCAATTGCGATTGGGGCAGTCAGTGATTCTGGACAGCGTCGCCAGCACCTTATCCATCCGCGCCGAGTGGCGCGCGCTGGCACAGACTTATCAAGCCGAATGGCGCGTGATCGCATGTATCTGCTCCAACGAAGCCGTACATCGTGATCGGTTGGGCATGCGGCAACGCGGTATTCCCGGCGGGCACGAGTTGGATTGGTCGGAAGTCGAGCGCGTGAAAGCCTATTATGCGCCGTGGAATGAGGAACGTCTGATCCTCGACGCAGTGAATCCGCTGGAGGAAAATATCGCCGCGACGCTGGCCTATCTACGTGGATACACAGGCCTCGACACCCGCGATGCGGCGGCGCGGAAAACGCACTATAATATCTAGAGAAGGAGGCGCGCCATGACCGACTTATCAATTCCTACTAAAGATGAGTTGCTGGAAGTCATCGGGCATTTGCGCCCAGATCAACTGATGCAAGTCTGGGAGTACGTGATTCAGATCGCCGAACAGCCAGTAGCGCCGCTCTATCAGGTTCACGAACACGCCATTTCCACTGGTGTAAAAGACCTGGCCCAACAGCACGATCACTATCTCTACGGGCAGGACAGCTTCAAAAAACTCGATAAGTTTTTGAGGTTGTACAGACAAACGGTGTCAGACGCGCAAGTGAACCCGATTTCCGAGTCAGCTAAGGCCGTTTGATTCGATCTGAGTGATGGCTATGCTCTCTACCCAATCGATCAGTAACAATCTTAAAATTGCTACGCTGCTCCGCAAAATGGTGCAGCGCCTCGTCGAGCGCTTCGATCCAGAACAAATCATCTTGTTCGGTTCGTATGCGCGTGGCACAGCCGGGCCTGAGAGCGATATTGATCTACTGGTCATTATGCCTGTGGCTGGCTCCAAACGTGCCAAGCAAGTTGAGGCGCGCGTCGCCCTGCGCGAATTTGATGTACCCAAAGACATCATCATCGCCACGCCCGACGAAGTGGCCCGACGGAGCGACATTGTCGGCACGCTTATCCGTCCGGCGCTGCGTGAAGGGAAAGTGCTCTATGTTCGAGATCGATGACGAGGTTGTGTTCGTCGTCCGGCAGTGGGTACAGAAAGCCGAGAACGATCTAAAAAACGCGGCGCACACACTGAAATTGGGTACAGACGGACCCACGGACACTGTCTGTTTTCATGCCCAACAATGTGTCGAAAAATACCTCAAAGCACTGCTCGTGCTGCACGGCATCGAGTTTGGGCGTGTTCATTACATTGGCGATCTGATTAATCGTCTCCCCGCGCGACTTCGTCCTGATCTCACCCCGGAAGAACAAGAACAGCTGACCGATTACGCCGTCTCAACTCGATATCCCGGCGATTACGAAAGAATTCCGCTCGTCGAGGCCAGACACGCCGTTCAAGTCGCACGGCGCGCGCGCAAACAGATTAGGCGCCATTTACCCACAACAAGTTTACGGCCGCTCTAAACACGAATTTCGTTTTACGCACCCATCACTCACGGATACCCATCCATGAACATTCAGCTCACCATCAACTCCGAAGTCAAGACGTTTGAAGTCTCGCCCAAAGATCGCTTGCTCGATGTGCTCCGTCGCAACGGTTACTTCGGCGTGAAGCACGGCTGCGATGACGGCTCGTGCGGCGCATGCGCGGTGTTGATCGATAGCAAGCCCATCAATTCGTGCACGCTGCTGGCCGCGCAAGTGGATGGCAAATCGATCATGACGATTGAAGGGCTCGGCGTCACGTTCGATCAGCCCGACGAAGGCCCGACGCACGGCTGGACAGGCAACGTGCCGCTGCATCCACTGCAGCGCGCGTTTGTCGAGACGGGCGCGATTCAATGCGGCTACTGCACACCCGCGATGATCCTCGCGGCTAAGTCGCTGCTCGATCGAAATCCGCATCCCAGTGGAGCCGAAGTGCGCGAGGCGTTGAGCGGCGTGCTATGCCGCTGCACCGGCTACGCCAAGCCTGTGCAGGCCGTGCTGCGCGCGGCAGCACTAATGCGCGGCGAGGAAGTGGAGCCGATCGAGTTGCGCGGTCAGCCGATGCCTGTGTTCAACAATCAACCATCTGCTCAGTCCTCACCGGAGATGGGCGACGATGGCACGCTCGTCAAGACGACACCACTGCCGACGCTGGTGTTTGCGCCAGAGACCAATCACTGGAAAGTCGTCGGCAAGCCGGAGATCAAAGTCGATGCATACAAGCTGGTGCAGGGCAAGCCCGCCTTTACCGACGACATCGAACTGCGCGGCATGTTGATTGCCAAGGTGCTACATTCGCCTGTGGCGCACGCGCGCATCAAACGCATCGATGCCAGTAAAGCGCGTGAGTTACCGGGCGTGGCCGCCGTGCTGACGTATCAAGACATTCCGCGTGTGGTGTATTCCACCGCCGGGCAATCCGATCCGATGCCGGGGCCACAGGATACGTTCTCGCTCGATCACAAGGTGCGCTTCGTCGGCGATCGCGTGGCCTTCGTCGCCGCCGAGACCGAAGAGATCGCGGAACGCGCTTTGGAGTTGATCGAAGTTGAATACGAAGAGCTGCCCGCGATTCTCGATCCGCGCGACAGCATGAAACCCGGCGCGATCCGCATCCACGATGAGCCGGAATACATCAACTTTGCGGATTCGGATGCCAGCCAGAATCTGGCCGCAGAGATTCGTATTGACATCGGCAATCTCGACGACGGGTTTGCCAAAGCCGATCGGATTTTTGAGGGCGACTACGTTGTGCCTAAAGTGCAGCAGGCCCACATCGAGCCGCACGTCGTCGTGACGTATTGGGACGAAGATGATCGACTGGTGATCCGTACCTCGACGCAGGTGCCGTTTCACGTGCGACGCATTCTCGCGCCGGTGCTTGGCTTATCGGCCAAACGCATCCGCGTGATCAAGCCGCGCATCGGCGGCGGCTTCGGCGGCAAGCAGGAAGTGTTGATCGAAGACGTGGCCGCGCACCTCACGATTGCAACCGGGCGGCCCGTGCGCTTCGAATACACACGCGGCGAAGAGTTCACTGCGGCGCGTTCGCGGCATCCGATGCGCATTCACATGAAGACGGGCGTGACTGCCGACGGCAAGCTCACGGCGAACGCGATGTATGCGTTGAGTGATACCGGCGCATATGGCTGCCATGCGCTCACCGTCACAGGCAATACTGGTCACAAAGCGATGGCGCTGTACACCGGTCAGCCCACCGAAGGCAATCCACCGATCCCGAATATTCGCTTCTATGCCGACATCGTATACACCAACACGCCGCCCGCCGGGGCGTTTCGCGGTTACGGTGTACCGCAGGGCGCGTTCGCCGTGGATGTGCACATGGAACGCATCGCGCGCGAAATGGGGATCGATCCGATCGAGTTTCGTTTGAAGAACACCGTGCGCGCGGGCGATGAGCATCCGTTCTCTCGCGCGTGGAGTGAAGGTCGTGAACCGCGACCGGAGATCATCAAGACGTGTGCACTGCCGCAATGCGTGGAACAAGGCGCCGCGTCGATCGACTGGGCGCGGAAGTTCGGCAATCCCGATTGGCATACCGTGCCCGGCAAGCCCCAGCTGCGTAAAGGCATCGGCATTGCGTGTGTGATGCAAGGCACGGCCATTCCGTACCTCGATATGGGCGCGGCGTCGATCAAGATGAACGACGATGGATCGTTCAACTGTCTCGTCGGCGCGACTGATCTCGGCACAGGATCAGATACGGTGTTGGGCCAGATGGCCGCCGAGGTGTTGGGCGTGCCGCTCGACGACATCATCATGTATTCCAGCGACACCGACTTCACGCCGTTCGATAAGGGCGCGTATGCGTCGTCGACGACGTACATTTCCGGCGCAGCGGTGGTGAAGGCCGCCGAGAAAGTGGCAGAGCAGATTAAGCAAGTGGCAGGCAGCATGATGCAGGAGGCAAGATGCAGGAGGCAAGATGCGAGTCAGGAATCGAAAGAGCCAATTACTACCGATCAAATCCGGTTGGCTGATAGAAGAGCGTGGGGGCCAGACGGTCAATCGGTGACATTGGCACAAATCGCATTAGAATCATTGCATCACAGCAATCAGCATCAGATCATGGCCGTCGCCTCATACATGTCGCCTGAATCGCCGCCGCCGTTCGCCGCGCAATTCGCCGAAGTGACGGTGGACACCGAGACCGGGCAAGTCACCGTCGATAAGCTCGTGATGGCTGTGGATTCGGGCATGATCGTCAATCCAGTCACAGCCTCAGGACAGATCGAAGGCGGCATGACGCAGGCGTTGGGTTACGCGGTGTGCGAAGAGATGAAGTACGACGAGCGCGGACGTTCGCTGGCCAACGATCTCTACGCCTACAAGATTTTCCGCGCCGATGAGATGCC
>Ga0182021_10007737_pt1 | contig 12740 bp, 11 predicted proteins | sample 612E3MmetaG_FD_120493 | JGI IMG/M metagenome (GOLD analysis project Ga0182021, IMG submission 120493) | Permafrost microbial communities from Stordalen Mire, Sweden - 612E3M metaG (Illumina Assembly) | ecosystem: Environmental > Terrestrial > Soil > Wetlands > Permafrost | place: Sweden... | reverse complement strand
GCGAGGATGGTAGAACCAAGATCTTGCATCAATTGTAATTGACGCTGCGTATTGCCGCCGGAAACAGGAATCACCGTTGCACCAATCTTCTCCGCACCGTAATGAATGCCCAATCCGCCGGTGAACAAACCATAACCATACGCGATATGCAAAACATCGTTTTTGCCGCCTCCGGCAGAAGTGAGTGTGCGGGCTACAACTTCAGACCAAATATCGATATCTTTTCGCGTATACCCCACAACAGTCGGCTTCCCTGTTGTACCGCTGGATGCATGCACACGCACAATTTCCGACACCGGCACGGCAAATAAACCAAAAGGATAATTATCGCGCAAATCCTGTTTTGTTGTAAAGGGTAGATTTTTTAATTGATCTACATTTTTAATGTCCCCTGGCTCGATTCCGCTTTTTTGAAACTTGTCGCGATAGAACGGCACATTATAATAAAGTCGTTCTATCATCGCGGACAACCGTTCACCCTGCAACTTGAGAAGTCGTTCCCGATCCATGCATTCAATATATTCGTTCCAAATCATGTTTGATTCTTTTCTTTTGTGTTTGTTTTGGGAGACGGTTTAATTAAATACATTTTTTCTTAAGAATAAACATCTTTATCTCAAAATGGAATGGAACTCTTCCATACTGATTCTCACATGATTTTTTTGCACCTTCTAAGTGCAGTGCAACAAAGACAACAATATAATTCAGAAATAGCGCGGCTGAGGATCGTTATTCGCGGCGCTGTGCAGGGTGTTGGGTTTCGGCCATTCGTCTTTCGGTTGGCGACCGGGATGAAGCTGCCGGGCTGGGTATCGAACTCTGCTCAAGGTGTTTTCGTTGAAGTGGAAGGTGAAAAAGAAACGCTCAACCAGTTTTTGTTTCGTGTACAGAGGGAAATCCCACCGCGGGCCTTCATTCAGAGTTTAGAGTTTTCGTTTCTTGAACCAACCGGATTCACATCTTTCGAAATTCGCAAAAGCGATACTGCCGGTATGAAGACTGTACTGGTTCTTCCTGACATCTCAACGTGTCCCGATTGCTTAAAAGATATCTTCGATCCATCAAATCGCCGCTATCGTTATCCTTTTACTAATTGCACGAATTGTGGACCGCGCTTTTCTATTATAGAAGCATTACCGTACGATCGGCCGAATACATCTATGAAGAAATTTGACATGTGTCCGGACTGCAAAGCTGAATACGAAAATCCGCTCGACCGACGGTTTCATGCCCAGCCAAATGCTTGCCCTGTATGCGGACCAACATTAGAATTATGGAATGAAAGAGGAATTGTCGTTGCGGAAAGACACCGCGCATTGCTTCTGGCAGTTGAGGCGATTCGCGCTGGTACAATTGTCGCCATCAAAGGACTCGGCGGATTTCATTTGATGGTTGATGCATGCAATGACGAAGCAGTGCGTCGCCTTCGTGAGCGGAAACATCGGGAAGAAAAACCGCTTGCACTCATGTTCCCTTCATTAGAAGCAATAAAATGTGAATGCAACGTTCATGAATTTGAAACGAGGCTTCTTCTTTCACCGGAATCTCCGATTGTATTATTAGAAGCAAAACGGGAGAAGGAAAACAGTACTCTTGCGTTATCCATCGCTCCTTCCAATCCATATCTTGGCGTTATGCTTCCCTACACTCCTCTGCATCACATCCTCTTAAAAGAATTTGGTTCTCCGGTTGTTGCAACAAGCGGTAACTTATCGGATGAACCGATTTGTATCGATGAACACGGAGCTCTCATTCGGCTTAACGGAATTGCAGACATCTATCTTGTTCATAACCGTCCAATTGTACGTCATATAGATGATTCTATTGTACGAGTTATGATGGAACGCGAGTTGGTGCTCCGCCGCGCGCGCGGTTATGCACCATTACCCATTACGGTAGGGATACAGCATACTGGATCCCTTTTAGCGGTAGGCGCCCATCTGAAGAATACTATTGCGCTGACATCGGGGGACAACGTGTTTATCAGTCAGCATATTGGAGATTTAGAAACGGAAGAATCGTTAGATGCGTTTCATCGAGTCATCGCAGATTTCCAAACTCTGTACGAAACCAAACCGGCACAGATTGTTTGCGACCTCCACCCCGATTATCTTTCATCGAAATTTGCCCACAGTACAGGCATTCCAATTTTGGAGGTCCAACATCATTATGCGCATATTGCTTCTTGTATGGCAGAGAATCAATTGGAAGGCGAATTGCTCGGCGTATCGTGGGATGGAACGGGGTATGGACTCGACCGCACTATCTGGGGCGGAGAATTTTTATTGACATCAGAAACGTCATGCAAGCGCATTGCAACTTTACGGTCGTTCCGATTGCCAGGTGGAGAAAAAGCCGTTAAAGAACCACGGCGCATTGCACTCGGTATTTTGCATGAGATCTTTGGCAGTGATATTTTTCATCGTGACGATTTGATACCCATACAAACTTTCACACGAGCGGAACTGGATGTACTTAAACAAATGTTTATAAAGAATATTAACGTACCTGTCACCACAAGCGCAGGTAGACTATTTGATGCCATCGCATCGCTTATTGGACTGAGACAGACAGTAAATTATGAAGGTCAGGCGGCGATGGAGTTGGAATTTTTAACGGCAGGAATTGAGACGGAAGAGAGATATTCTTTTTCTATTGGAAATAATAACCATGAAACAGGAAGTGAAACTCAAAATCTCCCCATGATTATCGATTGGGCGTCAATCATCCGCGGACTTCTCGAGGATATTCGTCAACATACGCAGATCGGGATTCTCTCTGCCAAATTCCATAATACGCTTGCTGAAATAATCGTGGCAGTAGCGATGAGGGTCGGGCAAAATCGCATTGTGCTTTCCGGAGGATGCTTTCAAAATAAATATCTGACGGAGCGAACTGTGAAACGATTACGTGAAGAAGGTTTCCGCCCATACTGGCATCAGAGGGTACCGCCAAATGATGGAGGGATTGCTTTGGGGCAAGTGTACGCGGCTCTCTGTTTGCATAGATAAAGTGATATACTGTGAAGAGTCCTGGAATCTCCTTAGATTGATTCAGGAATTTGAAAATTGAAATAGAAAAGGAAATCACTATGTGTCTAGCAATTCCCGGTAAAGTTGTAGAAATCGATGCGACTGTTTCACCTATCATGGGCAAAGTGAGTTTCGGCGGTATCAAAAAAAATGTTTGTCTCGAACTTGTGCCGGAGGTAAAAATCGGCAATTACGTTATTGTTCACGTCGGCTTCGCCCTCAGTATGATGGATGAAGAGGAAGCGCAGGAAACACTTAAGTTGATCGAGCAAATGAATGAGCTTGGAAACGAATAAAATCGTCATACAAGAAGTGGACGGCAAGCAACCAATATGAAGTATGTTGATGAATATCGGAATGCAGCTTCTGCAGAAAAGCTGATGAAAGAAATCCGTCATGTTGTAACCCATGCGTGGACGGTCATGGAAATTTGCGGCGGACAGACACATACTATTGTAAAATCGGGGATTGATGATCTGCTTCCTTCCGACCTTACACTTGTGCACGGACCTGGATGTCCCGTATGCGTCACGCCTCTTGAGCTCATCGATAAAGCAGTTGCCATTGCATCACGATCAGACATCATCTTTACTTCGTTCGGCGATATGCTTCGCGTACCCGGTTCCGAAAAAGATTTGCTTGCCGTGAAAGCAGCTGGCGGCGACGTCCGCATTGTGTATTCTCCTCTCGATGCGGTGAAACTTGCCCAGCAAAATCCTGAGAAAAAAATTGTTTTCTTTGCAGTAGGATTCGAAACGACAGCTCCTGCAAATGCTCTGGCCGTCTGGCAAGCAAAACAGCTCGGTCTGAAAAATTTTTTAATTCTCTGTTCCCACGTGCTTGTACCGCCGGCGATGGAAGCAATTCTTTCATCGCATGCAAACCGCGTTCAAGGATTTCTCGCGGCCGGGCATGTGTGCACTGTCATGGGATACGAAGAATACATTCCGCTAGCATCGAAGTATCGCGTACCAATTGTCATAACAGGTTTTGAGCCGGTTGATATTCTTCAAGGCATCTTGATGACGGTGAGGCAATTGGAAGAAGGGCGTGCAGAAGTTGAGAATCAGTACGCACGCGTGGTTCGACGGGAGGGCAATCGTTCAGCACAGGAATTAATGCAAAACGTTTTTGAGATTACAGACCGTTCATGGCGCGGCATCGGAGTAATTCCAAAGAGCGGGTACCGATTACGTGCTAAGTTTGCAGCATTTGATGCCGAATGCATTTTTGATGTTGCAAACATCCGCACACAAGAATCGCCGTTGTGCATCGCAGGTCAGGTAATGCAGGGATTTAAAAAACCGTATGATTGTTCAGCATTTGGAATTCAATGCACACCGGAACATCCGCTTGGCGCTCCGATGGTTTCCTCTGAAGGCGCTTGTGCCGCGTACTTCCATTATGGAAAGATTCGTCATTGAAGATTTGGTTCTGTTCAATATTCCTGGACATTGATCCAATCAAAGCACACAACCGATGAATGAAAAAACTATAGACCTGAGCAATGGCTTCGCTTGCCCGCTTCCAATTACCGAATATAAAAATATTCTTCTGGCGCACGGTGGGGGAGGAAAGCTATCGCACCAGTTAATCAAGACTATGTTTGCATCACAATTTAAAAATGAATTGCTCGAGCCGTTGCACGATGGCGCTATGTTTACCGTCGGCGGCACACGTTTGGCCTTCTCAACAGATTCGTACGTTATCAATCCAATTTTCTTTCCCGGCGGAAATATTGGCACTCTTGCCTTGAATGGAACCGTTAATGATCTTTCCATGTGCGGAGCGCATCCGCTGTATCTTTCTTGTGCATTTATTATTGAAGAAGGATTGCCGATGGAGGATCTCTGGCGCATTGTTCTTTCGATGGAAGCAGCAGCAAAAGCAGCGGGAGTTCAACTCGTTACTGGAGATACCAAGGTCGTTGATCGCGGCAAAGGCGATAAAATTTTCATTAATACTTCGGGCATCGGCATTATTCCGGATGGAGTCGAAATCAGCCCGCGGCACGCAAAAATAGGCGATAGGATTATACTCAGCGGAACCATTGCCGACCATGGAATTGCCATAATGTCTGTACGGGAAGGATTAGAATTTGAGACTCAAATTGAAAGCGACTGTGCTCCGCTTAACGGATTAGTAGAAACGATGATTGCGGCAAACCGGGACATTCACGTACTTCGCGACCCGACACGCGGCGGTGTTGCATCAGTGCTCAACGAAATTGCCGAGAGTGCAGTTATTGGAATTACAATTGTAGAAGATCTCATACCTGTTTCTGAAGAAGTGAGTGGAGCATGCGAGATTCTCGGTTTCGATCCACTCTACGTGGCAAATGAAGGCAAGCTTCTTGCGTTTGTCGCACCAACCGCGGCAGAGAAAGTGCTTGCAGCAATGCGCTCACATCCGTTGGGAAAAAATGCCGTCATCATCGGTGAGGTTGTAGCTGATCATCCCGGTACTGTAATTATGAAAACGCGCATCGGCGGATCGCGTGTCGTGGATATGCTTTCGGGTGAACAATTACCAAGAATCTGTTGATGATTATATTGATTTTCACTGATTTGGTCTGATTGCAGATTTCACTGATTGTTGAATCAATGGAGAAACAATCATGGGAAAAATGAATAGCGATGAATACCCTTTATCCAAACTTACCGAGAAATTCAATGGTTCTACATTCAAAGTGCATAATACGATTGGGAAGGGATTTCATGAGAAAATCTACGAAAATGCCATCGTTGTGGAAATGAAAAAACATGGAATCTCGGTTAATCAACAAAAAGAACTTAAAGTCGAATATGGCGGGAAGCCGATGGGCAGTTTCATCGCAGATCTCTTGATAGAAGAAAGTGTCATCGTAGAACTTAAAGCAAAACAATCGATTGAAAAAGGAACCGAGGAACAGCTAGTCGATTATCTAATAGCATATGGAATTCAGGTTGGATTAATCAATAATTTCGGAAAGATCGTCGAAATCAAACGAAAGATTTTTACGAAATAGTAACCTGCTATTTAGTGTAATCTGCAATCCGTGTCGAATCAGTGAAAATCTGAGTAATCCCGATAGCTTACTTCACCATCTTTTTCACAATCTCAGGCATAGCGCTCTTTGGGAGCATCACTCCAAGCATTTTTAACTTCACAAAATCTTCATGAAAAAAGTAATATCCGGGATGCGAGTTGTTGCGTGAACCGGAGCCCGAATCTTTTATAAGATACCAGTCTGTTCCATCTTTTTGTGTATATCCAACCATGTGAAGCCCATGATCATCTCCCGTCGTTCCGTTTTTAAATCGGAAAATGCGTGCATGTTCATCGATGTACTGTGATGGAATATCAAATGTCGGGATAACGGCAAAGCCTGCATGCCCTTCGATCCCCGGCTCCGAGACATCGCCGCCAATGGCTTCTGTATATCCTGAGCGAATCGCATTTTTCACCGCATTCATAAAATCGTCCAGCGGGACATTGTAATAGTTTTTGCTATGCCACCAATTATCCGGGACGTCATATTCCACCCAAGTGTAATACGGGCGATCGGCAAGAGATACAAGTTCCACATACTCGTCGAGATTCAATTTGACAATCTTTTCAAAATATTCCCTCGGTGTCATTTCCTTATTACCGATAAGAATCTTTTCCGGCGGTGCACCAATGTAATGATTGAGAATTGATTTGACGGTACGCTCCACCGCATCCTCATCCCAATTGTTTGACGTCTTAAGAGATTTAAGATATGAATCTAATTCCGCAAACATTTTTGAATGATCGTGAAATGGTTGACCATTGAGCAAGCCGGTGTACGTATCTGCCGGGACAATACCATGATTTTTCCATATACGTATCACCGCATCTGATTCTGATCCCTCGCCGAACTCCTGATTACCGCGTGCCTGAACATACCCTCGTGCTTTTTCAACGTATTCCCAATACACGGTGTAAAGTTCAGACAGTTTGATCTCGCGCTTGCTCAACCGGAATATTTCTGATTCGAAAAATGACGTAGTGGAAAAGCACCAGCACATGCCGGAAACAGCCTGTGATACTGGTTTATTGTGCCAGTACTTTGTGAATTCATCTACAGATTTTGGCGGATTGAATTGGCTAAAATCAACCCGCAGCTTTTTATTCGCGGTTGAATCCTTTTTATAGAATTTACCAAGAGTCGTTTGAATGGAATCCCAAAACTCACTCTTTGATTCTTTGAAGACCGCTTTATCGCGGCGTTCCGGCTGAGCAATTAATTGCGCTGTAGATACTAGTACGGCTACAACAATGAATATGAATTTCTTAGTCATGTATAAACCCTCATTTGTGTTTATTTCTTGAACACTTAAAAAGCAACGCCAAGCGAGACCAAGAGGAGTGAAATGTTCTGATCAAACTCATAGTCTCTACTTGGAGCACCAGCATAGGGAGATTCCGACCATTTAAATTTGGGTTTGCTTGCAACATATTTAGCAGCAAGCGTCACATGGCCTCCAAATACTAATTCTACATTTGCACCGTATGCAAACGCTGTGGCCGAATGAGATTCCAACCAATTTGTAGATGTAGATGATCCTGCGGGCGTAAAGTCTATCTTAGGACTTTTTCCAAATAATGCGCCAGCGAGCGGAGCTATAAAGAAATTAACTCCTGAAGAGTTATCTGTTCCAATTTTTATACCAGTTAATGCAAGAATCGATGACCAGCCTACCCATTCATACTTGCCGGGACTTTGAGTCCAACTCATTGGAACGTCCAATTTGTTTTCTGAATAAATGCCTTCGATTATCCAACCAACTGTCCCACCTGTCACGAATTGTATGCCTGCAAACCAACCAGTCTTTGCCATTCCAACGTTTTGGCTATCTTGTTCAACAAAGGGCCCATCTTTCTTGGCATAATCTCCTAGAGGTAATGCCATTCCGCCAAAAATGCTGAACTTTGGCCCTGCTCCTTCCTCACCAGTACTCTGGCCTTGATAGCCTCGTTGACTTTCATAGCTTGGTTGGCCCTGATTGTTGGGGCGCTCAACAGCCGGTTTTGTATCAGGAGCCGCCGCTTCTTTGCCAATCTTTTCTACCTCAGACATATTATACACAAATATATTTCCATCTATTGTTTGAATTTTTATGGTCTTATCAGGAATCATTTCGAGAATGGATCCTTTGATAACACTGCCATTCTTTAGATAAACTATATCCTTGGTCTGAGCTATCAGCACTGTTACACTGAGGATGATAATAGCTGATAGTAAGATAAGTCGAATATAATTTTTCACATTTAACTCCTTATATGATAAATATGAATAAGAATTAGTTAAAGAAATGAAATTATAAATATTTCGGGTTCGTTACTTTAGTTCCAGTTATTAACATCGAGAATATAATAAAAAATGGGAAAACAACATTATTTTTGTCACGGGGTCAAAATAATTTAGAGAACATGAACCCGTATTTCTTGTTCTAAAAATTTTGCAGTAATAATTACGCAAGAATATTGATAAAAGCAAGAAAAGTGCTGTTTTGTCTCTGAAATATTATTTGAGATTGTGCAGTAAACTTATGGCAAATCTTTAATTCCAAGTGAATGCCGCCAGTTTGACAATAACTTCGTATGAAAAGATCAAAGGGATCGAATGTCTATAGATACAAAATGTTTATTGTTTCAATTCATTCATGAGATTGCCATTCTTGTCACGGATAGAAATAATTAACGGCATCTCACCAGGCAACGAATGCGTTGCACAGGCATTGCAAGGATCATAAGCGCGAAATGCCATTTCAACCATATTTAAAAGACCGTCATTTACTTTACCGCCATGGATAAGTCCCTTCGCAGCTTTATCGACACCCATGGCAATACGAGCGCCATTATGTGCAGTAGCAACAATGAGATTCACTTTTGTAATCAATCCGCGTTCATCAGTTTCGTAATGATGGATGAGTGTCCCGCGAGGCGCTTCGACAATACCAACACCGACAGTTGGCGTCTTTGTCGGAATCGTGCGAATATCTTTACTCGTAATTTCAATATCATTTACCAGCTCAACGCACCTTTCTGCAGCTTGCAACATCTCCACAACACGCGCCCAATGATTAGCAAGTGTCATATGCACCGGCTTGCCGCCCAGAGTTTTATAGAACTCGTCGCATGCTTGCTGCGCTTGAGGTGTTGCCATTCCGTCCGAAGCATTCAAACGCGCTAACGGTGCAACAGCATAAACGCCGCTTTCTATGCCATCCACAAATCCTTTCCATCCTATCGTTTTGAGGTAAGGGAATTTCACAAAACTCCATGGTTCAACCTCTTCTGCAATGTGATCAAGATATTGCTGGGGCGCAAATTTAACGAATTCTTTTCCATTCGGATCGACTACGCGCACCTTACCATCATAGAAATTTACTTTGTTGTTCCCATCCACTAAACCCATATAGTATGTTTTATGCGTGTAGGTATCGGAAGTAATCATCTTGACATAGCTATCGTTCTTTAACACAATATCTTTGAATACTTGCAACGTGAATTGAGCAAACTCCAATCCATCGTTTGCTACTTCTTTAAACTTCGGTAAATCCTCCAGTGCTATTCCTTTTGCAACACCGCCAGGCAATCCAAAGACAGGATGAATCACTTTGCCGCCGAGATAACTGATGAGTTCGCGCAGCCGGCGGCGCATCGAAATTACTTTTTTACCGACATCCACACCCACTTTACCAATCACGCCGACAACATTACGTATTTCCTTGGGCGCATCCGGCCCAACGATAAAATCGGGACCGCCGAGAATATACACATGCAGCGCATGGTCTTCGAGCATAAAGAGATTGTAAATCAGTTCTCGGATTTTCTTTGCTGCAGGCGGTGGATCGACTTTATAGAGATCATCCAGCGCTTTTGTTCCAGCCATATGGTGCGCCGTCGGGCAAACACCGCAGATGCGGCTTGTAATTTGCGGCATATCTTCGGCAGGACGCCCCTTTGAGAAAATCTCGAATCCGCGTAACTCGGGAATTTGATAATATGCTTTCGTTACTTCGCCTTTGTCATCGAGAAAGATATCTATTTTTCCATGACCCTCGAGTCGCGTAATTGGATCAATTGTTATTCGTCGTGTTGTTGTGTTCACTTCCATAATATTCCTTATTATAGGCTTCTTAAATATAGTGAGGATTCACTTTTATTTCGGCAAAGTTCCCGTCACGCTTTTCCCCCAACGGTGCAGGCGGTGAGGGAAAGTTAACGGTTCGGCAAACATCATAATACATTCGCCGTATACGACGTTAATATTATGATCTAAACAAAATTGAATAGCTTGCGATGACTCAGTTTGTTGTTGGAGCCAAACGTGTTTAATCCCTGTCTCTGCAATTTCTGGCAATACGTTCATCGTTTTTTCTGGCGGAAGGAAAATTAATGCGCCATCAACCTTTTCAGGCAATGAGGCATTGTTTGAAAAACATCGATCACCTTCGATCTGCTCTGCAAACGGATTAACAGGATAAACTGTATAACCATGCGTTTTCAAGAAACGGTATGCAGAGTTCGCAAATTGCTTTGGATCTCGTGAAACACCAATAATAGCGAGTTTCTTTTGCGTTAAAAAAATATCTATGGATTTCCGAAGAACCATGGCCTCAAAAATTTTTTCTTCTTAAGAGTGAAACGGGCAAACTGTACCGATAAAATGTACCAACCGGATCGGGAATTGTCGCTAACGTTGCGTCGATGTCTTTTTCATCTTTTGCTTCCACTTGCGATGCAAGCGCAGAAAGAATTTTTGCGCCTTGATCTTTCACTCGTGATGTCGGACCGAAACAGCCTGTGCAAGGCATATTACCGGCAATACAAACCCCTTCGCACCCTCCGCGTGTTGCCGGCCCCATACAAACAATTCCTTGTGCCAGCAAACAAGTGTTCGGATCGATTGATGTCAAATGCGGGCGTTTAAATTCTGTAAATTTTAAATCGCTGGGTTTCGTGTCTTTTTTCGGACATTCATCGCAAAGCGCAATATCCGGTGCCAATATCGCGCCCTTCTCGGGTAATTTTCCGGAAAGCAGTACATCAAGAGCTTCTTTCAGCAATTTCGAAGTCGGAGGGCACCCGGGTAAATAATAATCGACATCGATGACCTGGTCGAGCGCACGAACAACTTGAAAGAAGTTTGGCAAAGTAACGGAGTAACCGTTTATTCCAAATCTCATTTCCGGACGTGTTTTTTCCTTATTGAGTGTCGAAGGTGATTCGTCATATACATAGCTGAGAATTTCTTCTCGCTGGAATTGATTGGCGAGTCCCGGAATACCTCCCATATGCGCACATGAACCATAGGCGATGATAAGCTTGCTTTTCTTCCGCATCAGCTTTGCCATCTCTTCTTGTTCCGATGTCCGGATTGCACCGTTCACCATCGAAACCAGTATTGAGCCGTCCGGCATTGCTTCAACATCTTTTTTCTTGAAATCCATCGCGACGGGCCACATCACAATATCTACGGCTGCAACAACATCAAGAATATTTTCAGCGAGATCAACAACTGATTCCTCGCAGCCGCCGCAGGAAGCGCACCAATAGAAAGCTACTTTCGGTTTCTCAGGCATGGACCGCTTCCTCCTCTCCCTGAACAACTTGTTCAAGTGATTCCATTTCTTTATCCCATTCCTCAAATTTTTTCGGCAGTCCCAGCGGACCGAGGGCGCGCACCTGCTCTGTCATTTCATTGATAACTGTTTTGACACGCTCACCTTCAGAAGCAGAAATCCACTCAAGACGAAACCGTTTTTCTTCAATTCCCATATCCTTTAACATTCGTTTGAGAAGCCGCATGCGGCGAAGCGCCTTGTAATTGCCTTCCATATAATGACAATCACCCGGATGACAGCCGCCGATGAGCACACCATCCGCTCCTTTGGAAAAGGCATCAAGAATGAATTGAGGATCAACACGCCCAGAACACATGACGCGAATAATTCGAGCATTGGGTGCATGTCGCAAACGCGAGACCCCGGCAAGGTCCGATGCAGTGTACGTACACCAGTTGCAGAAAAATGCGACAATACGCGGTTCCCAACCATTCGTGTTTTTTTCTTGTTCAATTATTGTTGACATAAGACATTCTTCTCCAAGTTTACTTTTAACAGCACACGTGCTGTTCCATTTTCAACAAGCCGTCAATCTCACTGAAGATCATTTCATCTTCAAACAAATTCTGTTTGATTGCTCCAGAAGGACATGCCGCTACACAAGTACCGCATCCCTTACACAGCGCTTCATTGATGTATGCTTTTTGCTTTGCCTCATCGCGCGAGATGGCATTGTACGGACACATCGTGAGACACGTACGGCAACCCGAACAGTCTTCCTGCACAACAAATGCGGTATTCGGCTCTAATTCGATCTCACCGGTATCGATGAGCGTAAGTGCTTGGGCAGCCGCCGCTCCTGCTTGTGCAACACTATCCGGTATGTCTTTTGGTCCCTGGCATGCGCCCGCGATAAAAATACCATCAGTAAAAGTATCTACCGGTGCAAGTTTTGGATGGCGTTCGAGGAAGAATCCTTCTGTTGAGCATGAAATATTAAACAACCGACGCACATCTTGCGAATCTGCTTGAGGTTCCATTCCAACAGCAAGTACAACCATATCCACCGGCACGCGGCGCACAATGCCGATCATCGTGTCTTCTGCACGAATGATAAGCTTCCCCTCTTCCG